>WNGR01000721.1_pt1 | contig 44276 bp, 80 predicted proteins | sample 5407581 | NCBI WGS metagenome assembly WNGR01 (sample SAMN13153383, study PRJNA577476) | soil metagenome | isolation source: 80 cm soil or saprolite under Garry oak tree replicate 2 | place: USA:California | collected 2016-06-15 | reverse complement strand
TAGACTCGTTCTCGCGTCAATGTATCCTGGTCTCGCCATAGCCAAATCCCTCCATCTTCAAAGATAGCACATTCCGAGCCCGAGCGCAACCCCTCTAGGTTTCGCTTTCGTTTCTACCGTATAAACCTCATTGCATTTTGAGCCCGAATCCATTATCCTTGGACCGTGGCAACAGGCGACAACTCCATTACGACACCCGTTGCGGGGAACCCGCGAAGCCTGTTGCCTACACCTGAGCGTGTTCGCAAGTCCTTGTCCTTGGACTCCATCTTCGCCGTTGACGTTACCTCTGCCGCCGTTCAGGTCCTAGGTTTCGAGCCCTGTACACGCACGCGCTCAAGCTAGTGAGCGCATCCTACTTTGATTCGTTGGAGGTGAGCTAGTGAGCGCATCCGCAAGAATCGAGATAGGCTTCGCCATCTTGACGGCTTTGCTCGCATCCTTCGTGATCGGTCGCGATACCGCGAAGCCTATCATAATCCATGATGCTAACCCAAGTATCCAAATCATCCGACCCGAGTACCACTTTCACCCGTTCCCACACTCGGAAAGGAGTTAAGATGATAGACACGCTAACCCTTGACACCGTTCGCGAGACCCATACCGGCCCCGGAGACTGGTTCTGTCCCGACTGCCTTACCTACTCCCCGGTTTTGAGTCTGCGCGGTCGCTGCCCTGTCTGCGACAGCGATGCCGTATTCACTCCAACCGAAAGCGCGAAACCATGAAAGCCCGCGCACCCTTTCACTGTGTTAGTGCCTACGCCCTTCGTGGTTTCGAGTACGCGTCCGAATCCCGTGATTGCACGGTTCGGGCTCTGGTCGCTGCCGCGTGCCTTGAATATAAGGACGCACACGCGATGATGGAATTGGCAGGTCGCAGACTCGGACGCGGTGCCGACCCCTTCTTAGGACTTGAGATTGGGAAGGAATTAGGCATGTTAGAGTTTAAGCGCGTGCCCTTGCGCGGGAAACCGGATCAGGATAGTATAGATAATGCGTTAGGGCTTTTCACGGAAACGGAATTGCGAGACCCAACCGCAAAACGACACCCGAGTCCCGTCCGTACGCTTTGGGTCAAAGGCAGATACGTATACGGTTCCCAACCCGAACGCCGTATAACCTTGAACATGGTCTTGAAGAAAATCCCAAGCGGTCGCTTTATCCTTTGCACTATGGATCATGCCTTTGCTGTCGTTAACGGTATCGTATTGGACTCACGGGCTCTGGGTCTTAGCTGTAAGGTTGTCGCCTGCTATCAAGTCTTTCCAATGGAGGCAAAATGAAGAGCGACAAAATGAAGAGTTATTACCGGATTCTATTGACTGCAACCAGTGCCGTGAGTGTTAGTGTTTTGGTACATGCGGAGACCGAAGAGGAAGCTAAAGCCAAAGCAATCCAACTAGCACGGGAAGGGGACGTGGTTTGGAGTTATGACGGTTGCGACGCCAGCACTATCGAAGCCGTTGAGACCATATGGAAAGGTTTGATCGGGCGGGATACGAAGTAGAACACCTTGCAAATTTCGCGGGCAACCGCAGAAAAGGAGCAAACGAATATGGCAACGTTTAGGAAAAGCGTAATCTCGCGCACGGTAAGGGTATACGAAGTAGAGGCCAACTCCCAAGAGGAAGCGGAACAGCTTTTTGAAAACTGTTCTGACTCGGTTCTAGGACATCGTTATGAAGTAGGGCAATACGAAATAGAGCAATACGAAATAGACCCGTGGCACGTAATCCCCGCCACGTCAGAGTTGCTAGAATTCGCGCAGCACTTCTTTGAGTGGCACGCAGCTAACTTTGAGGACTTTGATGGCGAAACCAATAAACAACTTCTATGCTTGGCAAACGAAGCCGAAGCGGCTATTGCTAAGGAGACAAAATGAGAATTCGTTTTTGTAAGGGAGTGGTAGAGGTCCGAAGGATGGGAGACCGCAAACTCTATTCCGATTCGACATTCCTTTACCACGTCAAGCAAACTCTGGGAGCACGCGGACACGATGTAATCAAGAAGCGGATGCATAAGGACGGGCACCTTGTGGACGAGCTACAGCAATACGTGAGGACGCGAAACCTCAAAGGCAAGGGCTCGTTTGCTATTTATCAAACCGATTATGCTATCCGTAACACCTACCCTAGTTATAACGCGGGTAAGGTCGTGACCTTGGGTTTAATTCGAGAACTAGACAAGGCGTAAACTCGAACGGGTGCAAACCCGAGAAAGGAAAATATATGACTGTAGGCGAGTTGAGGTTGGTCCTATCACAATTTGATGATGGGTATGATGTAGCTATCTACAACCCTGAAACGGACGAAGTTTATCAATTGGCAACGTGTCAGAAAGCGAGTGAGTTAGCATTAGTTGGAGATAGACTTGACCCGGATGTACCAGTTCTAGAGTATTAAAATCTGGCGGGCACCGCCCGAGAAAAGGTGAGATAATGTCAAGACAAAGTGGATACGAAAACTACGCTCCTATGGGCTCATGGGTTGCGCCGAAGCACACGGAAACCTCAGACAAAGACCCGAGCGGAAACCGCGCCAAGCATGTACTCCGTACCGGCACGGTTCCGCACGCATGGGCTCATCCTCTGGGAAAGGACGGCAGCGGATTCTACCAAACCCACGCCCGCAACTCTCAAGGCAATATCTTCTATAGGACCTCTGAGGACGGTACCCGCGTCCTCTTCAGCTACAGGAACTCGTATCAGATTGGGTCTCTGTTTCTAGTCCGCAAAGGCAAGACCACAAGGCGTGTATACCTTACCCTTGGCGACAAACCCTACTCTGTCACTACAGCAGGGCATATGAATATGTGCCGGGGGGCCGTTCCCAAGGACGCGGTACATTGGGACGTGCTGAAAGTGGTTTCCGGTTATAACACCAAACCCACACGCGCAGAGCACGTCAAGAATGTGGCGTTCTTGGCGAGCGAGTACGAAGCCACAGTCGCCAAACTCGCTAAGGCAAAGTCCGAGTATACCCTCAATTGGAGATTGAGAGACGCGGTAAAGCAACGGCACGCCGCCTTAGACTACGCCAAGTTTTTCAACGTCAAGACTCCGGTTCTTGCACCCCTTCCCACTATCACAAGCTCGCGCCGAGCCAAGGCTTGCGCCTTTGACGCGGTTACTAAAGCCCGCCGCGAAGCCGCTATCGAGCGGCGCAGAGCCGAGTACGCGCAAGAGGATGCAAATAGAAAGAAGAGTCTACCCGAAAAAATCGCGGCATGGCGTCTGGGTCAAGCTGTTGGGTACTTGAATCTAGACCATACTTTGCTTCGCCTCACGGAAGCGAACGGAAGCCCACACGTTGAGACCACGCAAGGTGTCAAAGTCCCTGTTAATGGTCAAGCCGGGGCCGCACGTTTGTTCCACTTCCTCAAGGCTTTGTACGAAGCCAAGAGGGAGTACATACGCAACGGCCACACCCAGCATATTGGCAACTTCTCAGTGGATTCGTTTAAGCCCGAGACCCTACACGATGCGGCCACCCCGCCAGAGTACGGCGAGTACGTTTTAACTGCCGGGTGCCACGTCATCAAGTGGTCTGAGATAGAAGCTATAGCGCCCGCAGTCCTCGCGTGTGAAGTCCAGCAAATCCCGAACCATAAGCACACCCCGCACAATCCCGACACAATGCAGACAGTTTGCGAAACATGCGGAGCGGAAATACAGTATGTTTCCGCAACCGATACTTGGAAGTAGTCTAGCGTACGGGCTCACTCGCAAGTGAGCCCACTAGGCTAGATTAGCCTGTACCGAATCCAAAAGGAGGAAAGACGCGCCATGAAAAACAAAACCAAATCCGGCAAACGCATCCTAGAGGTTAAGATCATCCGAGCCCTTGACGTAGACAGAGACACTAGCTATCTGGGTGAATACAGTCGGCGTCAAAGCTCGCGTTTCAGTATTGACAGAGCCCACTCCCAAGACTGCGCGAGTCTGGAATCAAACTCCGGCCCCGCAGTCTCACAGTTAGGACGAATCCTCAAGTATGTGGAATCGCTCTATAACTCGGAATTTGAAGCCTCCAATGCAAGGTATCTCGCCGTAGGCGATGAGAACACGGACGAAGTGGACGCACTCACGGAAGCCTGCGAAGAGTTAACGGGTCTGCAATCCGATGTTCAGGACTGCGACTGCGGCGGCGACTATTGCCCGCGTGGGGAGTATCAATACTTTAACCCGTCCAGCAATTACGTCACGCCAGCAGGTGAGCCACGACCAGGAGAAAGCGAAGCCAATGTGGTCAAGTACACGCGCCAAGACTATGAGCGAATGGAGTCCCTAAACGCGGGTCACTGGGGTTATATCGGTATTCGCGCGGAAGCCGAGATAGTCCTCCCTTATCAAGTTAATAAGGGTTGTGTTCACGGGCACGAAGTCTACATCCAATTAACGCAAACCGTAACATCGGGCGGGCTCTGGGGTATTGAGAGTGACTCAGAGTCCAGCTACTTCGAAGAGGTCAAAGGCGAAGAGCTTTCCCAACTTAAAAGCAATTTGAAGATTGTAGGCTTTAGCGCCCGCGCAATCGCGACCGCGTTTAAGTCCGTTAAGGAGGTAGAAGAGTGAAGCCGGAAGCCTTGCATAGACTCTTTGCTGAGGCTTGCGAACACTGTTATATCGGCATGGCTTGTGTTCACGGTAGACCCTACCCCGAACACCCAATACCGTATGACATTAATTGCGGTTTCTGTGGGGAGTGGGCCGCATACGTTTGCGAGCGCCTACCCAGAGCCCGTGTGTTTTGGCTTGACGAATTGACAATGAATAGGAGCGTACGTACACGCGAGGATGTTTTGTTAGCGCATTGCGTGGTCAGATATCGCGGACGCCTGTACGATGCGGAAACGTTCGCGGGTGTTAGGTTTTGGTATCAGATACCCGCTTACAAAAACCGAAACGAAGTGATCCGTTAACAATTCTTGAGCACGCGCGACGGCATTGCGTTGAGACCATGCCATTGCATACGGAAAAACAGAGGCGGGCTTACCTCTTCACGATGGAAACATTCCAGCGTGCGTTTTGGGATATTGTCAAAGCCACGGCACAATGGCGTAATTCAAATATGAGGGAGGTAGAGTCTTGAGCCAAGCTCGCGTTTCCTTTGTAACCACTGTTGGGTACGTTGATTTTTCTGTTGAGAGTAGAGCCAATGTCTACTCCGTGCAAGTCTACTCGGACGGGCACGAAACCATAACCCACAACTGCAAAGTGGTTTCGGTCTTTCCCAAGTCCCCGTTACTAGCGCCCTTGGTTAAGACTGTGGAACGGGTGAAACCTCTAGTGCTTCGCTATTTCGCAAGCTCAGATAGTCCTGTTATGCGTTCTGTTTTGTATTACAAAATTCGTCAAGCTCTAGAAGAGGTGGAGTCTTGAAGATCAAAACTTTACAACTGCTGGAGAAAATTTTCGAGGGACTCGCGCACACATTTGAGAACTTGCGCGAGGTCTGCGCCGTCTGTCCTGATTGTGGGAGAAACCGCTACACTGGAAAACCTTGTGTTAAGGCATCGGCCCCAATGCACTCCCCTTGCGGTCTGCCGATGCTGATGTTTCAATTCAACGATAACGCTTTTGCAAACCACATTCGCGATTGTAGAGTCTGTGGCGACGCCTTAAACGAATAGGAGGAAAGATGTCTCAATTCGACACCAACGAGGCGGCTCTGTTCACTTACCACTGTTGGGAATCCGAGCAGTCTACGGACGTGCATCTTTGGAAAAAATCAGGCCAGCGTGTTCTCGTTATGCGCATGTTGACAAAACAAGAAAACGAAAACGACGGGATACGTATGTATAGAGTGCGGTTCTTAGATAGGTTAGAGGCAGATGTGTTCGAGGACGAATTGTCTAAAGGGAAGGGAGCACAGACACCATGATTGACCCGAACAAAGTCTGGGATATGGACGATATCAGAATGGCAGACCGTGCCGCTGGGCGGTTTTTCTTCGAGCCCAGCACGATGCGGTGTTTTCGCTCGCGTATCGGCTCTACCGTGTATCAAGGGCAAGGTGGGATATACTTCGTCACGTCCGAACAATTCGTGGGCTCACAAGGTACGAGCCCGCGCAAGTACAGCGTCCGTCAATTCATTCCCTCGCCCGTAGACATTCGCACGGTATCTGATTTTAACTTTCTCTCCCAGCGTGCGGCACAGTCTATAGCGTTTCGCCTCGCACTCGGGGACTCAAGTAGGTCGGTTATCAAGTCCTAAAAGGAGGACACAATGAAGACAGTTAGGGTAGAACTATTCGTAACGGTTCCAGTAGTCACACCTGAGTCAGAAGTAGAACAGGCAATAAATGCGGCTTTAGATGAGCCACCATGCGACTGGCAAGATTGGTATGTCAGTGGAGTCTCAATTGTGAAGGTTTATGAGGGTACTGGACAAGGACAAGTAGGCTAGACTCGGCCCCAAGCATGCGCGTGTGGGCTTGAGGACGTGCCTAGCAACGTCAAAGAGGAGGTTCCAGCAATGGAGCGCAAGCAAACGAAACGAGAACGAGAAGCAATAAAACTTGTAAATTTTATCGCACGCATGCAGACGGAAACAGAATTTGGGACTGACTCCCCGCCGTCTGAGGATTGGATAGGGACGCTTAACGATTTGATCGAACGGGCTCGCGAAGTTCAGGACATGGAATAGAGCCCGTATCTACACGCCGACAGGAGGACATATGCTCTATAAAGTGGTTTGGGAAATTGACTTGCACGCCGAGACCCCGCGCGAAGCCGCAGAGATAGCGTTAAGGATGCAAAGGGACAGGGACTCGATTGCAACTGTGTTCGAGGTCACAGAGCCCAGCGGAAATAAGCTAGTTTTTGATTTGAAGTAGGCCAATCGGTGCCCGTTCGCAGACGGGTACCCGTGGGCTTATTTCCTTTTACCCGGAAAGGAGGTCATACCGTGAAAGTGATAGAGGACGAGCTTTACCTATGCAGCGATTGCACTACGGTCGCTTGTAATGGTTCCGATGGCGCAGACATAAGCTCAGAGCAACTTCGGGCCACGTCTGCTGGGCTCGCGAAGCTGGGCCGTAACCTAGTCCCAGACTTTGACAGCGAGTCCAGTATAGGACTCCGCGAATTCTCGGGCGTGCGCTGTCGCGCGTGCGGTTCCGAGCTTGGAGGATATCGGGCTCGATTCGCGATACTAGGCGAATAAGGGCTCGAATAGGAGGCGGTAGCGGAGTCATACGCTTGAGGTGTGGACACGTGCGCGTGAGCCACTAAAAGCGGACTCCCCGAAACGCATACGCTTGAAGTGTAGGTACGTGCTGGTATGCGCGAGCTTGGCTCGCCCTAGTGCCCGTGTGTTCACGTGGCACGCGCGTTGCTGGGGAGCACGTAGAGGACCAGCCTCACAAGGCGATTCGGTTGAGGTCTCACTCACTAGTGAACGCGGTTTCGAAATTTGGGGAAGAAACTTTCGAGAAGATGTACGAGCGCCTATGATCTCGATTTTCTGATTCGGACTCCAAATTCTAGAACTAGATTTGGCGCGAGCGGGTTCGGAAAACAGGAACTTTTTATTTAGTGATTCTTGGAAATGAGAGGACCTTAATTTTTTCGGGAGGAAGGCATTTGCACACTTTATTGATTTGGGTGGTGTGGGCTCGTTTTGGTGCGGATTTTCTGGGTCAGTATTGGGTTTTGTGGGCGCTTACGTACTGGCTGAATTGGTATGATTATGAGCTTGACAAGATGTGGAGCCTATGGTACTTTAGCAAAAGGAGGCCACGAACATGAAGGTAGAGATCGAGATCACAGATCAAATGATCGGGGACTTGCTCACGACCGCGTTGGAGGGTGGCAGTAACTATTGGTATGAAATCGTGAAGTACCAGCGTCCTCCCGGCTCTGCTGATTTTTGGGTTTATCGTGTAGACACAGATAAGCGCACCGTCTTCAACCATATTGACTACCCCATGAATGTGGGTGGCTCGCTCACGATTAAATCTTTGGAAGAGCCCGAGCGGCGCGGAGTCGTCCTCACTCGTGCTAGGCTCCGTAAGGGTATGCAAGCCCTTGCTTCATCAAAAGAGTACGCACACCACTTCCACGATATCATGAAAGAGGATATCGACAACACCACAGCGGACGTGTTTTTGCAGCGGTGTTCGGCGACGTGATCTACAGCTAGGAGGATGGGATTATGCAGTCTAAATGGAGAGTCGGGTCCGTCCCCACAGGTCGCTATCGGAGTTTCGAGTGGCGGCGCTGGCCTTGTTTCTATAGCGGCAATGAGCACATACTGGCATCTATTTCTTGCAATGAAGAGTATGTGCCTGCCCGTGCTCGTACAGGCCAGCATACTCCGCTTACCCTTTTCGTTTACGATTACTCTCAAGGCATTCAGAACCGAAAGATGTACAGGCTCAAGCGGCAGTTTGCTACACTATCAGAAGCCAAAGCTGGTGCCGAAGCCTATTTCAAAAATCACTCGGAGGCGCTACCATGAGTAAAAAAGACGTGAATCACGCAGTCTACAAGCTAGGATTTTTTGCCGCGAAGAGGCGGATGATGCGAGAGATTCGTTGGCGATTTGCTCATCTTGGCTGCATCGATCAATTGAATCTCAAGAAAATGTTTCAAAAGGTGCAACCGTGAAAATCGTTCTCATTGCGGGCGAAGGACTTGGTCACAAGAACATAGCCATCACCGGAAAAAGTGAAACTCATGCCTATCACATCTGGGTAGACTCTGCGACACTCAAACCCCACGATAACGTTCTGCATCGGAACCCATTGCCTGGTCAACCCGGTTACCATCAAGCTCTGAACCAACACGCGCTTGCGAACCAGCCCATTGTGGCCCAGTTGCTGCGTAAAGCAGCGACAGCGGTCGCGGAAACACGGGCTCGGGTTGCGGATAAAGAGATGCGGGAGTGTCAGGAAGCTCGTGAGCGCGAACGTGAGCAGCGAATCAAGAACACTGCCCCGAAACTCCTCCTAGCTCTCGAAGCCTTGTATGCGTGCTTTGATGCAGAGGGCCACCTCGACCAGACCTTTGAGGATCAGGTTTCGGTTGCGCTTGAAGACGCTCAGGATGCGATCAGAGACGCGAGACAATCATGACCCCAGAAGTAGGTAAAATCTATATCGTGAAGCACTCGTCCGGTTACATCAGAGCCCGATTCGTTGGTGAGAGCCTTAGTCAAAGTTATCATGGTCCACACCGTCTCGGTCGCACGATCACGCACTATCGGTTTGAGAATCTCTCCAGTGGTCGTGAGATCGTGCTCAAGTCGCGTGTGAAAATCAAGCGAGAGGCGACGGAAGATACAACCTCGCGAGTACGGGACCTCAGTGCTCGTGAAGTAAAAGCACACCCAGGCCCAGGGTCATGTGAATAATTTGGAAAGGAGGTAGTAAGATGCAAAGCAACGCAGACGTTTACGTAATCGTGAAACATTGGCTCACGTTCTCGTGTCCGTACCAATATAAATCGGGCGATGGCATGCCGGTTGAGATTGCTTTGTACGTGACCGAATATATCGAAAATTTTTGGCATGGCATCTGGAGTTTTGAGAGCTTGGACGCAGCCATTGCTGCTTTTAAAGTGCATAAGGCCCAAGTTGAGCAATCGCGTTCTATCGTCAAGCGAGTGGATGTTGTAAACGGGGACTGGGAGAATGCGGTTGTGACGGATGTTCAGGAAGAGCAGGAAGAAATTAAAGCCCAAGACTGCGTGTTCTTGTGGCAATGTGGTGTAATGGCTGATTTTTGAGTGAGTTACGGAGCTTGACAAGAGCCTAGGATTTGCTACACTTAGACCATGCTCATTACCTACAACGCCGACCGCAAACGCTTTGAATCCCGCCCAGTATGGTCCGAGCGAAAGACCGCGAACCCAGCGTTAAAACATGCCGGATTCTGGTTTGATTGGGAGAATAGAGTGTGGTACGCCCTACAACCTCAAGTTGCGGCCAAGCTCGCGGATTATCTTGATGAGGGAGCCCGCGCTCGCGTGAGCACGGACACAATCAAAGTCGCCGCAGAAACAGTTGCAGTACATGCTCACGCACAGGAGGATTCTCGTGCTGTTGAGGCTGATATTGAGATACCTGTTCCCTCTGGCTTGGCTTATCTACCGTATCAGAAGGCAGGGATAGCGTATGCTCTCCGAAAGTTCGGCGACATCTGATGCAAGTTTGGATCATCTGCAAAATTTGCTCAACCCCTTTTCTAGTGCGGAAGAGTCGCGTTGCGAAGGGTGCGAAGTATTGTAACTATAAATGTCATCAAATCGGAGAAGGTCGCAAAGGTGGTGTTGTCCGTGGCGAACAGATGCAGGAAATAAGTAAAGGTAAGTCATACCCTAAACAAGCTGGCCGTCATATTCACCGTATTATCGCGGAAAAGAAATTAGGCCGTGCGTTATCTCCGGGCGAAATCGTTCATCACCAAAACGAAAATATACAAGATTTTTCAGAAATGAATTTGCAAATTTTGCAAAATCAGAAGGAGCACGCACGTTTACATATGCAGGAGCGTTGGCGAAAGTGGAAAGAAGCAGGCCATGTGGGGAGGTTGAAAGATGGAAAGTCAAGATAGGAGAGCCCATCACGTTGGCGGCGTGCTCATCGCTGACGAGATGGGTCTTTGAATGGCAAAACTATTCAAGCAATAGGAATTTGTAACTATGTTCCTTCTATTCGCAACGTTCTTATTGTTTGCCCCGCGTCCTTGAAATTGAATTGGGAACGTGAGTGGAGGAAGTGGGATGTCAAGGGTTTGCGCGTGGGCATCGCCTCTGGCAAGGTCGTGCCCTCTACTGATGTCGTGATCGTGAATTATGACATACTTGATAAGAATCACGACGCCCTGATCGCACGCGAATGGGATTTGCTGATCGCGGACGAATGCCACAAGATTAAGAACCCTGAATCGAAACGTACTCAAGTGCTCGTAGGTAAATATAGTTGGAACAAAAAACTTCGTCGGGAAGAGGTCAAAGTCGAGCCCATTACCGCACACGCGAAGCGACGGGTGTTCTTGACGGGAACACCAATTGTGAACCGCCCTGTGGAGTTGTGGTCGATCATCAAAGCCTTTAATCCCCAACCCTTTGGCGGAATCTTTTTCTGGACAGATAAGATCACGGGCACACCGCGTGGGTACGCAGGTCGCTATTGTGGTTCAAAACAGATTTATATCGGCAATGGCAGGCACGCTTGGGACCATACAGGCGCGACCAATCTCCCTGAACTTCAAGAGAAGCTGCGCGAACACTTCATGATTCGGCGCCTCAAAGTGGATGTGCTCAAAGACCTTCCACCCAAACGTCGTCAGATTGTTGTGCTTGAAGTCGATGCTAGTGATCACGGCATGGAAGGGATTGTTCGTCGCGAACGTGAAGTCTATGATTCGTTAAAGTCTGCGGGTCTGGAATCAGAGACCGTAGACTTCACCGCCTTGTCCACAGTTAGGCGAGAGGTTGCAACCGCCAAAATCCCATACATTATTCGTGAGGTCACCGAGGCTCTGGAAGAAGTTGAGAAGCTTGTCGTGATGGCTCATCACAAGGATGTAATCAATGCACTCGCGAAGGAGTTCGGACCCATCGCGGTTGTGATCAACTCTGATGTATCCTTGGAAGACCGCCAGAAGGCCGTAGACGCATTCCAGAATGATCCGGCTGTCAAACTATTCATCGGCTCCATTCAAGCGGCTGGGGTCGGGCTAACGCTTACTGCGGCCTCGAACATCATCTTCGCCGAACTCGATTGGGTCCCCGGCAATGTCTCACAGGCTGAGGATCGGTGTCACCGTATCGGCCAAGTGAATCCGGTCTTGATTAAGTATTTGGTCCTGGACAAGAGCGTGGACGCGCGAATGGCTGATCTCTTGATCTCAAAGGCCGATATCATAGCGGCGAGTTTGGACAACGAAGTAGTTAAGCAGCCGGTAGAAATGCCCCCGGTCGGTGCAGTGGAGCCGACGAAGCCCACCACAAAAGTTGGGGATGTGGAGGTCGGTATCGAAAGCACTATCAATCAACAGACCGCGAAAGCCATTCACGTCGCCATTCAATATCTCGCAGATCGCTGCGATGGTGCGTTCGCAGAAGATGGCGCAGGCTTCAATAAGTTGGATTCAAGATTCGGCAAGGACCTCGCTAATCGCTTTAGTCTTACACCAAAACAAGCTCTAACGGCGCAGAAATTAGTTCGCAAGTATCAAAAACAAATTCCTGAACCAATGCTTGCAGCGGCTGGTGTCTCTCTAAAAATTTCTGAAAATAGTGCTTGACAGAGTTTCTGGGATTTTGCTATCATGTTCTTGGAAGGACGGAGTAAAATCTAACCCTGAGAGGTTTCTGAGCGCATAAAAAGAACCTAACTTCAATCCGACCACGATTTGGGCGGTTCCCTACTTGGCGCACCGCCCAGATCAAATTGTTTCAAAATTTGAAAATGGGGGAGAAGGAAATGAAAAAGATAGTGGCGGTGATGTTGTTGCTGTTCGCGATAACAGTACAGGCTCAAACGGACCCAGTTTCTCAGGCGACCACAACCCTCAACGCGGACGAAACCACTCTAGTTCAACAGATCAATACCGCTGACACGCTGTGGGATACTTTCTGGACCTGTTCGCTTTCAAATCTGGAGAATCAGATTCTCGGCATGCTCCCGGTTCAGTGTCCAGCAGACGGAACCATTATCACGAATGCGCAGGTCCTCGACGCCCAAAAACTTTCTGGGTTGACGGCGTTGACTGTAGCTCTCGATTACATCAACCTTAACTCGGCAGAGCAGGCTCTGACAACGGCTCAAATCGGTTCCGTTTCTATTAGTCTTCAAAATTTGCAGCAACTGGAGTCAACGGATGCCGTTGCTATTCAGCCTGTTCAGTCCCAGATTCAAACTCTCCAACAACAGAACACGCTCGCACAGGGTTTGATCTTAGCACTTCAAGCTCAGGCCTCGACGGCTACCACACAGATTCAAATTTTGCAAGGTCAAGAAGCGACAAGCCAAGCTCAAATTCTCACTTTGCAAGGGCAGGTTGCTACGCTGCAAACCAAGATGAATTATGTGTGTGCGCACCTGTCGGGGTGGGCGAAATGTTGACACCGAAAATCGAGGTGGTGGAAGCCCGTTACGACTCGTCCAGGGATTCATTTTCAAACCTCTACGCCGCAACGTTGCTGACGATTTATCTCAATGCTGCGAAAAGGGTTGCTGATGAAAAACGGCGTCCCAAAGACTGACCCCATAACCCAGCGGGCCGACGAAGCCCAAGCTAGTTTGCGTCGGATTTTTGTCGGCCCCCTGGATTTTAACCCGAAACGAATCCAAGTCATTAAGTTGGTAAGTGAAGGGCTCCAGGATAAAGAGGTCGCGGACAAGATGAACCTCAGCGTAAAGGCTGTGAAGTGGTACCTCCTTGATATCTACCTTCAATTGGGTTTTCCGCGCCGTTCGGGTGGCTGCTTGAATCGTATTTTTCTGGCTATGTGGGCGTGTCGCGAAGGCATAGTTTAAGTACTAAAGTACTATTGACCATATCACTACAATTTGAAATACTATCATTGTGGAGAGAATATGGACGAAACCGGCTGTCATTCGTGAGACCAGATGAAAACGGATATTCCGCTCACTTTGGCAATGAAACTAGGCTCAATTGCTGTGCATGCGGACGAGTTAATGAGCGCGACCGGCCATCCGTTCGACAGAACAGTTTTGGAGGGATTAATTTCGGACCCTGAAGTCCAGGCTTGGGTTAAGGTAATGGGTCCGTTGCTCCCGGTAAAGCGTTGGTAAAAGTTCCTGGGGTAGCCGCCGAGACCACTCGGACCTCACTCCTTGTACAGACGCGGCCACGGCCAAGAGCAGGAATGCGGCAACCAGCACTTCTTACAGAGAGTGGGCGGAACGTGAGACCGCCTGAGGTGGCTGCTTCCGCAACTGTCGGTCGAGGCAAAGGGCCGCGCAACTTTTTAAAACAGGAGGAAATTTGATGGCATCTGTTCTCGTTAGCGTTCACCCGTGGAATTGGTCTGATGGACAAGTGGAACCGCCACCGCCACAACCAGAAGGATTTCGATCCGAAGCCGAGATCAAAGTTCTTCGTATTTTAGACGAAATGGAGGAAGAGTATAATGACTTGATGCTGCGGGATGTAAGTGGCAGAAAGTGTGCAAAGCGTCAAAATCTTATTTACGCACGAGGTTTCGGGAACGCGAGCAAGTTCATTCTTGAAGACCTTTCAAAACCTAGAAAAGGAGACTTATGAGCCAAGTCACGACAGTACGGGCAGTATCAAAAGAAGAGGACCCGAAATGCACTCATTGTGGCGCCTTGCGGTCTGGTCATTCTATAGAGCCGCCGTACGATGCGGATAATTGCCCAGGTTTCTGCTACGTTCCCAAACAACCCGAACTGGCTCAGAAGATCGCACCCAAACCAAATTGGGAGCGTCGCCCCTGGCTTTATTACGGCAAGCAGAAGCTTGAGTCCATGAGCATGCGCCAGCTTCGAGGTGCGGTTCACGGCGTCGCGAGATCACGAGCCAAGGAGTTACCGCGAGAGCGCGATGAGAAAGTGAAAGTCAATAAGGCTGCTCTCATAGACGTAGCTCTTGCTACTGCCTTGGAAATAATCCTTGACAGCCACACTCGGGGTGTGTCACTATATCCCCGTTAATCATTTACGGCCTGATGTGCATCGGGATGCTTTCACTTGCGGATCAAGTCGTCCAATGGTCTCACGAACTTGATTGGAGGGAATATGGCTGTCGAGACAAGGCGTGGTTGTGGCTACAGAAAAGTCGGCGGGCTCTATCTAGTTGGTGGAGGCATCGGTAGAGCCTGTGATCGACTTCCTTACGAACTTAGCGTCTGCCCATGCTGTAACGTGGGCATTAAGCCGAGTCTGGGGTGGACCTGGATTCGTCCTGGCAAGTTCTTTGACGGTCCTCATATTCTAACTGAGCACGTCAATGGTGGGATCGGTAGCAGCCGATGCCAAGAATCAACTGGCTCGTGTTGGTTCTGTACTGATCCCGGACAGTTTGAGAAAGCCGGACTGCTGTGGATCGGTAGTAGCTTCTATAAGTCCCCGGCTGAGTTTGTGGCCGAGGGCTTGCACATGGGTTTCAGCCGTCGCATTAAATCCATTCCTCGTGGCTTCGAGATCGGGATGCCCGTGTTCCTAGCCCATCGTAAAGTCATTGAGCGTCCGATCACGGTTGAGGACATTGAGGTCAACCCCAAGCTTCAAGGCGAACTCATTAGCTGTTTCCCCGGCATCTTCTACGTCTGGATGCCCGAGAGTATTGAGAAAATATTCACGGAAAGTGAACGCGACTCCGAGGCCGTGAAGGATGCGGAGAAGCGAGAGATTGTGCCTGTGTTCGTTCCTGATGGGGATAAAGATCATCAGGGCACGGTTTACGATAAAGAGGAGGATTAAATGGCGTTTCTGACGGAAGATGAACTCAAGAAAGCGGAGCGAGACATTCGTGAGAATTTTGAAATTAACATCGCGAAGTTTATCTCCGATGCGCGAGTAGCAGATTACTCCGGCATGGACGAAACTTGGGATTTTGTAAGTGACTTCAAGGAGTGGCTGACCTACCGATAAAGAGAGGAATTTTGTGAAGTTTCTCGTTAGTATTTGGAATTTTCTATACCCTGAGCCAGAGATGACTGTGGACTCGACGGTCTTTGAGTACTATCATAGATCGGTCGAGCGCCAACTCCATTGGAGTGAGCGCCTGGACCTTAGTCTCCAGCGTCGGCATCCGTACTCCCCCTGTAAATAAAGCGTGCGCCCATCCCTTAGTTCTTTGGGATGATACCTGTACCAAAAACAAAGTACCTTCATGATACCTTTCGCTTGACTCCCGAGCAATGGCTTCGACTTTGGGATTTTCAGGGGGGCAAATGTGCTCTTTGCAATAGACCACTCCTTAAACCTTTGACAGATCATGACCATAAAACTGGCTTAATAAGGGCTATCCTTTGTTTTCGTTGTAACTCCAGCATTCGTGAAAACGTTACTATTGATTTCTTACAAAAGCTGATTATGTACATGCTCAATCCCCCAGCATCAGTTGCTCTTGGAGGACCCCACTATGGGTTCCCCGGACGCGTTGGCACGAAGCGCCAAAGGGCCTTAGCTCGCAAAGCCAGAGAAGCAGAAAAGCGTGCGCCTATTCGCTAGTTCTTTGGGAAGACCTATGATTCATCTTGACAAACACCATGTTGTTTTATATGCCGTCGCGATAGTATTCGCCCTTGGCCTAACCTACATAGTTGAGTCCAAACTCGCCGACCACAATGAGCAGAAGTATGAAGCCATGAAGGCGCTATCGGATCAAAAAGACTCAACAAATGCACAGTTCCAAAAGCAAATCGTGGACCAACTCGCGCAGATGAAAGCTGAGAACGATCAGCAGATGCTTTTGAATACACAAGATCGAGCAACGATTAATTCCCTGAAGCAACAACTACAAGATCAGAAGAGCAAGGACGCGACCCTTCCTCCTACCGATCTTGCGGCCCGAATTCAAGCTCTCGCTCCAGGTGGAGTCGTTACCGTCATCGCTGATGGTTACAAGTTAGATCAAGTCGAAGCCGTTGTAGTCGCCCAAACTCTTGAGGAGCCCGCAGCTTTACATACTCAGATCGCCCTGGATGAGAAGATAATCCAACGAGATGATAGCATCATCGCCAATGATGGTAAGGCTTTAGATTCCGAAAAGGGTGCCCACGCGGCAGATGTCGCCACACTCGTAGCCGACAAAGAGACCTTGAACCAAGAAATTATTACCATTAAAGCCGAAGCCCGCAAGTCTAAATTGAAGTGGTTTCTCGCCGGGCTCATAACAGGATTTGGTCTTGGTAGAATCCACAACCTCCCCCTCTAGACGCTGGGAGTGTACTCATCATCCCGGACATTTTGTAAAACCTAGCCGTCAGAAACTAGGTTATTATACAGGATGTTCTTTTTGTTGGCGATCTTCCGAAGCAAAAGCGAGACGAGCTAAGAAGATAGTTTCTGAATTTATTTCGTGTGCTCGCCCCGATCACTCTGATCGTCCATGTAATCTTTCTTATTATATCGCAAACGGGACGCGTCGTTGCGCTTCTTGTATTCACCGTCGCACTGATGGTTCCCGCAAAGATAGTTACCAACGATCACAACATAAAGCGGACTACAATAAAGCAGTTCGTGGGCGTCGTTCTGGCCCAACATCTTGGTCGTTAACTGCCGTTCAACTCTTTTATAAAAATACGGGGTTGACTTTAGGAGCACAATCGTGAAGTTGAATCAGGAAGAAGTAGCGGATCAGTTCTCCTCAGAACTAGAAGAGATTCAGGCCGGGTTTCAACCGAAATCCTTCCGGTCCCGTCGCCCCAGGGACTCCCAGTTCCCAGAATTGTTCATCACGCTCCCAGATGAGTTTGAAACGATTGAGTTGGCTCCGTTATATGACGTTCACATCGGCAGTAACGAGCATGACGGTGAACTCCTGGAGCGCCACCTCCGGTGGATCGCGAATACGCCGAATGTGTTCACTTGGAATGGTGGAGACGCGTTCGAGAACAAGACCCCACACGAAGCGAGTATGGGTGCTGATCGAATGACACCGGAAGAGCAGATTCTTGAAGCTACCCGCAAGTTCGGAATCGTTCAGCACAAGATGTTGTTTAGTATTCCCGGTAACCATGAAGACCGGACAGCTAAACAATCTGGTATGGTTAGTGCAAGACGCTTAGCTGAGAATTTGAAGGTACCTTATTTCGGAGACTATTGTTTCTGCACCATTCGCTGGCGTGGGAATAATTTTCGAGTTCTGGCCCATCACGGCGCCGGGGGAGCCACAACCGCAGGTGCGCAACGCAACAGCGCTCGCAAGGAACTATCTTGGACCCGCGCGGATATGCTCTGGACCGGACATCTTCATCAGCCAATCGTGGATACAGTCTACACCACTGACTACGATCAGAAAACTGGTCGGCTCTTCGAACGAAGTATGTTGGTGATTATTAGTCCTAGTTACTTGAAATATCACGGCGGTTATGCTGCCAAAATTCGATTGGCTCCCGGTATCAGAGGTCTTTCGGTCGCGATTCTTAATTCTGACGGTCGGATCGACGCCAACGTGCATGCACGAGGAAAGAGACTATAATGCCAGCTATAAAGAGCCCAGTCATTCGCGCCGAGGTCTTGTTTGTTGCTCATGGGTATGATGTAGGAATGTATATTATTGAGTACGGTTCTCAAATACAGTTTCCTATCCTGCGATTTCAAGATTATTTTCCTTTTCCAGACCCAGTTGAATCTATAGAAGAAGTTGAAAAAGGGGTCCTAGTCGAGACGACACGCGGGCGGTTCTTAATTGCAGGCGGTCCTGCTCCAGCCACATATTACGTTACAACATTGTATTTCTTTAATTTACGACGAGGCGAATAATGACTCCTTTGATTATAGCCTTTGGTCATAAAGCGAGAAATGGTAAAGACACAGCCGGTGAGGCTATAATCAATCACTTCACTCGGGGCCGGGATTTTGCTATTGGTCACGGCTACGTCAAACCAGAAACTCATAGTCTAAAGTCCATGCCAACTGTGGGCTTATTCAAGTTTGCCGACGCTCTCTATGATATCTGCCGCAAGAAATACGGCATGACTGAAAAGGACGCTCCACTTCTACAGCGTATCGGCAGCGAATATCGAGCACAAGATCAGGACTACTGGGTAAAGGAACTGTTCAAGAGCATTTACTCAGGTACCGATATTGCAGTTATCACCGACCTGCGTTACCAGAACGAGGCCGAGTACATTAAGAGCGTAGGTGGCTTCACCGTCAATGTAGTGCGAAAGAATGTGGATGGTAGTCGTTACATTGCTGATGATCGCCCCTCGAACCACCCGTCCGAAATTGATCTCGACAGCTACAATTTCGATTACGAGATCGTGGCGCATTCAGGGGAAGTGCCTTGGGTCGAACAGCAAGCAATTACTCTCGCGGAATATCTCCGCTCACTAAAGGTGTGACATGAGTACAAAAACTGTTTATATCGTTCCGCCCCATGTAGGTGAAAATATTTGTGTACCTAATGGCTCAAACGTTACTTTTTATCATCCGACTGCGGAGATGGTCAGTGAGCAACTTTCCATAGTCTCTGAAGATCAAAAATTAGCTGATCTTTTGCAGGATGTTGCCGTTGAGTTTAAACGGGCCGAAGGAATGTATTCGCCTTTCGCAAGTCTTCACGAGGGTTGGGCAATTCTAGAGGAAGAGGTTGAAGAGCTTTGGGACGAAGTGAAAAAGAGTCCGAAGCGCAGAGACCCGGTCAAGATTCGTGAGGAAGCGGTTCAGGTTGCGGCCATGGCGTTTCGGTTTTTGTACGATCTCACGGAGAAACAATGAAGAAGTTAAAAATCTACCTTGCGGCGTCTATGAGTCGTCGTGACGAGATGCGCGTGGTCGCGGCAGACCTGGAGAGGATGGGGATTGAGATTACCAGCCGTTGGCTTCGAGAGGAACCAGTCTCTGGCATTCAGTATACGAAAATTATTCGACGCCGAGCCTGGGCAGTCAAGGACCTAAATGATGTTCGTAAAGCTGATATTTTAGTTCGATTCACAGATGATTTGAGCCGAGATTATGTTCCGGCTAAATTGGCGACGGGCTCGCGAATGTTTGAGATGGGGATTGCGTATGAACGAAAGATGCCAGTGGTTGTGGTCGGAGGGTATCAACCCATTTTTGATTACTTACCAAAGATCGTACACGTCCGTACTCTGGATGAGTTACGAGTGTATTTGTCGGGCTGCAAATTTTTCCGACAGCGAGAACGATGATGCCATACATCAAATCGGAAGCGAGAGCAGATTTTAACATTACCGCCGTCCCAGAAGACGCAGGAGAATTAAATTATGCATTCACCTTCATCATCAAATCTTACCTAGAGGGTAAGGAACTTCGCTATCAGCTAATCAATGATGTAGTCGGAGCCCTAGAAGGTGCGAAGACAGAATTCCAACGGCGAGTAGTGACGCCGTACGAAGACATAAAAATCAAAGAAAATGGAGACGTTTACTTATGAGCGTAGTTGACAATACGTACCGGACCATCACCTGCAACGGCCCAGAATGCAACAAGACCGTGACCTATGATCCCAAGGACGCGGAGAAGACGGTGAAAGAGAATCCGTGGCTTGAGAACACGAGACTCGTAAATCGTCTTGTTGACGGTCGAATTTTTGCTTATTGCTCGGATACTTGTGAGGTCAAGGCCGTCACAGCCGGAGTCCATAACAAGGAAGAGAAGAAGGTAGTTGAGATGCCTTCGGGCTCGGCTCGGGAAGCGATTTTGCGGGCAGCACAGGCCGCAAAAGCTACTGAGGAGGGTGTTAAGGCCTTGAAGGAAGGGCGCCCGCTCAATATCCAGCCCGCTACCAGTTAAGGGGAGCCAATGACTACAAAAGAACGTCGCCACACAAATCGGATTCTTCGGGTTTTTAAAATTGCACTCAAGCAATTAGAAGCTCTCACTCAAGAAGGGATCGAAAACGATACCTACCCGAAAACTACTCAAAAAGCTTTTGCGGAAACATTTGCTGTTTTTGCAAATGCTCAGGCTAGAATTGTTACCGGCAACGCCAACGTTGTCTAAGGAGAGCTATGGTCCCTCTACCAACCGGGCAGCAACCAGCATTTGATTCTTTCGTTCAATTTATTGGGCACGTGAAGATTCCGGCGCTGTTACCAGGATCGCCCGACAAAGTAATCGCCAACAATGTTTTTCACTGTAAAAACAAAGTCGAACTCATTGGTCTAATCAATGAGCAGATGCAAGAATTCTTGGAACAACAAGGAATGTTGGTCGCGAAGCCCGATAACCCGAAGATCATGAACTTGGAACATATGGTTAGTGTTGAGTTCAAGCTCTTCGTACCTATGGACAACATTCGCTTCATCGAGACGATTGTGAGCCCCATGACCGAGCTTCCACGAATGGAAGAGCCAGGAGTGCCGTTGTTAGGTCAAGGCGTAGAAACCAAGGAATTGAACCCATCATGAAAATTTCTCGCTGGAATCGTATCGTTCTAAATGTGAAGGACGACTATGTCATCCTTATGGCAAAATCACCCATTACAGGTTTCGATCCAACTGGAACATATTGGGGTTTAGCGCAAGGGTATCGGGTTGTTTCTGACCTTTCAACGAATACCCTAGTTTTAGTTCCGATTGGGCAACCATCAAGAGTGAGAGTTTCCGATTTTCGCCCAGAGGATTTGGAGACAGAATGATTTTATTGAGCCTTGATTTTGAGACGACTGGCATAGACCCCGCCAACGATAGAGTCATTGAAGTTGGCGCCGCACTTTGGAGCACGGGACAACATCGAGTCTTGGAGTCAGCAGGTTTCTTGGTGAAATCAGATGTGCCGATATCACAAGAGATCACGACCCTGACTGGTATCCATCCGGCTGCAGTAGATCGTTTTGGATACGACAGTCACGCCGCGTTAGAGAATATCTTGGCGATGATGGAGCTTGCGGAATCTTTCCTCGGCCAAAACATTGTTCGCTTTGACCACAAGGTCTTACTGAACTGGATGGTGCGTGAAGGCGTTCCCGCTGCGATGATAGAGAAGGTTCGGCAAAGGCTGGTAATCGACACCTATACCGATCTTCCAGGCCAAGAGGGAAGAAAGCTCCAGTACATGCTTGTGGACGCGCCCAGACCTAGTATTAACCCGTTTCAGCACGCGGCTCTTACGGACGCGTTGTCTGCGATTGTGCTTGTGGATCAGTTTGATTTGGATAAGGTCGTGGAGCGAGCAAAATCCCCAATGATTGTGATCCAGAGTCTACACTCCCGAGACCGAAACGAAGACGCGAAGAAGGCGTTGCGACCGCTCGTTTGGAACAACCTGCGAAAGATTTGGTGGAAACCTATTAAGGCCATGGATTTTGAAGCGTTAAAGGCGAAGTCTCCGTTCGAATTAATAGTTCGCCCGGACCTCGACTTGGACGAGTTGGAAAGAGAAAGAGGATAAAAGGAGAAAAGCAAATGCAATTAGACCAGGGAAATTTCGAAAAGCCAGATTCAGGAGAATATGTCGGCGTCATTGCCGATGTAGTCGAACTGTTTGGCGTTCAGACAACATACGGCATAAAGAATAAAATCCGAATCATCTGGATTTTGGACAAGAATGACAGTACTGGCAAACCCTTCCGTGTGATGCGTCAAGTTAATGCTGTGTTGGCGGAGAGGTCCGATCTTTACAAGGTAGCTGCTAGTATTCTGGGACAGGCACCTCCGGCCCGTGGATTCGATACTGAATCCTTGTTGGGACGAGCCAATCGTTTGTTTATCCTGAAGGAAAAGACAGGGGATAAAGAGTACGCTAATGTCAAGGGTATTATGCCCCTTCCTTCTGGTGTGGCCGTGCCCAAGGTCCCGGCAGATTTTGTTCGCGCCAAAGACCGTAAGCCCTTCGCCCCTAACCAGAATCAGGCAGGTACAACCGCACCCACTACGCAGCCCCAGGCGGCTCCTATCGCCTCTGCCGTGAGTCCTGTGCCGACATTGACTCCAGTCCAGTCGAACGTTTCGTTCTAGGTCTTCTAACTATCAGGGTTGAGAAGGCTCCTTAGTTGATCCGTTCTGGTACTACTCAATGGGTGAAAGCCAACCCAAAATAAAGGCTTGACAATACGGGAGAGACCGTGATATTTTATTAGTATAGAGGAGGACCCGAATGGATGCAGGGGAGGTGATGAGCTTCCGTAAGGATAGAGTCACGATCCTGGTACCTGGTCCTAATCTTACTCGCGTTTCAGATGGTGATCATGAGTATTGGGTCAAGACACCCGACCTTAAACCTTGGCAATCCAATCAAAGGAATAAATGCTTGTGAAAAAGAAAATATGTCCACATAATCAGACTTGCGGTGGGCACTGTATGATCTGTGGTGAAAAGGGCGTAATCCCTGCCCGCAATCTTGAGGTTGAGTTGAAGCGGATTCTTGAAAAAGGGCTCGTCAAGGATTAATCCCGCCAGTTCTATCCCCTTAGAGTAGGTTGAATGGGATTTTTTAAGGACATAGCTGTACCTCTTGTCGCCCGTGGTGTACCAGTTATCCCGCTGTTGCCAAAGTCAAAGATTGCCTTCCGAAAGGATTGGCCCGATCAGGCAACTACAGACCTCGTCCAAGTTGAGGCCTGGGATAAACAGTACCCGGACGCAAACGCGGCTTCAGTCGCGAAAGCGACTCCAACTGGTTTCTGGTTCTTAGAACTAGATCGTCCAGAAGCGGGCCAGCGTATCGAAGAGGAAACCGGGGTCCGGGTTCCTGATACCTTTCGTGTGCGCTCACGTCCTGGGCGCGGACACTTGTATTGGCGCCAGAGCCCAGCCTCTCTGGCAATGGGTAATATAGCCCAAGGTTTCGTGAAGTATGGGGACTGGAGCGCCCGTGTAGACAATCAGTATGTTGTCTCGCCCGGCTCGATTCACCCGGATTCGGGACTTCCCTACATTCCTTTAAATGATCGTCCAATTATTGAGGCGCCGGATTGGTTGATCAAGTACTTAATCGGTCAAAAGCTAGATAAGAAAACTGTATCAAAAACCGTGGAAGAAGGCGCCCCTATTGCAGCGGGTGCTCGAAACTCCACGCTCGCGTCCTTGGCTGGAAAAGCTCGCCAAGTCATGAAGATGGATGAGTATCAAATCCTCAACTATCTTCTGGATGTAAACTCTAAACAGTGCCAACCGCCTCTCGATGATGCCGAAGTTCGAACCATTGCGGTCTCTATCGCGCGTTATCCTGTTAAGGAAGAGGCGCAAATTCTGGTTCGAGGAGTGCCCCTTGAAGTAGCTGCGGCCCAGAAGCCAGATGAACCGGAACCGGTCGTAATCCCAAAAGTACCGTATCCAGTGTTTCCTCATTGGGTCATGAACGGCACAAGTATTTATGAAGGTTTTGTTAAACCTGTTTGCGACGTGAACTCCCGATATCCCGAGTTTATGTGGTTGCCCGCCATGGTTGTGCTTATGAACTATTTGGGTAACAAGATCAAGGTCGCGGGTAAAATGGATAAGCTGCCCCTTAGTTTTTTCATGATTAGCATCGGCAAGCGTGGGGCCATTATCAAGTCATCTTCAGTTCAGGATGCCTTTCAGTATTTCGAAAACATTGGTTTTTGCGGCCACAGTAACTCCGCAACACGAAATGCTGAGGGCAAGAGTATGATTTTTAGTCCTGGCTCTCCCGAGGGTTTGGGATTGGAGATGCAACGAACCCAATGCAAGAACGTGGTCTTGTTCTACGACGAGTTTATGCAATTGGTAAATAAAGCTGGAATCGATACCTCATCCTTGGTCGCGACGTTATTGTCGATCTATGAATCTGGTAAGTTCTCGAACACGATCAAAGCCAAGAAAGAGAGCTACTCTATTGACCCTGGCTCCTATACCGCGTCCCTGATAGCCTGCACAACCGACAAAAACTTCGTCCAGTTGTGGGGTCGGCTAATGGGCAATGAGACCTCAGGGTTAAAGGACCGATTTTTTTTCTTGTTTCAACCAAAAATCCTTAAGGCCCGAACCCCATATGTGTACGTGAGCACGGGTGAGGGAGCCATGAAGACGAGAAAACTAGTAGATAAAGCTGTTGCTAAGGGCACGTATGCCTTCTCAACTGATCTGCCTTTAAATGAGATCGCAACCCGCATGGAGAATAGACAGGAGCAACGCGTCGAAAAACTTGCGCTTGCATTGGCTGTGGATTTGGACCGAGATGAGATTGATGAAGACTGCATTGAGCGTGCGATTGCGGTTATCGAGTATGAAAAGGCTGTAAAGAGATACTTCCGTACGTATGAAACGAGAACCCGTGAAGCCGAGATTCAAATGAGTATTCAAAGTCATTTGATGCAACATGACGGGGTCGCGCCAATACGAGATGTGGATCGGGAACTTCATGGAAGCGAGACTTGGGGAGCGTTCTTGTGGGTACAAGCAGCCAAGAACTTGGTTATGGTAGGGAAAATGGCTGAAGAGGGTAGCGGGAAAAAAGGAGACCCAAGACGTTGGCGATTACTCTGGGCTCCCGACGAATCAGATGAGTAAAGAAAAAAGAGGAAGAGGCAAGATGACAGAGATAATAGATTTGATGAATAAAGCAATGAAGGCTAAGCACGCCAAGCAACTCTCCGATGAGGATATGAAACAGCTTAAGCGGCAGACTAAATGGGACCTTCGTTCCCTGGAACTAGCGAAATCGGTATCGACGTGGTCAAAAGACCCGTCAACGCAAGTTGGCGCTGTTTTAGTTAATGATTTAAAACAAGTTGTGGGCATGGGTTATAACGGATTTGCTCGTGGTGTAGAGGATACGAGCGAGCGCCTTAACGACAGAGAAACAAAATATAAACTTGTCGTCCACGCTGAAGTGAATGCGATTATCCAGGCTGGTCATGCCGCTCGTGGTTCTGTGTTGTATGTGTACCCTTCTTTTATGATCCCGCCCATCTGCCATGATTGCTGTAAAACGGCCATCCAGGCGGGAATTAAAGGGATAGTGGGATTTTTACCGAACGAAGCCGACCCTCGCGTTCAGCGGTGGAAGGATTCTATCGCGGTTTCAAAAGGGATGTGGGAGGAAGTAGGGTTGTGGTGGAGAGCGATACCGGCAGTGGAGGAACAATGAAAGTTTACGTAGCCATTCACGGAGAATTGCATGAGGGATACAACATTATCTCCGTCCACACTAAGGAAGAAGACGCAATCGCAGCCGCTAAGAAGTCCAGAATATGTTTTGACGGTGGTTGGGATAAGCAAGAAGGTGAGACCGCGTGGGTGAATGGTTGTGACTTCATTAAGGTAGAAGAGTTCGAGGTCGAGTCATGAATCTTGGCATTACCGGCCATCGCCCACATAAGCTTGGGGGCTATAATGAGTACACGAATTTGTGCTGGCCTCTACAGGACAAGATGAATTCATTTTTCGTGGAGAAAAATCCCTCACGAATCATCTCTGGCCTGGCCTTGGGAACAGATCAATGGGCGGTCGCGACCGCGTTGAGGCTAGGGATCGAGGTGACGGCATTAATTCCTTGTAAAAACCAGGAGCAACTATGGCCTACCTCAGCGCAAATTGAGTACTGGAGATTGCTGAAGGATATCGCGGCGTCCCGAGGCGGTGAGGTTCGGTATGTAAGTGACAAGCCATACGATAAATGGTGTATGCATAATCGAAATCGAGAGATTGTAGAGAATTCAAGTGAGATGTTAGCGGTTTGGGACGGAACGCGCGGGGGCACCCGAGACTGCGTTCGACTCGCGAAGTCAGAAGGTCTTGCGATTACGATCTTGCATCCACAAACTCTGGAATTCAGTCGTATTGGAACAGAAGAGGTTCAAGAATGAAGTCAATTTACATAATCGGGTCTTTGCGAAATCCAGAAATACCATCACTAGCAAATGACCTTGAGAAATTGGGTTTGGATGTGTTCGCGGATTGGCACGCGGGCGGTCCAGAATGTGACGACTATTGGAAAAAGTACGAACAAGCCCGAGGACGAAGTTATGGTGAAGCTTTAAATGGGTACATGGCGAAACATGTTTTCGAATTTGATAAACTCCATCTGGATCGCACAGATGGTGTTGTATTACTTGCTCCTGCCGGAAAATCTGGTCACCTTGAGTTGGGTTATACTATCGGCAAAGGTAAGCCTGGGTTCATTCTTTACCCCGAAGAGCCCTCTGAGAGATGGGAAGTTATGACTCAGTTTGCGACGGGAGTCTTCTTTGATAGGCAGAAGTTCTTGGATCACATCAAATCTCTTGTAGAACCTCTGATCGAACCGGGTAAAGCAGTGGGTAGGGTTGGGGCTCCAAACTTTAACCATGGACGTTCTTGACACATTATTTCTAATCGTAGATTTCGAAACCAGAGCCCACGTGGATTTGCGAGGCAAGAATTCTGTAGGTCTTTACAACTATGCAAATCATCCTGCAACGGAGGCGCTGATGCTTGGGTACGCACTCTCGACTTTGCGCAAACAGCCTTCCCCGAGTCTATGGCGAATATGGAACCGGGAGTCGATTCCTAACGACCTCGCGGAAGCATTGGCAAACCCAAATATACCGATTGCGGCCTGGAATTCACAGTTTGAACGTTACATTTTCTTGTATAAGCTGGGGATCACGGTTCCGATTGAGCGCTTCCAAGACCCGCAAGCAAGTTCTCGGTATCTATCGCTAACGGGAGACCTAAAGGATGATAGCCGGGCACTTTGGTTACCCCCAGATTTAGTGAAAGAGCGCAAGGGAGAAGAATATATTAGAAAGTTCTCGATGCTCACGCACGTGAAAGAGAGCAAAAAGAAGGGAACCCCTGCTTCCTCATACTTTCGCGATTGGGTTTCGGATACCGAGGATTGGGAGAGCTTTGAAGATTATTGCAAACAAGACGTGGTCACGGAATGGGAGATGATGAGACGAGAGGCCATAACTCAAGCCTTTCCTCTACCAGAACGAGAGCGCAGAATATGGGTATTTGATCAGCGTGTAAATGACCGTGGAATCCCTGTAGATGTTGAGTTCGTGAGAAAGGCTTTGGAACTTGCGATTAGGGCCAAGCAACAAGCCCAGCATCGTATCTCTGAGTTAACCGGCGTAGAGAATCCGAACTCAATTCCAAAGATGTTGGCGTGGTTTCAGAGTCAGGGTTATCCAGAGTACAGCCTCGACAAAGACTTTGTGACGCCGGTTCTGAAGAAGCAACGGCATCTACTAACTCCTCTTTGCATTAAGGTTTTGGAAGCACGGAAAGCTGCTGCCTCGACTACGTATCAGAAACTGGCTGCAATATTGCGTCAGATTTGCCCGGATTCCAGACTTCGGAACCAGTTTATTTATTATGGCAGTAGTCGATGTGGTCGATGGAGTGGGAACGCGGTCCAACTCCACAATCTTGCGAGACCAGACGAGAAATTTGAGGACAAGAAGGTTATGGATCAAGCGCGTGCCATGATTCTGGCTTCTGATTATGATGGGATTATCAGAGAGTTTGGCACTATCCAAGAAGATGGCACGCCAGATTATGGGGCCGTGCTCTTAGTTGTGCGGAACGTAATACGGACGGTGTTCGTTGCGTCGTAAGATAAGAAGAACGATTACATGCATTGGTTATGAGAGTCATGTTTGTGGCTCGGTGGTTAGGGCGACCAGTAATAGACAACTTCGTTGTCCTAGTTGTACCGTGATTTGGGTGTTAGTATCGAACCGAAAATGGTATGAGAAAAATTCGGAAAAAGCGAAGGAACAAGCCCGAAAGAGAAGCACTGAGAACCCCGAATATCGGACTGTTGTTCACCATAAACATCAAATTTTTAATTCAAAAGCTAATCAACACAGAAATTATAAAGGTACGCCGTTCTTTGATGGTTGGAATCCCGACAAAGGCGGCTCCTATCAAGCCGGAGCCGATTGGATTATCGTTAATTTAGGTAAGCGTCCTCAAGGTCATAGTCTCCATATCGTAGACCATGCGAAAGGTTTTGTTCCTGATAACCTGGAGTGGGCAAACCAAAAGAAACAAATTGCCGAGCAGATGTTTAAGATTATTGCCGATCAGAAACATGAGATTAAGCAGTTGAGATTACGAATTCTAGAGTTGGAAAATGCGTAAACGATTCAACGTAGCTGATCTCAACGCCATAGAAACACGAGTAGCCGCTTGGATAGCCGGGTGTAAGCCTTTACTTAAGGTTTTTGAAACATTTTATTGCTTAGAGCACTTTGAGGCTGGTACGCACGAGACTCCAGGAGCGTGTGAAGTCTGCGGTAAGAAGTTGTTGCCCATGGACCCTTATCTTGATTTCGCCGTTAAATTGACAGGAATTGCCTATATCATTCTGGCACGTGATCTCAAATCCGACATTCCAGCCAAGAAGGCAGCGGCTAAAAAGCATCGTCAATTCGCAAAACCAGGAGTGCTGGGAGCAGTTTATCGTTTAGGTGCAATTCAATTGGTAGCGTACGCTGAGGGCATGGGCATTGAATTAACACTTAAAGAGGCCGAGGAGATTATTCGGGTCTTTCGCGAGTCCTACGCCGAGATTAAATGGATGTGGTATGCGCTAGAGAAAGTGGTTGAATCCGTGCTCACGGACAAGCCAGTTAAGGGCATGAACGATCCCAATATTGCTTTTGCCGTGAATCGTCTTCAAGAATTAAGTATTCGATTCGATAAACTTGTAGTCACAGATCGTGATATCGAGCATGTGATCTTGAGGATGTGGCTACCTAGTGGCAGGTGTCTGCATTATCTCGATGCGACCTGGGAAGATACGCTTATGCCTTGGACCACAGCCGAAGGTGAGCCAGTCTTTCGCAAAGCCCTTAATTACAAAGGACAGGACCAAAAAACGCATCAGTGGACGAAAGTTACAAGTCATGGCGGTAAAATCTTTGAGAATGCCGATCAAGGTATTGCAAGGGATGTTCTGGCGGAGTCGTTGCTGAAGTTTGAATTTGAGATGGGACTTTCGGTTGTAGGTCATGTTCACGACGAGGGTATAGCCGAAACCGAAGACAATCCATTTGAACCAGGGGTGCGCGAGATGGAATATGAGATGTCTCAACCAATCTTTTGGGCGCCTGGGCTTCCGCTAAAAGCAGAAGGCTTTGAAGATTTTTTCTACCATAAGTGAGGGCGCATGAAGTGGGATGTTCACTTAAATTTTGTTGTTAGTCATGGCCGGAAACGAATTTTTTCTTTAGAGCGTTTACTCCCATTTCTAGCCCGGATTCGAGAACGGCATAAGCGTTTCGCGTGGTCTTGTTATAGGAAAACGCGATTCACGAGTTCAGACTCAGCCATGAATGCGGGCTGGTTCAAGAAACACCCATGTCATCATTATTCTTACTCTTGTCAAGTTTGTGACGGTTGGCATTTGGCGACGATAAAGGACGGAAAAGATGAACGAGAAATTCTTTCTGACACGCAACCTCAACAATCTGAATGAAGAAGAGAAGAAGGTTTATTATCTTCGGGCTTGTGAGTACTTTAATCTTCCACCCGAATTGAACCTACTCTATCTTGGTTGGATGGAATCTGGTGATGGTACCCGTAATCTTGTGCTCGCCGCCACTAAGGGCGCTACCGATATCATTCGTGGCCGTCAGGGAATAACTACAGTCGATTTGAAGATGGAGAACATGTTTGGGTGCGTGAACTTTACTGCGGTCGGGCAAAATGGTAAGGGCCGCATTGAAAGAGCCATTGGGTCTTGTAGTGTTGAGGGTCTTCGTGGTCGCGCTCTTGAGGTTGCTATTATGACCGCGCAAACACGTGCAACTCGTCGGATGACGTTGCAGTTTCTAGGTGGCGGTCTCTTGGATGAAACCGAATTCGAGGAGAAAGCAATTAAGAACGCGCCGCCTCTTGTAGAGGTTGCGCCTCAAATTCCTCCAATTCAGCCCATTCTTCAGGGTGTGAAGAATCCGATTACGCAAATAAGCTTTCCATCAGAGACACATGTATTTCCCACTGCAGCCCAAGTTGAGGCTCAGAAGGCTTTGGCAGCAGTTAAACCAGAAATTTTAGTAAAAGAAGCAGGGGAGTCCTACCCAATGCCTGGTGAGGTTGTACCATTCGAGACCCCAAAACGTCGGACCAGGAAGAAGGAGGAAGTAAGTTTTGAGATTCCATTCAAGCTCGATCTACCAGGGTTTACACCTCCTTCCCCCGGTTCAAAGCCATCCCCCGTAGCCGCGAAGCTAGTAGAGGAGGCGCGTAAAATCGAAACTACTCCTATTGTATTTACTCGTATCGATCCGCTGCCGGGTACTGTGGTTCAGGGCTCTACAACTGTTCAGATAATAGTACCCGAGATTAAGACGGAGTCGCCAGTACCTACATTAGATGCGACCCAGATCAAAAGCTTCCGGGATCGGTTGTTCAAGTATACGAACAATATCTTCCCGAAAGCAGGCATGGTCCCTTCTATCGAAGGCGGAGGCATAGCCCAGAAGGTGAGAGCGTTCGCTCAGGCTAAGTTTACGGTACCACTCACGAATTTGAGCGCGGCTCAATGGGAGTCTTTGTTTAGTGACTGGGATGCTGTAATCAAAACACACGGAGCCGCAGCATTAGTACAGGTCATCGATGATGTAGCAGAAGGAAAGACCAAACCGTGGAACTAAATGATCGTACCTCTTAATCAAGAACAACAGGCAGCGGCCCAAGCCATTGATGGGGTCTGGGTAACGGTTGCGGGTCCTGGTAGCGGTAAGACGACAGTGCTGCTGGATCGGCACATGCACATGCTCATGCGTGGGATCAAGGACAAGGACATCTTGAACTTGACCTTTACCGCTGCCGCAGCCGAGGAGATGGTTTCGAGAGTGGGTCTAATCGGCGCCAACAAAGTCTTTCGCACGTTCCATAGTTTTGCTCTGGATTTGATAAAGCAGGAACGGGCCAATCTCCCATACCAACTTTGCAGTACCGTGATTCCAGTTGAGCTTCAGGATTATAAGTTGCTGTTCAATTTGGTAGATACCTATAAAGGAATACGAAACTATGAGCTTCTTAAGGAGTCTATATCAGGATGGAAGAGAGCTAATGTTCACCCGGACAAAGCCGTTGAAGAAGCAGTCACCGATAAAGAACACCTCTTCGCCCTTGCGTATCGTGATTATGAACGCAGATGCCGACAGGAAGGTTGGCTCGACTTCGATTCGCTTATGGAAGAGACAGTCCGGCTCCTTGAGACTAATGCCTCTGTTCGGTCTCGACACCAGCGTCCGTACATCAGTGTGGACGAGGCTCAAGACACGGATATTGTCCAGTTTCGGCTTCTTCAATTAATCTTTGGCGGTAACATATTTGTAGTAGGAGACGAGAATCAACTCATTTATGAATGGCGAAGCGCACAACCAGGAAGTCTTACAAACTTTGAACGTCTCTTCCCCGGCGCCCAAAAGCTCTATCTCGGAGAAAATTTTCGGTCCACGGGAAAGTTGGTCGGATTTTTCAAAGAGATACTACCAGTGGATAACGGAATTGCATCCCACATGGTCACCAATAATCCCGATGGAACCGATCCGCAGTTCGTCCGTTTCTTTGACGACTTCACCGAAGCCCACTGGGTCCTTTCCCATCTTCCTGATCCAGCACGGTCAGTCATAATCGCCAGAACGAACCGGCAGCTATTTATCTACAGCCGTATTATGGGTCAGAAGGGGCTCAAGTACACGTTCCTAGGGAGAAAAGATTTTTGGGATCAGCCGGAAGTTAAGAAGGCTTTGGAATTAGCCAAATCTGGTGAAAGCCATCGCCCGGCTCATGAAGTGCTTGCGGCTGTGATTCAAGATCATAATCTTGTGAATCTGTATCGGCAGATTAATCCTGATGAAAACGATCCTGCAAACAATTTGAATGGGTTGGTTAAGATCGCGGCGGGTAAAGGTACTGTTCTTGAGTTCATGGACTATGTACGCAAAGTCACATATGCTCGTAAGTCCACGAAACGTAGTAAGTACGTAACACTCTCGACTGTGCATCAGGCTAAGGGCAGGGAATGGGATCATGTGTTTGTTGTGGGCGCGAACTCAACCATGATGCCACACCAAGACGGGGAATTAGCGGAAGAAAAACGCATATTTTTTGTTGCGTGTTCGCGGGCGGCGAAGACGTTAACGGTCTCATTCAATCGGGGCATGTCCGTGTTCTTAGAACCTTATCAATCGCAAATTCAAGTCTATACTCCGCCTCCGCAGGAGCTAAATGAACTCGCTGCAGATGAAAGCTGAGATAGCCGCATACTGGCGCTTCAAACGTCAGATGCCGCTGGTCGCGGTCGAGGCCTTGAACGAGGACGTGATTGTGATCACCAGGGGTCGTAAGCTCTATGTCATCGAGATCAAGGTCTCGGTATCGGACTTACGCAGGGATATAGATAAGCCCAAACACGCGGCCATTAGAGATCGGGTTGGACTTCCACTTTTCGATCAAATGCGACCACGGTATGGAAGTGTTCCCAACGCCTTCTACTTTGCGATACCTCAGGAGATCGCAGATAAGGCCGAGAAAGTGATCGAGGAATTGTACCCGTATGCAGGGCTTCTAATTTCTAATGATTACAATCGTATTCTAGGACATGGAACCTACGTCAAAAGACCGGCACAAGACCTTAATACTGAGAAGTTGACATTGCAAAAGATTGTATATTACGTGAAGGCTCAATCCGCCTCACTCGCGAACGCGTACGCGCACTTGGCGCGGAAAGAGGGAGAATGCGAAAACGGTGTTCAAAATGTGGTAAAGACCGCCGACTAAGGTTCTTTGATACAGACCCTAGATATAGATTGGGTGTTAAAGGGTGGTGTAAAGATTGCGTACGGAATGCTAACTCAACCCCTGTTGCTAGAAAGCGCCAACACAAGCATTGGGAAGAATATGTGTCAAACCCAGAAAATAAAGAGTATGAGAGAGTACGAGCCAGCAAGAAATACCATCGTGATCCTCGCCATGTAAAAGATTTGGTGTTGAAGAATAAACACGGAATTTCTTTGAAGAAGTTTGAGAGAACCAAACGATGTCTGCTCTGTAAACGACCAGTGAGGTTAGTAGCTGACCACAACCATAAGACGAGTAGATACCGAGGGGCGCTATGTATTATGTGCAATCTTATGATTGCTTGGATTGAAAGGTTTCCTAACATGCTTAGAAAGATTAAGAAGTATCTGAGGAGAGAGTAATGGGCTTTTTGTACATTAATTCAAAAGGGGTCCCGTGGCGCAAGCATAGTTACAGTGCTGGCAATACTTACGATCAAGCGCCTCTGAAGTACTATTTGCAGAAGGTGCTGGGGTGGAGGGAGAAAGAAAACAAAGCCCGATATCTTTTTGGGCATGCCCTGGAAGAGTCCATTCAATTTCATCACGATCATGACGGAAGCGGGGCTATTGAGGATTTCGCATGTCGTTGGGGTATGCATCGGGATAGAACAGATTTAATTTACACTACCACCGAGAAGGATTGGGAGACTTTGAATCTGGATGGGCAAGAGATGGTGAAATTGTATCAGATTCGCCAACCTAATCTACCGATTCCCATGGGAGCCCGTGTAGTATTTCAGAAGCCTGTGAGCCGAGAAGTATTCCCAGGAGACCCTAATTATGGAGAAATATATGACGAAGGAAAGCCCGACATCATTGCCTACGCCGATCCCGATCATCCACTTCTACCACGAGTTGAATGGAGACCAGAGTACGGTATCTATCGACCCGTCATCGTCGATATTAAAACCTCTGGAATTGATTTTCCAGAGCAGCCCGGAATTGCGGCGTTTGATAAGCAACTTCGACGCTATTCTTGGTTGTCCGGGATACGGGATGTTGCTTTATTGGGATTCAAAAAAGCAGGCCGTAGTCTTAAAAAAGGTTCGAGTATTACGCTCCTTAAGAGTGTGGGACCGTTTCAAGCAGGTGAAGAAGCTGTTGTTGCGTCTGTTGAGGAAGATAGTATTTGGATCGTAAAGAACGATTTCATGATTGAGGAGATGGACAGACAAGGCGATGGAAAAACAAAAGCATGTCGAACAGCAAGAACAGAATGGCTTCAACAACAGGGAGTTCTTACCGGAGTTTCTGCTATTACCCGACAGCGCCTTCAGTTTATTTCAGGCCTTGTGTCTCTTGAGTCAGCAAATGACGCAGGCGCAATTGCGGCCCGACAAATTGTAGGCATTGTCAACTCCTGGAAGACGAAGTCCTGGCCCCAAACATTTGGAATTCGTTACCCTAATGATGATCGCAACGATCCTTACTTCCGCGCGTTTGTCTTGGAAGACGAAAACTATAGGAACGAACGTTTTACTAAATCAGCCGAGGAGAATTTTGATGATCTCCTGGACGAACCGGAGGAAGAATGACCCGTATTAATTGTAGTGATAAAGATTGCAGTGTCTTTATTGAGATTTCGGGGCCAGTGGCCCCGAACGCAACCTATACTTGCCGGATTCATTCTGGTGAAGACACGAAAAATCAGGACATTCATTTTCAGAATTACCAGTTTGATCCCGAATTAACGAGAGGAAGAACTCCTGAAGGCACGAGTCACATACCAAAATCTCGGTATCGACCTGCTAGAGAGGTAGAATTTGATGGCTAATCCAATCTTTGCTGAACTTCGAGAGAGTTTTGATGGGTCCGATCCTTTCATGACCAAAGGACACCAAATCATTAAAATTCGAAAGGGTTGGAGGAAAAAGCAAATCCCCGAGTGGGCCACTAGCGATAAAGCCATTCAAAAACTTGTATTACGGTCTTTTCCTAAGCTTAAAACCAATGATAAACAGCGGCAGGCTGCTGGTAAGTGGGTCCATGTTATTAATTTATACTTTAGAATGGGGTGGACTCGGGGTCAAGCGGCTGAAGAGATGCACCTAACCCCTAAACAAGTTAAAGACTTAATCCAATCCATTCGACGTGTCGCTGCAGGCCAGAGGGCCAATGGGACCGGAGTTCTCGGTGCCTTAAAAGGACGCCCTAAAAAGCGTGCGCCTAATTCCATGTTCTTTGGGAGATAGTGTTGTTGACATTAAAAACTCATGAGAACCATCGTAAAGTCGGTGCTGGTGCATTCTTGCGAACTCCAGCCCTCGGTTCAACCCGAATCTAGTCTCATCGTAGGTAAAAAATACGTATTAGTTAGTCAAGACCCAGAAGACTTTGATCCGGTCCCATTAGGTGAAGACCGTAGCTATTATATCTTAAAGCCTAAATGTAGTTGCCGTCAACTCGTTACATTTGACCGTTCCGAGGACTTACTCGCCATCGGGGGCGCCAAAGCCATTTGGCAGCTAAACCCTAAGAAAAACAGGCTGGAATTGTATCAGGTTGAGAAGCCCCTTTTTCACGAGAAAGTGGAAATGGTTGACGGTGAAAAGGTCTATACCAAGATTGGGACCATGTTGGAGACTCATATTTGGCGCCGACAGCAGGTTAAGGTGCCTAGAGTAGATTTGATTTCAGCCGCAGATATTGAGCGGGCTTATTTGGAAGACCCCAAATCCTCAACTGCTCGCCGCTATAAGCGTTATATTGAGGAAGTTCATGAAATCTACATGCGAAATCGCGCAAAATTGATAGTCCCCTTTCGAGAAGACCCAACAGAGGGAAGATTGTTGTTCCCTTTTCCACCTGATGAGCGGACACAGGGAGGACACTAACAAATGCCTGAAGAACTTAATGAGGGTGGTATCACCCTCGACGGTACAGAAAAATTTGAAGATCAATACGAGAAGATACCGTATGAGCGGACCCTAACTGAGCAGATTGATATTGCTAAGGCCGTTACCGCTTTCGAAGAGGATCGCCATAACGCTAGTTTCAGCAAACGCAACCCCGATTTGGGGAAGATGATTAGTTGTAGTCTTTGTGGCATGCGCCATAGAGTACATGATCTGGTGATGCTGAATAGCACAGCCCACGGCGAACAGGTTTTTGGAGACATTAAGTATCCCTCTCGAACTACAGCATTCGCGAAGAAGCGTTTGCACCCACACTTTACTCAAAATAGTAGGGACTTGGTACAAGGGATTCAGAAGTTGATTCTGGTTTACGGCGAAGAGAAACTGGATGTGGTTAGAGGTATTATCAGAGCCCGTCTTGCTCGTGAGCATCAGCCTTCACAAACACGTGCCCGAAATCAACAAAAACGTAATCGTCGCATCAATTGGGGTCTCTTATGTTTTTAGATAGAGTCAATCATTCCGATCCAAAAGAAATGATCGTACCCAAGACTCCCGAACAAGTCCGAAACGATATCTTGGAACTTAACGCGAAACGGGAATGTGAAACCCTATCTGTATTTGGTAGAACCGGGACTTTGGACCACGTCTTTAATGAACAGTTGAGGCAATGTTTCGCCAAATCCAAAGAAACAGAGACTGTGAACTGGCAAGCCACGTTAGAGCTTCGAAAGAAGTTGGCTACGGAATACGAATGGCGCCGGGAGATCGGGGTCTAATGCCATCTCTTGCGAGTTATCGTCGCCGTAAAGCCGAGGTCGTGCATCTGGTCGATGAAGTGGATAGGCTCTCTAAAGATATTCATTACATGGAACGTTATGTAGAGGACTTGGAGAGAGCGCTTAAGAACACTAACCTTCTCCGCCACCAAGTTGAGGTCATGCTGAGAGTTTGGCAACAATATGTTGTCGATCACTATATGGTGGAATTACCGAAACCAATACTGATCGTCAAGAAAGAAGACGTTCCTTCCTGTATTAAACCCAAAGACGTGGGTGCATACATCTTCCGCAATGAGTCTGAGGAGGCAATGAAAAATGGACCTAGTGATTTTCCACAAGAGTTGTCCTGATGGTTGGTGCGCGGCCTTTATCGCACACCAGCGTTTCCCTGAAGCACAGTTACTCGCCCAAGACCACGGTCTAGAACCTCCCTATGAAGAGGTTACGGACAAAGACGTTTTGGTAGTGGACTTTAGCTGGAGAACTCGCGAACAAAATCTTAAGATGGCGCAGCTTGCGAAGAGCTTCCGCATTCTCGACCATCACAAAACTGCTCAGGCTATTCTTGAGGGCTTAGACTTTGCCACATTCGACATGAATCGTTCTGGTGCCGGACTCGCTTGGGACTATCTTTTTGGCAAAGATTCCCCACGAGCGCAGGATGCTGCAAACCAATCGGTGGTTGATATGTATAAATACAATCTCATCATGAAAGAAATGAGACGCCCCTGGTTCGTAGACTACGTGGAGGATAGAGACCTCTGGAACAAGAAGCTTCCGCATACAGACGAAGCCAACGCTTACATTATGACTCTACCGTTCGAGATCGAGGCCTGGGAAGAGTTGGCCCGAACTAGTCTTGAGACTGCGATCTCTAATGGTCGTGGCGCCCTGGCTCACGTTGAACACTATGTCCGTGAAGGCCGAAAACAGGCTCAACTAGGAATTCTGGTCTTTACCCCTGGCCGTAAACCAGAAGAACCAGGTGATCCCGGAAAAATTTATCATGTCAAGATCGTGAATGCATTGTATATGAACATAAGTGAACTCGCCGGTGCTCTCGCGCAAGAGCCCGGTATCGGCATCGGTATCGGCTACTTTGAACGCGGTGATGGTGTCATGCAATTCAGTTTGCGTTCTCGATCCGACGTGGACGTGAGCGCAATCGCGTCCTCCCTTGGCGGCGGAGGCCATAAAAACGCTGCCGGATTCCAACTCCCTCTAACCCAGGGCCGTGCGTTTGTAGATCATATCCTTAGCCGACGCATAGTCTCCGTGCCTGGGTCTCCTTCAACTTTACTTCCCCCACATATAACGTAGTTGACATTCAACTCAAACCATGATATCTTATCAGGGTGCGAAACTACTTTTCTCTTGATCTAGTCTCCACAAAAGAAACATGAAAAAGTTCTTGACAACACCCAAGAAGTTTGATATTTTAATAATATGGAGGTAGGATGAAGAACCTACTGCTTGTTGCTGTTCTCGCTGCGATCTCGTTCATGACCCCGTCTCTTTTGGCGCAAACCCAAGATGGACACGCCCATCCCGATGTGCCACAAGCTCAAGTTGCTGAAAAAGCAAAGACGTACCTAGGCGATTGGAATTCCGTGGTTTGTCAGCCGAAACCGTATGGCGTTCGCTTCAACGTTCGTCTTGATACCGTGAAGGATGCAGACGGGAAAGATACCGTCACCCCGATATTCCATTTGGTCGCGGTCCAGATCATGGACATTGGGGAGCCTTTCGACTTCATCACGGTCTCCTTTAAGGAGTACGGAGATTATACCGTGCTCATGGTAACAAATAACCAACTTGAGTTGGCTTTGTTTCCGCATGAGAGTGGCCTAGGACTGGAAGTTGAAAGTGATGATGGCGGTGTCTCTACAGGGTACGCTCAGAAAGGTGATGACGCCAAGGACCAGTGGGGCTATGTCGAGAATTTGGGAAAGTCATGCCCGGTTCCCGATAAGTCGGTAAATAATCGAAACCAGATTGCGTCTCGGTAATGATGCAATACGTTGTCTGGGACGGCACGAATCGATGCTTGAACCGATTTTATCGAGCGCTCAACAAAGCGCATTTCGGCAACACGTTAGACAATGGCATTCGGGTTCGGTTTAGCCATCATCCTATACGAGGTAGTAATGCTTGGTACGACCCGGAGCACGAAGAGATTGTAATTGATTGCCGGTTCAAAGGCCAGGGTAGAATCGTGGTTTGGCTGCTACTACACGAAATGAACCATATGGTGAGTGGCCCAGATCACGAGAAGAAGTTTGATAAGGGTATGCTGCGGCTCGCGATAGCGGGAGCATTCAAAGGAATCTGGTGAAGATCATAATCATAGGCGACGTACACGGGAAGACGACAACGTATCAGAAAATTATTCGTCGTCTTCCCGAAGGCCAACGCACGATCCAATGTGGCGACATGGGCATTGGATTTAAGGGCGTTGGTCTTCACGAGATGCCGCCAGAACATAAGTGGTTTCGTGGCAATCATGATAACCCGGAGCCGTGCCGCCAGAATCCGAATTATCTGGGGGACTGGGGTTTCTTGGAGGCAGACAGTTTATTTTGGCTCGCGGGCGCGTCCTCCATTGATCAGGCCTCACGTGTTGAAGGCATTAGTTGGTGGCCGGACGAGCAATTGAGTTACGGCGAACTCCTACAGGCAATTGAGTTGTACGAGAGGGTGAAGCCAAAATATGTGGTTTCGCATGAGGCTCCCTCGCGAGTGGGCCGGTTCATGCTCTCGACTTTGATAGGCCCCTATTTCGCCGCAAAAGGTGAGTGTTGCAACTCTCGAACTGCGCAGGCTCTACAGGCCATGTTCGAGGCGCATCAACCTAAGGAGTGGGTGTTCGGACACTATCATGTGGACAAACAATTTGAACTTGAAGGCACAAAATTTACGTGTGTGGCTGAACTCAGCCAATATGAATTGGAGGCGGAAAATGTCTAAGACAGATATGGTGTGGCGTCCGCTCGGAGACCCACAATTGGTTACTCCTCAGCTTCGCGATCTTTTGGAGAAGAAGTTGGGGCTTAGTGAAACCGTAACTTGTGTTCGTATCGACAGGAACTGGAACAGTTATCTCGAAGCCCTTGTGGATATGGGTGTGCCGGGCGCCGCGTCCCTACAGGCTGCGGTTCAGCACTACGAGGTCGTTGAGGTCTCGATGAGGCCTCGCATCTAATCCATGACCTACACAATCACACTCGATACGGGCACAATGTCAGTAAGTGAAGTCCGTAGACTGTTCGCGCGTACACTATCGAAGTTGAAAGGTGATGACCAAGTTACGAAGTTAGCGTTTGGGATTGTGGTCGAACCCTCCCAACCTCATCCCGCTGAAAGTTCTCGTAGGCGCGGCTGATGCCAGCTTTTATTGTAGCCACAGAAATGCCATCTGGTGCTCGTTCCCGTGGTTACAACATCAAACTTCGCAAGGGTGAGACCAAGATCACGGAAGAGGAAAAGGCATTGATTTGGTTTGAGGGCGTGATAAAACAGATGCGAGTGTTCGCTATTGCAGGTTCTGCCGTCCTCGTGCTTGAGGGGGAGAAAGAGACGATGAGGGAGACAATATGAATGAAGGCAAACGCGAAAAGAGTCACCGCGAGAAAAAGAATTATCGCGGCCACTTGGAGTACAAGAAGCGTAAGGCCGCGCGTAATGCAGCCCGACCCAAGCAAAGGTTTATGGGCATTGATGAAGTGACCGGACTAGGTCTCGGATGGGAACGTTCGTGAGCCAAAAAGATTTGCCCGAGAAATGCATTCATAGCTCGTGCATGACGCCGCAAACTTGTAGTATCTGTCAGGGTCTGCCACCTTTGGAGGTTAGACTTCGGCCCATCCTCAAGAACGAGCACAAGAATCAGGAGAAGAGTTCATGAAGACGTGGCGTATAGTCGTTTATCGTCCTGAAGAGGGTATGGGTGTAGCCCCAAATAATGAGCTGAAGCGTAAGGAATACCGCAACGTCACCAAGTTCAAGATCAGGAACGATGGTGGCTTCCAGTTCAAGGATGAAGACGGCACCTTGCGTATGTTCGGGAGAACAATCGCTTGGGAAGGCTGGCAGTGGCGTAGTATATGAAACTCATCGATAACATCCCAGTCTTTGGTGAGCCCGTTGACGAGGGCGCTCTGGCTCAAATTCGTGTATGCGCTCGTGATGCCGCGAAGGTTGCGCTCATGGCGGACCATCATAAAGGCTACGCGGTTCCTATCGGTGGAGTAGTCGCGTATGAGAACGCGATCTCGCCTTCTGGCGTCGGCTACGATATCGGATGCGGGAACAAGGCCGTACGCTTAGACATAGACCCCAGGGACGTGCTCGATATCAAAGCCGACATGTCCTATATCATGGATCAGGTGATTTGGCCCGGTCCCAACTGGGCACAGTAGGCTCTGGGAACCATTACGTTGACATCTTCGAAGATGAACTTGAGCGCATCTGGGTAGGTGTTCATTTTGGTTCCCGTGGACTTGGACACAAGACCGCAACCTGGTTCCTAAAGGCTGGAGGGGCTAAGGATGGCATGGACGTGCCACCACTGGTGTTGCCGACGACTTCAGACCTTGGTGCTCAGTATGTTGAGGCGATGACGTTAGCAGGCGCCTACGCCTACGCAGGCCGGAATTGGGTGTGTAGCAAGGTTGCGGCCCTTCTAGGGGCTCAAATCGTCCAGGAAGTCCATAATCACCATAATTACGCATGGTTGGAGAAACATGATGGTGAAATGCTTTGGGTGGTTAGAAAAGGTGCTACTCCGGCTTGGCCTGGTCAGCAAGGGTTCGTTGGCGGAACCATGTCGGAATCAGCAGTTATTCTCGAAGGAGTGGATAGCCCTCTGGCTCGATTTACGCTCCAGTCCACTATTCACGGGGCAGGCCGGGTCATGGGCCGTATGGAAGCCGCAGGCAAGAGGAATCGTAAAACCGGCGAAATAACGCGTCCTGGTCGCGTCACGAACGCGATGATGGCGTCCTGGATCACCCAGTCTGGAATCGAACTTCGTGGAGCCGGGCTCGATGAGAGCCCTGATTGCTACAAGCGTCTACCGGATGTCTTGCGGGAGCAGGGCTCCACGATCAAAATCCTCCACACCCTAAAGCCTTTGGGTGTGGCAATGGCTGGAAGTGATGAGTTTGATCCGTACCGCGACTAAGCATAAGGAGAAGTATCGATGGCTGAAATGAGCAAGACCGCACGCGCGAGCATGGGTAAGGTCGAGAAAAAAGAGAAAGTAGTTGAGACCCCAGAGGAAAGTATTCGCCAGCTTCGTCTGAACCTGGACGCCGGACTCTATGTGACCCCAGATCGTATTCGGGTTCTATTGACCGCATATGATCAACGAGGCGAAGAACTTCAAGCCTACTTAAAACTCGGAAAAATGGCTCAGGATATGAACACCATCTCCAGAGCCTGGAATGGGCAAGATATGGTTGTATCTACGACCGAGATTGAGGCTGCGCAAGGCCGTGGTCCGATTATGGCCGAGATTCCGGCTCAAGAACACGATGAGCACCACCTCGTGGACTTCGGACACCACAACACACACTCGCATCATGAGGGCGCATGAGCCATAGAGATTTTGCTGGTGTCTTTATTATTTACAGTTCCGCCTGTTTATTGGGTGGGACCATGTTCGGAATCTGGCAACAGTCACTACCAGCAGGGATTTTTGTTTCGGTCGCTTTATTTATCCTAGGTACACAACTCCAATGAGTTTCAAGCCCATGCTCGCGTTCCAGAAACGTCCTAATCTCTCGAAGATTACGTTTCCGGTACTGATGTCGCCTAAGCTTGACGGTTTCCGGGCTCTGGCCTGGGGTGGATCGCTTATGTCCAGGAACCTGAAGCTGATCCCGAATGATTTCGTCCAAGCCTCTTTCGAAGCGCTCCCCAAGGGTTTGGATGGGGAACTTATAGTCGGAGACCCGACCTTTGATCCAAAGAATGTTTTTCGTCGGACATCATCGGCGGTTACGAAAGAGCACGGTGAGATCGAAGACCTTCGCTATTACATTTTCGATAGCTTCATCACTCCTGGAGGCTTTCAGGATCGATTTCATGTCGCCAAGAAGTTTGTGCTGGAGAACGATTGGCCCGGCCTTCATATCGTTAACCATACCCTCATCAAAACCATCGAGCAAGCTCTTGAGTTTGAAGCCGAATGCGTAAGACGTGGTTATGAAGGCGCCATGATCAGAATGATCAATGGTCCCTACAAGCAAGGGCGTTCGACAGAAAATGAAGGCTATTTACTCAAGCTCAAGACTTTCGATGATTCAGAGGCGCGGGTTCTTGGCTACTACGAGCAGATGCATAACGATAACGAGGCCGAGACTAATGTCCTGGGTCACACCGAACGATCCCTCAAGAAAGAGGGTATGGTTCCTGCTGGAACCCTTGGTGGTTTCCATGTCGAGGATGTCAAGACCCTAGTGAAATTTAAATTGGGCGCGGGCGCCTTCACTGAGGACGTGAAGCAACGTATTTGGAATAGACGTAAATCTTTTATCGGAAAGATCGCAAAGTATAAGTTCCAGGGCGTTACTAAAGAGAAACCACGGTTCCCAATTTTCATGGGGTGGAGGGACCCAATCGATGCCTAAGAAAGTGAAACAACTAAAGAAGGGTTACACGATTTGTAAGGACTGCGGCAACGAGTATAGAATCGGGGCTCCTCATAATGCCTTCTGCGCCGCCAAAACCTGTAGCGAATGCGGCACCACGTACTCTTATGTAGTCCCTGTCTATGACAGTCGCGTCGAGCCTCCGATTCGAAAGTGCATGGGGTGTTTAGCCGACGAACTTGATGCAGAAGAACACGAAGATTACGATGACTACATGAAAGAGGAAGATGAGAATTAATTTTTTCGGCGGGCCTGGGTCCGGGAAGTCAACAACTGCAGCGGATGTGTTCGCGCGGTTGAAGCGTGAACTTATATCCGTCGAGCACGTAGGTGAGTACGTTAAAGCTTGGGCTTATCAGAATCGGCCTGTTGATTTTTACGATCAATTCTATTTGCAGGCGAAGCAGATGCAGTACGAGTATCGATTTCTGAAGGCTGGGGTTCGAAACATTGTCACGGATTCTCCGGTTGCACTTTCGTATGTGTACTCGGCTCCACACCTTCGTGATGTCTTGAAACTGGTTTCGGATACATACGACAAAGATTTTGCCAGTTACAACATTTTCTTGCTTCGCGGCGACAAGCCTTATGTTGC
>WNGR01000459.1_pt1 | contig 44290 bp, 37 predicted proteins | sample 5407581 | NCBI WGS metagenome assembly WNGR01 (sample SAMN13153383, study PRJNA577476) | soil metagenome | isolation source: 80 cm soil or saprolite under Garry oak tree replicate 2 | place: USA:California | collected 2016-06-15 | reverse complement strand
AATGGGCCGACGACGGCAACATCTACATGACCGGCCCTGCCGTGGAAGTATTCAGAGGCGAGATAAAGAATGAATTTTGAATTTTAAATGTTGAATTGAATTCAAAATCCATAATTCAACATTATAGGTCTTATGCCTCGTATCGTTACCATCATAAATATCCTTCTCGGAATCGTCATCATCGCGCTGCTGGCCGGGATCGCCACCGAACGCCTGTCGTCCCGCCTCGGGAAGGCGTTTCTGCCCAAGATCGCCACTACTGGCGGCGCCCCTGCGCCCGCTCCCAGGCAGACGGAGGATCTTTCTTTCTATGCCCCTGTTCTGACGGCGGGGCTGTTCGGCAAGGCGACGACAGGTCCGCTGACGCCGATCACAAACGTGGCGGGGGCACAGGCCGTTCCGGCCACCGCACCGGCCGAATTGATGCTGCTGGGCACTGCCGTCGGGTCATTCCGCGAGACTTTCGCCCTGGTGAGGAATACGACAAAACAGGAAGAACGGGTGTTCCGGCTGGGGGACATGGTTTTTGATGCCGGACGTCTGGCTGAAGTCGGCAAGGAAAGGGCATTCATCGTCATCAACAACAGGAAAGTCGAACTGCTGACCCCCATGACGCCGCCTGCGGCACCGCCGGCCGGCCAGCCGGAAGCGGGAGCTCCACATACGCTCACGGCGGTGGCCAGCACGGGGGCGGGGAATTATGTCATCGATCAGCGGGCTTTGAATGCCGCACTGGATAATCCGGCCCAGGCGATGAGCGATGCCCGCCTGCTCCCCAGCCAGAAGGACGGTAAGGTGGAGGGTTTCAAGGCCTCGGAGGTAAAGCCGAACGGGGTATTTTCAATGATCGGCATAAAAAACGGCGACGTTTTGCTGCGGCTGAATGATTTTCCGATGGATTCACCGGACAAGGCGCTGCAGTCTTTCATTGCCCTCAAGGGGCAGAACCGGCTGAAGCTGGATATTATCCGCGAAGGCCAGCCGCAGACGTTCAACTACGATATACGATGAGTCCCTTCCCTTCGACTCCTCCCTTCGACTCCGCTCAGGGAACGAGGGGCGATGATTTTAATTATGTTGGCAGTACAGCAAACCGCTGGCTGAGCGAAGTCGAAGCCCGGTGCATTTGATGTAGCAATCTGGAGGCACACTTGACACGACATATATTACGGACCCTTTGTACCCTTGTTATTACGGGAATACTCTTGTCCTCTCCGGTCCTGGCCGCCGGAAGCAAGGGGGTAGTGCTGAATTTCAACGAGGTGGACATTTCCACCATGGTGAAGTTTATCAGCGACCTGACCGGTAAAAACTTCATCCTCGATGATCGGGTCAAAGGGAAGATTTCGGTGTATTCCCCCTCCAAACTCTCGATCGAAGAGGCGTACAACGTCTTTACCTCGGTACTGGAGTTGAAGGGCTTCACCGTCGTGCAGAGCGGCAGGGTGGCCAAGATAGTCCCTTCTTCCGCTGCCAAGCAGTCGGGCTTCAAGCTGCTGCCCGAGGGGGAACAGCTCCCGGTCAACGAGAGCTATGTTGCCCAGGTGACCAAGCTGGAGTATATCACCGCCCAGGAAGCGTTGACTTTCCTGCAGCCGATGGTTTCCAAGGATGGACACCTCTCGGCTTTTGGCCCCGGCAATCTGCTCCTGATGGTTGATTCTTCCCTAAACATCCGTAAGCTGCACGGCATCCTGCAGACGATCGACACCGAGCGCACCCGTGAAGGTCTGGAAATTATCTACCTGAAAAATGCCTCGGCCGAAAGTGCCGCCAAAACCGTTCAGCAGTGGCTGAGCGGCTCTGAAGTCAAGTCAGCCGGTCAGCCCGCGGCTTCCGGAACGAGCAGTACTGCAAGCGTTCTGGCGGATCAGCGCCTGAATGCCCTGCTGGTTTTCGGCAACGAAACCACCAAGACGGCGATCCGCGAACTGGTCGCAAAACTGGATGTCACCCCGCCTGAGGCGAGCAGCAAGGTCAACGTCTATTATCTCGAGAACACCGATGCGACCGAGATGGCAAAAGTGCTGGACGGTGTCGTCAAGGGGATCTCCGCCCAGGCGACCGCCGCGCCTGGCGCTGCCGCGCCGCAGGTATCCCCGTTCGAGAGCGGCAAAGTCACTATCACCGCCGACAAGGCTTCCAATTCGCTCGTCATCATGGCCTCTCCAACCGACTACTCCAACCTGGTCCAGGTGATCAAGAAGCTGGACCGCCGCAGCAAGCAGGTCTTCGTGCAGGTGGTAATCGCCGAGATTTCGCTGAACAAATCACTGGATTTAGGTGTCCAGGCCGGCGCATTTGCCGCGGGGCAGCTCGGCAAGTATTTTCAGGGCGGCGGCATATATGACCCCTTCGGCGCTTTCGGCCAGGTTCTCAGTTCCACCGCGAGCGGGACCGGCGCCGGAGTGGGGAGTCTTATCGGCAATGCCCTGGGAGCCAGTAGCGCCACTCTTAATAAACCGGTCACCGCGGTGGCGCTGCTCCAGGCGCTGGACTCCAACGGCCTGGTAAACGTGCTTTCTACCCCCAACATCCTGACATCGGACAACAAGGAGGCCGAGATCAGCGTAGGTGAGAACGTCCCCTTTGTGGGGGCTAGCACGCAGAGCACTTTCGGCACCACGCAATCAGTTGAGCGCAAGGACGTCGGCATTAACCTGAAAATTAAACCGCAGATCAGCGAAGGTGATTATATTCGCCTCGACATCAATCAGGAGATCTCCGCGGTCGCCCCCAGCAAGGGTAATGCCGTAGATCTGGTCACCACCAAGCGTGCCGCCAAGACCAGCGTTGTAGTCAAGGATAATGAGACTGTGGTGATCGGCGGACTGATCCAGGACCAGGAGAACAACACGGTCAACAAGGTGCCCTTCCTGGGGGATATCCCCGTCCTGGGGTGGCTGTTCAAAACTACAACTAAAACGCGTTCCAAGACTAATCTGATGATTCTGCTTATCCCACACATAATAAAGGATAACACGGAGTTGACCAGTATCACCGATTCGCAGCGGGACTCCTTTATCAAGGCGTCCAAAGAGGTCAAGCCGATCGACGTGCAAAAAGAGATTTCAGGCAAATGAGTACCGGCACTGTGAGCGTTCCTGACGAGCTGCCGGCGGTTGCCGGCAAACTGGGAATCGGTTTTCAGCTTGAAATCACGGCGGAGGAGGTCGATTCCGGGCTGCTGAACCGGCTCCCCCTGACGTTCGCCCGCGCCAACTCGATACTGCCTCTCCGCGAAGTTGACGGCGTCATCAGGGTTGCCGTCTCCTCGGCCTTCGGGCTGCTGCAGCTTGACGAACTGCGCCTGCTGTTCGGCAAACAGATCGAGGCGGTACTGGTGCCGGCCCCGCTGTTGGCGGATGTCATCAACCACGTCTATGCCGGCGCCTCCGGGACCGCCCTCGATGTGTTGCAGGAGCTGCAGGGGGAAGACCTCTCGACGGTTGCCACCGAACTGAACAACCCCACGGACCTGCTCGATCTGTCCGATGAAGCGCCGGTCATCCGCCTGCTGAACTCGATCCTCTCGGAAGCGGTCAAGGAGCGGGCCAGCGACATCCATATCGAGCCGTATGAGCGTGATCTTCTGGTGCGCTTCCGCATCGACGGCATCCTCTACGAAAAACTGTCCCCCCCGAAAATCATCCAGGACGCCCTGGTATCGCGCATCAAGATCATGGCGGGCCTCAACATCGCCGAGAAGCGTCTGCCGCAGGATGGCCGCATCCGTGTCAGGGTTGCCGGCCGTGATGTTGATATCCGCGTCTCCATTATCCCGACCTACTACGGCGAGCGGGCCGTGCTCCGTCTGCTCGACAAGAAGAAGGGGATCCTCTCGCTGGCCGACATCGGCCTGGGGGAACATGTCGTCCGGACACTGGAGCGGATGCTGACCCGTACCAGCGGCATCATCCTCGTGACCGGGCCGACCGGCAGCGGTAAATCCACGACGCTTTATGCCGCGCTGAACAAGGTCAATTCCAGCGAAAAGAATATCATCACCATCGAAGACCCGATCGAATACCAGATCAAGGGGATCGGCCAGATTCAGGTCAATCCCAAGATAGATCTGACCTTCGCCGGAGGTCTCCGCTCGATCCTGCGCCAGGACCCGGACATCATCATGGTCGGCGAAATCCGCGATGCCGAAACGGCGGAAATAGCGATACAGGCCAGTTTGACCGGGCACCTGGTGCTCTCCACCCTGCATACCAACGATGCCGCCACCGCCGTGACCCGCCTGGTGGATATGGGGATCGAGCCGTTCATGATCGCCTCCTCCCTGTCGGCCGTTGTCGCTCAGCGTCTGGTACGGGTGATCTGCCCGCATTGCCGCGAAGAGTACCGACCGGTGGAACGGTACGCCGGAGTGACCCTCCCCGAAAAGCTGTATCGCGGCCGGGGGTGTGACGCCTGTTTCGGTCTCGGCACCCTGGGGAGGACCGCCATCTACGAAATCATGCCGATTGACCAGGAGCTCTGCTCGATGATCATCCGCCGCGCCCATGCCGGTGAGATCAAGGAATATGCGGTTGCGCACGGCATGAAGACCCTGCGTGACGACGGCATCGCCCGTGCCGCCGCCGGCATTACCACGATCGAAGAGGTTCTGCGCGTTACCCAGGACGATTATGCCGACGTTCCGCTATAAAGCCTACAGCGCCACCGGCTCATCGACCTCCGGCACCCTTGAGGCCGATTCCGAACGGCAGGCGCTGCAGCAGCTCAAAGGCAGGGGGCTGCTGCCGCGCGAGGTGGTGGAAGAGGGGGGCGCCGCGGATCGCGCCAGGTCGTTTTCCTTTCGCCGGACTGTTCCGACCGACCAGCTGTCGCTCTTCACCCGCCGCCTCGCCACCCTGGTGGCGTCATCCATACCGCTTTTCGAAGCTTTCGGCTCGCTCTGCGAGCAGGAGGAAAACGGGCCCCTGCGTCAGGCTCTGGTCCGCGTAAAAGAGCGCATCGCCGAAGGAGCCTCCCTGTCGCGGGCTCTGGCCGCCGAGCCGGATATCTTCGGCGAAAGCTATGTCAGCATGGTAGCGGCCGGAGAGGCCGGCGGCGCCCTCGATGCCGTGCTGGAGAAGCTGGCGGATTTTCTGGAGGAGCAGGAGCAGGTGCGGAGCAAGGTCACCTCCGCCCTGGCCTATCCGATCCTGATGATATTCGTGGGAGGAGGGGTGATGCTCTTCCTGCTGACGGTCGTCATCCCCCGCATCGTGACTATTTTTGAAGACAGCAAAGCCTCTCTCCCGCTGATCACGATCATCCTGATCAAAGTCAGTCATTTCCTGCAGGGATACTGGTGGATTCCCACCTCTCTTGTTATCGCCTCAATTCCCCTCTATCGCAAGGCCATGAAGCGCGACGACCTGCGCCTGAAACGCGACACCCTGCTGCTGCGCCTGCCGCTGGCCGGAGGGATGCTGCAGCGCCTGATCCTTTCCCGCTTCGCCCGGGTTCTGGGGCTGCTCCTTTCCAGCGGAGTGCCGATCATGAAGGCTCTTGAAATAACCGGCGAGGTCGTAGTCAACCGGGTCTACCGCACGTATCTGCGCGGCGTGATGGAGGAGGTCGCCCAGGGTGGCAGCCTCTCCGGAAGCCTGAAGAAGAGCCCCCTTTTTCCCCCGCTGCTGGTGCATCTGGCCGGTGTCGGTGAGAAGAGCGGCAACCTGGAAGGTATGCTGATAAAGGCCGGTGTCGCCTATGAGCGGGAGTTCAGTACCCGCCTGACCCGTCTGATGGGGCTGATGGAGCCGCTGCTGGTGCTGGCGATGGGTGTGGCGGTCGGCATCGTGGTGCTGGCGGTGCTGCTGCCGATTTTCGAGTTAAATCAGCTGATCAAGTAGGAGGGCCCGCCCCAGCGGATTCGAAAGAATATAAAGACAGACAGGAACCCCATGTTCGAACAGGCCTTTAAAAACATCGACGACGCACTCCGGAAAGAGGCAGGCTGTACAACCGAGCTGGAACCCTGACGGTGGCAGGAAAAGGAGAATGAACTCATGACCGAAGACATTCGCTGGAAACAACGCTTTGACAATTATAAGCGTGCACTGCGTCAACTCACCCTTGCCATCCGTCTTACGGAGCAACGCCCGCTATCTGATCTTGAACAACAAGGGTTGATCCAGGGTTTTGAGCTCACCCATGAACTGGCGTGGAACGTACTGAAAGATTACCTGGAATATGAAGGGATTCAGGGGCTGATAGGCTCAAGAAGCACCGTGCGAGAAGCGTTTAAACGAGGTCTGATTATTGATGGAGATGCGTGGATGGATATGATTGAGAAGCGAAACCTTTCCAGTCATACTTATGACGATAATGTAGCGACTAAAGTGGTAACTGCCGTCTACGAAACCTATTATCCAGCATTTATTGCACTTCAAGACCATCTTGAGAAAGAACTCTAACCATGCCGGATTCCGGATTGCCTGATAAAACGGAAGCAATCATCCGGCAGATTCTTGCCGACTTTCCCGCTGTAGAAAAAGCTGTTCTGTACGGCTCGCGGGCAAAAGGTAGTTATCGACACGGCTCTGACATTGACCTGACTCTGTTTGGCGATCAGCTTGACTTTGACTCTCTCTTAAAAATAGCTTCAAGACTGGATGAGTCGCAGATTCCGTATCAGGTTGATCTCTCATTGTGGAAACAGCTTGATCACGCCGGACTGAGGGAGCATATCGAGCGGGTCGGTGTGGTTTTTTATCAGCGGGATGGAGAAAAAGCTGACTCACGCGGAGACGCGGAGGGCGCGGAGAAAGTCGTGGGGGAGGGATGAAGGCGGGGTGGGCTACAAAAAATCTTGGAGATATGTGCCATGTGATTGGTAGTGAACATCGGAAAGCCGTGTGCGGGAAAACCGCATGCACGGTTTGATGAGGGAGGGCAGGGTGAAACCTGCTCTCTACTCTACCTTTGGCACTCCCACCGAGAAGGCATGGGATAAGCTCAAGAGCGGGAGTTCAGTACCCGCCTGATGGGGCTGATGGGGCTAATGGAGCCGCTGCTGGTTCTGGCTATGGGTGTGGCGGTCGGCATCGTGGTGCTGGCGGTGCTGCTGCCGATTTTCGAGTTGAATCAGCTGATCAAGTAATTGGAGTCAGTGAGTGGCATTCTAGGCTGCAAATAATACGGTTCTTGTTTTTACAAATAAATGTTCCATTTGGGAAGATCACCGGCTCACGCGCGCGCGTGGGGCCGGTCAAAAACGAGTTGGTCAGTGATTAATAACAAGAGGACATGACCGTGAAGATCATCCTTTCCAGAAAGGGACTCGACAGTGGCAACTCAAGAATGCCAAGTCCTGTAATGCCTGATGGTTCACTTTTATCGCTCCCAATTCCCAGGGGCAGAGGCCATTGTCATTCTTATAATAAGCTAGTTTTTAAAGGGCGACCTCTCAGCGAAATAATAAAAGAACTGAACAAGGGAACACTGCCCTTTGACGACAACGCCCATGCAGATCCAGACCTTGATCGTGACCGCCTCTCGCGCAAGTTTGGCTGGCGTCCAATATTTGGCCAGACGGGTGGAGATCAGACCCATCTCGAAAATCAAGGTGTTGGAATTGGAGACCTATTTCTTTTCTTTGGGTGGTTCCGGAGCACTGAAGTTACCAGTGATGGAAGACTGCAGTTTATAGGTTCACCTAATGGGTTTCACGCCATATTTGGTTGGCTTCAGGTAGGGCAGGAACACAGGGTATGCGGAAAATCGGTTAAGTCCCTTCCCGAATGGGCACTTGATCATCCTCACGTCGCTACTCCTGACGACTTCGACAGCAACAATACAATCTACATATCAACAGAAAAACTTACTCTCGGCGGTTCGGAATTGCCGATTCTTGGAGCCGGGACATTCCCATCGTACACTCACGCACTCCGTCTCTCGACGCCGGACGGTTCAAGAAGCCTATGGACACTGCCCGAATGGTTCTATCCCGACGGTAAACCACCTCTCTCGTATCATCGTAATCAGCGCCGATGGTCAAGTGACGGACAGCACGCATTGCTTCAATCCGTGGCAAGAGGGCAGGAATTCGTGCTGAATACTCAATATTATCCTGAGGCTGAATCATGGATCAAATCGCTATTTGACTTGGGAGACGATAGGAAGAGGTAAAGAGGACGGATTTATATTTCGAGAGTATGAGCCGATTCCCAACCAGAAAATAAGACCGGTCAAGCCGGTCAATTCCCACGCCGTTACTATATTCTACGAAGTTTTTCGGAGTTTGTAAGGAACCGAAACCATGCTCGTCCCAGAACACAAAGTGCGACTCAAGGTTTTCATATATAAAAGAAGGCAACAACGAGGCACCAATGACTGATAAATCGCAAAGACCGTCCGAAGGCCAGTTTCTGGTTTATCAGGCTGAAGACGGAAAACTGAAAATCGATGTCCGATTTGAGGGCGAAACGGTCTGGCTTGCCCAGCAGCAAAGGGGAGTAACAAAGGGGTCGCGTCTCAACATTGTACAAATAGAAGAAAAACCAATTTCCAACCAGAAAGTTAGACCCGCCAAAACAAAAGACGGCGGGTCAACTTCATGCCAGTTACTATATTTGACGAAATTCTTCGGAGTCTGTAAGGAACCGAAACAATGCACATTCAATCCGCTTTTTTTAAGCGCACGAAATCCGCCGGGTCTATGACGAGAAAACCGAAATATGGTGGTTCTCGGTGGTGGATATCATTCAGGTGCTGACACAGCAGACGGATTATCAGACTGCACGCAAGTATTGGAACAAACTGAAAGAGCGGTTAGGCAAGGAAGACAGCCAACTGGTGACAAATTGTCACCGACTGAAAGGGAGCCGAACCATGCAAATCAAATCCGCTTTTTTTGAAGCCCAGGAAATCCGTCGGATCTATGACGAGAAAACCGAAATTTGGTGGTTCTCCGTTATTGACATCATTCAGGTGCTAACCCAGCAGACGGATTATCAGTTAGCCAGAAATTACTGGAAAGTGCTGAAAAGCAGGCTTAACAAGGAAGGAAGTGAAGTGGTTACAAATTGTAACCGGTTGAAGCTGCCAGCCGAAGACGGGAAAATGCGCTTCACAGACGCTGCCACTGCTGAAACCCTGCTGCGTCTGGTGCAGTCAGTACCTAGTCCGAAGGCGGAGCCGATCAAGCTCTGGCTGGCAAAGGTCGGTTATGAGCGGATGCAGGAAATGGCTGATCCGGCTTTGTCATTGGATCGTGCCCGCGAGACCTGGCAGAAGCATGGCCGTAGTGAAAAGTGGATTCAGCAGCGCATGACCGGGCAGGAAACCCGCAACAAGTTGACTGATTATTGGGCTGAACACGACATCAAGAAAGGTCAGGAATTTGCCATTCTTACAAACATCATTCATCAGGAATGGTCAGGGGTAAGTGTCAATGATCACAAGGAGATGAAGGGTTTGCAGAGCCAAAACCTGCGCGACCATATGAGCGAGGCGGAACTGATATTCACCGCGCTGGCGGAGTTATCGACGAGGCAGATCGCCGAAGTTGATGACGCAACCGGAATGGCCGAAAATAAGATAGCGGCAAAGAAGGGGGGAGATATTGCCAAACAGGCACGCAAGTCTCTTGAGGCCAAGACCGGCAAAGCTGTTGTCTCCAGAGAAAACTTTCTGCCACCGGGCAAAGTAACACGTCCAAAGGTGATAAAGAAATCCGAGGATAATAAATGAAAGATACATCGCCAATACTCCCTGAAGAAACTGTTGCAAAATCTGCAACAGTTATAAAAAATGAGAGTTGAAATGGGTGGCAACTGTCAAGGAATCCTTGACAGTTCAGCAGAGAAGCTACACAAAAAGGCGCCGAAGAAGGACTGACAATAATGAACGAAGCAGAAATCAGAGCCGCTCACTTGCCATTAACAAAGAGTTCTTAAGTTGGAAATTGAAGGGGTATAATCATGGACTTCACCAGGATGCTGCACAAATTTACCGTTGTTCCCTCCCTGACCGGCGAACTGACCGCGCTGCAGCGGGTGGCGTACAACCTCTGGTGGTGTTGGGAACCGGATGCCACCGCGCTCTTCCGCCGGCTTGATCCGGATCTCTGGAATTCCACCCGCCATAATCCGGTCGAAATGCTCGGCATCCTGCAGCAGACGACGCTGGATGGGCTGAAGAGCGACGAAGGCTTCATGGCGCACCTCAAGCTGGTGGATGAGAAACTGAACGAATATCTCCAGGCAAAGACCTGGTTTCAGAAAACTTGCAACGGCGCTTCAAAGATGAAGATCGCCTATTTTTCGATGGAGTATGGTCTGCATGAATCGCTGCCGGTTTATTCGGGCGGCCTCGGCATTCTGGCCGGAGATCATCTCAAATCGGCTTCCGACCTGGGATTGCCGCTGGTGGGGGTCGGCCTGCTCTACCGGCAGGGATATTTCCGCCAGTACCTCAATAACGAAGGGTGGCAGCAGGAATATTACCCCGAGAATGATTTTTACAACCTCCCGTTGACCCTTGAACGCGACGAAAACGGGGTGCCGCTCTCGTTCGAGCTGGCTTTCGGGCCGCGCCGGTTCAAGGTGCATATCTGGCGGGTCCAGGTCGGGCGGGTGCCGCTCTATCTGCTGGACACCAACCTGGAGGAGAACAGTCCCGAAGACCGTCTGATCACGGCCCAGCTCTATTTCGGCGACAAAGAGATGCGCATGATCCAGGAAATCCTGCTCGGCATCGGCGGCATCCGCGCCCTGCGCCTGATGGGCATCATTCCGAACGTCTGCCATATGAACGAGGGACATGCCGCTTTCCTGGCGCTGGAGCGCATCCGCCTGCTGATGGAGAAGCGGGGTATTCGTTTCGACGAGGCTAGAGAGATCGTCAGGGCGGGCAACATTTTTACGACCCACACCCCGGTTGAGGCCGGCATCGATCACTTTGCCCCGGAGCTGCTGGACAAATTTTTTACCGGTTATTTTGCGTCGCTCGGGATCAGCCATGATGACTTCATCGGCCTTGGGCGCCAGAACCCGAAAAACCGGCAGGAGTCATTCTGTATGGCGGTGCTGGCGCTCAAGCTGGCCGGGCATGCCAATGGGGTCAGTCAGCTGCATGGCGAGGTGTCACGCAAGATGTGGAAGAACCTCTGGCCGGAACTGCCGGAGGAACAGCTGCCGCTCTCATCGATCACCAACGGCATTCACACCCGCACCTGGATGTCGAACCATATGGCCAGCCTGTTGATACGCTATCTGGGAACCCGCTGGCTGGAGGACCCGACCGACCATAGCGTCTGGCGCCGGATCGCCAGGATCCCGGATGCCGAGTTGTGGCGGGCCCGGCTGAGCTGCCGCGAGAGGCTGGTTGATTTCGCCCGCAAGCGGCTCAAGGAGCAGCTTATAAAAGTCGGCGCCACGACGAAGGAAATTAACATTGCCGAGGAGGTTCTAGATCCGGAGGCGCTGACCATCGGCTTTGCCCGGCGCTTCGCGACCTATAAACGCGGCACCCTGCTGCTGCGCGACCTGGAGCGTCTGGCCCGCATCGTCAATAACCAGGCGATGCCGGTGCAGTTCATCTTTGCCGGCAAGGCTCATCCCCAGGATCAGGAGGGGAAAGAGCTGATCCGCCAGATCGTGCAGGCGTCGCATCTGGAAAAATTCCGTCACCGGATCGTCTTTATCGAGGATTACGACATGGAGGTAGCCCGCCACCTGGTGCAGGGGGTCGATGTCTGGCTCAATACCCCGCTCCGGCCGATGGAGGCCAGCGGCACGAGCGGCATGAAGGTGGCCTTCAACGGCGGCCTCAATCTGAGCGTTCTGGACGGCTGGTGGGTTGAAGGGTATCAGGGGAACAACGGCTGGGCGATCGGGAAGGGGGAAGTCTACGATGACCTCGAATACCAGAACCAGGTCGAAGGCGGCGCCCTGTATGACCTGCTGGAAAAGGAGGTCATCCCTCATTTCTATGAACAGGGGAGTGACGGCGTTCCGCGCTCATGGATCGCCACGATGAAGGCCTCCATGCAGAGCCTCTGCCCGGTTTTCTCCACCGACCGGATGGTACAGGAATACACGGGGCACTCCTACACCCCTTCGTATACGCAGTGGAATCGCCTGGTCGATGATGATCTGGCGCTGGCGCTTGATCTGGCCCGCTGGAAAGAAGGTGTATTCAAGGCGTGGCCGCAGATCCGTATCGAGCAGGCCGAGGCGCAGGCCGCGGATGCGGTTGCGGTCGGGAGCCAGGTTCCTGTTTCCGCCCGGATAGCGCTGGGGGATATTCCTGTTGACCACGTTGCGGTCGAGGGATATTACGGGTCGCTGGATTCGACCGGCAATATTCAGGGGGGCGAGACCGTGATCCTGGAGATGAAGAGCGACCTCGGGGGGGGACTCTACCAATTCGGTGGGAGCTTTGAATGTCGTTTCTGCGGCCGGCACGGTTTCATGCTGCGGATAATTCCGCACCATCCGGTCCTCGGCTCCGTTTACGAGCCCGGTTACCTGATCTGGGGATAGTATGGCTGCAGCGGCTGTAGAGCAGCAATAAGAACAGATATGCAAGGAGGAATAATGCGGATCAAGTTTGGAACCGATGGCTGGCGGGGTGTTATTGCCAGGGATTTTACCTTTGAAAATCTTTCACGGGTGGCGCAGGCCACCATGGATTATCTTAACCGCGATGGATTGGGGAACAAGGGGCTGGTGATAGGTTACGACCGCCGCTTTCTGTCGCGCGATTTTGCCCGGCGGGTTGCGGAGATTGCTGCCGGTAACGGCATCCGCGTCCGCTTGACGGAGGATTATGCCCCGACGCCCGCGGTTTCGTGGGCCGTGCGCGAGAGCGGCGCCGGAGCCGGTGTGATGATCACCGCCAGCCATAATCCGCCTGAGTATAACGGTTTCAAGGTCAAGGAAGCGTTCGGCGGTTCCGCCCTCCCTGCCACAACCAGAATTCTCGAAGAAATAGTCGCCTATAACCAGGAAAACGACCGGCGTGTCATAGCGGTTCCCTATGAAGAAGCCCTGAAAAAGGGAACTATCGAGCTTTTTGACCCCTGCGAGGGATATTTCCACCAGATCAGCCGCTACGTCGATCTGGATCTGATAGCCAGGGCCGGGATTAAAGTGGTGGTCGATCCGATGTACGGAGCCGGCAGCGGCTTTATACCTCGCCTCCTGCCCGGAGTCGACGAAATTCACAACAGTGAGAATCCCTCGTTCGGCGGAGTGCCGCCGGAACCGATCGGGCAGAACCTGTCGGAATTATCATCCCTGCTGAAAAGTGGAGCCTACCGTGTTGGACTCGCCCTTGACGGCGATGCCGACCGGATCGGAGCGGTTGACGAAAATGGGGAGTTCTTTTCCTCCCATTGCATCTTTACCGTTATCCTGCGGCATCTGATCGAGCATAAGGGGATGACCGGCGCGGTGGTCAAGACGGTTTCGACAACCCGCATGGTGGATCTGCTGGCCGAAAAATTCGGGCTGGAGCTCTTTGAGACGCCGATCGGCTTCAAGCATATCTGCGAGCTGATGCTGGAGCGCGATATTCTCATGGGGGGTGAAGAGTCCGGGGGGCTGGGGGTGAAGGGGCATATCCCGGAGCGGGACGGGATTCTGCTCGGGCTGCTGCTGCTGGAGGCGGTCGCGGTCAGCGGCAAGGGGTTGAGACAACTGCTCGATGAGACGATGGATGATATCGGACATTTCCATTATCAACGCATCGATCGCCGGATCGAAGATGCCGCCAAGGAACGGCTGATTGCAAAACTGCGTTCAGACCCTCCGACGGAGATCGATGGTCAGCCGGTTACCGCCACCAATTTCAGCGATGGTTTCAAATTTATCTTTGAAAGCGGCGACTGGCTGCTGATCCGTCCGTCAGGAACCGAGCCGGTATTGCGTCTGTACAGCGAAGCGGGATCGCCGGATCAGGTGGAGCGCTTCCTCCGCCAGGCTCTAATGATCGCCGGGAGCTGAAATATCGTCTAGCTCAATGCAGGATACGGAAAAACCGAGGCCGGGGGTATCAATGGATACGTCAGCACCGTCGGATAAACTCCAGAACCGCATCGTCAAGGCATGTGCCTTTGGCGTGGTTATCATTGCGATTACAGCCCTGCTGAGTTGGATATTAGATTTCTGGAGGCTTGCCGCACTCGGCAGCGGCTATATTCTGATGGCGCCCAGCACGGCCTGGTTGCTGTTGCTGCAGGGCTGCACCCTTTTCCTCTGCCGACGCCGGCCTTCACGGCGCACCACGACGCGTTTCGCAATACTGGCCTTCTTCTGTACGGTGATCGTGAGTCTCATGGTATTGAGCAGATCACTGCCGGGTTTCGACCTGTCGCTGGTACCGAGGTTTGCGCCTACTTCAGAACGGGTAGGAGATATCCCGGTTGGCCTGATGTCTCCCCTGACGGCGGGAGCATTCCTTCCAGTCTCTCTGGCGTTATTGTGCCAAATCCCCCCTTTCGGACGCCGCTGGTCGTGCCGGCAGAGTGCGGCCCTTTGTGCCCTGCTGACTCTGTTGGGCGGGCTGGTCATTCTGCTTAGTTATTGGGCAGGCGCTCCGATGCTGTACGGCAGCCAAGCCATCCCCATGGCCCTTCCCACCGCGATTGCTTTCACCCTGCTCGGCTGCGGCGTCCTTTTCAACGCCGGATACGACACCTTGCCGCTCTCTCTCTTCACGATCAGTTCGAGAAATTCTTCCCCGACACTCGCTCGCAGGTTCTCCAGAGGCCCGCTGGCTGCCTTTCTGCTGCTCTCAATAGCCATCGCCATGGTTGGCGGCTTCCTTCTGAAGAAACAGATCACCATCTCCCGTCAGGAAGCCCAGAAAGTGCTTTCCGCTATCGCGGAACTGAAAAGCTCCCAGATTGCCGGCTGGTATGCCGAGCGCCAGGACGATGCACAGGTGATATTTCACAACAACCTTATTCATCTTCAGCTCCGCAATTACCTGGCCGGTTCCCGGGACGCGCCGAAAAGGGGTGAAATACAGGAATGGTTAAGTTATCTCCAGGGAAAAGGCTTCCGGCGGATTATCTTTTATGATGCATCAGGAAGAGCCCGGTTCCGGGCGCCCGAGAATATGCCGCTGCTGCCTGACCATCATAACCTAGGTGAATTGCAGCGAGCCCTGGCGGCCGGTACGGTTCTGATGACGGACCTGCATCAGGAAGGGGAAAGCCGCGGCGGCCTGCAACCGGAAATCGACCTCGATGTCTGGATCCCCATGGGCGCCGGGCCCGGATCGGGGGATCCGGCAAGCGGTGTACTTCTGTTGCAGATCGATCCGCTTAACTTCCTCTACCCTTTGATACGGAACTGGCCCACCCCCAGCAGCACGGCCGAGACCTTGGTGGTGAGGAGGGAGGGCGGGGAAGTCGTGTATCTGAATGAGTTGCGGCATCGCACCGCTACGGCATTTTCCCTGCGAATGCCAGTTGATTCGTTGAATCTGCCGGCCGCCATGGCGGCCAGGGGGCGGACCGGCGTCGTGGAGGGGCTGGATTATCGCAATGTGCCGGTACTGGCTGCCCTCTGCGCCATTCCCGGCACCCCCTGGTTCATGGAAGCCAAGGTGGACCAGGAGGAGGTCTATGCTCCACTGCGGCTGCAGGCCTGGAAGAGCGGCAGCACCATGCTTGTCCTGATTCTTGCGGCGGCTCTGGGGGTTAGTCTGCTGTGGCAGCAATTCGACAATCAGTTGCTTCGCAGGGAACTGGCTCTGGTACGGGAACGAGGGGAGATGGAAGAGGATCTCCGCAGAATGAATGAAATGCTGGAGTCGCGTGTCCTGGAGCGGACAACCCAACTCCAGAGCGCCAATCAGGAGCTGGAGGCGTTTGCCTATTCGGTCTCCCATGACCTGAGGGCGCCGCTGCGAGCCATAGGAGGCTTCAGCCAGGCTCTGGTGGAAGATTTCGGGGACAAGCTGGAAGGTGATGCGCGGACCTATCTCGATGAGATCATCAGCGGCAACCGGCAAATGGGACAGCTGATCGACGGCCTGCTGACGCTGTCGCGCAGTACCCGCGGAGAAATACGCCGCGACCTGGTGGATATCTCCGCTATGGCGGAGCGCATCCGTACCGAGCTGGAGCGATTGAAGCCGCGGCGCCGGGTTGATTGGCGAATCGAATCCGGTCTGAGCGGTCTGGGGGATGAACGCATGATCGAGGTTGTCATGAGAAATCTGCTCGGCAACGCCTGGAAGTACACGGAAAAGGTGGCGCAGCCGATTATCCGCGTTTATGGAGAATTGCCGGGGAGTGAACGTTTTTTCTGTGTAGCCGATAATGGCGCCGGCTTCAATATGGCCTACGCCGAAAAACTTTTTCAACCCTTCCAGCGCATGCACCGGCAGGATGAATTCCCCGGAATAGGGATCGGTCTGGCCACGGCCCAGCGCATCGTGCATCGCCATGGTGGCACGATCCATGCGTTTGGCGCGTTCCATAAGGGGGCAACCTTCCGCTTTTCGCTGCCATGCGGTGAAGAGCCGGAAAACAGATAGTTAACCCGATAACTTGGAAGATTTTTAAGTCATATAGACAAATGAATATTCACTGGTACAATAATGCTTGCTTATTAACAAGTTAGAGGGTGGTTTTTCCGACTCCTTTCCGAATTCGCCGGAACTGTGGCAAGTCTCGGCATCTACTGGCTGGCGGTCAACAAACCGCCGCAGGAGTAAAAGGCAATGTCCGAGACGCTTAATATCCTGGTTATTGAGGACCGTAACGCCGATTTTCTGATCATTGAACGGCATCTCAAGAAAGAGGGTCTGTCGGTTCGCTGCTTTCGCGTGGACACTCTGGAGAGGTTGAAGGCGGCCATGCTGGCTTTGCGTTGGGATCTGGTACTGGCCGACTACAACATTCCCCAACTTGATTTTCAGGAGAGCCTGAACCTGTTGCTGACAGAGCTCCCCGATGTACCGGTGATCATGGTCACCGGAACCGTGGGCGAAGAGAAGGCGGCAGATCTCCTCAATCTGGGGGTCCGCGATTTTGTCCTCAAGGATAAGCTGGCCCGTCTGGTTCCCGCGATGCAACGCGCCCTGAAGGAAGAAAACGAGATTGAAGAGCGGCGCCGCGCCGAAGAGCGCCTCAAACTGGCTCTGCGTGGCGCCAATGACGGGCTGTGGGATTGGAACCTGAAAACCAGGGAAATATACTTTTCCCCGCGCTGGAAATCGATGCTGGGCTATGGCGATGAAGAACTTGAGAACCGCGTCGATGTCTGGGAGCGACTGCTCCATCCGGAAGACGCAGAGTCCGCCCCGGCCCATGTGCACGATTTCCTGAAGGGAAGCACGAGCAGGTATGAAAGCGAGTTCCGCATGCTGCACAAAGGAGGGGCATACGTCGATATCCTCTCCCGGGCCTTCCTGCTTTTTGACGACCAGGGCAAAGCGGTGCGCATGGTCGGTACTCATGTGGACGTCACGGAACGCAAGAAACTTGAGGAACAGTACCGCCAGGCCCAGAAAATGGAAGCTATCGGGCAGCTTTCCGGAGGGGTGGCCCATGACTTCAATAACATCCTGACAGCGATTATCGGCAATACACACTTGGCAATGATGAAGATGCAGGAAAACGACCCGGCGCGAAAACATCTCGAGCAAGTACTAAAAGCCTCGGACAGGGCTACGATTATGACCCAAAGCCTGCTTGCTTTCAGCAGAAAGCAGGCGGTCAATCTGGACGTGATCGATCTCTGTGCGGTAATTAAGGAATTCGAGGTTTTTCTCCGCAGGCTGATCAGGGAAGATATCGAGCTGAGCATGAGCTGCTGCGGAGACCCTCTTAACGTCCTGGCGGATCGCGGGCAGATAGAGCAGGTGCTCATGAATCTGGTCGCCAACGCCCGGGACGCCATGCCGAACGGAGGCAAGCTGCACATGGAGATGCTGCACGTAACGCTGAGTCAGGAATTCGTCGAATCCCACGGCTATGGCAAAACAGGCGCATATGTCTTATTCTCGGTTTCCGATAGCGGTACCGGCATGGACAAGGAGACGCAATCACACATCTTTGAGCCGTTCTTCACCACGAAAGAACCGGGAAAAGGAACGGGGCTCGGACTATCGATGGCTTACGGGATCATCAAGCAGCATGACGGCTTCATAAATGTCTACAGTGAACCTGAAAAAGGAGCGATCTTCAAAATCTATCTGCCGCGCGTACAGGCCAAGGTAGAGGCCGAAATACTGGAGCCGGAAGAAGTGGCGGTTGTCCCGTTAGGCGGAAGCGAGACTATTCTTGTAGGCGAGGATGATGTCGCCTTGCGGAAGCTGTCAGCCAATGTGCTGGGCCACTACGGTTATCGTGTCATTCTGGCGGTGGACGGCCAGGACGCGGTAGATAAATTCATCGAATACGGGGACAGCATCGATCTTGTCATTCTCGACGCGATCATGCCGAAAAAAAACGGCAAAGAGGCATGCCTGGAGATGAGAATGGTGCGCCCCGGCCTGAAAGTGATTTTTGTAAGCGGGTATGCAAGGGATATCTTTGCGAATGACGATATGGTCGACGGCAACTCGGTCTTTGTCCAGAAGCCGGTTTCCCCCAGTGAGCTTGCCGCAAAGGTAAGGGAGATGCTGGATAAATAACAGGAGCAAAGGTCAATCTAAGATCTTTCTGCCGGAGGTGCCCATTGAATACATTGAAACCTGTAATACTCTGCGTTGATGATGAGCCGGGCAACCTGAGACTCCTGGAAAGGACGCTCGGCTCGTCCGGATATCTTGTCATCAAGGCCAATGACGGCAGGGAGGCGCTGGATTTAATCGGCAGACTCAAGGTCGATATGGTGCTTACCGACGTACTGATGCCGGAGATCGACGGATTCGAAATCTGCCGTAGAATAAAGGGGAGTGAAAGATACCGGCATATTCCCGTGATCATGATAACCGCCCTTGGCTCCAGGACAGACCGTATCAGGGGGATCGAGGCGGGGGCGGATGACTTTCTTGCCAAGCCCTTTGACCATGCCGAAGTTCTGGCACGGGTAAAGATGCTTCTCAGAACAAAACGGCTCGATGAAATGCTTGATGATTCCTACAGCAACATCCAGAATTTGTCATCGTTCGGCAGCCACATCATGACCTCCTTTCGCCCCGAGAGTTTTGACCTCATGACACAGATCGACAGCCTCGCCAACCAGATAATCAGTAAGGACGCCGACGTATCCGGTAAGCCGTCAACGTTGGTGGTGCGCATTTCCAACGGTAATGCAGTTGCATGGTACCGATACGTTTATAAATCGGGAGCGCTGGAGAGGAGAGACATAGACCTGTGCACCACAATCAGCATTATGGACAAAAGCGGCAACAACGCCGGCTACTGCAATAATCCGGCATTAGTCCCCCAATTCAGGGCTCTTGTGGAAAGTCTCGCCGCCCTGGACATCGCTGTCGACAATCTGGTCTGTCATATTACCGAAATGGCCTCGGTTTTTGCTTTCAATTATGGCAGGGAGGTAACGCGGTATGATGCCGCGGTGCTGGAGAGCCTTGCCATGCAGACCCTTTTTTTCATGCACATTGCTACGCAGATCAGGGAGAATGATGATGCATTCGCCTATACGGTGCACTCCCTCGCCAGGGCATCGGAAGTAAATGACGAGGACACCGGCAACCACATACTCAGGGTTGGTGAATACAGCGCCATTATTGCGAACAGACTCGGCCTTGAGGATCAGCTGGTAAAGACGCTCAGACTGCAGGCAGCGCTTCACGATGTCGGCAAGTTACACATCCCGGCGGCAATACTGAAGAAGGCTGGAGCGCTAGACCCGGAAGAATGGGAACTTGTGAAGCGCCATACCGTGATGGGGGCGAAGATTATCGGCGACCATCCGAAGTTCGAAATTGCCCGGCAGATCGCGCTCTCGCACCATGAGAGATGGGATGGAAGCGGGTATCCGTTCGGATATTCAGGAGAACGGATTCCTCTTGTGGGGAGAATAGTGAATATCGCCGACCAATACGATGCGATGAGGAATACAAGGGTCTACAAACCTCCTTTCGACCATGCCACCACGGTGAGAATCATCACCGAGGGGGATGGGCGGACCATGCCGCATCATTTCGATCCGCAGGTGCTGCAGGCCTTTATGGAAACCGCCTCCATGTTCGAAGAGGTGTATGAAAAATTCACTGCCGATAACTTATGAAATCCCTGCCGTCCAAAAAGAGAATCAAATATCTTCGCCTCCTTGCCGTCGCAATTATCCTGACCATCGCGGCCGGCTGGATACTCACCGGTTACCTCGGCGGGGTTGCGGATAAGATATTCAAGGGGAGGGTCGAGCGGGATGCAAACGTTATCGTAGCCTCCATTCGCGACAGTGCCGACGATGTTGAACAAGCCGCCTATGTGTTGAGCCAGGCGGAACAGCTGGCCGCGGCACTCTCATCGGGCAGTCCCGCCGATCTGGCCCGGGCGAACAAGCTGCTTGACCGAGTCAAAGGCAGCCTGAGGATGTCAATAAGTTATCTTCTGGACAGAAACGGTCTGACGGTCTCCTCGACGAACAGAAGCGACGCGACCAGTTATGTGGGTAAATCCTTTGCAACCAGGTCCTATGCCAAGGGCGCGCTGGCGGGTCGGCTGACCGCGTATTTTGCCGTCGGTATTTTAACCGGGGAGAGGGGCTATTATGCGGCGGCGCCGGTTGTAGACAGCAAAGGTACGATCAAGGGTGTTGTCGTCAGCAAGAGGAACATCGATTTTTTCGACGATTTCTTCAGGAATTATCCCAACGCATTTCTGGTCAGTCCCGAAGGTATCATTTTCGCTTCCAGCAGACCGGAGCTGCTTTTCAGGACCATGTGGCCGGTTGATGAAAGGAAACGTGCCGAACTGCTGGCCTCCAAACAGTTCGGGAACATCAGGTTTGAACCGCTGCTGGCGGCAGAGCCCCGGACGGGGACAAACGCCGGTTTTAACGGCAAGGATCATTACGTACAACGCCTGCCGATCGGCCACAATGGCTGGACTCTGGTATTAATGGAGCAGCCCGATATCGTTTCAAATTACCGCCTGTTCGGCATTGCGCTCACCGGTGTGTTTGGGCTCCTGCTGCTGTTATTCTTCAATGTGCTGCTGAACAAAAGCAAGTCGCTGGAGGCGGCGCGAGGTCTGCTCAAGGCCAAAGATGACTGGAGGAGGACCTTCGACGCGGTGCCGGACCTCATAGCGGCCATCGATTCCGATAACCGCATATTGATGATGAACAGGGCATTGGCCAAGCGGTTGGGTATGTCTCCTGATGATGCGATCGGCAGGCGCTGTTATGAACTGTTGCATTGCTCTCAGGAACCGTCCCCCTCTTGTCCGCATCTGAGCATGCTTATCTCGGGTAAATCCGAATCGGTGTCACTGTTTGAAAAACATTTGAACGGTGATTTTATTGTAACTACGACTCCGATCCTGGCTGAAGACGGTACAATTGAGTCGTCCGTCCATGTGATGCACGATGTCTCGGAGCATAAAAGACTCATCGAAGAAGTCAACCGGAACCAGAACCTGGAATCGATCGGCCTGCTGGCCGGCGGCCTGGCCCACGACTTCAACAACGTGTTGAACATAATTTACGGCAACATCACCTTTGCCAGGATGCTTGCCGGGGACAATAAAGCCATTGCCGAATCACTCACCGATGCGGAAGAAGCATGTGAACGCGCCAAGAATCTCGGCATCCGTCTGCAGGCCTTTTCGCAGGGCAGCTCTCCGGTCAAGGAGCCGATTGTGCTTGCCGCTCTTATTGGTGAGGCCGCGGAAACGATATTCGAGGGTTCAAATATCATGCACAGCATATCTACGGCTGAAGACATTTTTCCCGTAAAAGCAGACCCGGGCCAGATCAGGCGGGTTTTCGACAAACTACTGACCAATGCAAAAGAGGCAATGCCAGAAAGCGGAACAATCAAGATCGAAATTGAAAACTACGTAGATGACGGCAAAAAGGAGAGCCTCCTCGGATCTGGCCACTATGTCCGCATTACATTACAGGACGACGGGCGGGGTATCCCGGAGGAACACCTTCTGAAAATCTTCGATCCCTATTTTTCGACCAAGGATTCATTCAGTCAGAAAGGATTGGGACTTGGGCTGTCGATGTGCTACTCGGTCCTTAAGAGGCACAGGGGACATATTTTCGTAGAATCCAAATTGGGGGTCGGCACCAGCATTACCCTTTATCTGCCGGCTTCCGAGGACGAGACAAAGAATTCACCAGAGAGGTGGCTCTGATTTGACAAACGAGACTTTCAAAATCCTCATAGTGGATGACGAAGAGTTGAATCTCAAGCTGTTGTCTCGCTTGTTGTCTTGCGACCAATACTCCTTGTATACTGCCGAAAACGGAAAAGACGCTATCGAACTGGCCGAAACGATAAGCCCGGATATTGTCCTGCTCGATATGATGATGCCCGGGCTGGATGGTGTAGAAACCTGCAGGATCCTTAAGAGCACCAAAGGAACAAAGCAGATTCCGGTAATTATGTTGACCGGCTACTCCGGCAAAGAAGTCAAATTAAGGTGCCTCAGGGCTGGAGCCAACGATTATCTTGAAAAACCGATTGATGATGTCGAGCTTCGATTGCGGGTGAACAACCTTCTGGAGTTCAAGAAACATGCGGAAACCAGAGAGGTTAACGAGACGCTGCAACAGAGCAAGGCAAGCCTCGAAGGAAAAAACCGGGAGCTCGAAGCGGTTCTGCTGGATAGATTCAGCTTTCAGAATATCATTACCAACTGCCCGCTGATGAAGAAGGCGCTGGAACTGGCAGCTCGGGTCGCCGCCGCGCCCCTGACAACGGTCGTCATTTACGGGGAAAGCGGCTGCGGCAAAGAAGTCCTTTCCCGCGCCATCCATGTTGAAGGCGGCGGAATGCCGGGAGGATTCGTGGCGGTCAACTGCGCTGCCATTCCCGATGCGCTGCTGGAGAGCGAGTTGTTCGGCCACGTGCGGGGCGCGTTCACCGGAGCCGACCGGGAGCGGGAGGGGAAATTCAGTCAGGCGCGAGGGGGCACCCTCCTTCTCGACGAAATTGGCGATATGCCTCTGGGATTGCAGGCCAAACTGCTGCGGGTCCTCGAAGGGCGTACCTTCGAGAAGGTCGGTTCCAACGAGACCATCCCGGTAAATTGCCGGGTCATTGTCGCCACCAACCGGGACCTTCCGGAAATGATCGCCGCAGGCCGATTCCGGGAAGATCTGTTCCACCGCATAAACATATTTCCCATCACTATCCCGCCGCTTCGGGAGCGCCGCGATGATATCACGCTTCTCGTTGACCATTTCCTCGGTACTTTTCGGCAGCATCAGGGAAAACCTCTACCCGGCATCTCACAGAACGCCCTCGATGAATTGTTGGCCTACCGATGGCCCGGAAACATCCGGGAACTCCGCAACTGTCTGGAACGCGCCGCCATAGTTTGTGACGGCCTGATCCAACCCGAACACCTCTGCATCTGCACCGCCGGGGTTGCCGGCAATGCCGGGACAAACACCGAAGCCGGTCTGCCGGCCGGCGGCGCCATTACCTATCACTTTGCGATCAGCCCCGATAAGGTTTCTCTGGAAGCAATCACCCGCCGGGTACTCGACATCACTCTGGAATGGTGCAAGGGCAACAAGTCCCAAGCCGCCTCCCTTCTCAATGTCAGCCGCAACAAATTCTATCGATGAGCCAGCACCGAATGCGGTGCAGTAACTCCCGGTTTTCAAGTTTCTCTTGTTTCCCCCACAACTAACTGCTCCGTAGCGTTACATATGTACCTCCCGGAGACATATTCCTTCCCCCCAAATCTACCAATTAATCATAACCCGCTGTAATTTTAGCGTTTTGTAGTTTGGCACGAATCGTGACATATATTAGTTATAGTCAATCTGTTCCGTACCGGCTTGGTACACAGACGAAATGTCGCAGCTATCGATACTAAAGGAGGCAGGTCATGAAAAAATTTATCGCAATTATCGCAGCAGGACTGGTTCTTACCATGAGCGGCATCGCGATGTCGGAAGATACGGGAAACCGGACTGTCACCCAGGTCTTTGCCATCAGTGAGCCGGGCGTCAACGGGAACCCAGGGGCGTTTATCCTGGATTCGGCCGCTATCTGCTCAGTCCCGAACATGGTTGCCGATGCCGACATGAGCTACGATTACAAGCTCCTGTCTTTGTTTCTGCCTGCCGGACGGGATGCCATCGACCTTGACTCAACCCCGAATATCGTTTCCGGCGCCGACACGATCTACAATTACACGCTCCTGAACCTCCTCTCCCGTGCCGGAGCGGATGCCATCGACCTTGCCGTCTCAGGGGGGGTGACGAGGAACATCGGACCTGCGGACCTGGTATCCAGCCCGAAAAGCTGCCTTGCCGCCGCCTATGACAAATGAGGGCCGCACGCCTGCAACGACAGAAAACAGATTCTGACGCATTAAATACAAACGCTCCTTCAACAAATGCTGAAGGAGCGTTTATATTGTTTATCCGGGGTGAAGATCAGACCTGTACGACTTCCTTGACACCCGGGATTTGTGCCTTCATGGCGCGCTCGATTCCCATCTTCAGGGTCATCGTGGACATCGGACAGCTGCCGCAGGCGCCTTTCAGCCGCACCTTTACGATACCGTCTTCGGTAACTTCAACCAGTTCCACATCGCCGCCATCGGCCTGCAGGCCGGGACGTACCTGCTCAAGAACCTTCAGTACTTCTTCTTTCATCGATCATTCTCCTTTTGTATGTGGTGTTGCTCAACAAGCACTACTGTTTCGGCAAACCGGGCTCGGTCAGATGATCCGGCTGCATGATCGCGTCCAGATCCTCCGCTGCCATCAACTTCTGCTCCAGCACGATTTCACGGATGCTCCGACCGCTGGCGATCGATTCCTTGGCGATGCCCGCCGAGGCGTTGTAGCCGATGTACGGCGCCAGCACCGTTACGAGGCCTAGGGAATCATCCAGATAGCGTCGGCACCTTGCTTCGTTTGCCTCTATCCCTTTTATACAGGATTCGGTGAATTTCTGCACGCAATTCTTGAGCAATTCCATAGAAAAAGTCAGGTTCCAAGCTATCAGCGGCATCATCACATTCAGCTCCAGTTGCCCCGCCTGGGCCGCCAGCATGACAGCCTGATCGCACCCGATCACCTGAAAACAGACCATGTTGGTCATCTCGGCCATGGAGGGGTTGATCTTCCCCGGCATGATCGATGAGCCGGGCTGAATCGTCGGGAGGCGGATTTCGTCCAGACCGGTGCGTGGACCTGAAGCGAGCAGGCGCAGGTCGTTGGCGATCCGTCCGAGGTTGACAGCGGTGCGGCGCAGCGCCGAGGAGAGAGCAAAAAAGGGGTCCATGTTCTGCATCGCCTCGAACAGATCGGGAGAGGCGATCAGCGGAAAGCCGGTGGCAACGGTCAGCTCTTCGATTATCGCCTTAATGTAGGCCGGTTCGGCGTTCAGGCCGGTGCCGACGGCGGTGCCGCCGATCCCGAGCTCCAGCAGCGCCGGTATGCAACCCTCCAGCCCCTCGCGGTTCTTGCGGATCGCGGCGGCGTAGGCGCCGAACTCCTGCCCCATCCGGATCGGCACGGCATCCTGCAGATGCGTGCGCCCCGACTTGAGGATGTGGTCGAACTCCTTCGCCTTGGCGGCCAGGGCCAGCTCCAGCTCCTCCAGCCTCTCCAGGAGCGGATCCAGCATCTCCAGCGAGGCGAGGCGGATCGCGGTCGGAATGACATCGTTGGTGGACTGGGCCATGTTGACGTGGTCGTTGGGGTGGAGGGTGGAAAAATCGCCCCTGCTGCGCCCCAGAAGCTCCAGCGCGCGGTTGGCCAGCACCTCGTTGGCATTCATGTTGTGTGATGTCCCGGCGCCGGCCTGAAACGGATCTACGACGAACTGGCCGGCCAGTTCCCCGGCAAGCAGTTCATCGGCGGCGGCCACGATCGCGTCGCCGATGTTTGTCGGCAGTCGGCCGGTGGACATGTTGGCCTTTGCCGCGCACCTCTTGATGACCACCGTTGCCCAGACAAAAACCGGGTGCGGCTTCAAACCCGAGATCGGGAAGTTATGCACGGCCCTGGCGGTCTGCGCGCCGTAGTAGGAGTTGGCCGGAACCTCCATCTCCCCCATCGAATCTTTTTCAATGCGTGTGGACATGGTTCACCTCTCTTAAACGAGTCGGTATCTAACGCTACTATCGTGATTTCGCTCTCCTGATGGTGTGGCTCATTGCCATTGTTTCCCCTCCACCACCGCTATTTCATCGTGCTTGAAATATAGCAAAACAACAGATCAAATGCCATACAAACAAAACGGGCGGCATCGCTGCCGCTCGTTGAATAATGCGGTGCAACGGCTCCCGGTTTTCAAGTTTTTCCGTCCATCCAATTAACACTCCGTAGCGTTACATATGTACCTCCCAGAGACATATTCCTTTATCCGGAATCTACCGCTTAATCATAACACCCTGTAATTTGAGCATTTTGTAGTTTGGCACGAATCGTGACATATATTGGTTATAGCCAACCTGCTCCGTACCAGTTTGGTACACAAGCATTGGCATTCCTGTGAACGAAATAAAGCTTTTCAAATAAAATATGGACGGCATTAATTATTGTTAGTATTATGCCGCTCGTAAGTCTCGACGAAACGTGGGGTTACCAAAAAAATTTCCTCGTTTTAAAAACTCTTCATTCGATATCACAACCAGAGCAGTATCCGACAAAAATCAGCAGCAAAAACAAAGGGGGGTCGGTTATGGAAAAGAAACGTACAACAGCATTCGGTTTAGTAGCCATGTTCAGTGCTTTTGCCTTGTCAGGGTGCGGGGGAGGTGGTAGTTCCACTACTCCTACTCCCGCTGTTGGCGGGGGGAGTGAGGTTGTCACGGGACTGGCGGTGGCCAGCAAGGTCAGCGTGGTAGATGCCAAGAGCAGCAGTGGATCGGCCAAACTGACGGCGTTGAAGATCCTCTTGTCTGTGCCGTTAAGCTCGGATTACAACAAAGACCAGCCCGTTACCTATGTACAGGATCGGACCACGGAAGCATTCAGCACGGTCAATCAGATACTCTGCTCCATGGCCCAGACGAAGTATGACCTGATGGTCAACAAGGGGGCCTACAAGGCTCAGATCAATTCCAAGTCCTGCGGCGGTAACGACAGTACGGCTAATGCCAATGCCGGTCAGCAAGGTGATTCTTCATCTACCAACGCACCGGATTATGACACCTGGACAATTGATTCGACCAGGGCCGACAATAGTTCGGATCACATAGTAAAAGTATGGATCCACGAGAAGGCCCGCTCCGGCAACCAGGATCCGGAAAAAGTCATCCAGGCCAAGGTCACCATAACCGAGGCGGCCAGTGCCGCTAATCCCTATGGCCTTTTTGCCATGAACTTTGCCGGTTATACTGCCTCTAACGGTGTTGTTACCTCGACTACGCCGATGTTCAAGGGGACGCTTAAGGCGGAAAAAGACTCCGCCGGCAAGGTGACGCTCAAATTTATTGAACAGGAGAAGAACAGCGGGGGCAAATCGGTGGCGATGCAGAAAAACACCGACGGCAGCGGCAATGGCTCGGCAAGTATGACGGACAATTACAGCGGTACGCCGCAGACCCTCAATATTAACTTTGCCTACAACACCGATCTCTTCCACCGCAAGAACGTCGACAATACCGAAGATATCTGTCTCGACCGGACCAACTTCGAAGTTTCCGCCTGGCGTTATGGCATGTATGACGACACCGCCGGCAGCAGGGTGGATCTGGCTAACCCCGGCTTTCCGATCAATTCCGCTGCCAATGGTTCGGGAACAAACGGCTGGGCAAGCTTTTACGGCCTGTCATTGCCTCCCGGCTCAAATATCGCCAACGGTTCGACGGTCTACAGGATGAACTACGGTCAGAGCGCCTCAGCGACCCCATATACGGTAATGCTGGTTGGCGGCAAGTTGAAGAAGCATACGCAAAACTTTACAACCCTCGGCGCCATCAAGAATATTCCGCTGGAGGGATACATGGAAAACAATACCATGTACCGCGTGATCTGGGATGCTGCCCAGGGCAAGCTGATGAAGATCGCCTCCGCTCCACAGAGCAACGGCGGATCGCCGGCATGGAGCGATATTACCCCCGTGGCCATCGATACCACCAATATGATGAATGGCGGCGACCTGAATTTCTGGTCGCAGTCGCTGGGGGGGCAGGTTCATGTCAAGCTCGCCAATTGCAGTTATGTGCCGGGAACGATGGGATCACCAGGTCATAATTCCTGTGATGCCCCCGGCGTCGGCACGCAGGTCGTCTTTTATGCGGAAGATATTGTCTACCCTGAAGTATTCAGTTCGACAAAGACCTTTGCCTGTTTCGACAATTGTCCGCAGGCCTTCGCAGACGGCATGCATTACGACACAAACGGAATGCCGATCACCTATCCGCAAGACTTCTCTCCAACCGCCACCGGCAAGAACTATTCATTTGGTACGGATATGATCCTCAAAGATGGCGCCAACCCGGTTGTCTTGACCAGCAGCAGCCAATCCAATAATTGGGGCTTCAACAGCGGTGCCCTCTTCGACCCGGCTGCCATCGACGCGACCACCGGCAAGACTTATCAGGAACTCCTTGCCTGTCCATGGAATTCGCAGCAGACCTGCGGTTGGCAGGCATGGAGCGTCCTGCCGGTCTTCTACACCTGGGAAACCGGCCCCAGCAGCTGGAACCAGCTGACCGCTCTCAAGGACGCCAATAATGTAATCGTGAAATTCGATCCGCCGATGAGAGTCGAGTACGTGCACAGCCAGACAGATTCGACGAAGCCGGATTACAAGTACAACAACGTCAAGTTTTACCTCGATTACCAAGGTTTTGGCCAGTTGAACGGCATCCCCGGCAAATGCTTCGACATGACCAATGGCCAGACTGTTACTGACTGCAGCGGCCCTACGACCCGCTGGGTTCCGGAATTCACAATTCCGGCCGGTAGTTCCGCTTCTTATTCTGTGAATAACACCTCACACTCAACGCTGATCAAGCCTCTGGAGCTGGAACAGCGCATGCTCAAGACGACTCTGGGGCGCTGCAGTACGCTGCCGCTCAGCACGCTGACATTGCCGACCGTCAGTGAGTGGACCGATCCGGCCTTGGGTACCGAGCCGGCGGTTACCGGCGCTCCGGCTGTTATTGGTGGCGTTGTACAGTAACGCTCCGGCAGTACTAAATCAAAAAGGCGGAGCATGATGCTCCGCCTTTTTTATGGGTTTTTTTGTTGTTCCAGTATTTGTTGCTGATGCCGCATCATTCCCAACCGTTGAGCTTCCTGCATTTGCAGATATTCCCTCTGCCTGGCCTCGTTCTCATGCTGCCGGAAATCCTTCCGAGCCACTTTCTGCAATTTTTCTACGTTCTTGCGGGTTAACTTCTTACTTACTTTTGTCTTCCTCTGAGCAGTTACTTTGCCTTCTTTTACGGCAGCATGAACTTGAGTCTCGCCGGAGAAGACCAGCAACAAAATGAGTATCAGAAGCTTCTTCATCAGACACTACCCTTTCTTCCAAACACTTTTAATCGATCATATATTACCGAAGAAGATGACAATGGAAAACAATAGGGGCGGTACAGCTCCCTTCCAGTCATGGTGTCAACCCGACAAACCTTCCCACTCCGCATACAACTCTTCCAGACGGGTATTCAGCTCCGCGTGGCGTTCGCCCCCTTGCAATCCCCGCTCCGGGTCATCGAAGAAACCGGGGGCGTTCATCTCGACTTCCAGCTTCGCCAAATCCTTTTCGACGGCCGCAATCTGCCCCTCGACCTCGCTCATCCGTTTCTGGCGCGTCTGGTCCTCGCGCTTGCGGCGTTTTTCCTCTTCCCGGTCCTTGAGGCGTACCTCCTTGTTCAGGGGAGGGAGCGGCGCCGGCGCGCTGTCCATGGAGACTTTCGGTGCGGCTGTGCCGGCGACAGGTGTTACATTGAGCGTAGCGGGTGCCCCCGCCTTCTTCTCAAGATAATATTCGTAATCCCCGAAATAATTCTCGACTCCGCCGTTCTCAACCTCAACCACCCGTGTCGCCAGGGCGTTGACGAAGTAGCGGTCGTGCGAAACGAACACCACCGTGCCGTCGAAACTCTTGAGAGCGTCCAGCAGCACCTCCTTGCTGTTCAGGTCCAGGTGGTTGGTCGGCTCATCCATCAGCAGCAGGTTGGACGGGCGCAGCAGCATCTTGGCCAGCGCCAGGCGGTTCCGCTCGCCGCCGGAAAGGACGCTGACCTTCTTATGGATGTCATCGCCGGTGAAGAGGAAAGCACCCAGAATATCGCGCAGACGGGGCACCATGTCATACGGGGCATCGGCGTAGAGCTCGTCATAGGCCGTACGGCTCTGATCCAGCACATTGGCCTGATCCTGGGCGAAGTAATCCATGCTGACGTTGTGTCCAGGAATCCGTTCGCCCCCCTGAAATTCTCCCCCCGCCAGCACCGCCATCAGGGTCGATTTGCCGGCGCCGTTGTGCCCGACCAGGGCGACCCGCTCCCCTTTTTCAATGTTCAGATCGATCCGGTTCAGTACGGTGTGGTTGCCGAACGAGCGGGTCAGCCCCTTCAGTTCGATGACACTCTTGCCGCTCTTGGGCGCTTCCGGAAACTGGAAACGGATCTTCTTCCGCTCGGGAGGAATGATGATCCGCTCAACCTTTTCGAGCTGCTTGATCCGTGACTGCACCTGCGAAGCCTTGTTGGCCTGGTAGCGGAAACGGCGGATGAAGTCCTCGGTCTTTTCGATCTCCTCATCCTGGATACGCTTCGCATTGCGCAGGGCGGTTACCCGCTCCTCGCGCTGGTGGAGATAGGTCGAGTAACGGCAGTGATAGTCGGTAATCGTGTGGTTCCAGACTTCGGCGATGCGGCTGCAGACGCTGTCCATGAAGAAGCGGTCGTGGGAGACGAGGATGACCGAGCCCTGGTAGGCGCAGAGGTATTCCTCCAGCCAGTTGCGGGCCTCGATATCCAGGTGGTTGGTCGGTTCATCCAGCAGCAGCACATCCGGTTTTTGCAGCAGCAGGCGGGCCAGCGCGATGCGCATCTGCCAGCCGCCGGAGAATTCGCCGCAGTCGCGGTGCCAGTCTGCTTGAGCAAAGCCGAGCCCCTTCAGCACGGTGCCGATTTCGGCCTCCATCGTATAGCCGCCGCCGTGGCGGAACTGTTCCTGCAGCTCGCCGTATCTGGTCAGGATCTGATCGTGTTCAGGCGAATCATGGGGGAGGCGTTCCAGATCGATCCCGATCCGGTGCAGCTCTTCCTCCATGGCCAGCAGCTCTGCCAGTGCTCCCTTGGCTTCATGGAACAGCGACTGTCCGGCGGTGACGATGCCGTCCTGCGGCAGGTAGGACGCCTTGGCCCCCCGGGCGAACTGGATCTCGCCCGACGACGGTTCGGTCAGGCCGGCGATGATCTTCATCAGCGTCGATTTGCCGGCGCCGTTCTCGCCGACCAGCGCCACCCGTTCGCCCTTTTTCAGGTGCCAGGAGATGTTGGTGAAGAGCGGATTACCGGCGAAGTCTTTCGATAGGTTGATTAGCTGGAGCATGGGGGTGTTGTAGCATGAAATGATGGCTGTCGGCAAGCGGAGGGGAAATAACCTTGTCATGGATGGAGATGGCGCCCGCACTGCTTGCTCTATTGCGCAAACCTGTTAGAATGTCACGGGTTGGGAAGCGCCCGAAGCAGGATGAATGTGGACAAGCTTACGGATAAAGGGAAGATCATACGATGATTGGAATAGCCCATATCAAACGCAGGATACTGGTATCCATTGGCGTTGCCGCTGCGCTGCTCTGCGGCGCGGCCGGCTGCAATCGAACTTCATCGGCACCCGGCACGGTGCAGGGGTATGTCGAGGGGGAGTTCGTCTATATTGCCGCTCCATTGCCGGGTAGGCTGGCGACGCTGTTCGTACAGCGCGGAGCGCAGGTCAAGCCCGGCGATCCGCTCTTTGAGCTGGAAAATGTCCCGGAAAAAACGGCTAATGATGAGACGAGACTGCGTCTTGCGCAAATCCGCGCCCAGCTGGCCGATGCCAAAAAAGGGAAGAGGCCGACAGAAATCGAAGCCACTACCGCGCAATTGAATCTGGCGCGGGCCGCACTGCAGCTCTCGGAAAAAGAGCTTGCCCGCCAGGAAAGACTGCTGATTGCCAAGGTAGTTCCGCTGCAGGACGTCGACCGGCTCCGCTCCCGGCGCGATCAGGACCGGCAGAGGGTGGCCCAGCTGGAGGCGGAGCTCGGCACGGCCAAGCTCGGCTCGCGGGGTGATCAGGTTGCGGCGGTCGAGGCGAGCATGCGGGCGGTGGAAGCGGCACTGACCAGGAGTGAATGGGATCTTGACCAGAAACGGCAGAGTGCGCCGGCTGCCGGACTGGTTTTCGATACGCTGTACCGTCAGGGGGAATGGATCGCGGCGGGGAGGCCGGCCGTCGTCCTGCTGCCGCCCCAGAACATCAAGGTCAGGGCTTTTGTGCCGCAGCAACAGGTCGCGGCAATCCATCAGGGTGACAAGGCACAGGTTAGCGTTGACGGAATCAAGGCGCCATTTTCCGGCACCGTAACTTTTGTTTCCCCCCAGGCGGAGTACACCCCCCCGGTCATCTACAGCCGGGAAAGCCGCCAGAAGCTGGTCTACATGGTCGAGCTGGGCTTCGATCAGGCGGCGGCGCTCCAGCTGCATCCGGGACAGCCGGTGGATGTCCGGTTCGGCCCATGACCATGCCGGAAAATGTCGTCATAGATGTACGCGGCATGACCAAGCGTTTCGGGGATCTTACGGCCGTCAACGGCATCGATCTGCGGGTGCGGCAGGGTGAGGTATACGGATTTCTCGGGCCGAACGGCAGCGGCAAAACCACCTTTATTCGCATGCTCTGCGGACTGCTGGCGGCGGATGCGGGTGAAGGGACCTGCCTCGGGTTCGATGTGATCAGGGAGAGCGAACTCATCAAGCGCCAGGTCGGCTATATGACCCAGCGCTTCAGTTTTTATGAAGATTTGAGCATCGCTGAAAACCTTGATTTCGTGGCTCGCATGTATGCGGTTGAGAATCGCCGTGATACGGTGCGTGAAAGCATCGAACGGCTGGGACTCGCCGGACGGCAGAAACAGCTGGCCGGGGAACTTTCGGGGGGATGGAAACAGCGCCTGGCCCTGGCGGCCTGCCTGATTCATAATCCCAGGCTGCTGCTGCTGGATGAGCCGACCGCGGGGGTCGACCCGAAAGCGCGCCGCGATTTCTGGGAACAGATACACGAACTCGCCGGGCAGGGCTTGACCTTTCTGATCTCCACACACTACATGGATGAAGCCGAGCGGTGCGATCGACTCGCCTATCTCTCCTATGGCAACCTGCTGACAAGCGGCACGGCAGCCGAGGTGATTGCAGCCGCGCAGTTGACCACCTGGTCGGTCAGCGGCCCGGACCTGCAGGAAATCGCCCGGCAGCTGCGCGGCACGCCCGGGGTGGAGCAGGCGGTCGCATTCGGCGCCAGGCTGCACGTAAGCGGCACGGACCCGCACTCTCTCGAACTGGCAATTGCACCCCTTCGCACGGAACGCTACCTCTGGCAGCAGATCAACCCGGGACTTGAAGATGTCTTCATACATCTGATGGGGAGCACGAAGGATAATTACCCGCTATGAAAAAGGGCCAACATTTTTCTTTTGCGCGCCTGTGGGCGATTGTCATCAAGGAATTTGTCCAGATGCGGAGGGATCGTCTTACCTTCGGCATGATTATCGGTATCCCGGTGGTCCAGCTCATGCTTTTCGGATATGCGATAAACGGGGATCCAAAACAGCTTCCCACGGCGGTACTGCTGGCCGACACCAGCCAACAGGGGCGCTCCCTGCTCTCCGCCCTCAAAAACAGCGATTATTTCAGGTTTGTCCGCGAGTTGCATACCGAGGCGGAGGCTGATGCCGCCCTCGCACGCGGTGAAGTCCAGTTTGTCGTCACTATTCCGGAAAATTTCGGCCGCAACCTGCTGCGCGGCGAGAAGCCCGCGGTCCTGGTTGAAGCCGATGCCACCGATCCGTCGGCGACCGGTAACGCCATCGCCTCCCTGCGAATCCTCCTGAACAGCGGGCTGCAGAACGACCTCAAGGGGCCGCTTGCGTTTCTGGCAGGGAGCGATAGCCCGGTAAACCTGCGCGTCCACGCCCGCTACAATCCGGAAGGGATCTCACAGTATAATATCGTACCTGGCTTGATGGGGGTGGTCTTAACCATGACCATGGTCATGATCACCGGCCTGGCCATAACCCGTGAGCGCGAACGGGGCACCATGGAAAACCTCCTCTCGATGCCGACAAGGCCGCTGGAGGTTCTTATCGGCAAGATCATCCCCTATATTTTTGTCGGTTACATCCAGGTCGGGCTGATTCTCATAGCGGCGCGCTTTTTGTTCCACGTGCCGATGGCCGGCAGCATCCCGCTGCTGCTCCTGACCGCTTCAGTATTCATCGCCGCCAACCTGGCGATGGGGATCACCTTTTCAACCCTGGCAAAAAACCAGCTCCAGGCGGTGCAGATGACTTTTTTCTTCTTTCTCCCGTCGCTGCTCCTCTCCGGGTTCATGTTCCCGTTCCGCGGCATGCCGGAATGGGCACAGGCCATTGGCGAAGTACTGCCGCTCACCCATTTCCTCCGGATCATTCGGGGAATTCTGTTGAAAGGTAACGGTTTCGAAGAGGTGGTCCTGCAGCTGTGGCAGATCATGCTGTTCGCCGTAATTGTCCTGACCAGCGGGGTAAAGCGCTACCGTAAAACCCTGGATTAGCGCATCAGGACGTGCATGGTATCCCCAACTTGGAGGCCGCTTCCCGATAGACTTGCTGCGCTCCGGCATTGAACTGGACGAAGACGACCCGCTCCAGCTCGGGATACAACCCGATTGCGGTTTGGGCCGCCGACAGGGCGATAACCGCGGCCTCACGCATCGGATAGCCGTAGACCCCGGCGCTGACTGCGGGAATGGCTATGCTTTTCAAGCCATGCTGGTGCGCGACCTCGAAACAGCAGCGGTAGGCGGATTCCAGCAGCTCCGGCTCACCTTTATCGCCGCCGTGCCAGACCGGCCCGACCGTGTGAATGACATGCCCGGCGGGGAGCTGGTAGCCTCCGGTGATCTTGGCGTCTCCGGTCATGCACCCACCCAGACCGGCGCACTCCTGCAGTAACTTTGGCCCGGCGGCCCGATGTATGGCGCCGTCCACTCCACCTCCCCCCAGCAGGGTATTGTTGGCGGCGTTGACGATGGCATCAACCGCCAGTGTCGTGATATCGGCCTGAATGATTTCGATGGTTGCCGGCATGGCTCCTCCTTTGTTAAATTAAGTAGTTGCATCGTTGAGAACAGGTAGTATACTTCATCTGCTTCGCCACACTCAGGTGATCGCGGCAATGATCCATCCGGCTGCGGCGAGAAGGAGAGATGAAAGATGCTCTTCCCCTCCCTCGGAAAGAAAATATACCACGGAATCCTTCTCGACGCACCCCGTGATGGCGACGATCGCTGCCGGGAATGCGGCGGCGTCTGCTGCAGCTCGTTTGCCGCCGTGGAGGTCAGCTGGGAGGAGTACGGGAGGCTACAGAAACTGGGAGCCAGACGACTGCAGCTGTCGCTCTACGGTCCCCATAAGCTGGAAATCGATTGCGGCTGCGAATTTCTGTCGGGCGGGCGCTGCAGTATCTACGAAGCACGACCGGAAATCTGCCGCCGCTTCTTTTGCTCCGATACCTGAATTATCCAGCACGATTTCAGCCGATTCACGCCACAAAAACAAAACGGCCCGTTGCCACACTTCAGGTGACAACGGGCCGTCTGCATAACAGTCCTGAAGCATTTACCCGTTTATCTGCCCCTGGATTCCGATCGTAACCTCTTTGTAGGCGATCTGCTTGCCGCTTGCCGCCAGCGCCTGACGGGCCGCTACGGCGATGCCGCCGCAGCAGGGCACCTCCATCTTCAGTACGGTGATGCTCCTGATATCCGACTTGGCTAACAGCTCGGTCAGTTTCTGGGTGTAAAAGTTGTTGTCGTCGAGCTTCGGGCACCCCATCACGACCGCCTTTCCCTTGAGAAAATCTTCGTGGTAGCCGGCATAGGCAACCGGCACGCAGTCGGCGGTGATCAGCAGATCGGCTCCCTGAAAATAGGGGGCGGTGGTGGAAACCAGGTGGAGCTGAACCGGCCACTGGGCCAGCTGACTCTGGCGGCTGCCGTTCGGTGCGGTTTCAGACGCCGTCTCCGGCGGAGCAAAACTCATCGCGCGGGAGCCGGGGCAACCGCCGCCATGGTGGGGGGCTGCTGCCGGAGTCTGGGGGGCATGCTGGTGAACCGGCGCCGGTTTCCCCTGTGCCGCCAGATGTTTCTCCACGGCCGCCTCATCGAATTCATCTGCTTCTCGCTCTTCTATATGAATCGCGTCCCGAGGACACTCACCCAGGCAGGCTCCCAGCCCGTCGCACAGGTTGTCCGCCGACAGTACCGCCTTGCCGTCAATCAGCTTGATAGCGCCTTCGGCGCAGGATGGGACGCAGAGTCCGCAACCGTCACATTTATCCGGATCGATCGTTACAATTTTTCTCAGCATGCTTGGTTCTCCTTTTATTTTGTTCGGTATGGTTAAAAAAAGTAATGCCAGATGTAATCGAGCCTGCCGCGCAACATCAACGTGCGCCCGGAGTACGCCATAATCTCCTTGACCTTCGCCAGTTGCGGCTTGGCGTAGCAGTGGGTGCGGCAATGTTTACAGGACGGTTTCTCGGCCTCCAGCGGGCATTTCAATCGTCTGGCCGTTGCGTATCCCAAAAATGTTGCACATTCAGGGCAGAGGTGGCGCTCTCCCGCGCCTGCGGGGAGAACAAAGGAAGAGCGTTCGGCGCCGCGGTGTTTCCCGGCGCAATAGACCTCGACAAATTTGCCGATCAGCCTGATATCTTTTAACTGCTGTTTCGTAATCGTTTCCATGATTCGGATCATCCCCCGTTTGTCCTTCATCTTACATGACACAGGTCAATTTTTTCAGCTTTTCCTTTGCACGGGACGCCGTATTGATATACATTTTGAAAAACATATATTTACGCCTCATGAGGTGCACATGATCAACAAAGCCGTCTCTTTCGTCGCCAAATCTGGAACCGGAAAAACAACCCTGCTGGAAAAAGTCATCGCCGAATTGAAGCGGCGCGGCTACCGGATCGGAGTCGTCAAGCACGACGCCCACCGCTTCGACATCGACCACCCCGGCAAGGACAGCCACCGCCTCACCGCGGCCGGTGCCGACACCATGCTGATCGCCTCGCCGGAGAAGCTGGCTCTGGTCAAGCAGCATGCCGAGCCGCCCCCCATCGAGGAACTGATCGCCACCTATTTCGGTGATGTGGACCTGATATTGACCGAGGGGTTCAAGAAGAGCGGCCTCCCCAAGATCGAGGTGCATCGCCGTGAGCGGAGCGCCACCCTGATCTGCCGGGGTGAGGAAAACGATCCGAGCCTGATTGCGGTCGCGTCCGATGAAAAGCTCGAACTGGATGTGCCGGTGCTGGACATCAACAATCCTGCCCAGGTGGCGGATTTCGTGGAGAAACGTATCATTCATGGAACTTACTGACTCCCACGGGAGAAACATAAACTATCTGCGGCTGTCGGTAACCGACCGCTGCAACATGCGCTGCTTCTACTGCATGCCAAAAGAAGGTATCGTAAAGAGGGGGCATGATGCGATACTCTCTTACGAGGAGCTGCTGCTGATCGCCGAGACCGCCGTGGGGCTGGGAATCGAGAAGATCCGCATCACCGGCGGAGAGCCGCTGGTCCGGGCCGGCATCGTAGCTTTTCTCTCGAAGCTGGCCGCGATCCCCGGACTGCGACATCTCGCCCTGACCACCAACGGCCTGCGGCTGGCGGAGATGGCCGCCGATCTGCGGCGGGCCGGAGTACAGCGCCTCAATGTCAGCCTCGATTCCCTCAATCCGCAGACCTTCAGCGACATCACCCGCGGCGGCGACCTGAGCAGGGTGCTGGCCGGCCTGGATGCCGCCGAGGAGGCGGGATTTCCGCCGCCCAAGATCAACTGCGTGATCATGCGCGGAATAAACGACAGCGAAATACTGCACTTTGCCGACATGACCCTGTCGCACGGCAATTCGATCCGCTTCATCGAGTATATGCCGGCGGTAAAGGAAGATGACTGGCAGCGGTATTGCATCTCCGGCGACGAGATACTGCAGCTCATCGCCGCCCGCTACCCGCTGGAGCCGGTGGACAAAGGGCCCTATGCCGGTCCTTCCCGTGATTTCCGCATTCCCGGCGCCAGTGGCAGCATCGGCATCATTACCGCGGTCTCCGGCCATTTCTGCAGCGATTGCAACCGCATCCGGGTCACGTCCACCGGGCAGGCCAAGGGGTGTCTCTTTTCCGACGAGAAAACCGATCTGGTCCCCTGCCTGCGCCCTCCTGACCGGGAAAAACTGGCGGAACTGCTGCGCGGGATCGTCTCGGGCAAACCGGAGCGGCACGGAATATCGCAGGATGGCTATGTTCACAAGAATTTTACGATGTCACAGATAGGAGGGTAACGGTATGGCTACAGTCAAGGCGGTATGCATCAGCGAGAAAAAAGGGGAGCGCAAGAAGCCGGTGGAAGCGGTGGAGCTGCGTGAGAACCACGGCATCGTCGGGGACGGCCACGCGGGTGACTGGCATCGCCAGGTAAGCCTGCTGGCGCAGGAAAGCATCGACAAGATGCGGGCGATGGGGTTGGATGTGAATGCGGGGGACTTCGCCGAAAACATTACGACGACCGGAATCGATCTGGTGGCGCTGCCGATCGGCAGCAGGCTGCAGGTGGGGGAAGCCCTGCTGGAGGTAACCCAGATCGGCAAGGAGTGCCACACCCGCTGCGCGATCTACTACCAGGCCGGCGACTGCGTGATGCCGAAGGAAGGGATCTTTGCCAGGGTAATCACCGGCGGAGTGATCAAACCGGGGGATGGGATAGAAAAAATTTAGTTCCTGATTTTTAACATAAGTAATCGCGATACTTATGGCTGAGATCTCGGCCGATGCGTATTCTGTCGCAACTCACATTTTTTCCTTTGCCTCCCTCCTTCGATTACGGGTAATATGTCCACGTTTATCCAATTGCAAGGAAGTCCGAATAAATGAGCGCAGAAGACGCAAAAAAAGAAAAACTGACCAAGGAGCTGCAGGGGATGGCGCTGGGAACGGTCGGCGTGTTCCTGCTGTTCTCCTTTGCGACCTACAACAGCGGTGACGTTTCCTGGAACAGCTACTCCAACGAAGGGGTCATCCACAACCTGGGGGGCAAGCTGGGCGCACAGATGGCCGACCTCTTCCTGAGCGCCTTCGGCCTGGCCTCCGGCCTGGTGCCGGCCGCCCTGCTCTACATGGCCTACACCCTCTTCCGCTTCAAGGAGATCCGGCTGCGCTCCTACAAGCTGATGGCGGCCTGCGGCCTGCTGGTTTCCCTCTCGGCCCTCTTTGCCTTCTTTCGCGACACCACCCTGCTCTTCGGCCAGCAGATGCAGACCGGCGGCCTGGTGGGGAGAGGAGTTGCCGGGCTGCTCAAGGCCACGGTCGGCCCCTACGGCGCACTGCTCCTGCTGCTGCCTCTCTTTGCCGCCTCGATCATGATCCTGTCTAAATTCTCCTTTATCCTGTTTGCCGGTTGGTGGCTGGAGCACTTCAAGCATCGGTGGGCCGCGTGGCAGGAACGCCGCGGCATTGCCCGCGAGGAGCTAACCCGCGCCAAGGCGAAACAGGAGGGGCTCCCGGCGGCGGCTGCAAGCGGGCCGGTCATCAAGCCGATGGCGCCGCCTCTGCCGCGCCCCAACCTGGTCAAGAAGGAAAAGGAGAAGAAAAAAGAGGACGCCAAAACGGCCGCGGTACAGGAAACCTTCGAGTTCATCAAGGCGGAAGGGGATTTTCATACTCCGCCGTTCTCGCTGCTGGATGTCCCACCCGCCACCGAAAAAACGCTCGACCGTGACGCCCTCACCATGAACGCGCGGCTGCTGGAGAAAAAACTCAAGGATTACAATATCGACGGCGAAGTGGTGGAAATCTGCCCCGGCCCGGTCATCACGATGTATGAATTTTCTCCGGCCCCCGGCATCAAGATCAGCCGCATTGCCGGACTTACCGACGACCTGACCATGGCGCTGCAGGCCATGTCGATCCGCATAGTGGCGCCGATCCCCGGCAAGGGGGTGGTCGGCATCGAGGTTCCCAACCGTGACCGCGACATGGTGTTTTTGCGCGAAATTTTCAATTGCGAGCATTTCTCCCACAGCAAGATGAAACTGCCGCTGGCGCTGGGTAAAGACATCGCCGGGCTTCCGGTCGTGACCGATCTCGCCAAGGCGCCGCATCTGCTGGTCGCCGGGTCAACCGGCTCCGGCAAGTCGGTTTCGATCAACACCATGATCCTCTCCCTGCTCTACACCTCCACCCCGAAGGATGTGCGCATGATCATGGTCGACCCCAAGATGCTGGAGTTCTCGATGTACGAGGGGATTCCGCACCTGCTGCTGCCGGTCGTGACCGAGCCGAAGAAGGCTTCACTGGCGCTGAAATGGGCGGTAAACGAGATGGAACGCCGCTATCAGCTGCTGTCCGACAAAGGGGTGCGCAACATCGACTCCTACAACAAGAAACTGGCCGGCGAACTGCTCGAACAGGAAGAGCATGGTTCAATATCCGATGCCGAGATTATCGAGGAGCTGGAAGAAATAGTCGAAGAGGGTGATGACCTTATTGAACCGATCCCCTTGATAGTTGCCGACGGCGATATCCTGGAGCATAGCCACCTCCCCTATATCGTGGTGATTGTGGACGAGCTGGCCGACCTGATGATGGTCGCCGGCAGGGAAGTCGAGGAGCATATCGCCCGACTGGCCCAGAAGGCACGCGCCTCCGGTATTCATCTGATTCTGGCCACCCAGCGCCCATCGGTGGACGTCATAACCGGCTTGATCAAGGCCAATCTGCCGTCCCGCATCTCCTTCCAGGTGACGTCAAAAGTGGATTCGCGTACCATCCTCGACTGTAACGGCGCCGAAAGCCTGCTGGGCGCCGGAGACATGCTCTACATGCCGCCCGGAACCTCGCGGCTGCAGCGTATTCACGGCGCATTTGTTTCCGATTCCGAGGTGCAGCGTGTGGTCGATTTCCTCAAGAAACAGGGGAAGCCGGTCTACGAGAAGTCAATCCTGGAGATGAAAGATCCCGATGAAAAGGGGAGCGCCGAGGACGAGGTGCAGGACGAACGCTGGGAGGATGCTCTCCGGCTGGTTGCGGAGACCAGGCAGGCCAGCATTTCCATGGTGCAGCGCAAGCTGCGGATCGGTTATAACCGGGCCGCCCGTATCGTCGAGATGATGGAGAGCGAGGGGATGATCGCCCAGAGTGACGGCACCAGCAAACCGCGCGAAATTTATCTCGACGTCATCAACGCCTATCTGAATTCGCAACTGACGAGGTAAAAGAATATGACTGCGATAAAGGCCGCCGCCATCCAATTCAATGTCAAGCAGGGAGACGTGGACGCGAATCTGGCCTATGTCCGCGAGGCTCTTGGCCGCGCGGCAGGACAGGGGGCCAATCTGGTCGTGCTGCCGGAGATGTGGTCAAGCGGGTTTTCCTATCGGGACCTGAACCAACTGGCCCTGAGGACAGAGGGGATTGCGGCGGAGCTGCTGGAGCTTTCGGCGCGGCACAAGCTGGTGATCGTCGGCAGCATGCCGGAACCGAACGGCGACAAGGTATTCAATACGATCCATGTCGCCGACAACGGCAAGCTGGCCGGGGTTTATCGCAAGATCCACCTCTTTTCGCTGCTCGGGGAGGATCGCGCCTTTTCCGGCGGTGATTCGTGGCTGCTGGCGAACACTTCGCTCGGCAAGGTGGGGGTCATCATCTGTTATAACCTGCGTTTTCCCGAACTTTCCAGGCGTCTGGCGGTCGAAGGAGCCCAGGTGATCTGCGTGCCGGCCCAATGGCCCAAGCCGCGCCAGGAACACTGGCGCACGCTGCTTCGGGCACGGGCGATCGAAAACCAGCTCTTCGTAGTCGCCTGCAACGCCTGCGGCATCATTGGCAAACTGGATTTTTTCGGGATGAGCATGATCATCGACCCCAAAGGGGAGCTGCTGGGCGAGGCTGGCGAGAGTGAGGGGGAGGTTTTCGCTTCGCTGGATCTGCAGGCCATGGACGACTGGCGGAGGCAAATACCCTGCTTCAACGACCGCAGGCCGGAGTGCTATTAAGCGGTCACATCAGACGTGCAGTTTCTTCAAAAGTTCCGGTTTGTGCAGCGACTTGCGCAAGGTGCTCCGCATCGCTTCAATCTCTTCAAAACCTTCTTCCTTCGACATGAAGCCGCTCTTCAAACGGAGCCGCAGGGCTTTCCGCAGAGCATCTGCCGCTGCAAGAGCCTTTTCTCCGGTTGGATCCACCTTTAAATACCTGGAGTCGTCCGGATTCTGCAAAAAATCATAGATCGCCTCCGCGGATAGCTTCATGTACTCGTCCCGGTCGGCCTCCGCCAGTTGGTAGCGCGACTTGCTGGAGAGCGTGTGCATGATCTTTTGCAGCCTGTCCATCCGCGCCATCACCATGATCGAATTAAATATCCGCTTGTTGGTTCCGAATGAAAACAGTGTCGTTGTCAGCACTCTGCGCAACAACAAGTCATTGCCGCGCTGGTCGGCATGGCAGACGGCATGCGCCAGCTCCCAGTTTTTCTTCTCCACGAAACCCTCGAAGCGCATCTCCCAATAGGCATGTTTCATGGTAATCGTGGCAAACGAACGGATGATCTTGTAGGGAACGTAGTAATTGTGGGCGACGGCATCTGCCGCCAGATGGCAGAGGTAGCCGTAGGCGCAGGCTCTCTGGTGGTCGGTTTCGGCTTCTTTCAGCAGAATCCGGCCGATACCCCAGCGATGGCAGTTCAGCAGGTAGTGGGTATATTTTTTGCCGACCGTGATATCGGGAGCGAGGCAGCCATAGAGAAAATCTTTCGGATGGGCCGCCAGGAGTGCGGCAAGGTCGCCGGACAACATACCGGGATTAGCCAGCACCTGGGCTCCCAGCTGAAGATGGATACCCCCGCCCCAGGCCAGGGCATCGGTCGGGAGGAAAACTGCCGCAATGGCAACCAGGAGAAAAATCATAGAGCTCTTTCTTTTGACAGGCATGGTGCTTACTGGTAGATTGGACACTCAACTCTACGTTATATTTTACCACGATGCAGAGAAAAATCATAAGGGGCTGTTTCCGTGAATATACATCCCACCCGCCATTCCACCCAATCTCAAATGTTTGCATCGCTCACGGCCTACCTGCAGGATCTTCAGGAAAGCGGAGTCGACGGTATTCCGGCGGAGATGACGACGGCAGAGGATGCCGCGCCGCTGCGAGCTGCCCATGCAGACCAGGATATAAAGAGCCCGATGAATGACAAGCTGAATGCACCCAAAAAACATGAAACTCTCGAGCAGATCAGGAAAGATCTGGGGGCATGCCAGCGCTGCAAGCTGGGGGCCACCAGAAAAAATCTGGTATTCGGAGCCGGAAATCCGAAGGCGAGGCTCGTCTTTGTCGGCGAAGCGCCGGGAGCCGATGAGGATGCCCAGGGAGAGCCGTTTGTCGGCGACGCCGGCAAGATGCTGAATCGCATCATCGCCGCGATGGAGCTGAAGCGCGAAGATGTCTATATCTGCAACGTGGTCAAGTCCCGCCCGCCGCAGAACCGGCCGCCCGAAGCCGATGAGGTCGCCGCCTGCATGCCGTTCCTGCTGCGCCAGCTCGCCTCGATCGGGCCGGAGGTGATCGTGGCGCTCGGCAGCTCTGCCGCTCAGGCCCTGCTGCAGACGAAGGTGCCGATCTCGAAGCTGCGCGGCAAGTTCCACGATTTCCACGGTACTCCGCTGATGCCGACCTATCATCCGTCATATCTCCTCCGCAGCGGCGGCAATTCCGACTCATTCTGGAGCGTCTGGGACGACATGACCCAGGTGCTGCAGCTCCTGAAACTGCCGGTGCCGAACAAAAGCAGAAACAAGTAGAAAACCGGACGCGACCCGCCGTGACCGCCATCCTTTCATTTCTGAAGAGCTTCTTCCCCGCATCCAGCCACGATCGGCTCCTCCTCGTCGGCGGCACGGTCCGCGACATGCTGCTGGAGGTGGAGGGCCGCGACA
>WNGR01000457.1_pt1 | contig 44418 bp, 38 predicted proteins | sample 5407581 | NCBI WGS metagenome assembly WNGR01 (sample SAMN13153383, study PRJNA577476) | soil metagenome | isolation source: 80 cm soil or saprolite under Garry oak tree replicate 2 | place: USA:California | collected 2016-06-15 | reverse complement strand
TGAAGATGTGCCGCCCAACCCGCCCGACATGGCCCGGGCCATGGCCGACGCGGGCGTGAGATAGTCCAGGCATGGCGGTGTTCGATGACCTGGTGGCCGAGCAGGACAGGCTGGAAGCGATCCTGGCTGGCCTGGATGAGGGCGAGTGGGAACTGCCGTCCGCAGCGGCGGGATGGTCCGTGGCCGACGTGGTGCTGCACTTGGCCCAGACCGAAGAGGCGGTCGTGGCCAGCGCAGCCGGGCACGATCTGGCCGTCCCGTCTGCCCTCGTTCCTGACCCGGCCCGGCAGACGGTGGACGAGGTAATGAACCAGCTGGTGCAGGCGGAGCGGGCGGCACCGGCGTCGGTGTTCGAGCGGTGGCGGGCCGCCCGGGTGGCTGCGGCGGCCGCGTTGCGTGCAGCCGACCCGAAAGTGCCGCTGGCATGGGTCGAGCGGCCCCTCAAACCGGTCACGCTGGCGACCACCCGGCTCGCCGAACACTGGGCACATGGCCTGGACATCACCGGGCCGCTGGGGATCGGCTTCCCGGACACACCGCGGCTTCGCCACGTCGCCTGGCTGGCTCACCGGTCGATGCCGTATGCGCTGGCGCTGGCTGGCGAGCAGGCGTCCGACGTTTTCTGCGAGCTGACGGCTCCCGGCGGCACCGGTGTCTGGCGGTACGGCTCGCCGGGCGCGGATACCGCGATCACCGGCTCGGCCGGAGTGTTTTGCCGGGTCGCGGCTCACCGGTTGCCAGCATTGCAGTCCGGGCTGCATGTCACGGGCCCGCTCGGTGCGACTGCACTCACTGTGTTGCGCACGTACGCCGTCTAGCCGGCGCCGTCTCTCACGCGCTCACCCACGGGACCTGTGGGAGCCCAGTTACCCACGGGACCTGTGGGAGCCCAGTGATGGTTGGGAGGGCTGTGTGTCCTCAATATGTGCCAATCAGACGCAGATTTTGATCTTCTCCCCTCGTGATCAAGGATTTGGTGGTGCGGGAGCACCACCAAATCCTTGATCACGAGGGGCATTCCGGCCGAACAACCACGCTCGCGCAACACTGAGCTCATCCATCTCCTGCACCACAGGGTTCACGGCAGAGGTTGGTTCAAGGGCGCGCACCAACCCCCGCGGCCACAGCTTGGGGCCTGGTTGTGACAACCAGGCCCCAAGAGGGTGTCGTGAAGAATCCGATAATCCACGCCCCATCGACCAGGCCCGAGGACTGACCATCGAGTGGACAGCCCCACTTTGACCGGCCCGGGACACTCCCAACGACCCAAGCCCATCCAGGAGGCACCAGCCCACAGCATCCACCAGCCTCCATGCGAGGCAACAGCACCGCTACGGCACAGCCCCCGCCGACGAGGAACCTCCCCAACCCCGGGAGGCGGCTCACCCACCCGCCCCAGGGTCCGTGCCCGGTGCTCGCCGTAACTCAGGCCGACCACCGCCGCCCGCCGGTCACCGTTACACAAAAGGCGCACACCCTTACACGCGCACCGGATTCCCCGTGGTCTCCGGGCACCGCGACAACAGAGCGCTTCCTTGCACCGCGAAGATCAACTGCCTCCGGGCGGCTCCAAAGTGCTGAATCCCCAGCAGCCCGACAAGCACTTATCGCAGTTCAGCGGCATCCCAACCACAAAGCCGGGTCCGAGGTACTCACGAAGATCATCAGTGGGCAGGGGAATCGAGACCAGCCGGGCTTCCGGATGCGCAGGCCGACCAACCAGGCTCAGGCTCAGCCTCAAGCACAATCGCCACCGCTGACACCCGGTACGTTCGCCCAGGATCGTGCTCCACGCAGGTCTTGCTCAGGCACACCGGACAGCATCCGGTCGGCCCGATCCCACCCGGAACCAGATAGGCGGTGTCCGGCATGTGCGGGCACTCCGACAAATCCTCGCCACACAGCGAGCACAGCCGCCGCGCTGTAAAGCCGACTGACATCCCCATGCGGCTGTGCGCCAGCGCGACCGGGCACCTCTGCTCGTAGACGCCATCGTGGGCGAGGATCGTGCAGCCGAACGTCTGCCGCACCCACCGGCCAAGCTCGTGCATCAACTCATGGATGGTCTCTTCCTCGGGCAAACCTTCCGCCCACCAAAACGCCCGCACGACCCGGTCGAGGGCACCGCGCGCGCGCCGCTCCGCTTTACCGCAGTCACTGGCCAGCAACACCACTGACTCCTCACGCAGCGACCGCACCTCAGCCACATAGTCTTCGCGCTGCTTCCTCACATACGCCGCGCGGATGTCCTCATCAGAACCGTCAGGTATCGCGCACCATCTCGCCTGAAACGCCCCAGTCTCGTCCCTGCCAGTGGTCACGATTCGCCGTCCAGGTCCTCAGTGCCAACTTGCCCACCTACCCCCTCTTCCCCGGGCCGTGGGCCGCCCGACACCAGCCTGTCGATCGCTGCGATCGCCTCGGCGGCGTCTCCCTCCACCTGCCACCACCGGACACGACCCCCGTTCTGCCCATCAACCTGCCCGAAGGTCACCCTCAGCCTCCCGCGTTCCTTGCTGCCGAACCAGCGCTTCAAGCCATCCCAGCCAGCGGCGCTCAGTACTCCAAGAACTACGGTGTAGACAGCATCGGCAACCGCTCCCTTGCGGCCCTCGAACACCCGCCGCTCAGACGGATGCACGTAGCTGGCCTTCACACCCGCAGCACGCAATTGCTTGACCAGGGCAATGGTCCCCTCGGGATAAATACCGTTCCCCCGCTCATCCTCCCGAAGAGGCAGCACCAGCACAGCGTCTGCCCCAGCCGCGTGTCCATCATCGCTACATGCAGGCTCTGAGACCCCAGTCACCATCGCCCCAGCGACCACCCTCGGGCTATCCGCATCCATGCTTTCATTGTGGCCGAACCCAGGCGCCACGGAGGACACCACGCCGCCCAAGCAGAGGGGGCCGGGCTCCCCACCCACGGCAACCTGGAAACCGGCACCCGCGTGAGTCCAGCGCTGGTCGGAGCGGCTGCGGCGAAAGTGCAAAGGCGCAGGCAGGCGGGACAACGGGAAACGGGCCTAACGGCCCGTAACGGGGGAACTGGAGGGGAACCCCGCCCCAAAGCCGCGGGGTTCCCCTCCAGTTCCCCCCGCACCCCCCTCCGGCTCCCCTGGCCCCACCCAAGGCCCCGGCAAAGCCGGGGCACACCCGGTTGCGGCACAGGCCAGCAGCCAGGCTCGCGAGGAATGTGCTAGGCCGAAGTTCCGCGAACACGCAGGCCATCGAGTAATTGACCGTTTCTCTCACCGGCATGCCGATGACCTATATAGCAGCCAGCGGCGGGCGCGTCAAAAGTCGCCCAACCCCCGGTTCACGTGTCACCAACTACTACTCAAGCTAGGCATTACCCGTCAACCTGGCGTCTTCGTATACCGTCCATTCGTAACTGTGGTGGTCGCGGCCAAGCACGATCAACTGGACCTGGTCGATCCTGACCTCAGCGGTATTGTGCTCGCCAGCAAGCGCTGCCACGTACGGACCGGCGCCAGCCGAGGTATTGCAGTAGGCGATGCTGACATGCGGTGTCCACTCCTCGGTTTCCAACAGTCGGTCGGCAGCCAAGACTTCTGCGATCGTGGTTCGCAGCCTTGCCCGCAACGCCGCCAATTCGCCCCGGGGGGATACGTCCAGCGCAACCCCTTCGGATGCCACTCGGGCAGGCCCGAGGGTGACGCGCAGCGGAGGCAACGACGCCAGCCGCGTCCTCGCGGAGTTCACGATCAATCTCACCTCAGAAGCGGCAGCCTCGTCCGTGAAACCGACACCTTGCACAGTGAGATGCAGCCATCGGCCTGGAACCAGATCAAGCCCTGGCAGCCCGGCCAGCCGGGCCTGCGCACGAGCGGCGATTTCCTGCACGGCTGGCTTGTCGTCGAAGGTGACATGCCAGGTGTACATGCGCCGCCCTGGCCGCCAGCCCGGCCGCCACCACCAGTGATAGGCAACCGTCACCGGGGAAGGCTGCCCACGCTTAGCCCGACCGGGTAAGGCAGCCCATCGGCGTGGCGCTGCTGCAGGTAGCCGCCCACCTGCTCGGCCAGGTCGCGGGCGGAAGAACTCCCCCTCAAGAGCGGGCCTGCCAGAAGCGCGATAGTCTGCTCCAGCTTCCCGTTGAAGGTCGCCAGCCGCATCCCAGCAGGCAGCGCCAGAACCGGGGAAAGCCGCTCACGCGCCGCATCCGCATCTCCGCGTGTGAGATGAGCCAGCGCTGCCGAGATTTGCACCTGCCCCCACGTGCCGTAAGACGTTCCATCCCCCGGGCAGTAGGCCACGTCCGCCTCGGCAGCCGCACGCAGCGCCTGCTCGGGCTCACCAGATCGCAGATGCAACGTAATGGTGTAAGCGGCGCGGCGTGTACGAGTGCAGGAGAACAGACCACCGAGATCATCATCAGCGGCGATTTCGTCTTCCGCGTACACGGCCCGGCTGATCGACTCACGCGCGGCGGAAACGTCGGCAGCATCCGCCTCCTGGCAGGCCAGCAGAACACGGGTGCTGTTCGGCGGACAGCATTCATAACCACGCCGAGCGAGGTCACTGGCTCGGCTGAGTTGCCGATCCCAGAAGGCGACCTTCGATAGCGCCGACAGCGCCAACGCCAGCGCACCGGGATGACCGCTCTCCTGAGCAAGAATGAGCGCCGTACGCGCATGCGCCGCAGCCGCACTCTGCTGCCCTAGATCACCACAAACACACGCCAGAAAAGCGCTGGACTTTGCCCCGATCACGTACAGATCTCGTGTCTGCCACAAACGCTGATGTTGACGCAGCAGCCGGAACACCGACCGGCTGACCCCGCCGGCGCGGTGGAGCAACGGTTCCAGCGCCGAGTCCACCGACTCGCGCGCAAGGCGATGGATCTCCTCATCCAACTGGTCGATGGTTCCAGTCCCGACATTACTAGCCTCGGTCCACCGCCCAAACTCAACCGCCTGCGCTGCCCACTTATCAATCTGGCCAAGCTCACTTGCCCGGCCTGTCCGCGCTTCTGCGGCGGAGGCCAGCGCAACAAGCTTTCCCCCAGCGTCAAGCACCAGATCGAGACGTGCTGCAACCTGGCGGGACGCCTTCTTCCTGCCATTGCGCAGATTAGACACGTAGCCGGGATTGCACGGCACCTGACGGGCGAGTTCGCGCACACCGACACCCCGCTCCGCCATCAGCCGCCGAAGCTCGTCGCTGAACTCGCTCACTTAGCGCCAATCCTGCGTCACTGTTGCCGTTGTGTCCCGCGTGTTTCCCCGCCGCCGGTAACGCCTTTCACCCTACCCCGTCGCGTTGTTCACTGCCTGTGTCCGTGTCCGCACAGGTAGGGAGTACCCCTATGCAGTCCAAGCCCAGCGATGCCGTCCGGCCCGGCGACCTGGCCGCCCCCGGCTCGGCTGACCGCATTGACCCGCGTGTGCCGCACCCGTCGAGGGTCTATGCGTATTGGCTGGGTGGCAAGGACCATTACCCGGCCGACCGCAGGGCCGCCGAGGACGTGATCCGGCTGCGCCCGCAGGTGGTGGCCGGCGCGCGGGCGAACCGGCAGTTCCTGGCCCGCGTGGTGGCCTTCCTGGCCGGCACCTGCGGTGTCCGCCAGTTTCTCGACATCGGCACCGGCCTGCCCGCGCCGGACAACACCCATGAGGTCGCCCAGCGGGTCGCCCCGCACTGCCGGGTGGTGTACTGCGACAACGACCCCCTCGTCCTCGCCCACGCCCGGGCGCTGCTGACAAGCACACCCCAAGGCACGTGTGACTACATCGACGCCGACCTGCGCGACCCCGCCACCATCGTGCGCCCCGCCGCCAGCACGCTGGACTTCACAAAGCCCGTCGCCGTGCTGCTGCTGGCCATCCTGCACTTCCTGGCCGACACCGAGGACCCGGCCCAGATCGTGGCCACCCTGGCAGGCACATTAGCGCCGGGCAGCTACCTCGCGCTCTCCCACCTGACCGCCGACTTCGCCCCCCAACAGGTCACCGCCGCCGCCGCCGCGTACAACACGCTGGCGCCGGTGCTGGTCACCCCGCGCGGCCACGCGCAGGTGACCGCATTGTTCGGCGGGCTGCCGCTGCTGGCGCCGGGGGTGGTCAAGGTCACTGAATGGCGGTCTGGGGTAGGTGACCCGTTTCCCCAGCCCGCCGACCTGTACGGCGGGCTGGCCCGCGTCCCCGGGGACCGCTCGTGACCCCCGGCGGCTCTGCGGGCGCAGTGGCCGCGTTGGAGCGGCTGGCGACCGCGCTGGACGCGGGCGAGTTCGCGACCGTCTTGGTCGCCGGGGCCGGCCGCCGGCCACGCCTGAGCGTGACCAGCCGGGAGACCCAAGCGGCGGAAGACATTTACGCCGATGGCCTGGCGTACTGGTGGTCATGGGCGGAAAGGATTTCCGCCGCTGCTGACCCGCTGACCGCCGCCCACCGGGTCGCCACCATGTTGCGCGCTGTCCCCGGACCCGCCCATGACTGGTGAGCCGCGCCTGGCACCGGGGACCGCATCGCCGCCTCCCGCGTGGGCCACGGCCCCGCCGCCCAGGTTCCTCGCCGGCAAACCCCCGGCGCGGATCAGCCGTGTCTGGCTGATGATGGGCAGTGACTCCCCGGGCAGTTGGCGCATGGTGGCTAGACTGCCGCTGGGGTGAATTCTGGCGAGTTTTCGGTCGGCGGGGGTTTGAAGGCAACGATCCTCCGCCGTAGCCTCGTATCACAGGATTTGTTGGCGGTTTGCCGCGGCGGTGACCGGTCTGGTGGGGAGGGGCTATGGTCCGCAACGACGACGTCCGTGGTCGGCTGGCACGTCACGTGCTGACCGATGGGTTCCATCTAATTCTGGATTTGGAGCGCAGCAAGGGTTCCTGGATCGTCGATGCCCGGGCCGGCGAGCGTTATCTGGACCTGTACACCTTCTTCGCTTCATCGCCGCTCGGCATCAACCCCCCTGGAGTCACTGACGATCCTGCGTTCATGAGGCTGCTCGCCCAGGCCGCGGCGAACAAGCCCACCAACCCCGACATCTACACGGCGCAATTCGCCGACTTCGTCGAGACCTTCTCCCGGGTGCTCGGTGATCCGGCGCTGCCGCATCTGTTCTTCATCGAGGGCGGCGCCCTGGCGGTCGAGAACGCGCTCAAGTGTGCCTTCGACTGGAAGAGCCGCCACAACGAGATGCGTGGCCACCCACCGGGGCTGGGGACCAAGGTGATTCACCTCACCCAGGCGTTCCACGGCCGCAGCGGGTACACGCTCTCGCTCACCAACACCGACCCGGTGAAGACCGAGCGGTACCCGGTGTTTGGGTGGCCGCGCATCGAGGTGCCCGCCATGAGCTTCCCGATCGAGGATCACCTTGATGAGGTGGTGGCCGCGGAGCGCCGGGCGCTGGGCCAGGCGGAGGAGGCTTTCCGTGACAACCCGCACGACATCGCCTGCTTCATCGCCGAGCCCATTCAGTCGGAGGGCGGCGACAACCACATGCGGCCGCAGTTCCTGCAGGCGATGCAGCAGTTGTGCCGGGGGAACGACGCGCTGTTCGTCCTTGACGAGGTGCAGACCGGCGTCGGGCTGACCGGGACGGCGTGGGCGTACCAGCAACTCGGCCTCGAGCCGGATGTGGTCGCGTTCGGCAAGAAGGTGCAGCTCGGCGGCATCATGGCGGGCCGCCGGGTGGACGAGGTTCGCGACAACGTGTTCACAGTCAGTGGGCGGATCAACTCGACCTGGGGCGGCGGGCTGGCCGATATGGTCCGCAGCCGCCGGATCCTGGAGATCATCGAGCGCGAGCGGCTGGCTGACCGCGCGGCTTCGCTCGGCGGTTGGTTCCTCGCCGAGCTGCAGGAAGTCGGCTCCCGGTACCCGGACCTGGCATCGAATGTGCGGGGGCGCGGGCTGATGTGCGCATTCGACTTGCCGGGCGGTGCCGAGCGCGACGCGCTCATCACGATTCTCCGCGAGGAAGAGCGGGTACTGCTGCTCCCGGCCGGGCTGCGGTCCATAAGATTCCGCCCGGCGCTGACCATCAGCGAGGATGAGCTTGCCACGGGCATCAAGTCACTCGACCGGAGCCTCGGCCGCCTGGCGTCGCAGCGGTCCGCGGAAGCATGATCATTCCGACTCTGCACGCGCCCGGTGACCACAAAACGGGGCGAATCGGACACCAAAATGACTGGAGCGCGTGAAAAGAGTTCTACAGAAAGTAGCGTGAAAAGAGTTCTACAGAAAGTAGAAGGAGAGGGCGAGCATGGCGCGCACCATAGGTTCCATCATCGGCGGCCGTCCGGCTGAGGGTGGGGTTGCTGGCACGATCAGCTCTCCCAACCCCTCCCGGCTGTCCGACGTCGTCGCCGAGGTGACGCTCGCCGATGCCGCCACGTTCGCCGCCGCCTGCGCGGCAGCGAAACAGGCTCAGCCATTGTGGGCCGACGTTCCGGCGCCGGTCCGGGGCAGGGTAATTGCCGCGATGGGCCGCATCGTCGAGGCCAACAAGGAGTCCCTTGCCCGCCTTGTCACCCGGGAGCTGGGCAAGCCCTATGGCGAATCGCTGGGCGAGGTTCAGGAGATCATCGACACCTGCGACTTCTTTCTGGGCGAGGGGCGGCGCATGTACGGCCAGACCGTTCCCAGCGAAATGCCCGACAAGCAGCTGTTCACCTTCCGGGTCCCGGTCGGGTCGGTGGCTGTGGTGACGGCTGGGAACTTCCCCGTCGCGGTGCCGTCGTGGTATCTGGTCCCGGCACTGGTCACCGGCAACACCGTGGTGTGGAAGCCGGCCGAGTACGCCGCCGCTTCCGCGATGGCGCTGTTCGAGCTGCTGCAGGCGGCCGGGCTGCCCGACGGGGTGCTCAACATCGTGTTCGCCGACGGTGAGGCCACCTTCGGGGGCCTGCAGCAGGCGCTGGAAGAGGGAACCCTGGACAAGATCGGTTTCACCGGCTCCACTGTGGTGGGCTCGCGCATCGGTGAGCTCGCGGGACGCCACCTCCAGGCCCCGTGCCTGGAGCTGGGCGGCAAGAACCCGATGGTGGTGACGCCGAGTGCGGACATCGAGCTGGCCGTGGAGGGGGCGCTGTTCTCCGGGTTCGGCACGGCCGGGCAGCGGTGCACGTCGCTGGGCACGGTCATCGTGCAGGAGTCCATCCATGATGAGTTCCTGGCCCGTTTCGGCGCCGCGGTATCCGGGGCCGCTGTCGGTGACCCAGCCCAGGACGTCGTTTACGGGCCGATGCTTGACCAGAAATTCGCCAGCCGTTTCGAGGAATATCTTGGCTGGGTCCAGCCGCACCACAAGATTCTCGGCTCCAGCGGGGTCGGCAGGATCTCGGCCGGCAACCCCCGCGCCGGGTTTGTCGGCGACCCAGGTGCCGGGCTGTTCTACCACCCCACCATCGTCGACGGCCTGCTAGCCGGGGACGCACTGTTCCAGCAGGAGACGTTTGGCCCGATCGTGGGGGTGGCCAGCTACGGCGATCTGGACCAGGCGGTCGCGATGGCCAACGCGCCAGGTTACGGGCTGTCGTCGTCCATCTACTCGCGCGACCCGCGCGAGGTGTTCGCGTTCCGGCGTGGCATCAGCGCCGGCATGGTCAGCGTGAACAACTCCACCTCCGGGGCCGAGGCGCACCTTCCGTTCGGCGGGAACGGCAAGTCGGGCAATGGCAGCCGCCAGTCCGGCATGTGGGTGCTCGACCAGTTCACCCGGTGGCAGGCGATGAACTGGGACTACTCGGGCCGGCTGCAGAAAGCCCAGATGGACGTCGCAGAAATCGTGGCCGACCTTGGCTTCCGGCTGGAGGCCTGAAGCCGGGGCTAATGCTTGCAGCCGACGCCGCACCAGGCGGTTACGTTGACTCCGGTGACATCCCGCGAGGCTGGCCGCCATCGGTGCGGCTGGACGACACCGGGGTCAAGGATCTCCAGGCCATTGAAGAAGCGGGTGATCGCAGCCCGGCTGCGCAGTGTCACCGTGGCCGCGGGAACGCGCTCGTTGATGCGTCTGACCATCTCTGCCATGGCGGCGGACTGAATGTCACTGGCCGGGTGCGAGAGGACCAGGCAACTGCCCGCCGGCATCGCCGCCATCAGGCTCGCGACGATGCCGTAGGGGTCATCGGAGTCCGGGATCAGGTGCACGACGATCAGCAGCATGACCGCGACCGGCCGGCTGAGGTCAAGGGTGTCGGCGGCCGCGGCCAGGATCTTCCCGGTGTCGCGCAGGTCGGCGTCAAGGTAGGCGCAGCTGCCCTCGGGCGCGCTGGTGAGCAGCGACCGGGCGTGCGCCAGCACGATCGGGTCATTGTCGACGTAGACGATCCTGGCCTCGGGGGAAACCGACTGCGCCACCTCATGAGTGTTGTTGGCCGTCGGCAGGCCGGTGCCGATGTCGAGGAATTGCCGGACGCCGTCCTCCGCCAGGCAGCGCACCGCGCGCACGAGGAACCGGCGGTTGGCCTGCACGTCAGTCACGATGCCGGGGTTGGCTGCGATCGCCTGCTCGGCGGCCTCGCGGTCCACCGCGAAATTGTCCTTGCCGCCCAGCCAGTAGTTGTACATGCGCGCTGAGTGAGGAGTTGTGGTATCGATCTGCGGCCGTTCCTCCCAGCTGGGAGTGGGATCATCGGCGCGGTAGCCGGTCATGCGGCGCCTTTCCACCACGAGTATCCCTTTCGCGAGTTTCGCCCCTTCCCATGAAGATGAGCGTTTCGCGACAGCGCCCGCTTGTGCAACCCCGTGAGACGACCTGTTACATGACAAACAACCCGGCCCGGGCCCTCGCGCTGCCGTGTGGGCAGGCTTACACTCGCACGGAGGGTGATTCCATGAATGATGCCGCCAGCCAGTTGACTGACATCATCCACGGGCTTGAGGAGCTCAGGGATGCTGTCAGCCCTGAGCGTGCCCACCTGGAGTTCGACGAGACCACGCTCCAGGTGTTCTGGAAAAAGTGGCCCGAACTCTCAGCATGGGCAGGGTCCCTGTGGCGGATGCTCTCCGAGGAGCTGGCCGGGCCAGCGAGCCCGCATCGCGACGCGGAACTGGATGAGGTGGGCGGGAGTGACTGAGAGCCTTAGGCAGCCCACGACCACGGCGGGGGCGAGCCTGCGGGACTTGATGCACTCCCCGGTGGCGGCGACAACGGCGGATACATCGGTGGCGGCGGCAGCCGCGGGCATGGTGCAGGCGAACGTGGGCTCGGCCGTCGTCATGCAGGGCAGGTTCCTGCTCGGCATTCTCACCGAGCGTGATGTCCTGCGTGCCGCCGCGTCCGGGCAAGATCTCGTGGCGGCCCTGGTGAAGGACTGGATGACCCCCAACCCGCAATCGGCCAGCCCAGAAACACCCGTCGAAGAAGCGGCCCAAATCATGCTGCTAAACGGCTTCCGCCACCTGCCCATCGTCGATGGCCGCGAGGTGTGTGGCGTGGTGAGCCTCCGCGATCTGTTCGCGGCCCGGATCCGCCGTCCGCTGAGTAGCTGAGGCCTCCTGCCAGAGCGGGTTCTGCTGGCCGAGGACACGGTGCTGTACCTGGCCCCGGCGGGTTTCCCGGCAGCGGCAAGCGTTGCGGGCCTCACGCCTGCGCTTGCCCATGATCCTGAAGACTTTCGTTCCATTGCGCGGAAATGTCTTCACGATCATGGGAGTGGGGGTGGCTAGAGGCCGGCGAGAAGGTCGGTCTCAGTGATGCCGGGGCCCTGGCCGTCGCGGATGAACCACTCGGTGCCGAACCCGTAGCGGAACGCGTCCTCGGGCATGGCCAGGAAAAACGACTGCTCGCTGATCTGGCTGGCGTGGGCGCGCATGGCCTCGCGCTTGTGCTCGAGGTAGGGGGTGACGTCCACCGCCGCGGTGATCACGGACTCGGGCTTGCCGAACACCTCGTCGTCACTGACATCGGGTGCTTCATACCCGGCCTCGGCCGCCTGCTGGGCAAATAGGGCCATGCCAGCCATCATGTGCTCGCGGTTCATGGTCGCCTGGTAGACGCGCCGGGTGCCGGCGAGTTCGGCGGCACGCAGCCCTACCCGGTGCACCTGGATGTGGTCCGGGTGGCCGTACCCACCGTTGTCGTCGTAGCACGTGAGTGCGTCGGCGTTTTCCTCGGCGAGGAGCGCGGCCAGCTTCTTCGCGGCCTCGTCGACCGGTGCGGTCCAGAACGAGCCCGGCGCCTCGTTGGCCGGGGTGCCCATCATCCCGGAGTCGGTGTAACCCAGGAACTCGACCCGATGGGCACCGAGGATCTTCGCGGCCTCGTGCGTCTCTGCCACCCGGCGCTGCCACAGTTCCTCACCATGCGCAAGGAAGCCATCGGGGACCTCGCCCTGCTCGCCCCGTGTTGCGACCACCAGGACCACTCGGTGCCCCTCTTCGGACGCCTTTCGGATCACCCCGCCGCATGCGATGCACTCGTCGTCAGGGTGGGCGTGGAATGACACCAGTGTGGCCATGCGCCGACGCTACCGGAACTCCCGGAGCGCCCGGGGGACGTGAACGCGCGGTGGTCGGCGGCGTGTTCTGCGGCGGCGTGTTCTAGTGTGAGCGAACGTGGCAGGACGAGGGACCCCGGCAACAGCGGTGCTGAGCAAGCTGGGCATAGAGCACGCGGTGCACGTCTACCAACACGATCCCCGGCAGGGCTCCTATGGCCTGGAGGCCAGCGAAGCGCTGGGCATCGCGCCGGAACGGGTCTACAAGACGCTGGTTGCCGAGGTCGACGGGTCGCTCACAGTTGGGGTTGTCCCGGTGAGTGGCCAGCTCGATCTCAAGGCGCTGGCCGCCGCGGTGGGTGGCAAGCGGGCCTCCATGGCGGATGTGGCAGCGGCGGAGCGGGCGACGGGCTACGTGGCCGGGGGCATCTCCCCAGTGGGCCAGCGCAAGCGGCTGCCGGTGGTGATTGATTCGTCGGCAATGGGTTTTGCCACAATCTTCTGCAGCGGCGGGCGGCGGGGCCTGGAAATCGAGCTGACGCCCGCTGACCTGGTCCGGGCAACAGGCGGCATGGTGGCCGACATAGCGGCTGGTTCGCCCGCGTCACCTGGCTGACCTACCTCCGGCAGGGCCTGGTCCGCGGCCCCCCGCGCAGCGTCCGCAGGCCCCCGGGCAGCGTCCGCAGGCCCCCGGGCAGCGTCCGCAGGCCCCCGGGCAGCGTCTGCAGGCCCCCCGCGCAGCGTCCGCAGTCCCTCATCGGTGAGGGTGTGGATGGTGCGGGGAGGAAGGCGCTGCGAGAAGTGAGTCGATGTCGGCGATTGCCTGGGAGGTGCTCGTGAACAGGATGGCGTTGATGCCCAGGGCATCTGCCGCCTCAACGTTGGGTTCCGCGTCGTCCAGGAAGATCATCTCTTCCGGGAGTACCCGGAGGCGGTCGCAGGCAAGTTCGTAGATCCGGCGGTCAGGCTTGCAGAGGCCGACTTCGTGCGAGTAGATGATCACGTTGGTCATCTGCTCGAAACCGTAGCGTTCCTGCTCCCGTTCCCGCGCGCCGACAAAGCTGTTACTGATGATGCCGGTCCGCCGTGCCGGACGCAGGCTGGCGAAGTACGCAGCGAGTTCGGCGTTGAGCGTGCCGAGATATTCCGCCCACATGTCGGTCATGAGGGCGTTCACTTCGACCTGGTCCAGGCCGAGAATTTCCCCAACGCAGCGGTGGACCTCGAGCTCGGTGATGGCCCCCACGCCGCCTGCCGAAGAGACAGGCCCGAGCCGTTCATCCAGCTGGCCGGGCGCGAGCCCGAGTCGTCGCTCCCACTTCTCGGCCACGCCCAGCGGGGGAGTGATCTCCAGGACACCGCCGATATCAAAGACGACAGCCTTGATGGTCACATCTGCGCCTTTCATCGTCCGCCGTTCGTCTCCGAACGATCGCGCCTGCCGCAGGGTCAGGGTCAACCCTGGCCGGGAATGGGCGTTACGGCGTCTTGGTTGCTGACCTGGGCGATGCCTGCGTGAGCATGCCCAGAACTACATGATCACTGGAGAGATTATGGGCGACGAGGCAAGGGTAGTGCTGCGGACCATTGGCGGCCCGACCGCTGTCATCGAGGTGGGAGGGTTGCGGCTGATCACCGATCCCACGTTCGACGAGCCGGGCGAGCATCCCGTCGGCACCAGGATCCTGACCAAGACGGCTGGTCCGGCACTTCAGCCGGGAGAGATCGGGCCGGTCGCGGCGGTACTCCTGTCTCACGATCAGCATCCCGACAACCTCGATACTTCGGGCCGGGCCTACCTCAGCACAGTTGCCCTGACGCTGACCACCGGCGCCGCAGCCGCGCGGCTCGGCGGCAGCGCCCGCGCGCTGGGACGGTGGGAGCGGGCCGATCTTGAGCGACCGGACGGTGGTGTGCTCCGCGTGACCAGTGTCCCGGCTCAGCATGGGCCTGATGGCACCGGGCACCTGACCGGGGAGGTGACGGGCTTCGTGCTGACAGCCGCCGATCAGCCCACCGTGTACGTCAGTGGGGACAACGCGTCGCTGCGCGTGGTACGGGAAGTCGCGGAACGGTTCGGGCCCGTCGATGTTGCGGTCTTGTTCGCCGGTGGCGCTCGCACCCCCCTGCTCGGTGACGCCAATCTCACCCTGTCGAGCGCGGACGCGGCCGAGGCTACGGAGATTCTGGGGGCTCGGTACGCAGTGCCCGTCCATCACGACAGCTGGGCGCATTTCACCGAAAACGCGGACGATCTGCGCGCTGCCTTCGCTGCCGCCGGCCTATCGGACCGGCTTGTCCTGCTCAAGCCGGGTGAGCAGGCAGGGCTCTAACCCGCGCGGTTGAGCTCGCTGTCAGCAACAGCGGATGCCCCGGCCTGGTGGTGTCACTGCCAGGCCGCGAGGTGGTGTGGGAGCTCAGAAAGCCGGGTGATGACAGCATCCGGCACCGCGCCGTCGAACGCGGGCACATCGCTGTTGGGGACGAGAACGGCACGCATTCCGGCGCTTTTCGCGCCGTGCACGTCGTCGTAAGGACGGTCGCCGACAAACACGCATGCGGCCGGGTCATCCTCGCCAACCGCTGCCATCGCGGCCCGGAATGCCTCGGGATGTGGCTTTGCCCACGGAATTTCACTGGAGTAGACGGCGCCGTCGATCAGCTCGAACACCTGGTCGCGGATGAAGACCTGCTCGTGGGCGCTGCGTGGCCACATCGTGTTGGAGAGCACGCCCACCTTGATGCCTTGGCTCCGCAGTTCTCGCAGCAGTGGCCCCGCGTCTGGATCGGTGAAGGTATGCGGCTTCCATGCCTCGAAGTAGCTGGCAACAAACGCCTCCGTGGCCGGCACGCCAGCGCGCTCGAAGACCTGCGCCAGCGTGGCGCTCTGGTGCGTGCGCTCTGTCAGCTGCCACAGCGCCCGCTCCGCGGCGTGGATCGCCCGGGCAACCGCACGTACCCGCGGGCCAGGGACGTGGGAAACGCAGACCTCATGCCACATGGCCTCGTGATCGATGACGTGCCACGGGGTGAGCGTCCCGCCCCAATCGAAGATGACTGCCCTGACTGCCACACCCAAATTTTACGAATGGGTCGCGGATAGTGGGGCTGGCGGCCGGGTTGGCAGGGCCGGAGCCCTGACGCAGCGAGCGGTTCTGCCCGGCCTCTAGCCACGCACGCGGTTGTGATGAAGGGTTAAGTTACGCACCGCCCCGCGGATGGTAATTGGCCAGGGACAGCAGGCGAAAATTGGCCGGGCTGTTTCCTCTCCGTTGCCGTGAATTGGGGTGGCGTCCGTAGCGTCACCGGCAGGACTGCCCGGCACGGACGCGGGGCAGCCCGGAAGAGGAGAGGTTCTTGTCACAACATCACCGCATGCGCCTGTTCGCCGGGAGGGCTGCCGTCATCACCGGCTGCGCCTTGCTTCTTGGAGGCACTGCTCTGGCTGGGCCGGGCTCGGCCGCACCATGGCAGCTCACGGCGGCGCAGGCGTCGGCAGCTCACGGCACGAGCAGCCTCCAGTCCGGTACTGGGTGCCAGCTCGGCAATGGCGTTCGGCATGTCGTCGGGCTCACGTTCGACAACGTGCATTTCTTCCGTGACAATCCCAACGTCCCTTCCGACCTGCAACTGATGCCCAACTTGCTGGATTTCATCGAGCACAATGGCACGCTGGCGTCAAACAACCACACCCCGCTGATCGCGCACACCGCAAATGACATCCTGACGACGCTGACCGGGCTCTACGGCGACCGGCAGGGCATGCCGATCAGCAACAGCTACCGGACCTTCAACCCGGTCGGCACCACCGACCCGGCCGGCTCGTTCGCCTACTGGACCGACCCCGTTTTCGACACCGCCGCATCCCCGAGCAGCGGGCACGACACCAACCCATCGATGGTGTACTCGCCGGTGCCGCCAGCCACGGCCGACCCCGCGCCGGCACCCACCACGATCACGCCGGCCCCGTGGGTTCCCTTTGCCCGTGCGGGCTGCGGCGTCGGCGAGGTGGCCGCCGCCAACACCGTGCTCGAGAACACGGCCGTGGACATCCCGAAGGTGTTCGGCCCGAGTTCACCGGAGGCGCAGCAACTCGCAGCCGACTCTGATTTCTTCAAGGATGCTGAGGTAGCCGATTACGTCGGTCTGTCGGTGCACTGTGCGCAGGGCGAGGAGTTCTGCGCCGGCGCCCAGGGGGTCAAGTACGGGCAGACCTCGCCCAGCCCCACGGCGGTGTCCGACCTGCTCCCCAGCGAGCCGGGCGGGTACACCGGATTCCAGGCACTGTTCGGGCACCGGTACATCGCGCCGCAACTCGGGGGCGGCAACCCGGACCTGACGCACAACGGTTACCAGGTCACCAACGCCGACGGCAATCTGGTGGATCTCAACGGCAGCCAGATCGACGGCGCGTTCACGTCGGGAGCCCCGGGCTTCCCTGGCTTCTCCCGCATCAACGCCTCGCAGACCCTCGCCTACGTGTCGGACCTGCTGGAGTCGGGAGTTCCCGTGGTCAACGGATACATCTCTGACCTCCACGGTAACGAGTTCATTCCAGGACTGTCAGCGTGTGCGGGCGCACCGGCCGCGCTGGGCAGCGGCAGCGCTTGCTACATCGCCCAGGCGCAGTACTAAACCAGGCCTTCGGGACCTTCTTCCAGCGCCTGGCGGCGGACGGGATCACGCCGCAGAACACACTGTTCGTGGTCAGCGCGGACGAGGGCGATCATGAGGCGGCCGCGAACGTGGGCCGTGCCATCCAGCCCACGCCAGCCACCTGTGACGGCGCGACCGTGAGCGGCACCACCGTGACCCCGGACGTGCTTTGCAGCTACCCCGCGGGCTCGCTGGGTGAGCTGGCAGGCAACCTCCCCGGGCTGCTCAACACCGAAACGGGCGACACCACCGCATTCACGCTGGAGAACGACTCCGCGCCTGAGTTCTACGTGAACGGCCAGCCCGGCGCTGACGTCGCCGCCGTGCGCACGCTGGAACGAGATGTGGCGGGACTCACCGCAGCCAACCCATATTCCGGCAATTCTCATGAGCAGATCACGAACTACCTGGCCGACCAGGTGGAGGAAGGCATCCTGCACATGGTGAACGCCGACCCGGCGCGAACACCGACGTTCGCGCAGTTCGCCCGGCCCGACTACTTCCTGTCTGGCGGCCCGGTCAGCTGCAGCCCATGTGTCACCCAGAATCCCTCCTTCGCCTGGAACCACGGTGACTACGCGGCCGAGATCGACACGAACTGGCTCGGAATAGCGGGCCCGGGTGTGGCGAATATGGGCGTGGACGGCACTGCCGCGGACGCGGGCCCGAACTCAGCCGGACCCGACAGCGGCCAGGTCACGGTGCCCGGCAGCGGCACCGCGGGCACATGGCTGGACGAAACCGATATCCGGCCGACCGTGCTGTACCTGGCGGGGCTCCGGGATGACTACACCCACGACGGCAGGGTGGCCACGCAGCTTCTCACGAGCCCGAACGCAGCACTGTCTGGGCCGGGCGTCACCGCGCTTGGCAGCTGTTACAAGCAGCTCAACTCCAGCGTTGGTGATTTCGGCACGGCGACGCTGCAGGCCGCGACCAGGGCGATCGAAAGCACCAGCGCTGGTGACGGGACCTACCTGCAGACCGATCAGGCGCTGTCCACCCTGGAGGCCGCCAGGGACCGGCTGACTGGGGTCGTCAAGCGGGAACTGGACGCGGCAGCGTTCAACGGAACCCCCGTTCCGGGAGCCGCTGGCCAGCTCGACGCCTGCCGGGCTCTCATCGCCGCCGCCGGCACCCTGGCAGCGGGGAGCTGACGGTGCTGGAACGCTCAGGAAATGCCACCGGGCGGCCGCGTGGGAGCCCGGTGGCCGGCGGCAGCGCGGAAGCCTGAGCACCGGTGACACGCGCGGCACGGCCGTCTGACGCGCGGCCGTGGGCGTCTGACACGCGCGGCACGGCCGTCCGCGGCCGCGCCGCGCGTGTCACGTGGGTGTGGCGACAGCGATCTCACCGGAACCCCGTGGCACCAGCCGGGTGAGCAGAACGACCTGCCGTGGCGGGGAATCGTCGCCACCGATCCGCGAAAAGAGCAGCTGCGCGGCGGTGGCGCCGATGGCAACCGGGTCCTGGGCGACGACGGTGACCGGCGGAACCAGCTTGTCAGCGAGCGCGAACTCGTCGAACCCGATCAGCGCCACCCCGCCGGCGTGCCGGTGCAGGGCATCGATAGCCCCCATGGTGGTTATGTTGTTGCTCGCGAACAGGGCAGTCGGCCGGTCGGGCAGGCCCAGCAGCGCATCCGCGGCGCGCGCGGACGCGGCCCGGTCGCGCAGGCCGTGGCGGATCAGTGAGGGCTCGAGCTCCAGCCCGAAATCCCCGAAGGCATTCCGGAAGCCGGCGTAACGCTCCCGGACCGTCCAGATGTCTTCTCTGTCGCCCAGGTAGCCAACGCGGCGGTGCCCGCGGCCGAGCAGGTGGGTGACCGCCTGGTGGGCCGCCCGGCGGTTGTCCACGACAACGGTGTCCACCTGCATCCCATCGGCTGGCCGGTCGGCGCAGACAACTTTCGTGCCGAGCGTCAGCTGGTCCCGCAGGAAACGGTGGCTGCCAGCTACAGGTACCACGATCAGCCCGTCCACGCGGCGGGCGCAAAACGCGGTTATCACCTCGCGCTCCCTTCGCAGGCTGTCGTTGGAACTGCCGATCAGTACCACGTAACTGCGGTCGCGGGCGGCGTCCTCGACCGCCCGGGCGAGGGCGGCGAAGAACGGGTTGGCGAGGTCATCGACGAGCAATCCGATTGTCTGCGTGGGCTGGCCGCGCCGGCGCAGCTGCCGAGCCGCGTCGTTGCGCTGGTAGCCCAGCCTGCGGATGGCGCGCTCCACCCGGGCGGCGGTCTCGGGCAAGACCCCTGACTCACCGTTGACCACGCGTGACACGGTCATCAGGCTCACCCCCGCCGACGCCGCGACATCGCGCATGGTCGGGCGACTCGTCACGCCGGCACCCCTCCGTCCCCCTTGAGAACGTTCACTCCGCTAAACGGCCGCTGTGGCCGCTTGGCTCACAGGGGCGGTGCCCAGGCAACCGCCTGTGCCCGGGTTTGGCGGTCACCCAAGTGCAAGGATTATTGAGGATTGATACCAATCAGCGTAATTACGGACAGACGCCTTGACACGGTGCTGCGACCGCTCGGAGAATCAACGGCGCGTGTGAACGTTACCAGGCCCAGATGACCGACGGCGGCAGAGGAGAGGCAGCCGGGTGGCCGGACCAGTGCTCGAAGCCCGCGGGCTCAGTAAGCGCTACGGCCAGGTGCGGGCCCTTGACGGGGCCGACTTCGCGGTGTTTCCCGGCGAGGTTGCCGCCCTCATCGGTGACAACGGGGCTGGCAAGAGCACGCTGGTCAAAGTGCTTGCCGGAGTGATGCGCCAGGACAGCGGCCAGATCTTAATCGGCGGCAGCCCTGTTCACCTGACCAGCCCAGCAGAGGCGCGCGCCCACGGGATCGAGACGGTCTACCAGGACCTGGCCCTGGCTCCTGATCTGGACGCCGCGGCCAACCTGCACCTGGGGCGGGAGATCTACCTGGTCCCCTTCCTGCGCGTGCTGAACCGCCGGGCCATGCGGGAGCATGCCCGGGCAGCCTTTGCTGACCTTGGCATCGAGCTTCCCGATGTGCAGGCGCCCGTGGTGACGCTGTCCGGCGGGCAGCGCCAGTCGGTGGCGGTGGCCCGGGCGGTCGCCTATGCCAGCCGGATCATCTTCATGGACGAGCCAACGGCGGCACTCGGTGTGATGCAGCGCGGGCGGGTGCTCGACACCATCCGGAAGGTCAGGGATCGCGGGATTGCGGTGGTACTGATCAGCCACAACATGCCCGAGGTGTTGGCGATTGCCGACCGTATCCAGGTACTGCGGCTGGGCCGGAGGGTGGCCACCTTCACCGCGGGCCAGGCGTCGGTCGAGGAACTCGTCGGTGCCATGACCGGGGCTCTCGAGATCAACGGCGGGCCGGCCCAGAAAGGTGCGAAGTGACCCGCGACCCCGGCCAGGCACATGGCCCGGCCGGGATCTCTGAAAAGGGAAAGAGCGCAGGCGACGCCGACGCAGGGGCTCGCCGGGCGCAAGCCGCCGAAACGGGCCCCAGCCAGGCCACAGGTGTGGCCGCGAGCAGCCGGCTGGCCAGGCGCCTCATCATCGCGAGCGAGGCGTGGACGCTGCTTGCGCTGGTCGTCGTCATGGCGTTCTTCACCGTGCGAGCGCCCGGCACGTTTCTCACCCTGACGAACCTGTCGCTGATCGGGCAGAACTCCGCACCGTTGCTCGCCATGGCCGTTGGCCAGACCTTCGTCATCGTCACTGCCGGGATCGACCTGGCGGTGGGGTCGGTCCTGGTCCTGACCGGTGTTGTGGCGGACCTGTTTTGCATTCAGCACGGTGGTGCGGGAGCCGGATGGGGAGTCATAGCGGTTGGCTCGCTCATCGGCCTCGCGTCTGGCGCCGGCTGGGGGGCGGTGCAGGGTCTGCTGGTCGCCGCCGCCAAGATCCCCCCGCTGATTGCCAGTCTTGCAGGGTTCGGTGCGGCCACTGGGGTCGCCTACCTCATCACCGGTGGCGCGGATTTCCGTACCGTACCCAGCCGGCTGGTCAACACGGTCGGGCTGGGCAGTGTTGGCGGCGTGCCATGGCTGATAGTGATCAGCTTTGCCACCGCGATCGTCTTTGGGCTGGTGCTTGCCTACACCAGGTTCGGCAGGTACACCTATGCGATTGGCTCGAACCCGGAAGCGGCACGGCGGGCAGGAATTGATGTGGGCCGCCACCTGATCAAGGTGTACGCATTTTCGGGCCTGATGTCCGGGGTGGCCGGCATCCTGTCCCTGGCCTCCTTCGGTTCCACAACAATCGCTGGGCACGCCACCGACAACCTCACGGTGATCACGGCCGTGGTGCTCGGCGGCGCCAGCCTGTTCGGTGGCCGTGGCTCAATGCTGGGCACGGTGATTGGCGTCGCCATTCCGGCGGTTCTCCTGAACGGCCTGGTCATCATCGGGCTGAACCAGTACTGGCAGGACGTGGCCATCGGCCTGGTGCTCGCGTCCGCGGTGTACCTCGATCAATTCCGCCGACGGCTGCGGGAGCGAGCCTGAAGCGGACAGCAGAGGCTGCGCACGCGCGTGGCCCGGTATTCCAGAGGAGGGACCAATGCGGAGCAGACTAACCGTAACAATCGCTGGGGTGGCCGTGCTCGCGCTGACCGCCGCGACGGCAAGCGCGTGCAGTTCCTCGGGCGGTAGCAGCAGCCAGAAGACCATGGAGTTGATCGTCGGCACCAAGAGCGACGATTTTTACGTCTCCATGGAGTGCGGGGCGAAGAAAGAGGCGCAGAAGCTGGGCGTCAAGCTCACGATGACGGGCCCGGCGACCTTCAGCGTTCCGCAGCAAAAGCCGCTTATCGACGCGGCACAGGTCACCAAGCCGGATGCGCTGCTGGTAGCTCCCACCGACACATCGGGGCTCGACCCCAGCCTGCTCAAGGTCCAGAAGAACGGCACCAAGCTCATCTTCGTTGACACGTCGTCGTCCAACCCGGCACTAGGCCTGACCAGGATCTCCTCAGACAACCTGGCCGGGGGGAAGCTGGCGGCCGACACCCTGGGCAAGCTGATCGGCGGCAAGGGCCTGGTGGCTCTGATCAGCGTCGCCAAGGGTGTCTCAACAACCGACGCCAGGGTGCAAGGCTTCCAGCAGGAGATGGCGGCCAAATTCCCCGGCGTCAAACTGCTGCCGGAGCAGAACGATGACGCCGACAGCGTGACCACCGCCGCCTCGTTCATCGAGGGCGACATGAGCGCTCACCCGAACCTCAGCGGTGCGTTCGCCGCGAACGTCATCACCGCCGAAGGCGCCGCGTCGGGCATCGCGCACGCGCACAAGACGGGAAAGGTGAAGCTCGCCACGTTCGACGCCGACCCGCAGCAAATGTCGATGATGCGCGGCGGCACCGTTCAACTGGCGATCGCGCAGGAGCCAGCCGTTGAGGGCGCCGACGCGGTGCGGGAGGGACTGAACGCGATCGAGGGCAAGGCGGTGCCCAAGAACATCGCCACCCCGCTGATCGCAATCACCCCGCAGAACATGAACTCCCCGAGCGTCAAGCCCTATGTCTATGTGTCGGCCTGCCACTGATCCGTCACGTCGCCGCGCAGGATGCTGTACAGCACGCCATCACGCCACTGGCCATCCCGGAAGCCGCATCCGCGCAGGATCCCTTCGCGGGTGAATCCTGCCTTCTCCAGCGCCCGCTGCTCAGCGACGTTGGTGACTTCGGTCGCTGCCTGGATCCGGTTCACGTGAGTGTGCGCGAACAGGTACTCGGCAAGCATGCGCTGCGCCAGCGTGCCATACCCGTGGCCGCGCGCTTCCGGCAGCAGCGCAATCCCGATTTCCCAGCAGTGAGTGCCTCGGGAGGTCCGCATTTTGCGCCACGAGAGGAAACCAAGCCGGTCGCTGTTGCGCACCACTATGACGACTCCGCCGTCGTCTCCCAGCAAGCCATCCTCCGCCCACCGCCGGGGGAATTCGCGGGGGTCGCGCCACCCGAACCACTCGTGCTCGCCAGCCGTAGCGGGATCGCTGGTCAGCCGGTACAGCAGCGGGAGATCATCCTCCCCGACCGGCCGCAGAACCACCTTGTCACTCACGCCGGACACGCTACCGCGCCAGAAAGCACGCGCCCCCGCCGCGCCAGCGCACGAGGGGAGGCGCCCCAGCGCACGAGGGGAGGCGCCCCAGCGCACGAGGGGAGGGCTCTGCGCGAGGTCACCATAGGAGGGCAAGCGACACGTGATCGGGCCAGTGTGCGGATCACGGGGCAGGCTGGGAGACTAGCGGAGCGGACAAGGACCTGCGAGGAGAAGGGATGCTTGCGATGACCGAGGGGAACGGAGAGATCGCGGTGCGTGATCCGGACGTGCTGGTCAAAGAGATCGAACGTACCCGGGAAAACCTCGCACGCACCATTGACGCACTCACCGAGCGGGTCAGCCCGGCACGTGTCGCCCGGCGGACCGTGTCCCGGGTCCAGGAGCAGGCATCCCGCCCAGAAGCCCGGCTCGCCACCGGTGCGGCCCTGATCACGGTCGCTGCGGTTGCCTACCTGCGGTGGCGCCGCGGCCGGAGGTGAGCCCAGCGGGGTGCGAGCCAAGCCCGGGGGGCGAGTTGGCGCCCAGCGGTGAGCCGCCCGCCAGGGGCGGGCGGCGGGGGTAAGCCGTGCCCTACCCTTCCTCTTTGGTCAGGTCCGCGTACTCGTCGGCGCTCATCAACTCGATGCCTTCGGCCGTTGGGTCCACCTTGATGCGCATCAGCCAGCCGGCCCCGTACGGGTCGGAGTTGACCAGCCCAGGATCATCGTCGATGTCGGAGTTCACCTCGGTGACCTCGCCGTCAACGGGGGAGTAGATGTCGCTCACGGACTTGGTCGACTCAACCTCCCCGCAGGGCTCACCCGCGACCACCCGGGTACCGGGCGCGGGTATCGAGACGTAGACGACATCGCCGAGCGCGTGCTGGGCGTAATCCGTGATACCCACCGAGGCGATCGATCCGTCGATCGCGACCCACTCATGCTCTGCGGTGTAGCGCAGTTCATCCGGAATGGTCATGGTCGCTCTCTCCTGGGAAACAAAATGGATGGTGCCGAAACCGGTCAGCGCGGCCGATGGTAGAACGGCAGGGCCGTGATGTGTGCGGGCTCAGTCTTCCCCCGGATGTCCACCGCCAGCCGGCCGGCATCGCTGTCCGCCTCGGCCAGCCGTGCGACCTCTGGGTTCAGGTAAGCCATGGCAATCGGCTTGCCCAGGGTGGGTGATGGTGCGCCGCTGGTTACGGTCCCGCACTGATCGCCGTCCCAGACAACGGTGTACCCATGCCGGGGCACGCGGCGGGAAGCAACAACAAGCCCCGCCAGGACACGCTCGGGCGCGGCCTCAGCGCGCTTGGCCAGCGCCGAGCGGCCAACAAAATCACCGGGCTTGTCGAACTTCACCACCCGCCCCAGGCCAGCATCGAACGGGGTGACCTGCGCACTGAGCTCATTGCCATACAGCGGCATGCCAGCCTCAAGCCGGAGCGTATCGCGGGCGGCGAGCCCGGCGGGGATGAGGCCCGCACCTGCCCCCGCGCCCGCCAGCGATGTCCACACCCGTTCCGCGTCCGCCCCACTGGTGAACAGCTCAAAACCGTCTTCTCCGGTGTAGCCGGTGCGGGCAAGCAGGACCTCACACCCCGCAACGGTCGCTGGCTGGCTCGCGTAATACTTGAGGCCGTCCAAGGGCACGTCAGCCAGCGGCGCCAGAATCTGGAGGGCCCGCGGGCCCTGAATCGCGATCAGCGCGTAATCGGTGGTCCGGTCTGTCACGTCCGCCTGGAAACCGCCCGCCCGTTCGCGCAGCGCGGCGGCCACGACGGGGGTGTTCGCGGCGTTCGCGACCACGAGGAACTCGTCGTCGCCGAGCCGGTACACGATGAGGTCGTCGAGAACGCCGCCGTCTACCGCGCAGATCATGGTGTACCGGGCACGGCCCGGCGCCACCGCGGACAGGTTGCCGACTAGGGCGAAATCAAGCGCCGTGCCAGCACCTGGCCCAGTCAGGAAAATCTCTCCCATGTGCGAGAGGTCGAACAGCCCGGCGGCGCCACGCACAGCCTGGTGCTCGGCGATCTCGCTGCGGTACCGCAGCGGCATCAGCCAGCCCGCGAAAGGGGTCATGGTGGCGCCGAGGCGCTCGTGAACCTCGCGCAGTGGGGTGGGTCGCGGCGTGCTTGCGGAGGGCCCGGCCGGGCCGGGTCCCGTCGCGTCGGGCGTTGTCATCGGCTGGGTGCTCCAAGCTGCTCAACGGGGGCCCTGTGCCCGCATAGTCCGGGAGCAGCGTGATCAGCCTACCGATACCGGCCCCGGCCGCCCAGCCGGCCTGCCCGCTGGCCCACTGGCCCGGATGTTATCTTCAACACGCAGGTCTGTGGCCGGTCACCGAAACCCCTCGTGGCCCCCGTGATCTCACGGGTCGCCAGCAGGCGGGACGTTCCCGCTGGCACGGAGGGAGTTTCGATGCGTGGTGTCACAGTTTCCCGCTCGGCCCGGATCCTGGGCTGCGGCACGCTCATCCTTGTGCTGACCGGGGGCGCGGCGATGGCGGGCAGTGGTCCCGGCCCGCGGCGGGCCCTAGCACCACCCCGGACCGCGCTGTCACCCCTGGTCCCCCGCCCGGCGTCGCTGGCACCCCATGGCGCGGCCGGGCGGCTGACCAGAGCCCAGGCGCTGCAGGCAGCTCAGACTTGTGCCGTGCACGCGGCCACCGCCGGGTGGGCTGACAACGGCTCCTACGGCGGGAGCCTGGTGACCGCGACTGCCGTCTGTGTCGCCGAGTCCGGCGGGCACCCCAGTATCTACTTCTGCGACGGCAACGGCACGATCGGCTTCTACCCGCCGGTGAACTGCCCGGGTGGCCTGTACGACCGCGGCCTGTGGCAAATCAACAGCAAGTACCACGCCAGCGTCTCGGACACCTGCGCGTTCCATGCCCAGTGCAACGCCGATGCCGCCTACGGGATCAGCGCCCAGGGCACCAGCTTCGCCCCATGGGCGGTCTACGGAAGTGCCAGCTACGCCAAGTACCTTGCCGCCGCCCAGGCCGCGGTGAGCGCGCTGGGCGCCGGCGCCGTCCCCAGCGCCCTGTTTGGCATCTGCATGGCGCGCGCGCAGAACGCAGACGGCGCTCCCGTGGTCATCCGCCGGTGCGCCCGCCGCCACGCGACGGAGCAGTGGACCATCATCCCCCACACCATTTATCAGGGCAGTCTCTGCCTGGCTGCCGGCCCCGGCGCTGGCCAGCCAGCGGTGATCGTGACTACCTGCACCGGCACCGACAGCCAGATCTGGACCACCTACCGTGGTAATCAACTTCGCAATGGGCAAAACGGCGAGTGCCTTGACGATCCCGCAGCCAGCCGCACTCCTGGTACGGCGCTTGACCTGGCACCATGCGCGGCTACCCGCCAGGAGACATGGTGGCTGCCGTGACGTGGCTGGCCACGAGTTAGGGTCGAGTTGTGGAACTGCTCACCGATGAGGAAATTACTGCGGCGCTGGCCCGCCTGCCCGGGTGGGTGAGGATGGATGACAGTATCACGACGACCGTGGAGCTAGCGGACTTCCGTGCCGCGATGCTCTACCTGGGAGCGGTGGCGTACCAGGCGGAGGAAGCCAACCACCACCCAGACATCCTGGTTCAGTGGAACCGGGTCACGCTCACGCTGGCCACACATTCCGCCGGCGGGCTCACCGCGGCCGATGTCGCCATGGCAAAGCGGATCAGCGCCCTGCGCTGACCGTGCGGCGATCTTCGCCTGGGGAGGCGCCACGCCCCCGAGCGGCGTCTCCCGCGAGACGAAGATCGGTCGGCCGCAGGGGAACTGCGGCCCTCCAAGTTATACAGGCCGCAAAGGTTCAATCACAGCAAGTTATCAAACTGACGCCCAGGCGACATTCGGCGTCACACAGCGTGACCTCGAATGGACGTTTAGGCGCTGACGCCTTTTTCCTGCGCGGGCCGGCCGGGTGGGAGTGCCCGCTCCGCAGCGGCCCGGGCCCCCCTGCTGGCGATCGAAACGGCCACGGGGGCTGACACGTTGCTGATCCCGGTGATGGCGCAGCCCGCCACGACGCCGGAAGACCGGACCACGATCCAGCCGCCGTCGCAGGCATCCTCAAGAGCACACGGGGTGCCTGGTTCACGGCCGAGGGCGGCGAGGCAGGAAGCGATCGTGGTCATGCGCGCTTCCACCGCCGCTTCCGGCTCAGCCAGGCAGCCGGTGAGCTGGTTTCGCAGCCGCCCAAGCTCGTCGTCGCGAGGAATGTCCCGGCGCCGGGAGCCGACCGCGTGCCACCGGCAGGCCACCGGGCGGGCGGCGCGCACAGTTAGCTCGAACCCATCAAGGGGTCCGCGCCCCACCGCCGTGTCCGACCAGTGGCCAGGGTGTGGTGGCGGCCCAGCTGGAGCGGTCTCCGCCGAACGAGGCTGAGGCAGGGCCAGCTCGGCCGGCCGCCGCCGGGCGGCCCCTGGCCGGAGTCCGCAGCTGATGGTGGCACGCAGGGAGGGGTCGATGCCGAGTTCACCGGCCCGTGCTTCCAGGGACGCCGCGAGCAGCGTGGGCTGCCAGCCATCGGCCCGCACCACCGGGCCCAGATCGCGCAGCGTCACGCCCGTCCAAGCCACAACAAGCTGCCCGGCCGCATCGGTGGCGCTGACATCCCATATTCCGCCGGCCCTGTTCGTGGTGCCGCTTCCGGCGGAGGGCAGGCGGACGGCGTGCACCTCCACCGCTCCCCGCGCCTCATGGCCGCTGAAGGTGACCGACTCACACGAAGCGACCAGCAGCCGGCGGTGTGGCAGGCACGTCTGGAGTACCTGCAGGGCCGCGTCGTTCAGTCCCGGGCTGCCCAGGATCAGCGGAACGTCCATTGGGCCCGGCAGCGCCCCGAACCAGGGCTTGTCGTCGATGCCTCGCACGAGCGCGCGGCACCCGCGGGAGCTGACTTCCGTCAGGAACGCGACCCGCCGGAACCGCCCTGCCTGGAAGTGGACCGGTCCGTACAGGTCGGTCCCGTCAACGATGCCGCTGGTGGGCACGCAGTCGTCGTCCAGCCAGCGCGGTTGACGCCCGGCGCGGGCGGCGCGGAACACGGCCCGGGCGTGGTCCACCCGGAACCCGGTCTCCGCACAGCGCAGCACCGTTTCCACCGTGTCCCCGCTGCGCAGTGCGCATACCCGGATGACACTCTCGCCGGTGGGAACGGCCACCGGAAAGGCCATGCGGACACTGGCGGCGTGCCGTTGCGGCGTCCCGGCCAGGGCCGACGCGGACTGGGCCATCGCTTCCAGTGCCATTGGTGCGGGCAGCACCGGAAGGCTGTCGATGCGGTAGTCCGCGAGATAAGGATCGGCCTGAAGCGAGAGCCGGGCATCCACGACAAGCTCGACGTCCGGGTAATGCACCCGCACGGTGTCCAGGAACCGGCCGCGCAGGGGCGGCCCAGCCGTTCCTGCCAGCACCGCCGCCGCGCCGGATTCCCGCAGGCGGCCGTGGACGGCGACCCGGTGCGGGAGGTCTGGGGTGGTGAGCATGGAGATGAGCAGCCGCGCCGCGTCCGGCACGGAGACCCGCATGGCGGCGCCAGGATCTGTGCCGCGCGTGTCCGGTTCTGCCCACGGGGCCCAGTCGATATGCAGTGCCCGGCACCGGGGCAGACCGGCGGCCTGCCGCCGCGCCTGTTCGGCGAGCAATCCGCTGGCCAGGCCGTCGCACGCCCCGCCCGGTGCCCCGTACCGCGCCGTGATCGAGCCGAACGTCACCAGCACCCGAAGACGCTCCAGCGCGACTGCTGCCAGGACCGCGCTGAACCGCCGCTCCTCGCTGGCCAGGCAGCCGCGCAGAACCGGCTCGGACAGCCGGGCACAACGCCCGGCCGGGCCGGGGGCCGCCGCGTGTACCACCGCCGTCACCGGGCCCAGCCCCCGTTCCAGGCTGCGCACGGCCGCCGCGACCTGGGCGGGGTCGGTGAGGTTGGCCCTTTTCCGGCTCACCCGCGCCCCAGCGGCGCGCAGTTCGGCAAGATAGGCAGCCAGCCGCGGGTCACCGGGTCCCGGCGGGGCGAGGACGGCAAGGGCCGCCCCGCGGCTGGCCAGCGCCGTGGCGCAGGCGAGATCACCAGGGCGCGTCATCCCGCTGATCAGCACCACATCAGCCGGGCCAAGCGGGAACGTGCCCTCCGCACCGGGAACCGTCGGCACCATCGCGGGCTCGACTGCCCGCCCGGTCTCGTCGAGCAGCACTTCACGGAACACGCCGGGTGTCGCGGCCGCGAACCGCTTGGCGGCCTCCAGCCCTTCCTGGCCCGGCGCGGTCTTGATGGCGGTGACGCCGAGAGCGGGGTGCTCGGCCTGCAAACTCGCACAGAACCCGGTCACGCTGTTCTCGGCACTGACCACGACCAGGCGCCCGGTACCGATGGCTTCCCTGGCCGCGTCAAGCATGGTGGCGCCGGCGCCCGGTTCGGTGAGGCCGCCCAGCACGGCAAGCACCGTGCCAGCGTTTGGGTCATCCCGGAAGACGCGCCGGGCGATCTTGCTCAACGGCTCGCTCGGGGCTGCCCTGAGCCGCCACCGTTTCCCCGCCGCGGGGTCCTCCGGCGGCTGCGCCGCGCGTGGTTCCTGCGTGAAGCAGCGCACCCACGGCCCAACGCCGGTGAGGGCGTGGTCTGGGTCGGGGCGGACGGCTGGAGTTCCATCACGTCTGGCCACGCCGGCCGCCGCGGTCGGGGTTGCGGCCAGGGTCGTGCTCTGCGCGGGAGCCGCTTGGCCCGGGATTGCGCGGCCGGGGGGCCCGGCGGCGGCGTGGCGACCGCCGACCAGTGGCGCCAGCGTGCTCACCGCCCCGGCAGCGAAGAGAGCAGCCGCGACCAGGGCGGTGGCGTCGTCGTCGGCTCTCCCTCCGGCCAGGGTGACTGCGGGAACGTCACAGCAGTCGGTGGCGAGCCGCGAGAGGACGTGACCGGGACCCGTCTCCACCAGAAGGTCGGCGCCAGCGCGAGCGCGGTCGAGTGCGCCGGCGAACCTGACAGCCGACATCAGCTGCTTACACAGCAGCAGCATGATGTCGTCGGTTGCCGCGAGCTCGGCACCTGTGACGGTGGAGATCAGCCGGCGAGACGGCGGCCGGAATGTGAGCTCACGCAAGATGCTGCGCAGCGGGGCAACTCGGTCGGACATCGCGGGGGAGTAGAAGCCATGCGGCGAGTCCAGCCGCCGGGCAGGAATTCCCCGTTCCGACAGCCGCTGCCGTAGCTCCCCGACCGCCGTTTCCGGCCCAGCGAGCACATGGCAGCGCGGCCCGTTGTACGCGGCGATGACCAAACCGGTTCCCGTGCACAGGCGCTGTGCCGTCTCGCTGTCGGTGCCGACACACACAAGCGAGGTTCGATGAGCTGCAGGAAGGGCAAGCAGCGTGCCGCGCTGCGCGACCAGCCGGGCCGCGTCCGGCTCGGACAGGCAGCCCGCCCAGACGAGCCCGGTGATTTCGCCGACCCCGTGGCCAACTCCCGCCGCTGCGTCGACGCCGAGCTGGCCGAGCCAGCGCAGCCCTGCCAGGGATGCGGCGACGATCGTGGGCTGCAGGCTGGGATCATAGGTCCCCGCACCGAGCGCCCCCCGCCTCCCTGCTGGGGTGGTCAGCGGGCTGACCTCGCCGGGGAACAACAGGACAACCCGCCCAGCGCCGCTGTCGGCTGCGAACACGCCGGGCGCTGCCGTCAGCCTCTCCCGGGGCAGTCCGTCAAGCAGGGTGATGGCTTCCCGTGCGCGGAGCGAGAGCTGGTCTGGGGAGCTGGCCACCACGCCTGCCCGAACCGGCCCATGGCTGGTCTTCCGGCCGGTATGGCAGGCCAGGTCGTGCAGTTCCGCGTTGGACAGGCAGAACGCAAGATCGGCAATGTGGCTCAGTTCCCGGCTCAGCGCCTCGCGGTCAGATCCGCTGAAGGAAAACGCCTCGGTGTGGGGTGTGCCCGCCCGCACCGCGACGGCGGAAGTGACCGATCTCGCCGATTCGGGCGCGGGATTCTCACGCATCGGAGACGCCGGCCATGCCGTTCGCCGCGGTCATGGGTGACGCCAATCGCTCGCGTGGGCCGGAGTGTGCATCATTTCCCCCGAAATGGCCTTACCTGGCCGACGTTGATGCCGCAGTGAGCGGACTCCTGCCGTCCCGGCGACCGTGCGAAGCGTGGCGGCACACCCACGATCACCGCGAACATCATGGCTCGCAGCATGTCCCCAATGGCTAGCCATGTCCTATGCCGGGAGCCCTGCCGCGCCCCCGCTGGCGGGAACGAAGTTATTGGCGGCCGGGGCGCTGGTCAAGGCGGAACGCGGGACACGCTGATTTGTATTTGTTCTGCGGGTTCGAATGATTTTGCGCCATGTCACCGGCAGAGCGAGCATGCGGGGTGGGGGAGGATTGCGCTACCCTGAGGGCATGCGTTCCGCTCGGCTGCTCCTTACTTAGCCGCGCCGACTGACCTCTCGTTGGCGCGGCTGCCCCTCGTGACCGGGGGGCTTTTCTGTTGCCGGAGCCGGATCAACACACCATGAGGGAAGAGCCATGACAGCCGCGGACAGTGCCGAGCGGGCACAGCAGCAGTACGACCCACGTGACGTGCAGGAGAAGTGGCAGTCACGCTGGGCGGCCATGGACCTGTTCCGGGCCAGCGACGACCCCGCCGACGAGCGGCCGCGCACCTATCTCCTGGACATGTTCCCCTATCCCTCCGGCGACCTGCACATGGGCCACGCCGAGGCGTACGCGATCGGGGACGCGGTGGCCCGTTATTACTTCCACCGCGGCCACAACGTGCTCCACCCCATCGGCTGGGACGCGTTCGGCCTGCCGGCGGAGAACGCGGCGATCAGGAACAACACTCACCCCGCCGACTGGACCTACGCCAACATCGAGACCCAGGCGGCCTCGTTCCGGCGGTACGCGGTGTCGTTCGACTGGTCGCGGCGGCTGCACACCAGCGACCCGGAGTACTACCGCTGGAACCAGTGGCTGTTCCTGCGCTTCCACGAGCGCGGCCTGGCCTACCGCAAAGGCGGTTATGTCAACTGGTGCCCGGTCGACCAGACCGTGCTGGCCAACGAGCAGGTCATCAACGGCAGGTGCGAGCGATGCGGGGCCGAGGTCATCCGGCGGCTGCTGACACAGTGGTACTTCAAGATCACGGAGTACGCCGACCGGCTGCTGTCCGACATGGCGCAACTGGCGGGCCAGTGGCCGGACCGGGTGCTGCTGATGCAGCGGAACTGGATCGGGCGGTCCGAGGGCGCCGAGATCAGGTTCGACATCGAGGGACGGGATGAGCCGGTCACGGTCTTCACCACCCGCCCGGACACCCTGTACGGAGCCACGTTCTTCGTCATCGCCGCCGACTCGCCGCTGGCAGCCGAGGTGTGCGCACCGGAGCAGCGCGAGGCGCTGGAGGAGTACCTGAAGCAGGTACGCAAGCTGACAGACATCGAGCGCCAGGCGGCGGACCGGCCGAAGACCGGGGTCTTCCTGGGACGTCACGCCATCAACCCGGCTAACAGCGAGCGAATCCCGGTATGGGCGGCCGACTATGTTCTGCCCGACTACGGCACCGGGGCGATCATGGCCGTGCCCGCGCACGACCAGCGCGACCTGGACTTCGCCAGGACCCACGGGCTGGCCGTACGGGTGGTGGTGGAAACCCCTGAGCCCGACCCGGCAGCCACGGGCATTGCCACCGCGGGGGATGGGACGCTGGTCAACTCCGGGCCGATCAACGGCCTGGACAAGGCGGCAGCCATCAGCCGGATCAGCGAAATCCTGGCCGGCAGTGGGCATGGCCGGGCGGCGGTGAGCTTCCGGCTGCGCGACTGGCTGTTGTCCCGGCAGCGGTTCTGGGGCACGCCCATCCCGATCGTGTACTGCGACTCATGTGGCGAGCTGCCGGTACCTGACGACCAACTGCCGGTGGTGCTGCCAGACCTGCGCGGCCAGGACCTGGTCCCCAAGGGTGTCTCCCCACTGGCCGCCGCGGCTGAGTGGGTCAACACCGAGTGCCCCAAGTGCGGGGGCGCGGCCCGGCGCGACACCGACACCATGGACACCTTCGTCGACTCGTCCTGGTACTTCCTGCGGTACTGCTCACCTTCCTATGAGCATGGCCCGTTCGACGTGCAGGCGGTGCGGCGCTGGGCACCGGCGGACCTGTACGTGGGCGGCGTCGAGCACGCGATCCTGCACCTGATGTACGCGCGCTTCTTCGTCAAGGTGCTGCACGACATGGGGATGGTCGACTTCACCGAGCCCTTCACCCGGCTGCTGAACCAGGGACAGGTGATCAACCAGGGCCGCGCGATGTCGAAGTCGGTGGGCAACGGTGTCGACCTGGGCGAGCAGTTGGCGGCGCACGGGGTCGACGCCATCCGGCTGACGATGATTTTCGCCAGCCCCCCCGAAGATGACATCGACTGGGCGGACGTCAACCCCGAGGCATCCGTTAAGTTCCTGGGAAGGGTTTGGCGGGTTGCGGCCGACGCCGGTGCCGTGGCGGCCGGCACCGGTGAGGGTTACGGTGAGGGTGACAAGGACCTGCGCAAGGTCACGCACCGCACCATCGACGAGGTCACCCGCCTGGTTGAGGCGGCGCGGCTGAACGTGGCGGTGGCGCGGCTGATGGAACTGACCAGCGCGGCCCGCCGCGCCATCGATTCCGGGCCAGGGCCAGGTGATCCCGCCGTGCGCGAGGCGGCCGAGACGCTGGCGGTCCTGCTGTCGATCTTCGCGCCGTATACCGCCGAGGAGTGCTGGGAGCAACTGGGGAACCAGCCTTCGGTGGCACAAGCGGGCTGGCCGGCCGCCGACCCGGCGCTGCTGGTCCAGGAGACAGTCACCTGCGTGGTGCAGGTCGCAGGCAAGGTGCGTGACCGGCTGCAAGTGCCGCCGGACATCACTGACGAAGACCTGCGGGCGCTGGCGCTGGCCACCCCCGGAGTGGCCAGGGCGCTGGCCGGGCGACAGGTGCGGATGGTCGTCGTCCGGGCCCCGCGCCTGGTGAACGTCGTGCCAGCCTGACCGCTGCTTCCCGGCAACCGGCTTGCCGCGCCGGCGGCTCCCCGGAGCTGGGATCATCCGCCACAGCGACGCGTGAGGGGTAGCCATGGTGGCGACTGGCGAGGCGAGCGGCTACGACTTCCACACCGCTGAGTCGCGGTGGCGCCAAGCGTGGCTCGATAATCCGCCTGCCGCGTTCGACGTCAGGAGAGCCGACCCGTCCCGGAAGTTCTACAACCTGGTCGAGTTTCCGTATCCGTCCGCCGAGGGCCTGCACGTCGGGCACGCCTACACCTACTGCGGCGCGGACACACTCGGCCGGTACATGTCGATGAACGGCCGTCAGGTCCTGCAGCCCATGGGCTTCGATTCGTTCGGAATCCACACCGAGAACTTCGCCATCAAGATCAACGAGCACCCAAAGTCGGTGACCGACCGGACCACGGCGAACTACCGCCGGCAACTGAAGCGGATCGGCGCCAACTGGGCCTGGGATCTTGAGTTGCGCACCGATGATCCGTCCTACTACCGCTGGACTCAGTGGATCTTCATCCAGCTCTTCAAGGCCGGGCTGGCTGAGCGGAAGTCCTCGCCGGTGATCTGGTGCCCTTCGTGCCTGACGGTGCTCGCCTTCGAGCAGGTCGAGGGCAACCGCTGCGAGCGATGCGGCAGCCAGGTCACCACGAAGGTGATGAAGCAGTGGTTCCTGCGGGTCACCGCGTATGCCGACAAACTGCTGGACACGCTCGATGAACTGGACTGGCCGGAGCTGTCCAAGCGGCTGCAGCGGGAGTGGATAGGCCGCTCGGCCGGGGTTGACGTGGTCTTCCCCGTGACGGGCGACCCCGGAACGCGCCTGACCACGTTCACCACTCGGGTGGACACCCTGTTTGGCGTCACCTATGTCGCGATGGCGCCCGAACATCCCTATGTCGCAACGCTGATCAGCCGGGCCAGCCGCGGTGATGAGATCGGTGCCTATGTGGCGAAGGTCGCGTCGCGCGTTGGCGCCGGTCGATACGCCGATATCGGAGACGCCGCTGGGCCAGGTGTCGTCACCGATGTGACGGTCACGCACCCGCTGACCGGTGGGCAACTGCCGATCGTGGTCGCCGACTATGTGCTTGCTGGGTATGGCACCGGCGTGGTGATGGGCGTGCCAGCCCACGACGACCGGGACTTCTCGTTTGCATCCGCTGTTGGCCTGCCCTCTGTGAGGGTTGTCGAGCCGGAAACACGGGGTCCAAGCGGATCCGGCGAACCTGGCGTGGGCGGTGCGTGGGCCGGCGAGGGCACGCTCGCCGCCTCGGGGAGTTTCACCGGTCTCCGGTCGGCCGATGCCCGGGCCAGGATCACGGCCGAATTGCAGGCACGAGGCATGGGGGGTCAGGCGACCCGTTACCGGCTGCGTGACTGGCTGGTTTCGCGTCAGCGGTACTGGGGCTCACCCATCCCGATCATCTACTGCGGTGAATGCGGCGCGGTGCCGGTCCCGGAGTCTGACTTGCCTGTTGAGCTGCCTGACCTGGCGGATTTCCGGCCGCTGGGGACTGGGCTGTCTCCCCTTGCGGCGAGCGAGGAGTTCGTGCGAGTGGACTGCCCGGCGTGCGGGCGCCCGGGCAGGCGTGAGACCGACGTGTTCGACGCGTTCGTGGAATCATCCTGGTATTTCCTGCGGTACCCGTCCCGCCACTGTCCAGGGGTGGCCTGGGACCCGGAGATCACCGAGCGGCTGCTGCCGGTGGACATGTACGCGGGCGGGGTGGAGCATTCCGCTCGTCACCACCTCTACGCCCGCTTCGTCACCCGGGCACTTCACGACCTGGGCCTGCTGCCGTTCGCGGAGCCGTTCACCCGGCTGCGGCTGCACGGCCTGCTCATCAAAGACGGCGCCAAGATGAGCAAGAGCCGTGGCAACGTGATCAACCCAGACCGCTACCTGGACCGGGTTGGCACCGACAACCTTCGCACGTACTTGCTGTTCTGCGGCCCGTGGGAGGAAGGCGGCGACTTCAGCGACCGTGGCTTGCAAGGCGTGGCGCGGTTCAGCGGCCGGCTGTACAACCTGGTCGTCAATTCGCCCGCGCCCTCGGGCCGGGGGACTGACCTGGGCCGGCTTGACAAGGCGATCCGCAAGGTCGGTGAGCACATCGAGCGGCTGAAGTTCAACACGGCGATCGCTGAGATCATGTCGCTGACCAGCTGGCTGCGCGACGAACGCGCGAACATGACTACGCAGCAGTGGCCGGGCGCCTGCCGGAAACTGGTGCTCCTGGTCGCGCCCTTCGAGCCGTTCCTCGCCGAGGAACTATGGGACCACGTCGGCGGTGAATATTCGGTACACAGCCAGCCGTGGCCCGCCTACGACGCGGCGGCAATAGCTGATGCCGAAATCGAACTGCCCATCCAGGTCAACGGCAAGGTGCGCGGGACGGTCACAGTCCCCGCCACGGCCAGCGAGGGCAGCGTGCTCGCTGTGGCACTCACACTCGCACCGGTCCAGGACGCGCTGCGTGGCGGTACCCCAAGGCGAGTTGTCTTCGTGCCCGGCCGGACGCTGAACCTGGTCGTGTGAGTGGTCTTGAGCGGACCACGCCCGCTGGCGGATGACCGCATGCCGACGTGTCGGGCTGTCCCTGGCTCGGGCCGTTCCTGGCTCGGGCCGTTCCTGGCTCAGGCCGTCCCTGGCCCGGGCCGTCCCTGGCTCGGGCCGTCCCTGGCTCAAACGCGCCGGAGCACAGCGACCACGCGGCCCAGGATGGTGGCTTCTTCCCCGGGGATTGGTGCGTAGCTGGGGTTGTGGGGCATCAGCCAGATATGACCGCCAGCTCGTTTGAAGGTCTTGACCGTCGCTTCCCCTTCGATCATGGCCGCCACGATGTCGCCGTTATCCGCGACCGGCTGCTGGCGTACCACCACCCAGTCGCCGTCGGCGATCGCAGCGTTGATCATGGAGTCCCCGACTACCTTGAGCAGGAACAGCGTTCCATCGCCGACTAGCTGCTTCGGCAGCGGGAAGATGTCCTCGATGGCCTCTTCTGCCAGGATCGGCCCGCCCGCCGCGATCCGGCCAACCACGGGGACGTAGGAGGGTTCCTGGGACGTAATGTCCAGCCCGGTGTCCACCGGCATTTCATCGTCTGGACGGACTGCCGGCTGCCCGGGAAGGCGGACTTCCACGGTCCGCGGCCGTCCGGCGTCGCGCCGCAGGTACCCCTTGCTCTGCAGCGTTGATAGCTGGTAAGAGACGCTGGACGTGCTGGTCAGGCCAACTGCCTCGCCGATTTCCCGCATGGAAGGCGGGTAGCCGCGGCGCTGGACGGAATCCCGGATGACTTGCAGGACCTTCCGCTGCCGCCAGGTGAGCACATGGTCTGGGTCGGGCTGGTCAGGCATTTCGGTGACCACAGTGGGGAGACTGCCTTTCGGCTTGCGCCCAGGCTTGCCTCTGGGTCTGTCGCCATGGTGGGTGCCTGCGCCGTCCTTGAGCGGACTGCCGGGTGCCCCGCCATCCGCGCTGCGGTCCATCTGCTCACCTCCGGGTTTCGTTGCTGTTCCTGTGCTGACCGTAATGCCTGACACCCTAGATCTCAAACATCTGTTCGATGTAGATGGAAAGTGTCGTACCCCTGCGGTAGAAGGGTATCGTACGCGCGTTCGATCGAACGATTGTCCGATAGAACGTTCGTGCGATCGAATGCTCATTCGACGAAGGAGGTCAGGATGAGGACGATCACCGCAGGATCGTCTGCGCAGCCGGCCGTGTCCAGGGTGCCGCGCCGGGCGGTGAGGGCTGGCCGGCCAGCCACGACCAGGCACCACGCTGAGACCAGGCAGGCGGCGGCGACCAGGCAGGCGGCGGCGACCAGGCAGGCGGCGGCGACCAGGCAGGCGGCGGCGATCAAGCAGGCGGCCGCGACCAGCCAGCCGGTGACGGCTAGACAATCGGCAGCTACCAGGCAGGCGGCGAAACGGCGGCGGTCGGCTGGGCGGGCCCCCCATCTGAGGCTGATACCGGCTGGGCCGGCAGTCGCTGGGTCGCCTGCGAAAGGTGTGAGGGCAAGGGCGCGGCTGACGCGCCGCGGGCGGATCTTCGTGGCGGCCCTCGTGGTGGCGGTCATGCTCATGGTGGCGGCCCTGGCCTGGCTAGCCGGAACGGCGAGAGCACAGGCCTCGCTCCACGGTGCGCCCTCGGGGGCTGTGTACCGGAATCTGACACAGGTGGTCGTACACCCCGGCCAAAGCCTGTGGTCCATCGCGTCGCAGGCCCAGCCCACCGCCGACCCGCGCACCGTCGTCCAGGAAATCGTCACGCTCAACGATCTCCGCGGCGTGGTCATCGAACCGGGTCAGCGCCTCTGGATTCCTCGGAGATGAGTGACGACACGCCGGCGGCACGTGATTGGCGGCCCGTCCACCTGTGCCATCCGGGAGGATCGCAGCCGACATTGCATGCGGGAGGTCGCCAAAGCTTGCGCCAGAGGGTGTGGCTGTTCTACGGTTAACACAACATCTAGTAGTTACACCGCTGTCATTTATCAACAAGTTGTGTTCGCAGCAACCGGCTGTGTGTTCTGTCCGCGGGGGAGGTGATCGCGTGTTCTGTCCATACTGCAGGAACCCGGACAGCCGGGTGATCGACAGCCGCACCGCCGATGACGGGGCTGCGATCCGGCGCCGGAGAGCTTGCCCGGCATGCGGCCGGAGGTTCACCACCCAGGAGAGTGTGATCTTGATGGTGGGCAAGCGCAGCGGTGCCACCGAGCCCTTCACCAGGGACAAGATCGTCCGAGGAGTGCGCCGGGCTTGCCAGGGCAGGCCTGTCTCCGAGGATCAGCTCGCCATCTTGGCCCAGCAGGTGGAAGAAGAGATCAGAGCGCGCGGCTGCGCCGAGGTGCCCTCTCACGAGGTGGGCCTGGCCATCTTGGGCCCGCTACGGGAACTGGACGAGGTCGCCTACCTGCGGTTCGCCTCGGTCTACCGGGGTTTTGAGTCACTCACTGACTTCGAGGAAGAGATCGCCGTGCTGCGCTCTCCGCGCCAGGCGGCGCATAACGGCACCGCTCCGGAACAAGCTGGGGCGATCGCGCCCTGAGTTGGGCGCCACAAAACTAGAGCAAGAACGTGCACATCGTTGGGATGGGCCTCACCAGTGGGGCCGCAGGGGTCCACGGGGATCCCGGAAGGGGGAGACATGACCGAGACGGCGAGCGGACCAGCGGCGAGGAGCGGCAAGGGCGCGCGCAAGAGGCTCACCATCCAGCGCATCCACACCCGCGAGGGCGTCCATCCCTACGACGAGGTCACCTGGGAGCGCCGCGACGTCGTTATGACCAACTGGCGGGACGGCTCGGTGAACTTCGAGCAGCGAGGCGTGGAGTTTCCTGACTCCTGGTCCGTCAATGCCACCAACATCGTCACGACCAAGTACTTCCGCGGTGCGCCCGGCACGCCCCAGCGCGAGTGGAGCCTCAAGCAACTCGTCGACCGTGTCGTTGCCGTCTACGTCGCTGCGGGGCGGGAGCACGGCTACTTCGCCACCCCCAAGGACGCGGAGATCTTCGATCACGAGCTGAAGCACGCACTCATTCACCAGATCTTCAGCTTCAACTCACCAGTCTGGTTCAACGTCGGGACCACCTCCCCGCAGCAGGTCTCGGCATGTCAGCCATACGACGCGCTCGTCAGCACGCCCGCTGGGCTCATCCCAATTGGGAAACTCGTGGCGGAGGACGCGGTGGGCACCAAGGTCTACTACGCCGCCGGTGTGACCAAGATCATGGCGACCAAGGCCAACGGCGTGAAGGACGTGCTGCGCCTGCACACCAAGGCCGGATACCGCCTCGATGTCACAGCCGATCATCTAGTGTGGCGACCGACCGACCAGGCAACCGGACGCTTCGTTCCTGCGGGGACGCTCGGCCCTGGTGATCAGCTGGAGTGGCATCGCCGGTCCGCTTTCGGTGAGGCCGAGATCGATTCGCATGAGATTGCGGAAGCCGCGCTTGCGGGATGGCTCCAATCGGACGGTTTTGTCGGTCAGTCCGAATCGGGCACGAATCGTTCACTAACGATCGAGGCAATGACCGTCACAGATGCCGAGAGGGCCTGGGTCACGGCTGCACTGGACGAGGTATTCCCCGGTATTCACCGGCACGAACGGCCGGTAACGACGCAGGACACACGTCTTGACTGCCGCCGTACCCGGCTCTATGGCGAGGATCTGCGGCATTACATCGAACGCTGGGATTTGCTGGTGGGTGGCGTGGACATGGCAGTCCCCGACAGGCTCTACACCGCCCCCCTTCCCGTTGTGGCGGCCTATCTCAAGAGCGTCTTCCAAGCCGAGGGCTTCGTTTCGGCCCGGCAGTCGTCCACGGTCGTTGAAGTCGACATGATTTCCGAGCGCCTCATCCGTGGGATGCAGAGCCTGCTCCTTCGCTTCGGCATATATGCGCGTGTCGGGTTCAAGAAGGACGCGAGATCCGAGCGAAAGGGTTGCTGGACGCTGCGTATTCAGACGGCGGGTGACCGGCGGTTCTTCGCCGACGAGATCGGCTTCATAGACCCCGTGAAGGCTAGCAAGCTCGATCGCAGCTTCGACCTTCCTGGGCGGGCAGCTCGTGAAACCAAGCGTTTGGAAATAGCGAGGATCGAAAATCTCGGTGCGATGGAGGTTTACGACATCCAGACCGAGAGCGGGGAGTACCTGTCCGGCAGCGTGAGAGTGCACAACTGCTTCATCCTGGCCGTCGACGACACGATGGACTCGATTCTGGAGTGGTACAAGGAAGAGGGCCTGATCTTCAAGGGCGGGTCCGGCGCGGGCGTCAACCTTTCGCGCATCCGCTCCAGCAAGGAACTCCTGTCCTCAGGCGGCACCGCAAGCGGGCCCGTCTCGTTCATGCGTGGTGCCGATGCCTCTGCCGGAACGATCAAGTCGGGCGGTGCAACGCGCCGGGCGGCCAAAATGGTCGTTCTTGACGTGGACCACCCCGACGTCGGCGAGTTCATCGAGACCAAGGCCCGCGAGGAAGAAAAGATCCGGGTCCTGCGCGACGCAGGTTTCGACATGGATCTCGGTGGCCAGGACATCGGCAGCGTTCAGTATCAGAACGCCAACAACTCGGTGCGGGTGTCCGACGAGTTCATGCGGGCCGTGGAGAAGGGCAGCAGCTTCGATCTGCTGGCCCGGCGGACAGGCGAGGTCGTCGAGACGGTGGACGCAAAGGACTTGTTCCGCAACATGGCGCAGGCCGCCTGGGAATGCGCCGACCCAGGAATCCAGTACGACGACACCATTAACGACTGGCACACCTGCCCAGAAACGGGACGAATCACCGCAAGTAACCCATGCTTCCCGGCGGACCAGCGCGTAGTCACTGATGCGGGCCTTGTTCCCATAGGCGATCTCGTCCGCCGGGCCGCCGATGAGGTGAACTTCGCCGTATACACCAATGATGTCACCGCGCAGGAAAACCCGCAGGACCGTGTCACAGCTACCGCACCCACCCGGTACATGGTCACAGGGCGTAGCGAAATCGTGGAGCTAAGGTTCTCCGACGGCTCGCGGCTGTGCTGCACGCTCAATCACCGGATCTGGACCGCGAACCGGGGCTGGGTCCAGGCGCAGGATTTGACGAATCAAGACAAAGTCGTGCGGTCTTTCCAGCACGCGCCGCGCCCGATGGCCGATCCTCAGATTCCAGAAGAGGCGCTCCTGGCCGCCTCTTCTGAACACTCCCGCAGGCCGCTCGACCTGCCGACCAAGTGGGATGAGGAACTCGCCCACTACCTCGGCTGGATCGTCGGAGATGGGTGTATCAACGCCGGTGACAACGCGGCCGTGACCGTCTACGGCTCGGCGGAAGAGCAGGACGTTGTTCTCCCGCGTCACCACGCTCTCCTTACCAAAATCACAGGGTTTGAAAGCACGCCCAGCCGCCAAGCGAATGGGACCTTCCAGCTTCGCGCCACCAGGCGTGCTTTCGGAGAGTTCCTGAGAGCGCTTGGGGTCTCAGGCAGCAAGGCGCCTGAGAAGCGGGTTCCCGAGACAGTCTTCGAGGCACCGGAAGATGCCTTGACGGCTTTCCTGCAGGGACTTTTCGATGCCGACGGGTGCGTGGTCAATCAGGAGGCCAATGGCACACGCTACGTGGGCCTGGGCAGCCGCTCCGAGGAGTTGCTCATCGATGTGCAGGAACTTCTCGCCTCACTCGGGATTGCCAGTCGGATTTACCAGACAGGTGTGAAGACGCCGAGCTTCCACTACACGAGGAAAGATGGCAGCCCGATAGCGTACGGCTCGGACGGACCGTCGTATGAGCTGCGCATCACGGCAGGTGCGCTGCGCGAGTTCCACCGCCTGATCGGGTTCACCCTCCCGGGCAAGCAGGCCAAGCTGGACAGGGTCGTGGCATCAACGGGTTTCTACAACGTCGACTGCAGCGTGCGGCTGAAGAGCCGGGAGTCTAGAGGGTTCGAGGTAACCTACAACTTGACCGAGCCCCGCAATCACTCCTACATCGTAGGCGGTACCATAGTCGCAAACTGCTCGGAATACGTTCATTTGGATAACTCGTCCTGCAATTTGGCGAGCATTAATCTGCTCAAATTCCTGGACGGGGCCGGCAATTTCGACTTCGAGCGTTTCGCGCGGATCACCGAACTGGTCATCACCGCGATGGACATTTCCATCTGCTTCGCCGACTTTCCGACCGCCAAGATCACTGCGGTGACCCGGGCATACCGCCAGCTCGGCATCGGTTACGCAAACCTCGGCGCGCTGCTCATGGCGACCGGGCACGCCTACGACTCGGAGGGCGGCCGTGCGGTCGCCGCCGCCATCACCTCGCTGATGACGGGTGTCGCCTACCGGCGGTCCGCCGAACTGGCCGCGGTCGTGGGCACATACGACGGCTACGAGCGCAACGCCTCTGCCCACAAGCGGGTGATGCACAAGCATGCCGACGCGTGCGGTGAGATCAAGACCCTGGGCGGCATGGACCGGGAAGTCCACTCCGCGGCCGAGACCGCCTGGCAGGAGTGCCTCGCGCTTGGTGAGAAGAACGGCTACCGGAATGCCCAGGCGAGCCTGCTGGCGCCGACCGGCACCATCGGCCTCATGATGGACTGCGACACCACCGGGATCGAGCCTGACCTGGCGTTGGTGAAGTTCAAGAAGCTCGTCGGCGGTGGTTCCATGCAGATCGTTAACCAGACCGTCCCACGCGCCCTGAAGAGCCTGGGATACCAGTCAGAGCAGATCGAGGCCATCACCGAGTACATCGGGGAGCACGGTCACGTTGTGGATGCTCCCGGGCTGCGCCCCGAGCACTACGAGGTATTCGACTGCGCCATGGGTGAGCGGTCCATCAGTCCCATGGGCCATGTCCGCATGCTCGCAGCCGTGCAGCCTGCGCTCAGCGGGTCCGTGAGCAAGACGGTCAACATGCCGGAAAGCGCCACGATCGAGGACGTCGAGAAGATCTACTTCGAGGGGTGGAAGCTCGGGCTCAAGGCGCTGGCGATCTACCGGGACAACTGCAAGGTGGGTCAGCCCCTGTCGGTTGCCAGGAAGAAGCCGGCGCAGACTGCCGGGCCCGCAGCCGCCACGCGAAACGTGCAGCCGGTCCGCCGACGCCTCCCGAAGCAACGCCCGGCCATGGTCACACGGTTCTCGGTGGCGGGCGCCGAAGGGTATATGACCGCCTCCACGTACCCGGACAACGGTGTGGGGGAGGTCTTCCTCAAGCTCGGCAAGCAGGGCTCCACCCTGGCGGGCGTGATGGATGCGTTCTCGATGGCGATCTCCATCAGCCTCCAGTACGGGGTTCCGCTGGAGAAGTGGGTGGAGAAGTTCACCAACATGCGATTCGAGCCCGCTGGGGTCACCGACGACCCGGACATCCGGATCGCGAGTTCGGTGATGGACTATGTGTTCCGCCGCTTGGCGCTGGACCACCTGTCCTTTGAAACGCGATCGGAACTAGGGATCCTTTCCGCAGCCGAGCGCGCGGCGCAGCTTGCGGGCGAGGACCCTGCCGCGCTCAGCGAGGAGATGGACACCGCCGAGATGGCACAGTCCGCCCCCCGCGAGCGGCCGCACCCGGATCGCGAGCGCAATGCCGAGCCTGAGCGTGATCCGGCGCCTGGCCAGCCCTCCGCCGGGGCGCACAGCTCGATGGAGGTTCTCGAATCTCACCAGGGCCGTACCGCTGACGCACCGCTGTGCCTGACCTGTGGCACGAAGATGCGCCCGGCCGGCAGCTGTTACGTCTGCGAGGGTTGTGGTGCCACCAGCGGCTGCAGCTGAAA
>WNGR01001398.1_pt1 | contig 44434 bp, 26 predicted proteins | sample 5407581 | NCBI WGS metagenome assembly WNGR01 (sample SAMN13153383, study PRJNA577476) | soil metagenome | isolation source: 80 cm soil or saprolite under Garry oak tree replicate 2 | place: USA:California | collected 2016-06-15 | reverse complement strand
GAAGTCAGATTGAATTGTTTCGACATAGGGCGTTCCTCATCTCTATCTTTGTCTAACCGTTGTTTTCAAGCTGCGGACTGCCGTCGTACAGGTATTACAAACTTGCTCAAAGCTTACTGGCTCAATTGGGGACATAGGCCGGCAACAGAGAGATAACCTGGTCGGCGAAGCTCACTGCCCGGTTGCGCGCATCCATCCTATCCTCGGTCGGACTGACACGCGTGATGATACGGACGAGCGCTGCATCGCTGCGGCCCAGGCGAATCGAGTCCGCCAGAGTAAGCAGCTTCGCGCGATAGTCGCTGGCGATACTGCGTCCATGCAGTTGATACCAGTACAGCGCTTCCTGTGTCGAATTTCCATCGGTGATGAGGTAGTCTCCTACCTCATATTTCTTTCCCGCTGAGTCGGTCAACGTTGTGACGCCGGATGACAGGAACGTCCATCCCGCGCCGGGAAGGCAGTTCTGCGGAGAATGAATTGCCTGGCCCGTTCGCTGGGTGGGAAAGTACGCGATGTAGAGCCCGATGTCTGCCTGATCCTGTGGGTTGCTTGATCGCACATTGGGCTGCGGCAAATAGACCCGATTGAGGAAATCGCCCTTGCCCAGAATCTGCAGGGCTTCGGGATCGATAGGTATGTCCATTCCTGTGCGAGTCCCGATGTTTGTCGGCACCTCGTTCAGCGGCCGGCTGGGGAACGTACGGTCCTGGTCGCCGCGAATTTGCAGTACGACTACCGTGAGCGACATGAGCAAGATGATCATCCACAATCGCGGGGATTTCATGCCTGCTGCCTGCCTTCCTTCGGCGCGAGGTTCATTGCGAGATGCACGAGGTAGAGACAGGCGAGCGAGACCAGGAACATCAGCCAGCCGGAGAACTCATGAAAGAATCCCAGCGCCTTGTCGGGGTCCCAATACTGGACGCACAGGCCGGTGCCGAAGATCCGGGCGACGTTGGCTGTGACTGCGATGGGCAGGGCGGAGAGCGCAAGGACGACGCGACGCCAGGTTGCGCGCTCGAGAAAATAGCCGTAGATAACCGCTACCGTGAAGAGGCTCATCAGAGAGCGAATGCCGCTGCAAGCTTCGGCCACTTCCAACTGCATAGCCGGCAACTGGATGATGTTGCCCTCGCGCAGCACGGGGACTCCAGCCCACGGGAGCAGGTCGCTTGCGAAACGCGAAGCCAATATCTGCAAGGGGAAGGTGATCTGGTTGAAGAGGATGGTGGGTAGCGGGATGGCCAGCAACAGGACGAACAGCACAAATTTGATGCGGCCCAGCATCGCCTTGCCCAGCAGAGTCCACACCAGGCCGGCGACCAGCAGGACAAACGAGGTGCGTTGAAAGAACAAGTCTGCGCCGAGTACGCCAACTACCAGCACGAAAAGTCCGAAGACAACCAGTGTGATTCCCGCCCAGCTTGGTGCGATCGGAGTGCGGGCAAGCTCGTGTCGTTTATCCCAGAGCAAAAAAGCCGCGAAGAAGGGGATCAGGAAGCCATGAGAAAAGTCGGGTAGCTCATACCAGTCGGTAACCAGCTTGACTGCGATGCCGTGATACAGCACCACCAGAAACACGGTTAGTAAGAGGATCGGACCCCAGGCAACGGACCATTTGGCAGCGTCGCCGCTAGTGCTATCTGTCGGGGAAGAGAGGACAGGATCCAGACTGGCCGCCTGAGAGGCGAAGTCTCCCGAGCCGCTGGTGGCTGTGGACCGATATCCGATGGCAGGCGACAGGGAGGTTTCGCGCATGAAATTGAGGTTACAGGTACGGCGTTTCCGCTAGCAATCTAAAGGCTATTATCGCATGCGATTCTCTCGCCGCAGGCCTGGTTGTACCGGACTTAAGTAGATAGTGGCCACACACTTAAGTGGAATTACCTCTGGGCGGTTACGAGAATAGGGTTTTCCCAAGTGGGTAAATATTTTCCCTTTTCCCCTGCCGTAGTCTGATGGGGTACCAACGCGTTTTCAGGCCACATCCTGAGCCTCTTACAGGTGTAAAATCTGGGGGATACATCTCCAACGTTATGTGTGGAATCGCATCCAAGAATAGAGATGCTACAAAGCATCATCTGCGGACCTGGCATCCAACGAGCAACTATTCAAGGACGCATTTTGCGACAAGGGAATCGTGTTCCGGCTCCTCTCGCAACAAAAGCGGCCGAATTCGGCCAGCCAAGGATGAACTGGTAGGATTATGAACCTTCTACGCTGCACTCTTTACTCGATCGCACTTCTCCCGGCTGTTGCCACCGGCGTTGCTCAACAGGGAGCGGGACGCCCGGTGCTTAGCGCCGAACCGCCCGCTGCTACCCCTCCGGTGGCCACCGCGCCCCAGGGTACGGGGCAAATGGCGGTGTCCCCCAACTACATTATTGGTCCTGAGGATTCGATCAATGTGACGGTGTGGAAAGAGCCGAACCTGTCAGGACCGCTGCTGGTGCGGCCGGACGGGAAGATTTCCCTGCCGCTGGTCAGTGACATTACCGCAGCCGGATTTACCCCTGTGCAGCTTGCCGCGAACATTACCGAGCTGCTCAAGAAGTTCGTTACCGACCCGGTCGTCGATGTAACGGTGCTCGCTGTAAACAGCAAACACGCCTTCATGATGGGCGAAGTGATGAAGGTCGGGCCATTCGCCATCGGACCCGGCATGACGGTCCTGCAGGCAATTGCCACTGCTGGCGGCCTTACTCCGTATGCCAACAAGAAGCATATTTACATCCTGCGCGGAGAACCCGGCAAGCAACAGAAGATTCCGTTCGACTACACAAAGGCCTTGAAGAAAGGTGACATGCAAGGCATTACGTTAGTTCCCGGCGATACCATCGTGGTCCCATGACGAAGATATCCCAATACCATGTCCAGCCCGCGGGCGGGGAAGTCACCGAACCTGCGGAAACATGCGGTATTCAAAAGGATTCCATGACGCGTTCGGCTTTTTTGACCGTGTTGCTTCTGATGATTGTGCCCGCCGCTTTTGGCCAAGCCCTTCCAGCCGCGGAAGGCGCGCCTATCTCCACCGGATTTGCGCTGCCGCGTGCCGCGGGCACGCTGCAATACGCCGTCAGCGCCGCGGAGACCCTTAGCTGGGGCTACTACTCCAATTCGGGAGTATCATCTTCGACCATTCTGAACGGCGATCTCGCCTATCTTTCCATCAGCAAGAATTTTCCCTTCAGCGCGGTTCTGGCGGGTGGCCGTTCCTGGGCCAATAGCGGCCAGCCATCATATAGTTTCGTGAATCTTGGCATGTCTCAGGTCGCCAACATCGGCAGATGGAACTTTGTATTCTCCGACTCTGTCAGCTACCTGCCGGGCACTCCGACGACCGGTGTTGCCGGCGTCACCGGTCTTGGCGATATTGGTGTAACTCCTGTTCAGAACAACGGTCAGGGGGTGCTCACCAACTACTCCAGCCGCGTCCAGAACACGGTTTCGGGGAGCTTGCAACGTGAGGTGACCGGGAAGACTTCCGTCTACGGTTCGGGATCCTACGGCATCGTGCGGTTCCTTAATGACTCCGCCGCCTATGCTGCGCTGGACAATAATTCGATTTCCGGCTCGGGCGGCTTTACCCATCATCTTAATGTGCGCAATAATTTCGGCGGCTCCTATACATATTCGACCTATACATTTGCCGGGCACAATGTCAGCACTGCTCCGCCGGGGTTTACCAGTCAGACTGCCAGCTTCAGCTATTCGCATCAGTTCACGCGAAAGGTGGGGATGAGTTTCTCCGCCGGGCCGCAGTGGTCGAAGATCGACTTTGGGGGCACCGGTCAATCGCTCAGCGTGTTCGCTTCTGCCGGAGCGACGTACGCGGCAGAGCGCTCAAACTTGTCGTTGAGCTATGTGCGGAGCACCAACAGCGGTTTTGGCGTGGTTGGGGGTTCACTCTCGGACAGCGTATTGTTCACCGCAACCAAGACGTTCGGCCGGGTCTGGAATGCGTCCGGGACCGCCGCTTTCACGCGATCCGCGAGCTTGCCATCGCAATTCGTTGTTCCCTATACGTCCTACACCACACTGGCAGGCGGCCAGCTTTCGCGTGCCCTCGTTCGAAATCTTTCCGCGTACGGCAGCTTTACCATAGCGAATCAATCCAACAAGGGTTCCTCCAATGCGGTTGATTTGTTCAGCGGCGTTTCCCAGACACTGGCATTCGGGTTGACTTACTCGCCCTCGACAATACACATCGGACGGCCTTAAGGAGAACTTATGCTTGGTCATCGCGCACTGAAAGTTGAAGATTACGTAACCATACTCAAGCGCCGCTGGTGGATCCTCGCCATTCCAATGATGATTTTGCCGATCATTGCAGTTGGTGTCACATACACGATTACTCCCCAGTATGTATCCCAGACGACAATTCTCATCGACCAGCAGAAGGTGCCGACAGACGTTGTGAGGTCGGTGGTTTCGGAGTCGATCGACAACCGGCTTGCCTATATCGAGGCGCAGATTCAGAGCCGGTCGACGATTCAACCGCTGGTCGAGAAGTACAACCTTTATGCGTCGCAGCATCTCTCGATGGACGGCCGCATCGACCTCGCCCGCAAGGTGATTAAAGTCGAACTGGTCGCATCGGCGATCGCCAGCGCCAACGGTCTTCCCGGTTTCAGGGTCAGCTTCACGGCCAACGACCCGCACACCGCGCAGCAAGTCTGCTCCGACATTACGTCGCTCTACACGAGCAACAATCTGCGCATTCGAGAGGCGGCGGCTGAGGGTACAACCGAATTTCTCAAGGAACAAATCGACAGTGCAAAGCGCAACCTGGACGATCAGGACGCCAAGCTAGCGGCATTTCAGAGTCTGCACGCCGGCATGCTACCCGAGGATCAGGGAAGCAACTTGAATATGCTGCAAAGCCTGAATTCGCGGTATGACGCGACTACCCAGAATATCCAGACTCTGGAACAGAATCAGTCGATGATGGAGGCGATGCTGGCGCAGCAAGCTCAAGCCAGCGCAACAGGAGACTCGACCGGACAGTCGGCTCAGCTTCAGGAAAAGCAACTCGCGGACCTGCAGGCACAAGAGGCCGAACTGAGTGCGCACTACACTCCGGACTATCCGGACGTAAGGGCGGTGCAGCGCAAGATTCAGGATCTGAAGCGACAGATGGCGAAGGCGGCTGCGGCTCCGCCTCCTCCGGTGAGCACCACGCCGGCTGCCAGCCGTTCGGACTCGGCTGGAGTCCAATCGCTTCGCGCACAACTACGTGGTCTCGCTCAGGCAATCCAAGCCAAGCGCAAAGATCAGGCTCAACTTGAGCAGCAGATCCGGAGCTATCAGGGCCGCATTCAATCGGTCCCGGGGGTTGACGCGCAGTTCAAGGGGTTGACCCGCGATTATCAGACGGCGGAAGCTTTTTACAACAGCCTCCTCACCAAGAGGAACGCGTCGCAGATGGCTACGGATCTCGAACACCGGCAGGAGGGCGAGACATTCACGGTGCTGGACCCGCCCAATTTTCCCATCGACCCTATATATCCCAAGCCCAGTCTCTTCGCGAGTGGCGGTCTGGCCGGAGGTCTTGCCCTTGGTGTGTTGATCGTCGCCTTGCTGGAATACAAAGATACGGCTCTGCGCGGCGAGCGCGACGTCTGGGAGTTCACCCATCTGCCTACTCTTGCGGTGATCGCCTGGTCTGGTTTTGAGGACGATACGAAGCCCGGGAAGCTGGCCTGGCTGAAACGGCTGTTCAGTCGCAAAGATTCCAAAAAACTGCTCGCGGATGCTCCAGGATAGCCATGTATAAGAGCTTCTTCAACCTCAAGACGAATCCGTTCGCGAGCAGCCCGGACCCGCGGTTTCTCTATATGATGCCGCACACACGGGAGGCGCTGGCTACGCTGGAGTATGGCATTTCGGCGCACAAGGGATTCATTGTTCTCACCGGTGAAGTTGGTACCGGCAAGACCACGCTTCTGCGGCGCGCTCTCGCGTCGCTCGATCAGAGTCGCGTGTTCAGCTCCTTCGTCTTCAATCCGCGTCTCGATGTGCTGGACTTTCTTGAGTTCATCCTCTCCGACTTTGGCATCTCGCCGCAGAACCGCACCAAGTCGGGCATGCTGATCCAACTCAACCGCTGGCTGATCGAGCGCTTCCGCCGTGAAGAGACATGTGTCATCGTCGTCGATGAGGCGCAAAATCTTGAGTGGGAACTGCTGGAAGAGATTCGGCTTCTGACCAACCTGGAAACGTCAACGGAGAAGCTGGTGCAGATCGTCCTCTCGGGTCAGCCCGAACTCGAAGAGAAGTTGCGTGCTCCCGACGTGCGCCAGCTACGCCAGCGGATCGCCCTTTGGGCGCGCACTCACGCTATTACTTCCGAACAGACGGCCAACTACATTGCTCAGCGATTGTTGATCGCGGGCACCTCGGAACGGATTTTCTCGGATGACTCGATTGCGGCGATCCACCGCGCAAGCCGCGGAATACCGCGCATCATCAACCTCATCTGTGAACACGCACTTATTCTTGCGTACGTTGAACAACTTCACCAGGTCCCCGAAGCACTCGTCCAGTCGGTCGCCTGTGATCTTGACCTGGACACTCAGCCATTTATGGTTTCGACCAATCACAGTGGATTTACCACGAGCTCCACGCTTCCATCGCAGAAGCACCCAGGAAGGGAAGAGAGATGAGCAAGATTTACGAAGCATTACGTCAAGCGGAACTCGACCGTGCCAAGCCCAGCACGGAACAACCCGATTCCGGAACCGGTACGCCAACCATCAGCCAAGCGGTGCTCGAAGAAGCGCCGATGCCCAAGCTTCCCAGCAGCGTCAGGGCGTTTTCATCAGGCTCACCCGCGCCCAAAACGTTCAACGATGTGACGCTTGGGTCGGCTCTCGCGGACAGGACCACGATCGGTGATGGTCTACCTGACGTCATTGACTATCCCGTGGCCGACTTCTCGAAGATCCCGCAATATACGTGGCGTCCTTCAATTCATCAGCTTCCTGCGCTTGACGAGCGAGGCAGTTCGGTTGAGCAGTTCCGCAGTCTGCGCTCACGCATGCAGGAGTTTCGCGACCTGAACTCGCTGAAGTCGATCCTGGTATCGAGTGGCCTGCCCCAGGAGGGCAAGAGCTTTATCGCTGTGAACCTGGCGATTTCGTTTGCGCGTCATAAGGCCGGGCGCGTACTGCTGATTGACGGAGACATGCGCCGGGCGACGCTGCACAAATTGCTTGGTTGTTCACAAGGCCCGGGCCTTACCGAGTATCTCGCTGGCCAAGCCTCTATCCTTGAAGTCATGCAGCGCCCGCGCCCCGACGAGCCTGCCCATCCGTTGCCTGCTGGCCTTGCGTCGCTGACCTTTATCCCTGCGGGCACGGAGCATGACAAGGCTGCCGATCTCTCGGGTAACCACAAATTCGAACGGCTCATTTCCGCCGCGGCCACGCACTTCGACTGGATTGTCGTCGATTCTTCCCCGGTAAACCTGGTCTCCGATGGGGTCAACCTTGCCCGTGCTTGCGACGCCGTATTGCTTGTGGCCCGGGGAGGCGTGACCAAGTTTGAAGTAGCTCAGCGGGCTCTGGCCGAACTCAAAGCTTCGAAGGTCCTTGGATTTGTGCTCAATGCCGTCGAAAACCCGCCAGTCGCCGGAGGCTACTACGGCTACGACGGATACGACAAGATTGAAGAATAGTCAGGGGCAAGGCACCAGATGATCCGGTTTTTGAACGTCTACTACCCGACGCGGACCGTTGTTCTGCTGCTCTGCGAGGCATCCATTGTCAGTGGCTGTTTTCTGCTGGCTACCTGGTTATTGCGTGGGCCGGACACGTACATCTCGCTGCAATACGAGCATGGCCTGCTTAAGATTGCCGTCATTACCATTCTCAGCCTGGTTCTCTCGTACTACTTCGATCTCTACGAGCCAAGCATCGTTTCCGGGCGCCTGCAAATCTACTTCAGAATTCTCCTGGTCCTGGGATTCGACTGCTTTATTCTCTCCGCATTCCTGCTAGTCGACCCTGAAGTCGCCATCGGCTCCTACGTCTATGTGCTCGGATTCGCTCTGCTTGCCCCTGCTCTGATTGGCATGCGCAGATTCTATGAGTGGGTGGCGGGGCAGAAACTCTTCCGCGAGCGCGTCTACGTTCTTGGAGCTGGAGATTATGCTCGCTCCATCGTCGACGCGATTCGCGCACGGCCGGACATCGGCCTCGAGGTGGTCGGGTGGGAGGACATCCAACTCGAACCGTCCGAGCGCAGGAAAGTCTGGGTGGAGGCGCTCGAGAATATCGGGCGGGCCAATCCCATGGTCCATCGCATTATTGTCGCCATGGAAAGCCGGCGTGGGGAGCTGCCGGTGCAGGAACTGCTTACGCTCCGCTTTCAGGGCATTGCGGTCGAAGAGGATGGGGCGTTGCGCGAGCGCCTCTATGGGAAGATTCAGCTTGATGGACTTCGCCCCTCGAACTTTCTCTACAGCGAAGGGTTTCGAATCCGCGCTTCGCAACAGTTCACGCGACAGGTTGTCTCGATGTGCGTTGCCGCATTTGGGCTGCTGCTGTTTCTGCCATTTTTCCCGTTTGTGGTTCTGGCTGTGAAGGTCTCTTCCAAAGGGCCGGTCTTTTTCCGTCAGAAACGGGTTGGAATGGGCGGGCGTACGTTTGATGTTCTCAAGTTCCGGACTATGTTCACCGATGCGGAGTCGGACGGCGCCAAGTGGGCCACCAAGAACGATCCGCGGGTCACCAAGGTCGGCATGTTCATGCGCAAGACCCGCATCGACGAGATTCCCCAGTTGTGGAACGTCCTGCGTGGCGATATGGGATTCGTTGGCCCGCGCCCGGAGCGGCCCGAGTTCGTCAATTGGCTCACCGAGGAGCTTCCGTTCTACTACCTGCGCACACTTATCCGCCCGGGTCTGACGGGATGGGCGCAGGTCCGCTACGGATATGGCGCTACGCTGGCCGAAACCAAGGAAAAGCTCGAATATGATCTCTATTACATCAAGCACATGTCCATGGGCCTGGACCTGCTGATTATGTTCGAGACGATCAAGACCATTCTGCGCAGGCGGGGCGCACAATAATCCATCGGCTTACTGAATCAGGTTGGTGGGCTCATTTGCCGAGGAAAGCCCCGTTCGGGCCTGCGGCTTTGCCCGCACCGATCCTCCGTTGAGGTCAACTCCGATCTCTGCTTCGACTTCGTTCAGCTTGTAAAGCAGCGACCGGTAGCTGATCTTCAGCCATTTCGCAGTCTTCTGGCGGTTCCAGTTGTTGGCCTTCAAGACTTTCAGGATGATCTGCCGCTCCAACTCATGCGTGGCCTTCTTTGTGACCAGCTTCAGCGAGATTGGCTCGCTGACATCCACGTCCGCCACGGCCGCGGAGGCAGGCTTTGCTTCCTCGACCAACTCCGAAATTACGGCTTCTTCGCTGCCCATCAGCACGTAGCTTCGGATCAGGTTGTCGAGCTGCCGGATATTGCCGGGCCAATCATACTTTTGCATCAGGCGAATGACATTTCGGGACAACGGCGCCGGATTCATATGAAACAGGCGCGCATGACGGTGGATCAGATAGTCCACCAATTGCGGCAAGTCCTCTGCCCGCCGGCGCAGTGGGGGCAGGTGAATCGTCACAGCATTGATGCGATACAGGAAATCCAAGCGGAACGTGCCGTCTGCCACCTGGTCGCGAAGGTCGCGATTTGCCACCGATACTACCCGCGTCTGGATGGTGCGGGTCTCGTGCCCACCGACACGCATGAACGAGCCATCCTGCAAGACCTGAAGTAGCTTCGACTGGACGCCGATATCCAGGCTGCCCACCTCATCGAGGAAGAGTGTGCCTCCGTGGGCCTGCTCCAGGCGGCCGCGCTTGGTGGAATGTGCGCCGGTGAACGCGCCTTTTTCGTAGCCGAACAGCTCGGTTTCGATGAGCCCCTGCGGGATCGCGGGGCAGCTTACCTTCACCAACTCGCCGACTGTCCGCTCCGAGGTTCCGTGGATCAGGCGGGCACACAATTCCTTACCTGTGCCACTCTCTCCCTGAACCAGTACGGCGACGTTGGTCTTTGCGACCATCTCGAGCTTTCGGCGGATAATCTGCATCTCAGCAGTCCGGCCAAAAAATGCGTCTACAGGGGGGAGATCAAGCTGAGTCTCGTGGTCTGAGAAACGTACAGTAGTCATAAATTTCCTATCACCGATTGCTCGCGTCGTCTCCCAAAACCGGGCAATCGATCCGCCGGGCAACAATCTTACTGCACCTGGGGTACTAAAAGGTAAGCACGTAGGTTACCAAACGGTGACCTGCGAACCGAGTTCGGACCCCTTAAAATTGCCTGAGAAAAAGTTATTCACGATTTCATGTACTATTTTTCCGAACCTGAGGTAAACTTTCTGCACAATGGTAGGAAATTTATTACCACTTTTAGCATAAATCTTTGATGGTCTTGGTTTGTTTGGCGCAGAGAACTGGGAAGTCGGAGAACGGGCGACGCGAGGTTCGGATGAGCCATTCCTGAGTTTTCAGGATGCGGATTCTATCTCTTTTCCATTATCTGCTACAGAAACACCAGATACCGGGCATGACCGGTATCGGCGCAATGGAGTAAATTATGGCGGCTCATTCATCTTTCTCCTCCGAGAAACCTGCCCTGGCCACGCGGCCCTGCCTCTTCGTGTTCGAATCAAACCTCAGAGTTCTGAACTACTTGAAGCGCACGTTCTCGACGCTTTATGATCTGCGGCTGTTTTCGGAAGAGCAAGCCTTCCTGCGCGATTTGGAAGTCATGCACCGACCCAGTCTCGTGCTTCTGGCGTGGGACGGCATTTCGCAGTCCATGCCTCTGTTTTCCTGTGTTCGGTCGACTAAGCCGGAGGTTCCGGTCCTCATCCTGGCCACGTCGGCCGAGATGGCCGATTACGAGGTTTTCGCGCGTCTCGGCGCCAGTGGGGTGGTGCTGAAGCCCTTCGTCGACGACTCGCTGGAACTCGCTATCGCCAAGCATCTCCTCGTCCACAAACAGGAGGCCGGCGAGCCTAAGGAGATCCTCCTCGACGGCGGTCACTCGTTCGTACGCTCCAGCAAGCGAATGCGCGAGGTAGAGGCCCAGGCCCAGCTCGTTGCCCGCTCCGATATCCCGGTTCTCATCCTGGGAGAAAGCGGCACTGGTAAAGAGATTGTCGCGATGTATACCCATCAGATGTCGCGTCGCGCAAGCCGCATGTTCCTGAAGGTCAACTGCGCGGCCATGCCGGCGGACCTGCTTGAAAGCGAACTGTTCGGATACGAGCAGGGCGCCTTTACCGGGGCCACGAAGAGCAAGCCAGGCAAGTTTGAAATCTGCGACGGCGGCACTATTTTTCTCGATGAAATCGGGGAGATGCCGGCCGCTCTCCAGGCCAAGCTGCTGCATGTATTGCAAGACGGCACGTTCTCGCGACTGGGCGGCAGGGGGCCAACCCGCACCGACGTTCGCATCATCGCTGCAACCAACGTCAATATGAAAGAGGCGATGGCTCGCAAGACCTTCCGCGAGGATCTCTACTATCGCCTGAATGGTCTCTCGCTTGTGCTTCCGCCCTTGCGCGAGCGGTTGGACGAAATTCCAGCCATGGCGAACTATTTCATGCGTAAGGGAGCGAAGAAATACGATCTGCAGCCGCTGCCGATTTCCCAGGAGTTACTCGCCGCGCTTGGCCAGTACAACTGGCCCGGAAATCTCCGCGAACTCGAGAATCTCATCAATCGCTTCCTTATCCTGCAGGATGAGCAGACTGTCATCTCCGAATTGAAGCAGGCGATGACCAGTCCGTCGTCGCCGGAAAAACCGCAGGACCACGTCGAGGCCGGAGGGCTCAAGAAACTTGTGCGAGGGCTGAAGGGTGAGGCTGAATCCTCAGTCATTGCCGGCGTATTAGAGGAGACAGGATGGAACCGAAAGGCCGCCGCAAACGACCTGCAGATCAGTTACAAGGCCCTGCTGTACAAGATCAAGCAGTACGACCTGAGTCCACGGTCAGCATGACTCAGGGGAACAAGAACGGGGCCCCGGAACTCGATATGCTGGTGATCCAATTCGGAGACCGCACGGTCAAAGGCTACGCAGAGCGGAGTCAATGGCCACCGGTCGAGGATCTCGACATCCACAAGGCGCCACCGGTATTCCGCCGACTCGGCTCCGAGACCACCGAACAGATCCCGCTGGATGGCATCAAAGCAATCTTCTTCGTCAAGTCATTTGAAGGGAAATGGCATGACGATCTACGTTTCCACGACCATCTTCCGGCCCCGGAATGCCTTTGGGTGAGGGCCACGTTCTACGACGGTGAAGTGATCGAGGGCTTGATCGGCAACAATCAGAACTACGTGGTTCATCCCGGCTTCTACATGTCGCCTATCGATCCCGAGGGCAATAACTGGCTCATCTATGTGCTGAAGAACAAGCTCAAGGACTTCCAGATTCTGGGGCTGCGCGCCGCTCCGAAGAGCATGCGCGGACTCAACGCAGTCCGGTCCGTGCAAACCGAACAGTTAACGTCCTGAGAGCCAAATCGCTAAGAGAATTGAAGCGTGACGGCTCCGTCTAGACCCCTACCAGCTCATGTCCGTACCGCTTCTCCACGTACTCGTCCAGAATTACCTGGAACTCCTCGACGATGCGATCGCCCTTGAGCGTGGTGAATAATTTGCCATCGACGTACACAGGAGCCTTGGGCTCTTCAAATGTTCCCGGCAGCGAGATTCCGATATTTGCGTGCTTCGATTCACCTGGCCCGTTCACGACGCAGCCCATTACTGCGAGCTTGAGTTCCTCGACTCCCGCGTAACGCTTCTTCCACTCGGGCATCTGCTCGACGAGGTAGCTCTGTATCCGTTCCGCCAATTCCTGGAAGTAGGTCGAAGTCGTTCGCCCGCACCCCGGGCAACTAGTTACCTGGGGCATAAAGCTGCGGATGCCGAGCGATTGCAGAATCTGTTGCCCGCAGCGCACCTCTTCGCTGCGGTCGCCGCCCGGGGTGGGGGTCAGGCTCACACGGATCGTGTCGCCGATGCCAGCCAGCAGCAGCGGCGCAAGTCCGGCAGTCGAGGCCACGACTCCCTTCATGCCCATGCCTGCCTCGGTCAGTCCAAGGTGCAGCGCATAATCACAGCGCGAAGCGAGTTCGGTGTACACGTCGATCAGGTCGCGCACGCCTGATACTTTCGCGCTCAGGATGATCTGATCGCGTCGCAGACCGTAGCGCTCGGCCGCCGCCGCGTTGTCGAGAGCGGAGACCACCATCGCTTCCATCATCACGTCGCGGGCGGGAAGGGGATCGGCGGACTTGGAATTCTCGTCCATCATCCTGGTCAGCAGCGCCTGGTCCAGCGAGCCCCAGTTCACCCCGATGCGTACTGGCTTCTGGTGCTCCACCGCAACCTCGACCATGGTGCGGAAGTTGTCGTCGTCCTTGCGGCCGATGGAGACGTTGCCCGGGTTGATGCGGTACTTCGCAAGCGCTCGCGCGCATTCTGGATAGTTCCGCAGGAGCTGATGCCCGTTATAGTGGAAGTCTCCGATAATCGGCGTTTCCCAGCCCTTGGCGCGAATGCCGTCGACGATATGGGGCACTGCCTTTGCGGCCGCATCGTTATTTACCGTCACTCGAACGAGTTCAGAACCAGCGCGGGCAAGTGCCGCAATTTGCTGGACGGTGGACTCGACGTCCGCGGTATCCGTGTTGGTCATGGACTGCACCACGACCGGCGCCGAGGAGCCGACGCGGATGCCTCCAACGGTTACATCGACTGATTTTCTGCGCTGTATGGCGGCCATAAAGGTAGCTCTAGTTTACCATTTTGCAAAGGTTTGACGGGGGTCTGGCGCGGCTGGCGGATAGAGAGGATTCGCGTCAAGTGGAAGGGGCTGCGACACTTAAAGACCCGCGCGTTGAAGAGCTGATTCAGGCAGCGGTGGACAATGCCGAGACACCGCTGTCAAAACAGAAAGCACGCAAGGTTGTTCGGTCGATCTCGGCCAGGCAACGCCCACGCAGGGAACGGGTTACACTAACCAAAGTGGCCCGGTAGCTCAGTTGCATAGAGCAGCGCACTCCTAACGCGAAGGTCGCAGGTTGGACTCCTGCCCGGGTCACCACACAAAACCAGCATGAACACAGGGGATTTATCGCTCGCTTTGGGCAGATTCAATATGTCTCTCCAGAAACTTACACAGATACGATTTCCTCCAATACTGCCTCGTTCAGCGTCACCGCAATGGTCCAGGCAACTTGTATGATTTCGGCGACTACATTGACCTTCTACATTGACCTTCGGCACTTACCCGGGCTAACTGTTCCGGGACGGCGCGCGCACTCACTGATACAATCATTGCTACCGTCACCTATTGAATATCGGACCATGATTGGCACGACCGAGCGGGAGAGGCATGGGGCTGAGGTTTTCGTCCTATTGTTCACACCTTCTTTGAACTAGGATGCCACCTTGAGGGATATAAGAATAGAGGTGCCGGTCTCTCGGCTACTTATAATCTCCAGATTGGCTCCTATCATCTCTGCGCGTTCATGCATCCCCAGGATGCCGTAGTGGTCGTCCGACGGAGTTGAGGCGGTTTCGACATCAAAGCCGATACCGTCATCAGAAACCCTCAGCAAAAGATGATTCTCGACATGCTGGGCGATTATGTCTATGGCGCGTGGACGTCCATGACTGCCAGCGTTCGTTACGGCCTCACGAACGATCATCAATACCTCATGGGCTGTATCTGCCGGCACTCTTGGGAGCCTCCCCGGATGACTCACTGCGACGGGGATGCCAAACGATTCCGAAGCTTGCACAGATATGTTCTTGAGCATGCTGATGATGAAGCCTGCATCGGTCTCTGATTGGCGCAGGTTCCATACAGCTTTACGAGCGTCGGCAACAGTTGCCTGAAGTTGCTCACGGGCAATGTCCAAGTACTTGCTCTCAAGTTCGCTACGACTGCTGGCATCTGCCTCCAGCAGCATCGCGACTCCGTTGCAGCCCTGAATCAGCGTGTCATGCATCTCTCGCGCCAGCCTCGTTCTTTCCTCCAGAATGAGCCTGAATCGACCTTTGATCCGCTGGAGGTGAAGCATATAGAACAACAGGAAGACAGCGGCCAGTGCCGGTATGACCATGACGTAGAACCAGGGACTGCGATACCAGACCACAGGTACAACGAAGGATAGGCGCGCGTCTTTCCAGATATCTGGTTGGGTCCGACTGTAAGCTCTCAGGTCGAATGTGTACGATCCCGCTGGCAGTCCCCGATATTCGACCTGGTGAGATCCGGTAGAAACCGTCCACTTATCGTCCGTACCTTCGAGCCGATAGGCAAGCAACATATCCTCCTCCGACCCGAGATAGATGGATCCGAAGGTGAAAGTGAGAAGCTTTGAGCTGGAAGGAATCCTCGTTGGGCGAGCCCTCTGTATATACGCGTCGTCCGCAAGTACCGATGTTATGACCGGAACCGGTCCATTCGGGGCGCGGCTCAACGAGGGAAGCGACCTGGCAACGTACACCGGACCGCGGGTGGTTGCAAACCAAACGATACCTCGAGCGTCGACCAGAGCGTTCGGGAATCTCCCTCCACTGAATCTCAGGTCTTCGGCGCCTTTTGGGAGTGAATACGGTCTGGCAAAGACGAGGTCGGTTTTCCGCGGTTCTCCAAGCGGTTGATCAACTGGCATCGAAGAGATGACTTCAGGGCTGGAGATCCATAGCGTTCCCGTTTTGTCGGCGGCGAGCCCGCAAATGAAATTGCTCAGCAATCCGTCCGAGGTGGAGAAGTGGCGGAGATCTGATCCCCGATACGCGTATATGCCGTGATTACGCGTTCCCAACCACATGGTCCCGCCTGAGTCCTCTGTGAGTGCCGATATCTCTTCGCCACCCAAGGTTTTCGTTGCTCGATTCTCGATGAAGTTTCCCCCGCAGTAAACAGCGGGCCCACCGTCTGTGCCGATCCACATGCAACCATTCCGGTCTCGAAGCAGCGCGCGAACATTGCGGTTGGGAAGGCCATTCAATGAGCCGAATTGCTCAACGCCACCATGCCCGATTTTGTTTAAGCCAAAGCCATTAGCAATCCATATGTCGCCATTCACACCTTCTACGATTCCTCTCGGGAAATCGCCGGCGATCTTAAGTCGTGAGTAAGTGGAATATTGTGTTATTTGCCCTTCGCTATCCAGCCGGTAGACTCCATTGCCAGCTGTTCCAAGCCAAACTGAACGATCGCTTGCGTAGAGCATGTTAAAAAGGATCTTCGGATTTCCGGGGAGTTGGAAATGAATGGGCTGAGGCTCCCCAGTGTCAAGCCGGTAAACTTGGCTATTTACCAGGAGAACTGTTCCTTTTGGAGAAATGGCAAGAGTCTCGCTGTCGACCGCCGCCGCAGGAGATTGCACGAGGTGCACATTTGTGGATTCGATCCTACTGAGTCCTATTTCGGTGCCGACCCAGAGGTGCCCGCTTGCATCGGCTGACATGGCTAGTATCGAGTGACCAGGGTCATCATTTCCGATATGGATTTGTAAAGCCTTCCCGCCTTTCAGGCGCCACAAGCCATTCGAGACAGTACCCGCCCAAATTGCACCGTCCGCGGATTGACAGAGTCTTTCGACGTCGCCATTCGGGAAGGGAAGCCTGCTGTACTTTTCACTCTGTCTCTCAAAGACTCCCCCCAGAGTTCCGAGAAGCAGGCGGCCCTCCTTAGTTAAGAGCAGGCTTCGAATCGGATAGGGCACAGGTTGTCCAGTTGAGCGTAAAAATGAACTATTCGTTTCGTCGAGGTACATGAGTTCAGAGCCACCCAGGATCAGTCTGTGCTGGGAGTCTTCCGCAAGAGCATAGACGTCCTGACGCCCTCCACTTTTAGGGAGGATGACTTTCTGAAAGACGGAGCCGGACCTGCGAAAGAGCCCGTCGTCGGTGCCCACCCAAAGATGCCCCAACGAGTCCTCAAAGATCGCTCGAATATAAGGATCACTCAGTCCATTTCGCCGATCGAAAATCTCAACGTGGTCTGACGTGATGTGGAGAAGTCCTCCTCCTTCCGTGCCTGCCCAAAGGGACTGATCGTGTTCCTGGAAAAGAGCTGTTAAGTTGCTCGCCGGAAACTTGCTCATCTCTCCATTTTGTAGAGGCTTACAGTATGATCCATCAAACTGGCATAGACCTCCCGCCGTTCCAACGAAGAGACCGCCGGTTGGTTCAACCGCGAGGCTCTGCACCGCCATCTCAGGTAGACCGTTCCGGGTACCCCAGGAATTGATACTGAAAGATTCGTTCTGGCTTTGGCTTACGCCAGGAGCCAGAAGCAAGAGAGGGAGCAGGATGCTGCCGAAGGGCCAGTATGAGGTACGCCCCGTGACCGAGTTGGAGTTTACTGCGACCTTCATCGTGAGTGGAAACCTCTGATGCTCTATACAAGGTGAGTCGACCCAAGGCAATTGCGTAGGGTCCTAAAGGTGTTCTAAACCCCGCTTCAGCGCAGCAACGACAGCCTGCGTGCGATCGGAAACCTGCAGTCGAGAGAGGATGAGGGTCACATGCGCTTTTACGCTGACTTCTTTGATGTTCAACACTTCCCCAATCTCTCGATTGCTTTTCCCTGCGACAATCAGGGAGAGGACCTGCCGTTCCCGAGGGGTGAGGTTCTCGGAACTCCGGTTTCTCAGGGTGCTGTTCACGGGTTGTGGCAGGAAGGTCGCGCCTTGCTCGACCCTGCGCAAAGCACGGAAGATCGTTTCGTGTGAAGCTCCCTTCACCAGGTATCCTTTTGCTCCCGACTGAAGGGCTTGATGAATATCTTCGTCGCCCTCGTAGGTCGTGATCACGAGAATCTTTGCGTTTGGATCGATCTGTCTGATCTTCCGAATGGCATCAACGCCGTGCCCGTCGGGCAGCCTCAGATCCAGAAGCGTGACGTCTGGGCGGAGCCGATCAAATTCGGCTACCGCCTCTTGGACAGTTCCGCTTTCTCCACACACACGATACGAAGGTTGTGTCTGCAGGATTGCGCCCAGTCCGGTGCGGGTGATCGGGTGATCATCGACGATCAAAACGTTTGTCATGCTGGTCCTGGGAGCCTCTTCGAAAACCCGGTCTCCAGTCTGTCAACCAGAAACTCGGCGCTGACGCCGTGAAGTGATTCTGCGTCCTGGCGCAGGAGTTCCGCAAGTACATATTTTCGGCCCCCTATACTTTAGTCGGTTGTGAACCCGGCCTCCAGGTCATTAGGATTACCCCGCAACTCACAAGGGAGTCTCCACGCACTGAAGTTCCTGACCAAGAGGCCGGAATGCTTGGAGGGGTCCGCCTGTGTGCAGATAAGAGAGCCGTTGCAAGGTCACATTTTGGAGCGGACGCCAGGAGCTACCCAGGATGCCAGGACAGAAACACCTAAGAACAAACAGCAATATGCCGGTTGGTATCATGCCAATCCGCGCGGCGGTCGAGTCAAAGCCGGTTCTCTACGAAGTAAGGAACTCCGGACCGGCTCAACGGCCTATCGAAGCCAATCGAATTTCATGACCGTCGCGCGCTGCATTTACTCTTCGTCGCGCCACTTCTGGTCGTGTCACATCCGCCATTGCGCAAAGTCCAACTGCAACTCTTCGTTAAGAGCTCACCAGATCTAAGAGGTTACTCATGAAGTACAGAAATCAAAGCGGCAACTCCGGTTGTCTTGTATTGTCTTCGTCTGGACGCAAAGCTGTACCTCTCGCGTCTGGTTGGATAAGGAATCGCATGCTTGCCGCCGCGAGGGCGGTGCTCGTCCTGGTGGCAGTGGCATTTGCGACCGTGCCCGGCGCCGTCGCGCAAAGTTCGGCTACCTTGGATGGAATTGTGCACGACCCTTCGAATGCGCTGGTCCCAAAGGCAAAGCTTCAATTGAAAAACGCCGCCACGGGCAAGATACTCACGACGGTGAGCAATGGCGCCGGTGTGTTTTCATTTTCCGGCCTCCTGACGGGTGATTACGTGCTCAATATCGACGCGATGGGCTTTCAGGGTTCAGAAATCACAGGGATCCATTTGGATCCAGGAGACCAGCGTACGTTCAGAGATATCAAGCTCAGCCTCGGCAGCGAGACGGTAACGGTCACGGTGACGAATGTCTCAGGGCAGATCAGCACCGATTCCGGTGAAACAAGCACATTGATCTCCAGCGAGGATATTGAGCATCTCGCTATTGAGGGCCGCGACGTCACGGAGTTGCTCAAGATCCTTCCCGGAATGGCAATCGTCACAAATGGAACTACATTTGCCAACGCGGCTTATGATCCGTCGATCGTTTCTTTTGGGGGAGCGATCGGGGCTTACTCCAGTAACGGAACCCAAACAAATTCAACTTCAATACTTTCAGATGGCATGGACATCACCGATCCCGGGGCATACGGTCTCGCCATCCAAAACGTAAATTACGATCAAGTGGCAGAAGTCAAAGTGCAAACCGGAAGCTTCACCGCTGATACTGCGCATGGTCCGGTCGTCATCAATGCGATCAGCAAGGCGGGCGGCAGTGCTTATCATGGTTCGCTGTATGTGTATGGGCGAACTTATCAACTGAATACAACTGACTGGATTGCGAAATACTCCGGCACGCCGGCTCCGCACGATCGGCAGATCTATCCGGGCTTCACGTTTGGCGGTCCCGTGCGCATCCCGGGAACTGGATTCAACCGGTCAAACAAACTTACATTCTTCGCCGGCGCAGAAGAATATGCTCAGCGCAGCGTCTATGCCTACAACAGTGCATACGCGGCGACCGTGAGTGCGCTTGTCCCGACCGCGGGCATGCGCGCGGGGCATTTCAGCGACGACGAACTCAACGCAATGTTGGGGCCGGCTCGCATTAACAACGCCTGTGCTTCCATCTATAACAACATTTGTCTGGTGCCGAAGCAAGGAATAGGCGGGATCAACGCCGAGCCTCTCACTGGTGGCAGTTTCACGACCAGCACCGATGGTAACGTCGCCTTGTATCATCCACTCGATCCGCTGGGATCGCTCATCCTGAACTCGATGCCGCTCCCGAATGTTCCAAGCAATGGGTCTTATAACTACATCACCACGGATTTTGTAAATAGTAATCTCTACCAGGTTAAGAGCCGCGTTGACTATGCGCTGTCCGACAAAACCCATATGTTTATGGCTTACGGACTTGAGAGTGGAAAACAGTATCAGCCATCAGGTACGTATGGCAGGTCTAGTCCCAACGGAATGGGAGGCGGGATGGACACGCCGGGCGGGGGCTTTATTGGTACCGCGACGTCCAATGTCGCCAGCCTGGAGGTAACTACTATCCTTAGTCCTTCCCTGACAAATCAGGTCTATGCGGGCGGAGCCTATTTTTCCCAGAGTTTCAATCTAAGGACGCCCTCCGCTGTTACAGGAGAACCCTATTCGCTTCTCTTCAACAACGGATCGACGGCTCTCCCCAGTTTGGGGACGTACGGCACCTCTTTTTACGGCGCACTGCCCTTCGCAACCATCGAGGATCCTACATTTGGCGGCGACTTTACGAAAAAGCAGCTGCGGCTTGCCGGCGACAACATAACCAAGCTTATTCAGCGGCACACATTCCGCGCCGGAATCTACTACCAATGGGTCGATAACCCTCAAGTGCAAGCAGGGCAGAACACCAATGGATCCCTCAGCGATTATTATCATCCGGCGACAGTCAAAGCTGACGATGGAACCTCGTTGTCCAGCGCAAATAACAACACCGCAGACATACTCGAAGGAATCTTAGGGGGAATTAGTCAGGTCAACAAAAAGGTAGAGACCAATCTATATTTCTATTCGTTTTCCGGTTATCTTCAGGACCATTGGCTGGTCAACAGGCATATGTCAATCGATGCCGGAGTTCGCCTGGAGCATTTCACTCCCTGGATAGATCCTCATGGTCAGGGCGTTGCAGTTTTCGATGCTCAGGCTTACGCGAGCGGAGCGCCCCTGGCTTCCCCGGGCGTCCTCTACCATGCCATTGATGCGTCTATTCCGCTTACAGGTGTTCCGACGCGGTCGGCATTCGTCAACCCAAGGTTTGGCTTCGTCTATGACTTCCGGGGCGATTCCAAAACGATCCTTCGTGCGGGTTTTGGCATATATCGTCAACATGATTCCTACAACGACGGCCTCTTGTCAGCGCAGACAGCAGAGGGACAGCGAAGCTACTCGACCCAGGCAAGCGGACATACATTCAAGACTCTGAACATACTTCAAGGAAGCATAACTCAGGCAACATCGGGATTTGTGAAGGACAGTACGATCAACACGCGTATGGCAGGCGACGATGAACTGTCTCGTGTGCAAACTTACAATCTCGTTCTCGATCAACGCCTGTCGAAAACCATGGTCTTTGAACTCGGGTATGTAGGGAACGTCTCCGACCGTCTCATGGAGGCCAACAACTTAAGAAACATCAATGCCTTGCCGTATGGGGCTTTATATAAGCCTCAGCCAGATGCCGGGCGTCCCGATACCGCGTCGACGGTTGGTCGACTATGGCCGCTGTTCGATTCAACCAACCAGGGGAATTTGAACCTCGGTAATCTGACAACTGCAGGCACCGACTCATTTAGACCATACCCACTCTATGCTCAAATTAACGCGATCAGGCATAGAGGGTATTCGAATTACAGCGCCATGCAGACCATGTACTCGTGGACACCACGGCACGCGCGCATTAGCGCTAACTATACGTGGAGTAAAGCCCTGGGCGCCGTCGCGGGTCCGGATCCGATCAACCTGCATAATGACTACTTGCCCTTGAGTATAGATCGCACGAACATTCTGAACTTCACCTACTCATACACCCTTGGGGACGTGGTTCGCGAGCGCTATCTCGGCTGGGCGGCAAATGGCTGGGAGATTTCGGGCATCACCAATTTCCAGAGCGGCCCGCTGTTGAGCAGCCTCATGTCGTCCAACTTTGGTCTCCAAGGCACGTTGACTGTTCCGTCCGGGACCGTGGGGACAATTCCGGGATACAACAATACGAGTACATGTGGGGCTGTCGTAATCCCACCCGCAACCGTACCCGTGTGTACGCTGCAACTCAGCAATTCGAATATTGTCGGTACACCGGATATCGCTATCCAGCCCACACTTATTGGAAGTCCGAAAGGCAAAGGGAACCACCAGTATGTCGATGGTACGGCATTCCGCCTCCCTATGCTCGGCACGAATGGTCCGACATACTATGGCAACTTGCGCGGTCCTGCCTTCTTCAACAGCGATCTGACGATGAGGAAGGAATTCAAGATTCGCGAGAAAGATCGGTTGCAATTCCGGGTAGCCGCTTTCAACTTCATCAATCGTGCCAACCACACGTTCTCGTCGCTGTATCCCGGCGCATACTCGATGAATTTTACGCAAACTCTGAATTCGACCGACATTAATCAGGATCTGGTAACTGCAACGAATCAGCAGCCCGGGTTCGGGTCCGCTCCCATCCGCACGGGGAGGCGAATCATGGAAGTGTCGGTTAAGTATGTATTCTGAGCGGCCGCGCGCGTGTGTTGCAGATATTGAAGTCCGTCGTAGAAAGATTGGGGAGTTTGTTATGAAGTTAGGATCTGCGGTGCGTAAATCTGGCGGTAATAGTTCTCGCGTGACGGTATTGGTCTTGGGCGTAATGCTAGCTATGCTAGCTGATGTTAGCGGCGTTGGCGCGTCGGCTGCGGCACAGACCAACCCGTACTCGCTCTACATACCGACGGCGGTGCCCACGGCAACCTCTACGCTGTTCACCAATGGCACCACAAGCATTTCGCCGGGCCGGGTTGCCGTCGACAGAGCCGGCAATGTGTTTTATATCGGTCACGTAAGCGGATTGCCCAGCACACTCTATGAAATTCCGGCGTCCAGTCCTGCGGTAACCATTTCCGCTCCGACGCCCCTGATTACCGGACTGGGTCAAACCAACGCTAACAGCGCTTTTGTCGATGCCGCCGGAACGCTGTGGGTTTCCAGCGGCAATGGTTTGGGAGGCGCGCTGATCGAAATTCCCGCTTCCGGCGGTATCCCCAATGTTGCGGCAATTACCGGCAGCAGCAACTATAATTCCGGCGGTCTCGCGCTGAACAATATCAGCACCGCATGTACCGCTGCTCCGACCGGTCCCTGCGTCTGGTCCGCAGGCAACATTGGCACCAGCCTCACCAGTCTCCAGGTTGGCGACGTGTATTCAGATGGCAGCGGCAATATCTATCTTGTAGATGTCAGCGATAGTGTTTCCAGCGGCTCCTACAACCGGGTGATCCAGTTCAAGACGTCTGCCGCGGGCACCTTTACTGTGCTCGCTGACAAGCTGACCAGCAATGCTTACGCTCAGGTAACCGTCGCCGTGGACGGCAGCGTTTACTACTGTGACAGCGTGACAGGCAATAGCAGCGGCGGCTTGGTTTCGGTCATGGGCAGCGGCGGCTCCCTGACGACGGTGGGCAATCTCCCCAGCGCTTCTTTGACCCTCCTCAACAAGATTGTTCAAGTTACGGCTGCCACTGGCATCACCACGGATCCCTGGGGCAACCTGATCATCTCCGGCCCAAAGCAGATGTCCGAAGTGCCTTTGGAAAACGGAGCACTGAGCTTCGTGGATCAGTTCAACCTCATCGTTGCCGTCTCTGGCGCCAATGCTCCCATGGCCACGAACAATGTGACCTATGGCGGCACATTCGATGTGCATGGCACCTATTACTATGCCAGCGCGACGAACATTATGCAGGTCGAGGTCGGTGGCCACAACTTCGGGAAAGTCAATGTTGGAACAGAAGTGACCACTGCGGCGCCTTTCTTTACCATTACCTGGGATATCCCCAGTTATTTAGTGGCTTCCGGGGTATTTCCGACGGCGTCTCCTGGTAGCCTTAGCGCTGCCAACGCAGCCTATCTACAGAGTTTTCCCAATGGAGCTAATAAGAATTTCTTCGGCGGTACGCCTTATTCTGCCTCAAACACTGGTCAGTATCTCCTCATGTACTTTCAGCCCATTCATGCTGGCTTGTTGAGGGGTTCAGATTCACCGGCAGGATATGCAAATGCGCTGGCTGCCTCGGATCCAGGCGGCGCCACTGTGGGGGCCACAGAGTATGCCGCCAATGGCGCATATGTCGTCAATCTGCAGGGTGTAGGCGTTGGACCGCAACCGATGTTCCTGCCGGGAACGGCATCCCAGGCGGTGGCTTTGTCGCAGTTGTACACGAGCTCCAGTCATACAGCGAAGGCGGTCGGCTTTACACCAACGGGAGTGGGTGTCGATACCTATGGAGATATCTTCGTCGTTGACAATGCTAATAGTTCTCTCGACGTCGACTGTCTTGCGACGACCGCTAACACGGCTACTGCAGGCAGCAACTATTGCCAGGGTCATGCACCCGGTTACACCTATAAGGTAGGCTACACATTAAACAAGACCGCGATTCCTACCAGCTTCGTCACTCCGGTGGACCTGGTCCTGGATGGCGCCAATTCCGTGTATGTTCTTGACAGCGGTAACGGCACACCCACGGTGACCAAGCTACCGTATAACACGATGATTCCCAGCGTAGTTGTGCCGAGCGGTACAACGCTAGCCGGATTGGGACTAAGTCACCCTCAGGGTCTTGCCATTGACGGATATTCCAATCTCTACATCGCCGATACTGGGAATAACCGCATCATCCAGGCACGCCAGTACAACGCAGCCTATTCGCAGAACATTGTTTACGTTCCCAGTACAGTGAAATTTGGCGGAGTAACGCTGAATGGCCCCACTGGACTTGGGCTCGATGCCTCCGGCAATCTGTTCATCGCCGACACGGGAAACAAGCGCATAGTCGAGTACAGCGTGACAGGAGCGGCCAGCGTGGTCAGCATGACCGGTGTTAATCTGGTTGCACCCACCGGTGTCAAAGTCCTTCCCTCCGGCGCACTGGTCATTGCCGATTCAACTCTGGGGTTGATTCTGGTTGACAATGGGGTCGGCTCCTTGCTCACTACCGGTTCCATTTCTCTTTCGAGCACGGAGGGATTGGGTCTGGATGTGGCCGGGAATATCTATGTTGCCGATCCGACTGGTTCGCAGGTCGTGGAACTCAATACAAATACGCCGGCCACGGCGACTGCTTTCCCGCTGACCTACAGGGGGAGGGACAGCAGTACGGAAACTTCCTGGGTGTATAACAGCGGCAACGCAGCGCTGACCATCTCCGCCGCACCTATAGTGACCGATGTCACCACACCTTCAGCCAATGAATTCAGCGTCAATTCCGGCAACGGCTGCACAGCAGGCGTTCAGGTGGCTGTCGCTCTCAATTGCAGTCTGATCATGAACTTTACGCCTGCTTCAACGGCTGATGTGTACAGCCCCACCCTCGGCGCTGCGACCGTTAGCGATAATCTTCAGAGCTATACGTTAAATGCGGGGATCGGCGTCTTTGGCACCAGCGGCAGCACGCAGACGGTTACGTTGACCGGCCAAGCCACGACAACCTTCACGCCGCAGACTATCACCTTCACGACTCCGATCACGTCTGTCACCTGGAGCCCGTCGATACCGCAATTCACTCTGTCGGCAACCGGCGGACCTACTGGAAAACCGGTGATCTTCAGCATCCTCAGCGGCCAGGGGACTCTGAGTGGAACAAACAACAATACCCTGACCGTGACGAACATAGGCACCACCGTTATAGCAGCGAACCAGGCAGGCGCCCTTGTCAATGGCATCTACTACGGGGCGGCGGCGCAGGCGACCCAGCAGATCGTGGTGAACCCGATCGGCATTGTGGCCACACCAACCTTCTCCGTCCCAGCAGGCACCTATACCGCCGTGCAGTCAGTGACCATCAGCGACGCGACTCCTGGCGCTACGATCTACTACACCACCAACGGCAACACTCCGACCATAAGCTCGCCTGTCTACACTGGCGCTGCGATTCCCGTCAATATTACCACAACCGTCAAAGCCTTCGCTGTTGGAGCCCCGGGCTACTCAAACAGCCCTGTGGCTACGGCGATCTATACTCTACCTCCCGACTTTATCCTCAAGACTTACGTAACTACTTTCAATATTCCCAATGGGCTGGGAGGTTCCGCAACACTTGCCCTTAGTCCTTTGTTTGGCTTCACTGGAGATGTCGTTCTTTCTTGTTCCGGCCTGTATTCGAACGATGCGTGCAGCTTCGAGAGCGTCAACAAGCAGGGCGTCGCTACTCAATCGTCCACGTTGACGATACTGCCCAACACCACGGACACCGTGTATGGCGCCCTTGTTATTCAGGCCAGCGAAACCGCTTCGTTGGGTCACCCAGATAGGCGTCCATTCGCGCCGGTTGCGGTGCTGGCCATTGCTCTGTTCTTCGGTGGCTTCCGCAAGCGCAAACGGCTGGTGATGGTGACGCTGCTGATGCTGAGTGCGATTGGGGCATCCATGATGACTGGATGCAGTTCCTCCTCGATCACAACAAGTAAGACGCACACGAGCACCTTCACGCTGACTGCAACGTCGGGAACCGTCGTTCATACCACAACGATCACATTGGTTGTAAACAACTTGTAAACTGCCAGCAAAAGCAGCAAATCACTAGGCCTCCCGCAGGAAAGGTCTAGTGGTGTCTGCGCGCTTCCCGTTTCGCAACCATGGGGTCATCGTCCTACGGCTGATTGGAGACACGGGTGTGAGGGCATTTCAAACGTATCTCTGTCTTCAATAAGAATTCGTTTGATCTGCCAAGTTAACGCAAATTCTTCTTGAGCGAGGCGCTGACGCCTTCGGATGGAGTGAGGATAACGAGGTAAACATCGTTTGTGCGCAAGGGAAGATCATGGTTGAACTTCCCATGGCGTACCTGGATCTCTGCGGTACTCTCGGGCTCGCCCTTGCTCTGCGGTACTCTCGGGCTCGCCCTTGCTTGCCGCGTTCAGGGCCGTCACCTGCGCGCGTGTGATCTGGCGCGGTTCACCCATGTGCAGGTAGGCCGTATATGCATCGTTCTTGCCGTAGCCGATGGCGTAGATCGCTAGCCGGTAGTTACCATCGCGGACGTGGTCGAGCTGAAGCTGCAGGGTACCTTTGGCCGTCGCGGGCTGCTCCTTCTTGTAAAAGGTTTGATCGGTCTCGGGCGCGGGCGGAACGATCGGCGTGTAGTCCCACACGAGCGCCTGCACGGAGCCGTCCGGGGAACGGGTGATCCACGATTGCGGATCGTCGCTGGCGATGTCTGCTGTGCCAAGCTGACGCAGGAAACGATAGGCGAAGTAAGAGGGCTTGCGGACACCTTCGAGATTTATCAGGCCGAAGCCACCATGAAACGGCGTAAAGCGCGGACCGTTCTCCTCAAAGATGTCCGTAAAAGTCCAGTAAGACATCGAGTCCACGTATGGTGCTGCGCGCTTGATCTTATCCAGGATGAAGCTCGCCTGATGATACTGATCGTGCAGGTAGTCGGTTGGCGTGTAGGCCGAACTCCATTCTGTAAAGTGCAGCTCCATGTTGGGGCGGCCGGAATGCTGGATGAGCTCGCGCGAGTGCTTCATGCGTCCGCTGATTGAGTCGGGCGAGGGGTCAAGGATGGTTCCCGCCTTGCCCTCGGCGTCAACAAAGCCCTGCTTCACACCATACGCATGCGCGGCGACAAAATCCGCCGGAACATTCTTCGCGGTGATGTACTGTTCGAACGCCTCTTCGAACTTCCATGGCATGGCGGACGCAGGTCCTCCCACACGGCAGGCCGGGCACTCGGCCTTGATGGCCTCCGCGGTGTTCTTGTACAGAGCCATGTAATCGTCAACGTTGCCGGTAAAGAAGAGGTTGTGCAGGTCGGGCTCGTTCCAGACCTCGAAGTACCAATGCTCGATCTCGTCTTCGCCATAGCGCTGCTTCAGGTGCGCTGTGAAGGCACGGATGAGCGCCGACCACTTCGCGGGATCCTTGGGAGGGGTGATATTGCCCTTCCACCAGAAGATAGTCTGGGGCCCGCTGGCGAGCTTGGACGGCATAAAGGTGAGTTCCACGAAGGGCCGTATGTGCAGCCTGAGCAGCGCATCATAAAGAGCGTCAACGTACTGGAAGTTGAATTGTGGGCTACCCTGCGAGTCCTCCGTGTACACACCCATGTCGTCATGCAGGATGCCGTGCATGCGGATGTATTGAAAGCCGATCTCGCGCTGCACAGTGGCGAGCTGCTCCTGCCAGTCTGCGCGCAGGCCCTCATTGGCGCGCCCTGCTCCGATCACTCGGAGAGGCACCGCCGTGTGCGGCCCAATGACGCGAGAGACATCGGCCCGCACGGTGCGAGTCTGTGCGGGGACAGTCAGGGAGGGGAACGCAATCCAGAATGCAAGAGCCAATGTCCGAGAGATCATCTTCACACTGCACCCAGGGTTCCGGAAGTATGCTGACACCGTTCCGCAATGAGCCAATACGAGTCGGCGTTCTTTGGAAGGCACAGAAGCAGCTTGTTACTGTTCCGGGCGGCGCATTTTCACCGATTGGCGATGGAGCATTGATTCGCGTGCCAATGCTACAGATCACTCCGGGTTGTACACAACCGACCAAAGTATATGGCCGACTTCGGTCCTTTTCGTATATATGAGATGAGGGCGATAGTTTCTGCGAGTTGTTGAGGCGAAGGGCTTCCATCGTCAAAAGCTTCAATAGGCCGGGCCTTACTCTTCAGGGCCTTCAAAGGTCGCGCACCGACATATCGAGAGGCGGATAGCCCGATGCAAGCACTCACTAGAAATGAATTCAAGACGCGCTGCAGGATTTCATTGATCCTCTTCCTGGCTATAGTCAGTTGCCATCTAAGCCAGGCGCAAACAGCACAAGGCGCGGCCTCAACCGCCCCTGCGAGTCCGGGCCAGACCGATGGGACTCAGGAACGGCGACCTACCTATACTCTTAGCGTCAGCTCGCAGTTGGTAACGGTGGATGTGGTGGTGAATGATAAGAAGGGCCAGCCGGTGCGGGGCCTGAAGCGCGACGATTTTACGATATATGAAGACAATGTTCCGCAACCGATCGTCTCGTTCGAGGCTCCCGAGCCTAAGCGCGCAACGGGCCATGGACCGATGGATATCCATTCGACCGCTGAGCTCGACAGATTGGAACCGGATGCACCTGTGACAATCGTCGTGCTCGATGAACTGACCACGAAGTTTGAAGATCAGTATTTTGCGCGCTATTCTCTGGAAAAATATCTGAGCAAGCAAGGTGAAACGCTCGATCAGCCGATGATGCTGATGGCGAGGAGTCTCGATCATACGCAAGTGCTGCGCGACTACACCACGTCTAAGAAGGATGTCCTCGGCGCGCTGAACCGTCACTTCGTCGGCAACGACTGGCGTGCCGCCAATTCAAGCTGGTCAGAGGAGCAGATTCTTGCGGAGTTTGCGTCATTGATTGAAATCGCCAAAGCGACGCAAGGGCATCCTGGCCACAAAAACCTAATCTGGATTGGGCGAGGCTTCCCAGCCGTACCGCGAGACGTAGCGCCAGGGAAGGAAGATTCGCTCGGAACCGCGATCGCCCAATGCACAAATCTTCTGCGCGATGCGCGTGTGACGCTTTACTTGATCGATCCTGCAGGCGTTGCCACGCCTACGGCGACGCTGGGTGCAACCAGTGATCCAACCGGAGATCCAACCGGCCCAGTAACGTTTGATGATCCATTTGGAGACCAGGTCGGCTTCGAGATGATGGCTACCGCAACTGGCGGTCAATCGCTCCACGGACGGAACGATGTCGATCGCTTGATTGGTACGACGGTCAGCGACGGCCAGATCTTTTACAGTCTCGCGTACAAGCCTGCGTCCTCCATAACGGCCGATAAACCGAAGGAGTTCCGCAGAATCCGGGTTGCGCTAAAGGACAGCGCGCTCGTGGCAATCACCCGGGAAGGCTACTACCTGGGAACACCCGGTGTGCCGGCCCCGAAGGACGAATCCGGCAAGTTGTCACAGCAATCGTGGTTCAATCTGGCAGCCGCCAGCCAGGGGCTGTTGGTCTTCGACGGCATTCCCCTGACCGTTACCAGAGATGAGGCAACATCAGATCATTTTCGCCTTGCGTTCCCAGCCGCTTCCCGCAGTCTTAAAGACGACGGTAGCAAAATGATCGGGGAAGTCAGCTTGATCGTTCTTAGTTTTGATAGGACTGGTAAGCTGCTGAACCGCACGGGACAGGTGATCTCCTTGCATCTCGCACGCCTGAACCCAAGCGAGACTGAAACGCGGAAAGTCCAAATAGCGACCTCTCTCGACACGGGCACTCCTGCGGCCCGCGTGCGCTTCATCGTTCTGGGAAACACCGATGGAAAAATCGGCGCGGACAACTTCTTTCTCGTCGATCGCAACACCTTTAAGGACCCCGTGACGGAACTGAAACCTTCGGGAGCGCACCCTAAATGACCTTCGCGATACCCTCAAGAGGAGAACCATTTAGATATCCGATGATTATTCCGAAAAGCAGACGATTATCTCTCTTACTATTGAATGCGAGAATTTGCGTTCTTGGTCTTGTACCGTTCATCTCGGTGTTGGATCCGACCCTGACCCTGGGTCAAATGCGGACCGGGGAGCCGAGTAGACCGGTTCGAGAGCGAATCTTGATCGATGATGACTGGCGATTTCAGAAAGGGGATCCAACTGGGGCAACCGGCCTGCTATACGACGTACGTCCTCCCCTGAAAGGAGAGGTGAAGGACAAGGCACCGGATGCTGCCGCGGAAGAGGCGGAGAAGGCTGGTCCATCTGTGCAACCGATACTCAAGCCTTGGATTCTGCCTACGGGTAACAGGTTTATCAAGGATTCCGCACATCGCTTTGTGCGCCCCACTGGTAACCCGGGCAGCGATGTTTCCTATGTACAGCCGAACTATGACGATGGCGCTTGGCAACATGTAACTCTGCCACACGATTGGGCGATCGCAGGACCGTTCACGACGAACGCTGGCGGCGGAATGGGCCGTTTACCCAGTGGAGGTGTGGGCTGGTACCGGAAGAAATTGATCATTCGCACGTCGGATACAGGCAAATGCTTCTTTCTCGATGTCGATGGCGCGATGTCCTATGCGGCGGTATGGATTAACGGCAAGCTTGCGGGAGGGTGGCCTTACGGCTACGCCTCCTGGCGTATCGATCTAACCCCTTTCATCATCCCGGACAAAGTGAATCAGCTTGCGATCCGGATTGACAACCCGCCAGAGTCCTCTCGCTGGTACCCGGGCGGCGGTTTGTATCGCAATGTTTGGTTGACCAAGACCCAGCCGGTACATGTTGCGCACTGGGGAACCTACTTGACAACACCTGAGGTTTCCGCAGCTTCAGCCAGCGTCCGCCTTGAGGTTCGTTTGGACAACGACTCCAGGACGCAGGCTAACGTTAGGGTCGTGTCCGACATTTACGAGCTTGACGCGAAGGGCCGCAAATCGCGTGCTCCTGTCGCCAGCATCAACCCGGCGAATCAGTCGCTTGAGGCGAAGTCCAATGATACTGTGACAGGTTCGGTGACGATTCCTCATCCGAAGCTGTGGGGCCCGCCGCCTCATCAGCAGCCCAATTTGTATGTGGCGGTGACCAGGGTATGGCAAGCAGGTTCGCTCATCGATACGTATGAAACGCAATTCGGAATTCGCTCTTTGCGCTTCGATCCGAACTCCGGCTTTTACGTAAATGGTGAACACGTTTACCTAAAAGGCGCTAATATGCACCACGATCTTGGTGCCCTTGGAAGCGCTTTCAATCAACGCGCAGCACAGCGGCAGCTGGAAACCCTTCAAGAGATGGGTTGCAATGCAATCCGTATGAGCCACAATCCACCTGCTCCGGAACTGCTTGATCTGGCGGATCGACTGGGCTTCCTTGTGATGGATGAGATCTTTGATGTCTGGTACCGCGTGAAGACGCCTTACGACTTTCATCTGATCTTCGCGGATTGGCACGAGCAGGACCTCCGCGCGTTCATCGAGCGCGATCGCAACAGGCCGTCCGTGTTCCTGTGGAGCGTTGGCAACGAAGTGGGCGAGCAGTTCACCGGGACCCAGGGCGCGGCGGTTGCAAAGGAACTCGTCGAGATTGCTCATGAAGAGGATCCCTCGCGACCTGTAACCGCATCGATGAACTTCGCCAAACCGGATATGCCTTTTTCGACTCCGCTGGACGTCATAAGTCTGAACTATCAAGGCGCCGGTGTGCGGGATGCGCCGAGCCAGTATCAGCCGTATCACGACAAGTACCCTCAAAAGATGATCCTCAGCAGTGAGTCAGCGGCCGCCGTCAGCTCTCGTGGAGTGTACCTGTTTCCTGTGACCAAGGACGTCAGGACGCCCGTCCGAGACGGCATAGGCGGAGACCCCAAGAACCATCAAGTCAGTTCGTACGACCTCTACGCGGCAGATTTTGGCTCCTCTCCCGACCGTGTGTTTGCCTCTCAAGAGAAGAACCCGTATTCAGCCGGAGAATTCATTTGGAGCGGCTGGGATTATATCGGCGAGCCTACGCCTTACTATTCATCGCGAAGCTCCTACTTTGGAGCGATCGACCTGGCCGGCTTCAAGAAGGACCGTTTTTACCTGTATCAGGCGAATTGGCGACCGAACCTCCCGATGGCGCACATCCTCCCTCATTGGACCTGGCCGGACCGCATTGGGCAAGTTACGCCCGTACATGTCTATACCTCGGGCGATGAAGCAGAATTGTTCCTGAACGGAAAATCGCTAGGAAGAAAGAAGAAGAGCAGCTTCGAATACCGATTGCGTTGGGATGACGTAGTCTACGAGCCAGGCGAACTCAGAGTGATCGCATACAAGAATGGGAAGCGGTGGGCCACTGACGTGATGAAGACCGCCGGTCAGCCTGAAAGGCTATTGCTATCCCCTGATTCTTCTCAGATCGTCGATGACGGCATAATGACACCACCGTTCCGCGCACGGCTAATCACATAACATTCTCGCTGGACGGGCCTGGGGAGATCGTGGCGACCGACAACGGAGATCCCACCGATTTTGTGCCGTTCTCTTCACACGAACGCGATGCCTTCAACGGAATGGCACTGGTGATCGTCCGGGCAAAGCCAGGGCGAACAGGGGCAATACGGCTGCAAGTCGAATCGACTGGACTTAAAGGCACATCAGTCATACTTCATAGCGTTCAAGGCAAGCCAGTGTTGCATCGACCAGTTGAGTCCGCCGCTACATACAGACAGTAGATTCCCGCACAATCAGCGTGCATGGCATAGTGGCGATCCGCCGCGGCTGGGGCGATTGATCCTGTATACGATCCAGCAGGAAGCGTGCAGCGGCTGCACCTTGCTCTGCGATTGGCTGCTCTACCGTTGTCAATGGGGGGGTAGTGAATGCTGCAAACGGTATGTTGTCGAACCCGGCGATCGCAATGTCCTGCGGGATTCTCAGGCCGAGCGTGTGGGCAGCACGTATAGCCCCGATCGCTGCGAAGTCGTTTCTGGCGAAGACAGCCGAAGGCGGACGCTTCAACGATGCGAGTCGAATCATTCCTTCGAATCCATCCTCCTGCGTAGCGAACGCAGGAGCACCGGGCGGTCCGACGGTGTATTCCATCGGAGGATTGATTCCGGCTTCTCGCATCGCCGTGAGATACCCGCCATAGCGGCGCAACGTCCCGGAATCCTCCGGCGAGATTCCAATGAAGCCAATCCTCGTGTGCCCCAGCGACAAGAGATGTTTTGTCGCGTCGTATGCTCCCTGCGCGTGATCAGCCGTTACGGAATCCACTCCGTTAATCTGCACGGGCCGTCCAATCGTGACCATCGGGATATGCTGTCTGGCGATCTGCCTCAACACAGCATCTCCCATCTTCGTACCGCGAGTTGCTACGATGACTCCGTCCACCCGGTGGTCCGCAAACGCTTGTAGCCCTGTCTGTTCCTGCTCAATGCTTCGGTTCGTCGTTGCGATGAAGACCGTAAATCCAGCCGCGTCGAGAACCTGCTTCACGCTTTCGAGCAGAACGGTGGAAAATGGGTTCGCAATATCTGGAATCAAGACGCCCACGGTGTTCAGGCGTCTGCTTTTCAATTGCCTCGCCAGCATGTTTGGCCGATAATTCAGCTGCCTGGCCGCCTTCAGGACTCGCTGACTGACCTGCTCGCTAACGTAACCTGTGCCGTTGATCGCGCGCGATGCCGTCATGGCAACCACACCCGCCAATTGTGCAACATCGGTCAGCGTGGCCGGCCGTGCAGATTCCTCTCGTTTCGATCGTTTCACTCGGATCATCGTAGTGCATGCCCAGCCATTGTGAATCTAGCTGAAGAGAATGCCTCCATTAATATCGACGCTCGCGCCGTTGACGAAAGAGGCAGCATCGCTCGCCAGAAATGCAACGAGCTTTGCGACCTCGGATGCCTGCCCCTCGCGGCCGAGAGGCGTCATGCTGGCGACACGCTGTCGAACCTCAGGTTTAGTAAATTCGTCATGGAACTTCGTGGCAATCATGCCGGGGCAAACGGCATTCACTCGGATGCGCCGGCTTCCAAGTTCCTTCGCCAGACCGCGGGTCATGCTCATCAGGGCGCCTTTAGAGGCGCCATAGGCAATGCCTCCGGGACCGCCCCCGTCCCGTCCCGCCTGCGACGAGACGTTTACGATGGCGCCGCCGTCCGCCATCAACGGCAGCGTGGCCTGGGTCATTGCAAACACACTCCGGACATTCAATTGGAATACGTGATCCCAAAAGCTGTCGTCCATTTCTTCCATCTTCTTTCGTGCGACTAATCCGCCTACCACGTTCACGAGCACATCAATTGGTCTTCCAGCTCGCTCGCCGACGCGACCCGCGAACGCGCGGACAGCAGACGTGTCCAGCGCGTCAACTTTTTCCGCAATTGCTTTCTTGCCTGCTGCTTCAATCGAAGCAATTACGTCTGCCGGATTGGAACTGTTGTAGGTCAGCGCGACCTGAGCACCGCGTTTCGCCAATTCAATCGCGACCGCGCCGCCAATGTCTCGACCGCCGCCAAATACTACCGCAAGTTTTCCAGAAAAATCAGACATCTCTTAGCTCCCATTCTTTGTTTGGATTGTGACTTACAATCCATTTGTCCATTGGTATTCGTTCAACTCTCCCCATCAGCAGGAAAAGCGCAATAGCGCCCACAGGCGCGAGCGTGCCGGCGATCGTCAACACGATGGAATACCCAAAGCGTACGACCATCCAGCCGGTGCATAAATTGAAAAGCAGACTGCTAATGCCTGCCGCCGTGCCTCCCATGCCTGCAACCGAACCCACCGCCGAGGCAGGGAAGAAGTCGCTGGGGAGCGTCTGAACGTTCGAGATCCACATTTGGAATCCGAACAGTACGACGGCAATCAATGTGAGCGCCATTACAGGTTTAGTTGCGCGGGCCGCGAGGATGCCAAACGGCATCAGGCATGCTGCGATCGCAATCGCGGTCTTCCGTGCTCGATCGACTGAAACTCCATGCCTGATCAAGCGGCCCGAGAGCCAGCCGCCAAAGAGGCTACCCAGGCCGGCACACAGATACGGCGCCCACTGAAACGCGCCGATCTCCCTCAGCGAAAAGTGGTGGACCTCTTTGAGATAGGTCGGCATCCAGAGCATGTATAGCCACCAGATTGGGTCCACGAGAAATCGAGCGAGCAGAATGCCCCAGGTTTGCCTGAAGCGCAGGAGTTGAGACATGCCAGGCGAGGAGGCAGGTTCATTTTCGCTCTGCCTATCGCAGATAAGGCGCTTCTCTTCCTCACTCAGAAGCGGATGCTCGTGCAGCGGCTTGTAGATTGCGAGCCATGCGGCAAGCCAGAAGAATCCGAGTACTCCTACAACGACAAATGTCTTGCGCCACCCCAGCAGAGGATCAAGCCAGCCCGCAACCAGGAGAGGCCCGAGTACGCCGCCCATTGAAGCGCCGCCGTTAAAGATTGCCATAGCAATGGCCCGTTCCGCCTGCGGAAACCACTCGGCGATCACCTTTGCAGCACCGGGCCAGTTACCGGCCTCACCAAGACCGAGGAAAAACGAAGCGCTCGCGAAGCTTGCGAATCCAAGGATGCCGGCGTGCGCCATGGCTGCAAGGCACCAAATCACAATCGAGACCGTGAACCCAACGCGCGCGCCGTAGCGGTCGTACAGGCGCCCGGATACGCTTTGGCTTACCGTGTAAGCCAGCAGAAGGATGGCGCCGACCCATCCGTACTGCTGCTTGGAGATGTTGAGCTCTGGCCCAAAATGCGTAAACAGCAGACCGACGCTGCTGCGATCAATGTAGTTGATGCAGGTCGCAAGGAAAATAAGCCCGACGATGTACCAGCGTAAGCCTGGAAGAGGCCGGCGATGTGTCGTCGAATTTGATTTAGGTGCTGGCACGGGCTTTTCTAAGACAGCAGAGGTGTGCTACTGTCTGGAACATGCTAACGATAACACATGTGCTCGGTACGGCAAGTTTGCTACTTCTCTGCGGTCAGGTTTCCGCTCAGGGACGGGGAGAGAACCTCGGGCCCAGGGACAGCGGTAGCAAGACAATTTACCTGATCGATGAAATGAAATCGCTCCACTCTGCCCTGAAGCCTGAGCTAGTCAATGTGCATCCACGGGTGTATTTCACCGACGCTGAACTGAATACGCTAAGAGCGCGGGCGCACGGAGAACAAAAGGACTGGTGGCAGCACAGATTAACGGAGCTTCGCGCTCTGAAAGCGCCGCCTCCGCCACCTCCCGCGGAGACGCGCCGCGCGCAAAATGATGTGGCGTTCGCGATCGCCGAGGCCGCTTTTGCATATCGCATCGAAGGCGATCCCAAATATCTTACTGCCGCAAAGCAGTATATGGATGCGGCTGTGGGCTACAAGATCTGGGGATATAGCTGGAGTAAGCCGAACGTCGATTTAGCTGCCGGCCATCTTCTCTACGGAATGGGCCTGGGTTATGACCTCCTGTATAACCAGCTCACTCCCGGCGAGCGAACCAAATATCGCAACTGCATTGCGGATCACGCACACCTGCTGTATGAATACTTCGCGCCACGACCGGGGCGCACGTGGGCGTATAGCCAGAACCACACGTTTATACCCATCAGCGGGCTTGCCGTTGCCGCATACGCCCTCTACGGAGAGGTTCCGGAGGCGGCGCAATGGGCCGCACTGTCGCGTGCCATCTACAGCAGGGTGCTCACAACGTACTCCCAGGACGGCTATTACTACGAAGGCTTTGAATACTGGATATTCTCAACGCCTTGGATCATTCACTATCTCGATGCGCTGCAGCACGCAACCGGCGAAAGTCTGTTTGATCAGCCGGGTCTTCGACAGACCTATCTCTACGCGATTCATAGCCTCACCCCTGGCGGCGAGTTCATGTTCGACTTTGGCGACGTCTTCGGTGGGCCCATCACTCGCCAGCGCATCGGTGACGACTACGAGCGAAGCCATCCGAACGGCCACTTGGAATCGAATTACAACGTCCTGTACGATCTTGCCGCTCGCTATCGCTCGCCTGACGTTCAAGGCGCGGCGGACTGGATGCGGTCACTCGGCCATACCGGACAGGAAGAATGGTGGACGCTTGCCTGGCGCGATCCATCGCTCGGTTCCACACCGATCGCGTCCATCCCGGCGTATCACTGGTTCAAAGACCACGATGTCGTGTACTGGCGTTCTGGGTGGGACAAAGACGCAACCGCCGTTGCATTCAAATGCGGCCCAGCCGAGGGGCATGCAGCGACTGAGATCAACAAGAAGTTGCCGGACTGGCACTTCGAACAGGGACACGCTCATCCCGACGTAAACAGCTTCATCCTTTGGGCCCACGAGGCATATCTTACCGGCGACTCCGGGTACGCCGGCGTCCCCCGAACGGTTGAGCACAACACGGTTCTCGTGGACGGGCGAGGGCAGGGGAGCGAGTCTGGCGGTCACGACGCCTGGGCGAAATATCCATACGACCGTTTGGATCAGGCACACATTACCTTTGCGCACCTGTCGCGCTCTGAGTTCGAAATGCAGGGAGAGGGCGCCGGAGCGTATAGCTCATCTACGGGGCTGACGAAATTCCTTCGAACACTTCGGTTCGATCGGGCTGGTCACATTGCCATTACCGACGAACTCGGGGCTGCAAAGCCTGTGCGATTCTCCGAGGTCTTGCACGCCGACAAGAACATTGCGCGCGATGCAGAAGGCCGGTTTACATTCCGCGGGTTCGGGGGCAGCGCGCAGGCTACTATCGGGCAGCCTCAGCAGGTCGACGCCACTACCGAGAAGAACGTAGTGATGGGACCTGGTATCCCAGGTTCGGTTGACAAGGGGCAATTGGAAGAACGAGGTGAGCGCCTCCTGATCACCAGCAAACAACCCGCAGTATCTGAACGGTTTCTCCTGGAACTCGCCTTCTAGCAGCCTTCATTCATTTATCAGCGGTTTCGTTCGGAGATGGTCGCTGAATAAAAAATCCGGCAAAGCTCTTTTCAGTTGTCAAAACAAGTGTGGTATTGTTCCCGAAACATGTGTTAGCGATAACACAAATAGCGTTTGCTCTAGGAGGTCTGACGTGAAAGGCACCCGGAAAATCCTTATTGGAGGCATTGCAGCGATCATCCTCACACTCGCAGCCGCTGCACAGATCGCTACGACAACAGTTACAGGAACAGTGAACGACCCGACCGGAGCTGCAATTCCGGGTGCCACCGTCACTCTGGTTCAGGCAGAGACGAACGCGACGCAAGTCGTGAAAACCAGGCAAGACGGTTCGTACCGCGCGGAGTTTTTGCCTGTGGGCCCCTACACGATAAGAGCCGAAGCCTCCGGCTTCAGCGCTCTGGAGCGCAAGGGCGTGGAACTCACGCTTGCATCCGTAGCTCATATTGATCTGGTCCTCTCTGTCGGGTCCGCGACTCAATCGGTGGTCGTCACGGCAGACGTCCCTCTGGTTAACCTCACAAGCGCGACGCTTGGCAGGACGGTCGACAACCAGGAGATAGACAATCTGCCGCTGGTCAATCGAAACGCCTATCAACTTCTCACGCTTACGGCCGGTGTTCAGTCCTCGTCCAGCGTGAACAATCTGGGCTATCCCGAGCAGCACACTGTAATTAACGGTTCAGTAGACGCTACCGTGGCGCAGGTCAGCTACTACCTCGATGGCGGCCCCAATATGAGCGGGCTTCGAAATACTGGCAATATCCTGCCGAACCCAGATGCCATCCGGGAGTTTGCGGTACAGACCAACAACTTCAGCGCGCAATACGGCAGAACTTCAGCCGGTATCGTAACGGTGCTGACCAAGTCCGGAGCCAACACAGCTCACGGCTCCATCTTCGAATTCGTCCGCAACACGGACTTCAATGCGACTACCCACGGATCGACCTCTAACCTCCCATATCATCGCAACCAGTTCGGCGCGACCTTAGGTGGCCCTATTCGTCGAGACAAGATGTTCATCTTCGGCAGCTATGGAGGCCTGCGCCAGTCCACGAGTTCATTGCTGACCGGTGCGATCGTACCAACCAGCGCTCAGCGCGCAGGGGATTTCAGCGCGAATCTGCCGACGTCCAGCGGCACTGTCACGAGCTGCACTCAGGCGATCTCCGCGGCCGACAAGGCGGCCGGCAACTTCATCGTCTGCAACCCGGCCACGCGTGTCCCGTACAAAGGGAACATCATCCTTGCCTCGGATCTTGATGCTACTGTACAGAACGTCCTTCAGCGCAACGTCCCGCTGCCGAATACCGGAGGTACAGGATGGTCGGGATCCGTTACGGTGCCTCAGCAGACTGACGAGTTCCTGATCAAATCCGACGCGGCCCTGGGACAAGCTCACCGGCTCGTGGCGATGTACTTCCAGACGAATGGCAACTCGCGTCAGAGCCCTGGTGGCAATCTGCCCTGGTCGTTACAACTCTTTACCTGGAGACAGCAGAACGCAAACCTGAGCGACACGTGGACCATCAACTCGAAAACGGTGAATCTGCTTTGGGCGAGCTATTCTCGCATTCTGGCCGCCAGGACTAACATCCCGGCCACCTCGCTCGCGGACTATGGCTCGACGTTCTCACCGCAGGGGCCGCCCGCGCTGCCCCAGATTACAGTCACCGGATACTTCACGATGGCACAGTCGATTGCCGGCCCTGTTGCCGGAGCGAACGTTTACTCCGTGCGCGACGTAGTCAGTACTAACATTGGCAAGCATACGCTGTACTACGGAGCCGAAGGTGCGCTGGAGAAAGATGCGCAGAACACGCTGCTCAACAACTACGGTGTATTCGCCTTCACCGCGAGTACTTCGGCAAAGACTGGAAACGCATTGACGGATTTCCTGGTAGGTCGCCCCAATACCTTCAACCAGGATGCTCCCGTCTATGCCAATGCGAACTACTGGAATTACGGCGTCTTTTTGCAGGATGACTACAGCCTTACGCCGAGGCTTACTCTCAATGCCGGCCTGCGATGGGATGTTCAGACCCCGCCAACCGATACGCTGAATCGATACTCCACATTCAAGCAAGGCACGCAGTCGGCGACGGTGCCTGGCGCGATCGCCGGTCAATTATTCTTCGGAGATCCCGGCGTCCGCAACACTATCGTCGCCACTCAAAGAGGCCACTTCTCGCCACGGCTCGGGTTTGCTCTGGACCCCGCAGGCAATGGCCACACGGTATTTCACGGTGCGGCGGGACTGTTCTTCGGCAGCATTTCCGGAAACGAGTTCGAGCTGCTTATCCCTACATCTACAACCCCGCCAGTCCGCGGTATATCAAGCCTGCTTCTCTCATCGTTTTTCCGGATACCTATAGGTGGCCCTACACGTATCAATTCAACTTCGGCGTCGAGCAACAGTTGAGCAGCAACACCGTACTGGGCCTCAGCTATGTTGGATCACTCAGCCGAAAACTGCCGCTACAGATTGACACGAACTATCCCGTCTATAACGCCGCCAAACCGACGTTGAACGTCACCTCTGTCACTAGTTCCTCACCGGCCGGTGCTGTATCCACCAATAACCGGCGTCCCATCCTCCCGGGGCAGATCTCTACTCTATTTGTCGTTGAATCCGGCCAGCCATCCAACTACCACGGCCTGCAGGTGACGTTGGAGAAGCGCCTCAGCCGGCACTTCGGATTCAAAGGGTATTACATGTGGAGCAAGACACTTGCGACCGCTTCTCTGGATGCAAATAGCATTGCAAGTGCTTTTGAGGACTTCAACAATCCCTCGCTGGACAGGCAGAGATCCGATTTCGATCGACGGCATACATCCGTCACGTCCATGGTCTATCAACCGGATTATTTCCATGGTGATAATCGGCTCGCCAAATCTCTTCTTAACGGATGGACTGTTACTGCAATCGTCACTTTGGAGTCTGGATCACCCTTCAACATCACTGCCGGAACAGATGTCAATGCGGATGGAAATAGCAACGACCGCCCCAACGTCATCGGCGGCAAAGCCGAGCGCATCAATGACACCGGAGGCTCGCGTGCCGCATCCATGGCAAAATGGTTCGATACTTCCGCCTACTGTGTCTTCAATCCCGCTTCTCCTTCGACATGCCCCGGCGTAGGCCCAGCTGGCTCATCGGGAACGGTCCGACCAAACTCGATCGATGCACCCGGTATCCGCAACGTGGACGCGTCACTATTTCGCGACTTCGCCATCTATGAACGATTCAAGCTTCAGTTCCGTAGCGAAGTATCCAATGTGTTCAACCTGACGAACCTCGGTGCTCCCACTGGAACGTTCAACTCGGCGAACTTCGGGAAGATCACCGGGAGTGCAAGCGGCTTCCCTAATCGTCAGATTCAGCTTGGTGCAAGGATACTGTTCTAACGGATATGCTGATTCGGAATCCGATTACGACAAGGCTTTGGGAGGAAGAAATGCGTGAAGTGTTTGCTGCGGGTCTGCTGTCCTTAGCGTTTATTTCATCCGGTGCTCAAACACCCGCGACACCCGAAGCCGTTCCACCCTCACCTGCTCGAGTGGCGCCAAACGCTCCTCCTTCCGCGAGCGGAGTTGGAGAAGTTGCCCGGATCGCAGACGAGCTGCAGCGGGCAAGTGAAGATGTAAAGCGCCTTCAGACCAGGCTCCCGGACTGGGCCGCCGTGAGCTGGTATGCGGACGAAAACGAAAAGCTTGGACCGGCCGCCGCAGGAGAAAATCGCATCATCTTTCTTGGGGATTCCATCACACACAACTGGGCGAACGCCAAGTACAGCGACTACTTCACACGCAAACACGACGGCTTCGTGCCGATAGGGCGGGGAATCGGTGGCCAGAACGTTGGGCAGATGCTGGTGCGGTTGCGGCCTGACGTGATTGATCTCCACGCCAAAGCGATAGTCATCTTCGCTGGAACCAACGATCTGCCGACGTACAAGGTCCCCGACCTGTTGCGGTTTATCGAGGGCAACTTCCTCAGCATCTTTGACCTCGCCGACGCGCATAAGATTCGCGTTGTCGTCTGTTCCATCCTTCCTGTCAATGATGTTGTTCAGCCCCGCACAGTTACTCGCCCGCCGGAAGACATCTTGAAACTAAACGCATGGTTGCGGCAGACGGCGAAGGACCGCGGCTACCAATACGCTGATTTCTACACTGTTCTGAACGACGGCACGGATCGTCTAAAGAAGGATCTGACCCTCGATGGACTCCATCCCACAGCCGCTGGATACCAGCTAATGGAGCCTATCGTCGAAACCTCGATCAGACGCGTCCTCGATCAATAGAGGCGATGATGACCCTCAGCCGGCGATCCTTCCCGACAAGCAATCTGGGGGTGTTCAGTTGGTGCGTGACTATTCAAGCGGTTGCGGGCGCATCCGAAGCGTCGCTTAGGAAATCCGCCTCGGTCTCTTCGTCTGGCTCCGGTTGCTGGTGCGGGGTCCGGTAAATCTGGAGCACCAGGATGTCATCCTCCTGTCCGAAATTCTGGGCGGCGATGGCGATCTGTTCAGCGGTCGTCTGGTGTACAAGCATCTCGGCAATCCGCTCAAACCCGAAGAGCGATCCCTCCGAATTTTGAGCTTCAACGACGCCGTCCGACATGAAAATCAACGAATCCCCCGGTTGCAGAACGAAGGAAGCGAGCGAGAAATCGATGTCGGGGATGATGCCGATGGGTAGCGCACCCTCCATTTCAATCTCCTTCCCATTGAGGTAAGGGGGAAGTTGGCCTGCGTTTGCGATGTTTACGGTTCCGTCGGGGTCGATGCGCAGGATAAGGCAGGTTGCGTTAGCCTGTTGGCGTTCGCAGAGCTGCTCGTTAACTTCGCTCAGGATCTGTGCCGGGTCGGAACTATGCCGCGCCGCCGCGCGGACCGCCCCGACGATCAGCGCTACGAGCATTCCGGCCTGCATTCCCTTGCCAGTGACGTCGCCGACGACGATGAGCACTTCGCCTGGAATCCTCCCGGGAATGATTTGGAAGAAATCACCCCCAACTTCCCGGGCCGGCCGGTATTCGCTTTCGATCGTTAGACCCCGTACCTGGGGCAGCTCGTGGGGAATCAGCACCTGCTGCACCTGCTGAGCCTGCTGGATCTCCATCTTCCACTGCTCTTTCAGTGCCTGCCTCTGGATAAACCTCCGCAGCAACATGACAGTGATGATGAGCAGCGAGACGACCGTGGCAATCGTTCCAAGGGAAGCTGCGAATCCGAAAACAGTAAAAGCGGTCGGCACGTGGATCTGGCGCAACTCGTGCTGGTAATTCGCGACGAATACCAGCAGAACGGCGCTCGCCGCCATCCAGCCTTCCGTCTTTTGGGTCCTGAAGCCGCGGTACGCGACCAGGAACAGCAGCGCGCCAAGCCCCAGCTTGACGACAAGAAGCAGCGGGAAGATGAAGCTTGAGAATTGCACGGGCACATGCTGGCCGTAGAGGGGCGGCCGAATCATCGCGGTCCCAACGACCAGCACCGCAACCAGCACCCAGACCGTCCAGTGGAGCATGCGAATCGTCCGCATGCGGAACCAGTAGCCCCAGAACAACACCCACAACCCGATGCGCAGGGGCGTAAGTACCACATCGGTCAGCACAACCGCAGCCGTTTGCCCGATCCAGGCGGTAAAGTTCACGGAGAGAATGATGGCCACGCCACACAGCGTTACCAGTGAGACGAACGCCAGCCATTCGTAGGCCCTGTCGTCGGGGTCCAACCAGGCTAGCGCGAACGCCATCAGCAGGGCCATCAAGAGGATCATCGCCTCGACGGATGCGCTGCCGGTGTAATAGTGCGCAATATCGTCATAATCCAGCCGGACGAGATTTCTGACGATGGAGGCGTATCCCAGTGCAGGTGGGCCGTGCAGACCCCCCGCATCCGGACTATTGAAAGGCGTGGCGCTGTCCATCCACATGCGAATTGCAATGGTGATGGTCCCGTTGCCAATCCCCTTGGGCAGAGGAAATCCTTCCGGCAAGGCCGG
>WNGR01001773.1_pt1 | contig 44534 bp, 69 predicted proteins | sample 5407581 | NCBI WGS metagenome assembly WNGR01 (sample SAMN13153383, study PRJNA577476) | soil metagenome | isolation source: 80 cm soil or saprolite under Garry oak tree replicate 2 | place: USA:California | collected 2016-06-15 | reverse complement strand
TCACGCGAGCCCGGCGAGTGTGTATATCTCATCAAAACTCGCGGATAAAGTACAATCCATAAGCGTTTACGGAGGGTCAGAACCGTACAGGTTCTGGCTACGTAGAGTAGTACTAGGTAAAGCTTAGGTAAAGATCTAGAGGAAGTTGGCAGTTTCCAAGCATCCGTTGCTATCTATACTTTATAGAGGGTTTAGAGGGGACCGCCTCAGGGGTCCCCGAGACGCCGGATCAAATCCGGCGGGTAGAATACAATAGGCGCCCTTCTTGGGCGCCAATATGGGAGCCCCTAAGGTGGCTCCCTACTAGGATCCTATCTCGAATGAACAGAGGGCGTTCGGCTTGGCCGAACGTAAGTGCACCCGGCGAGAATGAGGGATAGGAAAGGATAACCATTATGACGAGAAGCCCGATCCGCACGAACAACCGGCCTGGTGCATTCTTCGATAACATCGAAGAGAATGACGGTTGTTGGAATTGGACAGGTTCCGTGGCCAAGGGCCACGGGGTAATCAACTTCCTAGGTAGCTCGTACTTCGCCCACCGCATCTCGTACCAGGGCTACGTCGGCCGACTGTACAGGGACCAGGTTGTCTTGCAGACTTGTGGGAACCACCTGTGTGTTCAGCCAGGACACCTGGCCTTGCGAGAAGCGTCTGTCTCTGAGGAGTGGTAGTGTCAGAGCGGACGCTGCCTGCGGCGGCCAAGAAGGCGAAGGTCATTGAACTCTTCGCCCAAGGCAAGACCATCAAGGACATCTGCTCCGAGATCCAGTGCTCGCCGAAGTCCTATGAGTACTGGCGCCGGACCGATCAAGAGTTCCGCGAGCGGATGGACTACATCCGCGAGTTCAGGAATACCGGAGACATCCGCGAGTTCAGGAATACCGGAGTAGTTGCTCAGGCCCGCAAGGCGGTCCCTCGCTTCGAGGAGTTCTCCGAGAAGTATCTTGGTGCCAAGGTCTTCTGGCACCAGCAGCAGTGGGTGGATGTGCTGGAGGGCCGAGAGCCCTCCGCTGTCAACGAGAACCAGAGGTACGAAAAGGGCAACAGCCCTCAGCACCTCATCATCAACACTCCTCCTGGCCACGGTAAGTCCACCTGTGTCACGACGAACTACGTCGTGTGGCGTATCGTACAAGACCCCGACATCAAAATACTCATCGTGTCTTCGAACGCCACCAACGCCAACAAGTTCCTCTACGGCATCAAGATGAGGTTGGATTCCACCCGCGCCTTCGCCGAGTTGAAGAAGTCCTTCGCGCCCGTGGAGGGCTTCGATGGTGGCAACGCCATCTGGCGCAACGACATGATCTACGTCAACAGCACCACCGAGGAAGAGACCACTGGAGAGCGTGACCCCACGGTCCAAGCTCTGGGCATGGGCAAGAAGATCTACGGTGCCCGTGCCGACCTCATCATCCTGGACGACGTGGTGGACCATTCCAACGCCCACGACTTCGAGAACCAGATTGACTGGATCCAGAACATCCTCCAGTCTCGCATTGACGCGGGTGACGGCAAGATCCTGGTCATTGGCACGCGCCTCGCTACTCAAGACCTCTACGGAGAGCTTGTCAAGCCGCAGTACTACGATGGGGAAGAAGTCCCTTGGACCTACCTGAGCCAGCCTGCCGTATTGGAGATGCCCGATGTTGACCCTTCCACCTGGGTTACTCTCTGGCCGAGGAGCAACCAGCGTCCTCGCGGTAAGAGTTTTGAGAACCTGGAACCTGACGGAGATGGACTCTTTCCCAAATGGGGCGGAGCTCAGTTGTCACGTAAGCGCGGTGGCATGTCTCCTCGGAACTGGTCTATGGTCTACCAGCAGGAGCAGGTAGCCGGTGACGCGATCTTTACGCCTGCCGCTGTCAACGGCTGCTCAGGAACTCGAAGGCCGGGGCCTCTGGCCGCAAGTCCTCTACGTCCTGCGGGAATGCACGGGCTCACCGTTGTATGTGGCCTTGATCCGGCTGCCGCTGGAAATACTGCTGCTGTGGCACTCGGACTGGACCGCCAGTCAGGTAAGCGATTCCTCCTCGACGTCTTCAACCAAGCTTCCCTGAACTACAACCAGATCATCAACACCATCAAGGACTGGACCCTAGTCTACGGAGTCCAGGAGTGGCGGATCGAGAAGAACAACGTTCAGGCATGGCTCACCCAGGATGAAGGACTCCTTGACTTCCTCAGAGCTCGTGGCGTCATTGTACAGCCGCACTTTACTCACGGCAACAAGTGGGACGCAGACTTTGGCGTGGCATCCATGGCCGCCTTGTTCGACAACCACGAAGAGGGCCGGAACCTCATCGATCTGCCTTCCTCTCGTAACCATGCTGGAGTTCAGGCCCTGAGGGAACAGCTCATCACCTGGCACCCTGAGACCAAGGGCAAGACGGACATCGTCATGGCCCTCTGGTTCGCAGAGATCCGCTGTCGTGAGTTGATGAACGAGAACCAGCTCATCACCCACTGGGGGATGGACAAGTACCGCAGTGCCATCCAAGAAGAGCGTATGTGGACGGTGGATATCGATGACTTCATGAGCAGGAACCTTGTTCCCTCTGTCGGCTCTATCGAGCCGGACTGGTCGATCTATGGTAATAACCGAACGCCGAGTGACCACCAGAAGGCGGACAGCGGATGGTGACCCAGGATGACAAGTACCCAGAGTTCCCCAAGCTGGAGTGCTCCGCTTGCCAGGAGCGCTTCGAAATACCCCGTAAGTGGGTGACAACGCAGTCCTTCGGTGAGCAGATCTTCATCGACTGGGTCAGCGGGGAAGTCCTGATGAAGGCCCACTATCAGGCGCACTACGATGAACTAGCCCAGGGAGTAGAGGGATACCTTGCTTCGCAAGCCTGACGCCACTACGATGCAGGGAGGGGGTGATGCATAGTGTTGAGCCCAGATGATGTGAGTAAGAAAGTCGAACAACTACGTCGGCTGAATGCCGACAGGGACAATAGAGCAAAAAACGTTCAGCAGGTCCGGAACGGGGACGTTCGTACGATCCTGCCTGGGTTCTTCCCGGACTACTGGCCCCAACCCATCATCGCCAACCACATCGACATCGTAGTCCGTGACCTCTCCGAGCAGATCGGCAAGATGCCGACCCTCACCTGTACTGCTGCTGTGAACGTCTCGAACCGCCAGAAGTCGTTCAGCATGAAGCGTACGAAGATCGCCCACAAGTACGCGGATGTCTCCAACCTCCGCATCAAGCTGGTGGAGGCAGCCGACTGGCTGATCTCCTACGGCTTCGTGCCGTGTGTCGTCGAGCCGGACTTCAAGCACAACACCCCGCGTGTGCGCTTCGAGAACCCCATGAATGCCTATCCCGAGTTCGACATCATGGGACACTGCGTCTCGTACGCCAAGGTCCACCAGGACCCGGCTTCGGTGCTGGCTGCCAAGTACCCGCAGTTCGCCAACCAGTTGTACGGGTCCACCGACCCTCGTGACCACGCTCGCATGGGCGAGCAGGTGCTCTCCCTGGTACGGTACGTGGACGCTGACCAGATGCTCGTGTACGTGCCCGAGCGGGCCAACCTGGTTATCCACCAGGCGCCCAACCCGTTGGGCAAGTGCCCTGTCGTGGTGGCCCAGAGAGCCAAGTACGATGAGCAGACTCGCGGCGCCATGGACGATGTGATGTGGGTACAGCTCGCCAAGGCTCGCATGGCACTGTTCAACATGGAGGCTGTAGAGAAGGCCATTCAGGCCCCTCTGGCGATCCCGAAGGACGTGCGCAAACTCTCCTTCGGACCGGACGCTGTTATCCAGACAGACAGCCCTCAGGGGGTTCGCAGGGTAGGCATGGAGTATCCGCCTCAGGTTGAGGCGATGATGCAGAACTACGAGCAAGACTTGATGCTCGGTTCTCGGTACCCAGGCACTCGTGCTGGCGCCTCTCCTGGTTCTGTGGTGACCGGACAGGGAGTGGACGCCCTTGAAGGTGGGTTCGACAGCCAGACCATGAACTACCAGTCTCTGCTGGGCTTCACGCTGAAGAAGGCTCTGAGCCTCTGCTTCCGGATGGACGAGATCCTTTGGAAGAGCGCGAAGAAGGAACTTCGGGTCATGGTCAACGGGTCTCTCTTCGAAGAGACCTACCAGCCCTCGAAGGACATCGCAGGGATTCACGAGGTGGAAGTCACCTACGGCTTCGCCGCAGGGATGGACCCGAACCGAGCACTGGTCTTCCTCTTGCAGATGATGAGCGCCAACCTGGTAGACAGGGACTTCGTACTCCAGCAGATGCCCTTCGATCTGGACACTCTCCAGACTCTCCAGAGGGTAGATGTCGAGAAGTTGGAGGATGCGCTCAAGCAGGGCATCTTCTCCATGCTCACCTCCATGGGTGTCATGGTCCAGCAGGGCCAGGATCCCACTCAGCTCCTCGCAGGCGTTGCCAAGATTATCGAGCAGCGCGAGAAGGGCAAGACCCTCACCGAAGCCGTCATGGCTTCCTTCAAGCAGCCCGCCGCTCAAGCAGGCCCCCAGACTGATGAGGCTGGTAACGAGCTACCGAGCGGCCCTGGTGGCGGGCAACCTGGTCAGCCACAGGGCGGCCCCGGAGGGCCGCCTCAGGCGCCTAGTGGTGCTGGCCCTGGCGGGTTGATGCAGATGTTGGCCGGTCTGTCCGGTGGAGGTAATCCGAACATGCAGGCAAACATCAAGCAGACCCAACCGATTGGACCCTAGCCCATGACCGCTTGCAAGAAATGTGGCCACGATGAGGACAAGAACAAGTGTCCTTACTGCGGTGCCCCCAACAGCCAGACTCTCGGCAACTACGGTGGTAAGCTCCTTACCATATGTTGTCGGAAGGATCCCACCAAGACCACGAAGGGGGGTAAGTGATGGGTGCATTCCTCGGCAACATTGACTTCGGTCAGGCAGAGCCGCCGACCCCCGAGAACCAGGGCAGCTATGGTCCGCGATTCGTCCAGCAGCCGATGGGCTCTGACGCTCCGATGACCGGTTTCATCGAGGCGCCGGATGAGGTGCCGGATCTGCGGATCCGTGGTTACCGCGAGGCTCCGATCGGCGGCAGTGCCGCTCCGGGCGTTCCGAACAGCGATGGCAATTCGACTCAGAAGTCCCAGGCTTCTGGTCCGACTTTCTAGGAGACATGATGATGGCTGACGACGGTACTGAGCACGAGTTGGTTATGTTGGCCATCACTCCTCGTAAGTTCCGCAAGTGGGACCTCCTGGCAGTGGGTGTCCAGTCTATCGGCCTAGCGGCCGGAGTAGTGGCTGACGCCTTCACTGACATCTCCTGCCTCATCCTCCGGCACAGCGAGTATGAGCAAATGCGGCTGGAGTTCCACGAAGATGCCGCAAGTGAGTTGGAGACCTTGATCGCCGACGTGGAAGGGCGAGACTGATGGCTCTTCCCACTGAAGCCTCCGGCCCTATGGGTGCCAGTTCGAGCGGTCGTGGTGGTTACCAGGCCCCGAATAACCCGGCACCTGTTTCCGGCCCGGGTGCCATGTCCCAGCGGACAGACGGGGGTCCTGGTCAGGCTATCCAGCAGCTCAGCAACGCCAAGTACGGAGAGCAGAAGGCTTTCCACGATATTCAACAGGGTGCGCCCATGGCTGCTGGGGGCAGTCCTGGTGGAGGTCCGCCTCCCAGCGCGTTCAGCCAAGCCATTCAGGCTGGCGGCCCTGGTGGTGCTGTAACGCCCTTTGGGGCACCCACACAGCGCCCAGGGGAACCTGTCACTGCCGGAGCACCGCGAGGTGCCGGGCCAGGGCCAGAGGCCCTGAATACGGCTCCCTCAGTCAATCAGCAGGATTTCACGGCTCTGCGCCCCGCCCTGCCGATGCTCCAGTTCCTGGCCAATCTCCCGGGGGCGCACCCGGGTAGCCAGCAGTTCGTCAGGTTCCTCCAGTCGGGTGGTCTGGCTCCGCAGCCGCAGGGCCAGGCTCCCGACAACGTGACCAACCCTCAACTATTCGGAGTCCCCGGTGGGACTGGCCAATGATATCGGGAAGGCCCTCTACGCCTTCTCTGGCGCCGTAGCGGCGCAGTCCAGTCAACAGGAAGTGCCCAAGGGCACGACTCCTGTCACTCAGTCCAACCTTGTCAATGAGGGTCTTCTCGGCCTGGCGTACGATGTGGGTACAGCCCCCGTATCCTATGCCAAGGGTCCCACGAAGATTGCTACCACGCAGGCTTTGAACTCTTTCCGAAACGAACCTGAACAGGCGGCATAGTGGGACTCGGCACCTTCCTCAGCCACGCGGTCAATGATGCCAGCCAATGGGCTGGTGACGCGGGCACCTTCGGCAAGCGTGTTGCCGGAGACGTGGTTGGTGGTGCCGAAAAGGTTCCAGTGCTAGGTGCCGCAGTCCACGACACAGGCCACGTTCTGACGAACCTGGCTAACTGGGACAGGGACGCCTATTCGGGGGCTTCCCGAGTCGTCTCCACCTTCGGTCTTGAAGGTGCGAACATGAACAGTTGGGGAGATGTCCTCAAGGGCAGCTCCTGGTCAAAGGCTTGGGACGAGTCCGCCTACGTCTCTCCTGGCCAGTCGTTGGCCGCCAACATCGACGAAACGTTCGGTGGTTGGACCGGGATCAACCCGGCCACGAAGAACATGGACGAAGCCCATGTTCAGGCGTACTACCAGAACCTCTTCGAAGACCCCGCCAAGGTAGAGGGTGCTTTCAAGCACGGATCCCTACAGGCTAAGATCTTGTCCGGCTCTTACGATGCGGGTCTCTCCTGGTACTCTGACCCCGGGGCTCTTGGCGGTCATGCCATAAGTGGTGCTCGCGCGGCTGCGCACTCCACCACTGGTATCAAGACTTCTGAGGACGCCACCAAGGCCTTGCAAGGCAAGTCGGTCCAGAAGGTTCTGAACGCCACTGAGAACATGACCCCCTACCAGGCGAAGAAGCTTCCCTTCATAGCCAAGTCCGACAACCCGGATATGCTGGCAGGTGTGTTCAACCACACCATCAGTCGGGGTATCCAGGAGAACGCGTACAAGTACATCGCGTCCAACGGGCAGGACGCCATCTCCAAGCAGGCCCTTACGGACATCGCCAACTCTGCCTTGAAGAAGGCGGATGATGGACTCGGCACTTCGGACAAAGGCTGGGGTTCCGAGTCGGACCAGGCCGCCTCCACTCTGGAGAGTGTGGCCAACTCCCAGCAGTCCACTAACAAGTGGGTTCAGACCTCTATCGCCGAGAGCACTGGCGACTGGGACACCATCTCCCAGGCCAGGCACGCCGCAGCTGATGAGGCGCAGGCCAAAATCAATATGCCGGGTACTCAGCAGCGCATGATCCAGGATGTCCTGAACATGAAGGGTCACATCACCTGGCAGCCGGGACGGTTCGATGTCCCGATCTCCGCCATGCGGGCGGCCTTCAAGGGTGCGGACAAGTTTGGTGATGCCAGCAAGATCGCCCAGCACCTGCCCGGCGGGACTACGATTCCTGGGCAGTTTGTCACGCAGGTTCTTTACAAGGGTCTGTACCAGACCCCGCTGAAGGTCTTGAGGGCCTTCGGGGACTCCTGGCCGGACGGGTGGATCGACTTCACCAACAACAAGGCTGGTGACACGCTGGAGGCCTTCCTAGGCCGTGCCCGAGGCATGCAGCCGCAGGTCCGACAGAACTTCATGAACCAGTTCTACGAGGCCGGTAGCGACGTTGGCAAGCGCCAGCAGATTGTGCAGCAGGCGGAGCACGCCGCTGCCACCTCCACCCTGATGGCCCGAGGAGCCTCTGCGGAGGACGCTGAGGCCATTCTCAACGGCACCTACACCCGTCGTACCCAAGAGCTTGCGTTCGGCACTCAGCGTGCCGCTAAGCGGCCCACGGACCAGTCCTTCTCCGCTGCTCCGCAGCAGGGAGTCACGGACGCCGAAGGCAACCCTGTATCCGCCGACCTGGTGACTCATGGCATCGACGATGACGGGGTGGCCTACCACTCTCCGATCCTTGAGACCATGAAGAGGCAGGGTGCGCCCCTGCTTCACTTGGACAAACTGGACAAGTGGGCCGGAGACAACCTGGGCAAGTTCCAGACTCTCAAGAAGGCTCATGGCAGTGCTACTGCTGTAGTGGCCAACTCGGCTGATCTGTTCAACAGCATCTGGAAGAATGGTGTCATCCTTCGACTGGGCTTCACCCCCCGTGTGCTGACGGACATGGGTCTGCGTACCTTCGCCACCATGGGGTTCACTCGGACACTGGGTTTGGAGAAGGAAGCGTTCCGCAATGTTTCCCACAACCTGGGAGTCACTGGATACGACTTCGCCAACCGGATGCTGAAGAATCGGCTATTCAGCTCGGACACCATCAAGTCCCTCAACGATACCGCAGGTGTCCTGACTACCGTCAGGGACAACGCCCGAGTGGACTACCTCCACGCGGTCACCCAGAAGGCTGCTGATGACTCTGCTGTCAGCAAGGGCATGTTCAGTCTTCCCGGCACTCCCGATGCTGCGGCCATTGACAAGCTCAAGGGCCAGTTGGATGCTGCCCAGGAGAAGCTGGACTTCGCCAAGCAGCAGGCCACCTCGATCCAGAAGACTCGGTTCGGTGACGGCAATCTGAAGATCAAGGGTGCCACTCTCACTGACCTGTATGGAAGCGAGAACGCCTCCTGGCTGTCTGCCCAGATGTCGTCCAGTCACATGGTGGGCAAGTACTTCCAGAAGAACGCAGACATGGAAGCCGGTCTCTCCGGCTCTGGCTCGTGGACCAACATCCGCTCTGACAGTCAGAACGAGCTTGAGGCGGCCAGCCACCTGAAGGGGTGGCGGCACGCCATCAACAACCAGATCATGGGTGACAGCCTGGCTTCCCAGGTGGTCCGCAAGAATTGGAATGCCGACGACATCGTGAGTTGGCTCAAGACAGCCCCTGGCCGGGCCTACATGAAGAACATCCCTGGCAACTTTCAGCAGGACTGGGAGGACTACGCGAATCGGGTAGCGTCTCATGTGCACTACACGGTACCTGCTCCTGTCCGGCAGGAGCTAGCTAAGACCGGCGCGTCTGGTATCAGCGCCAAAAGGCTTCAGGAGCTTGTCCCTGTAGTTGGTGACCGACCCGATGTCAACGGCCAGTTGCTTAACCTGAACCAGGGCCACGTTCCTGGCATCACCGCTGCTGTGCAGCACTACCAGCACTTCATGCACAAGTGGTTGGGGTCGATGCCGATCGACACCTTCGTCCAGCACCCCACTGCGGCGGGGTTCTACCGGGCGCATCTTCAGGATGCAGTGGACAAGTACATCTCGTTCAATGGCCTGGAAGACGCCAAGTCGCTGGAGATGAAGCCGGAGCTGGTCCATCAGTTCGAGCAGGGTGCGGTGTCACAGGCCAAGAACGACCTGTGGTCCATCATGTATGACATGTCCAAGCAGTCCACCGCCGCTCACCAGTTGCGGTTCATCTTCCCCTTCATGAATGCCCAGCAGGAGATCCTGAACCACTGGTTCAACATCGCCGCGGACCATCCGTACATCGTGCAGCGCCAGCAGCAGATCTGGAACAGCCCGGCCAAGGCCGGTATGGTGTACGACTCCACCACGGGTGAGCCCGCTGACCAGAACACTCCGTTGGACAACCAGGTCATCCGGTTCCAGATCCCCCATGGGATCGCTAGTCTTCCTGGTCTGGGTTCGCTGGCCGACATGGGCCAGATGCAGATCTCCAAGGGCTCCATCAACCCGATCCTTCAGGGCCAGCACTGGTACGTCCCTGGTGCTGGTCCCATGGCCCAAGTCAGTGTGCAGGCCTTGTCCAAGCTCAACCCTGGGCTGATGAACAACAACGTGCTCAAGTTGGTCATGCCGTACGGTCCTGGCGACAACATCTCCAGCGCCATCCTGCCGACGTTCGCCAAGCGACTGGAGACTGGCTTCTCGGTCAACAACCCTCAGTACGCCAGCACCTTCGCGAAAGTCTACCAGGCAGAGACCGTGCGGTACAACGAAGGGCTCAGGACATCCGCTCCGACCATCGGAGAGGTCCAGTCAAGGGTCCAGCAGCTACTCATCTTGCAGGCCCTGGGGTCGGCTGTACTGCCCTTCTCAGCCAAGTTCAACGCGGGCACCCAGACGGGTGTTCAGAAGCCGCGAGCGAACGTCACCAGTGGCCTTGAGCAGGCCTCTGTGCCTGACCTGTCCAAGGTGCCGATCCAGGCTCTTGTGGACCAGTACAAGAAGTTGGAGTCTGTGGATCCCGCGAATGCGGCCACGAGCTTCTACAACAAGTACGGGCAGGCCATGTTCGCCTTGACGATGGCCACCACGAAGTCCAATGCCTCCGTGCCCGCCACCGCAGCCGGACTGGCTGCCATTCAGGACCCGGACATCCGTGCGATGATCCAGGCGGATCCCAGTGTCGCTTACGCGATCGTAGGGCCTGCGGCTACGCAGGGTCCGTTCGACATGGCCGCATACAACGTGGAGATGAACACCCAGATTGGTGGAGGAAACTCCCAGCCGTTCCGTGGTGTCCTGGATCCGATGGACATGATCAAAGAGAACCAGGCGCAGTTGGGGTGGCAGCAGTACGACCAGCTCATGTCTGTCATCAACGCCAAGATGGCGGAGCGGGGAATCACCTCGCTCAACAACAAGGGCGCTACCGACCTGCGGACCATCAAGAGCCAGTTCCTGACGAACATGAATGACCCCTCCAACCCGGAGTACAACTCGGCCTGGTACGAGCAGTACACGGGCGCCAAGACGGACTGGAACGCCAGAATCGTATCTCTTGAGAACCTGGTGTCTGATCCGAACCTGGTGAACAACCCTGGCCGTACCGACCTCAAGCTTCTGGGTCAGTACCTCGAAGGCAGGCAGCAGATCAACGCAGCACTGGCCCAGAGGCCGACCTCTACAGGTACACCCTCTACTTTGGCCAGTTCGAAGAACGCAGACCTGGCAGGTCAATGGGATGCCTTCGTGTCCCAGTTGGTGATGAGTAACACCAACTTCGCCCTCATCTATCAGCACCTGCTTGGAGGAGACCCGGTGAACTCGAACCTGAAGAGCGACCAGACGTTCCAGCAGTCTCTTAGCGGAGTGGTGGGTCAGTAATGGCAAATCCCGCCGACACGAGTAACGCCAACGCTATCGCGCAGGCACAGGCTGCGGCTGGCACCAGCACTGGCAGTACCACGCTCGCCCCGGTCAACGACATCTCGCAGATCCCTACCGGGGCGCAGATGTACCTGAGTGGGGATGTTGCCACTCCGAGCCAGGGTCGAGGCAAGCCCTCCGCAGGGGAGGGTCCCGGCTACAGTGGTACCGGCCCTTCCGGGAAGACTCCTCAGGGCTACACGTCCAATCCGGATGTGAACACCTACAAGCAGCAGCAGACGGTTGAGCAGTGGCTCAACACCTTCTACACCACGGTGTCTGCCGACCCCAACCTGCTGCGGCAGTTCTCCACTGAGGCTCAGTTGGCCGGTCTTACCGGCCCCAATGCCAACGTGGCGCAGTTGTACTCCGCCTGGCAGAAGCTCATCGTGCAGGCCTACAACCACGACATCAACGGACAAGACATCACCCCCTGGGATGTTCTGGCCAACTCCATCCCTGGTGTGAACCAAGGCACGTACAAGTCCAACACGGGCTACCAGGCAATGACCAGCATGACCTCACAGCAGGCTGCGGACATTGCGGCCAAGGCCGCGTCCAAGAACAAGGACGTGACCACTCAGTCCACCACAACGGACATCAACTACACCGACCCGGACACTGCCCGGTTCGTGTTGAACCAAGCCTCGCAGACTCTTCTCGGCCGACAGGCTACCAATGCGGAAGTCTCCTCGTTCACCAAGCAGTTGAACAGCAACGAGGCCTTGTTCCCGAAGATGACTCAGGATACCAAGTCCACTCAGACGGGAACGGACACCACCACGACTCCGGGGACTGGTACTTCGGATCTGGGTACGCAGGGCCAGACTGTTGTTGGATACGACTCGTCAGGCAACCCGATCATGGGTCCGACCGGATCTACCACCAACACTTCCACATCCGGTAACAGTACGGACACAGTGGTGTCGTTGGGTGAGGCGGACTACACCCGGTACGGTCGTGAGCAACTCGCTCAGGACGCCGCTAAGGCTGCTCCAGACTACGGCGCTTACCAGGCGGCAGTGCCGCTCTTCCAGGCCTTCCTAGGCTCTCTCAAGGGCGCAGTACAGGGTGTGGGGAGCAATGGCTGAGACCCCTCCTGAGACTTCGGCTGAACCTACCAACGAACCTACCAAAGATGGTAACGTTCCGGAGCCCACTCCCACCAACCCTGACCCGGAGCAACTGCGCCAGGCGCAGATCCAGTTGCACAACCAGAAGTGGGAGAAGGTCAACTGGACTCCTCAGCAGCAGGTGAACGGCCACCACATTCTCAGTGACGCCATCGACCAGATCGGGCAGCCTCACAAGTGGGGCGGTAGTCAGCCTGGTGGATTCGATAGCCAGGGTCTTGCCAAGTATGCCTATCAGCAGAATGGCATTCCGATGAGCCACATGATTCACAACCAGATGCAGCATGGTGAGCCTGTGGATGTGGGTCAGCTTCAGCCGGGTGACCTGGTATTCGTCGCCACGGGCGATCCCCAGAACCCTGATCGTACCGGCGTCTATGCCGGAGATGGTGTGATGGTCCACTCTGCACCAGGTGCGGGTGTCGTGGCTAGCAGGATTTCCCACATCGGCAAGATCGTGGGCACCGCTCACCTGGGCTCTGTGGTCCGTACCCCCACCAAGAAGCCTGAGCCTGTGCCGAAGGGTCTCTACGAGACCGATGAGGTTATGCCGCACAACCGGCTGTCCTCGTACCTGAAGCCGTCTATCACCAACGTGTCGGGGGTGCATGTCTGATGGCGATCAACCTGGATCAGCCGTACAGCGCCACCAACAATGGCCAGCCGACCATCAACCCCCAGCAGTTGGCTGAGCAGTACGGCTGGGCCTACAGCTTCCTCTCTTCGGTACCTGAACTGAACACCCTGTTCAAGCAGGCTGTGGCCCAGTCCTGGGATGCCACCCGGTTCCAGGCCGCTATCACAGCCAGCAAGTGGTTCCAGTCCAACTCCGAGTCCATGCGCAACGCGCAGACACAGAAGGTCATCGACCCCGCCACCTACTCACAGCAAGTGGCTTCGGAGAAGGCCAACATACTGGCGACCGCTTCCGGCATGGGTGCCAGCATCTCAGACTCTCTGGCTTCCACGATCGCCACTCAGCAGGTCACCTACGGGTGGAATGCCGATCAGACGAACCAGGCCCTGTCCAAGTACATCAAGCTGAATGGTAGTGGCGCCTTCGGTGGCCAGGCTGGCCAGAACGCCATGGCCTTGAATGAGTTGGCCTATAATAACGGCGTTTCTATCCCGCCCTCCACGATGCAGAACCTGTTGCAGAGTGTGGCAGGGAACAAGACCTCCATGGAAGACCTTCAGGGATACGTCCGCAACATGGCGGCCAGCAAGTTCCCGGCTTTGGCCAAGCAGATCGCCGCAGGCGAGAACGTGTCGTCTCTGGCAGCTCCTTACACCAACGCCATGCAGAACACCTTGGAGGTTGGTCCTGGTCAGGCCAACCTGACTGACCCGCTTATCCAGAGGGCGCTCAACGGCCTCGACAGTACTGGCCAGCCGAACGGCATGAACGTCGAAGACTTCCAGAAGCTCTTGCGGGCACAGCCCGCTTGGGCGAAGACCCAGAACGCTCAATCGTCCACGATGGCAGCAGCCCATCAGATCCTCTCTGCGTTTGGATTTAGCTGATGGCATGGTCTATCTTCTCTGACGGTGGTGGCGATGGTGCCGCTCTTACGTGGGCTAAGCAGTTCTTGCAGTCGCTTGGTGTGCCTGAATCCGCCACGAACATTGAGTTCGTGTACCAGTGGGAGAAGTCCGAAGGTGGTGGAGGTAAGTACAATCCACTGAACCAAGGTCCAGTCCCCGGCAACAGCTCGCTGACCTCTACAGGTCAGCAGTATGGAGGAGGCGCCGCCGACTTCGTCTCCTGGCAGGCCGGTATCCAGGGCGCGGTGGACTACCTCCACATGTCCAACTACACGAAGGTGTACGCAGCCCTCAAGGCTGGTGATGGCAACGCCGCCAAGCAGGCTCTGTGGGCCTCTCCGTGGGCCGCCTCACACTATGGGTATGGATCCTCTTGGTCGGGCGCCTCTGCCCCCTCTGGGGGCGACGCACTACTGGGTGTGTCTCTGGCGGCCACGCAAGGGCAGTTGACCCCGTACGACCCCACCCAGAACGTTACGGCCACCATCAGCCCTCAGGAGCTGGCACAGCAGTACGGTTACGCCTACTCCATGCTGAACGCCATCCCTGAACTGAAGACTCTCTTCAACCAGGCTGTGGCTGGACAGTGGGATGCCAGCAGGTTCCAAGCGTCCCTGCTCAACACCAAGTGGTACCAGCAGCACAGTGCAGCCCAGCGGGCGTGGATCGCTGAAGGCTATACCGATCCTTCGACCCAGAGAGCCCAGTGGACAGCCCAGCAGGCTGCCGTGCAGGCAGCAGCAGCCAAGATGGGTGCTAGCCTCTCACAGGGCACCATAGGGGTTCTGGCCAGCGAGTACCTGATGAACGGCTGGAACACGGATCAACTCAACAAGGCCATGGCGAAATACATTCAGTTCGACAAGAATGGTGCCATGGGTGGCCAGGCTGGTGATGAGGAGATGACCCTCCGGTCGTTGGCCAACAACAATGGTGTGAACATCTCGAACAACTGGCTGTTGACAATGGCTCGGCATATCGCCGACTCCTCCACCACGTTGGAGGATGCCTCCGGGTATGTCCGCCAGCAGGCAGAGAAGCTGTTCCCGAACTACGCCAAGCAGATCTCTGCTGGACAGAACATGTCCGATCTGGCCGCGCCTTACGCGGCTGACTACCAGAAGATCCTTGAAGTGGGGCCGGGCCAGACCAACCTCTTCGACCCGAACATGGTGAAGGCCTTGCAATACAAGGACCCGACAGGGCAGAACACCACGATGCCGATCTGGCAGTTCGACCAGACTTTGCGTAACGATCCCCGGTGGATGAAGACGCAGAATGCACAGGACACCACGATGGGTGTTGGCAGGCAGATTCTACAGGATTTCGGGTTTTCCTTTTAGAGAGGGTAGGTCATGGCAGATTCAACTAGTGCCTCTGGCACGATCAATCCTCCGGGGGGAACTCCCGCAGGCGGTGGCAACCCACCGACTGGGAAGCCCACTCCTCAGAAGAACCCTCCGCCTCTTCAAGGCGGTAACCCGCCTCGTGGCGGTCCGGGTGTGAACACAGGCGGACCTGGTGTGTATACTCCACCCCCGTCTCCGCTACAGGGTATGATCAACTCCCTGTCTGGTTCCACTCGGGACGCCTTCGTTGCGCTGGAGCAGTTGTTCACTCAGTACGGCCTTGGCTCCTTGGTGAACAACATCTTCAACTTCATCAAGCAGGGCTACAGCCAGGACACCATCACTCTGCTCTTGCAGGACACCCCTGAGTACAAGCAGCGGTTCGCAGGCAACGCCATTCGTCAGAAGAACGGTCTGGCCATCCTCTCGCCCGCTGACTACCTGGCCACTGAGGCCAGCTACTACCAGGTGGTGAAGGCAGCAGGATTGCCCGCCAACTTCTACAACAGCACCTCTGACTGGGTGAACTGGATCGGCAACGACGTGTCCCCCACTGAGGTGCAGTCACGAGTGCAGATGGCTCAGACCGCCACAGAGACGGCTCCCCCGGATCTGGTTCAGGCCCTTGGTCAGATGGGTGTGCCGAAGCAGTCCCTCGTGGCCTACTTCTTGGACGACACCAAGGCCCTGCCTATCCTACAGCAGCAGTTCAATGCTGCGCAGATCGGCGCTTCCGCTCTGCGGAACAACCTGGTCATGGATCCCACCCGGGCCAAGACGTTCGCCAACATGGGCATCACAGTGGACCAGGCCAACTCCGCCTATCAGCAGATCGGCCAGACCTTGCCGACACTGGAAGAGCTGGGCCGTGTCTACAACCAGAACTACACCCAGCAGACGGCAGAGAACAACCTGCTGCTTGGCCAGGGCCAAGCTGCTCTCCAGACTCAGCAGTTGGAGTCCAAGGAGCGAGCCGCGTTCAGCGGTAACGCAGGTGCTGCTGGTCAGGGCGCGCTGGCGACTGCCAAGCCGGTCGGACAGTTCTGACGCAATAAGGGTCCGTGACGCTATCATGGCGTCACGCACAATCTCTCTCGGAAGCATCCGGTCTCCGAGCAGTACCTAAATCCGGTTTTCATCTGCTGACTTCCCCGGTCGGCGGGTTGTATCCAATGGGAGTAAGAATGAGCAACGCATGGGACGAGATGAACGAAGAGATCCCCGCCGAGGTTGAAGGCGCTGAGGGCATCGCCAATCTCCGGAAGGCCTACGAGCGAAAGTCGAAGGCCGAGAAGGAGCTACGCGAGAAGCTGTCTGCACTTGAGTCTCGGGAGCGAGAGCGGACTCTGAGTGAAACTCTCTCTGCAAAGGGTGTGAACCCGAAGCTGGCCAGTCTTTACCCGGCCAGTAGGGAGAGCACTCCGGAGAAGGTGGACGAGTGGCTGACTGAATACGCGGATGCCTTTGGCCAGGCTCCCGCACGACAGACTCCCGCTCCGCCGCAGGTCTCCCCGGAACTGCTCGACGCATACGCGCAGTTCCAGCAGCCCGGGTTTAACGCCTCACAGCAGTCCGAAGTAGACGCCATCAAGAACTACCAGTTCGGCGACTCGGGCGATGTTGAGGTGGAGTTCCGCAAGCTCCAGTCTTTCCTGCGGAACAACCCCAACGCTGTACAGAACCCGGGCGCATACTGACGCTCACTCACTCTCTAACACTGAAGGAGTTGTTTCCAAGTGGCTAACGCCTCCGAGTCAACTCCTACGTACAACTCTTCTGAAGAAGGTGAAACCGCCCTAGAGAAGAAGTGCACTCGTTGCGGACAACTGAAGTCTGTGGAAAGCTTCTACCGTAACAACCAGGCTGTTGATGGTTTGCAGAGTTGGTGCAAAGAGTGCCAGAAGTCAAAGAGATCTGCCGGTGACAAATGGAACCGGGACTACAGCTCTTGGAAGTCTGGTATCTGGAAGAACTTTAGGATGACTCCTGATGAGTACTTCCAGCTCCTCGAATCACAAAACGGAGTCTGTGCTATCTGTGAACAGGACGACGGAGACCGGCGTCTAGCAGTTGACCATGACCATGCGAATGGTGAAATCCGTGGCCTGCTGTGCCGGAACTGTAATGTTTGTCTCGGGCTTTTCAAGGACGAGACATCACGCCTGAAGAGAGCTATTTCGTACCTCGAAGGCTAGGATCATAGCTAACGCCTATACTGGAACTGCTGCTGTCAGCAATGTGGTGCAGACCGCCTATGACCGGATGGTTGAGTTTGCGCTGCGTTCGCAGCCGCTCTTCCGCCAGGGTGCTGACAAGAAGCCCGCTGAGCAGGCCATGCCTGGCTCGTCTGTGGTCCTGGAAGTCTACCAGGATCTTGCCCAGGTCACTTCGACCCTCACTGAGACTGTGGACCCCGACGCTGTTGCGATCGGCAACCCCACCACGGTTTCCATCACCCTGAACGAGTACGGCAACACGGTCCTCCAGACCCGTCTGCTGAACCTCTTCAGCTTCACTGACGTGGCTCCGGCCATCACCAACCAGGTCGCCTACAACATGGCGAACTCCATCGACCTCGTGGTCCAGAACGTCCTGCGTGCTGGCATTACGAACATCATCATGGAGGCTGCGGGTGCGCTGGTTCCCTCTGGCGGTACCATCACGAACATCGTCGGCACTGACGTGCTGAAGTCCCGTGATGTGCGTGCGGCCGTGGCCCAGCTTCGCAACAACCAGGCTGTGCCGAAGAAGAATTCCCTGTACTACACCGCCGTCCACCCGCTGGTCTCTTACGACCTTCGGTCGGAGACCGGTGACACGGGATGGCGTCAGCCGCACGACTACTCTGCTCCTGGCTCGATCTGGGCTGGAGAGATCGGCGAGTACGAGGGTGCCTTCTTCGTGGAGACCCCGCGTGCCTTCTCGGCTCAGGCCGGTTCCGGTGCGGGTGCTTCGCAGATCCGGGTGTTCAACACCTACGTGCTCGGCCAGCAGGCCCTCGCGGAAGCCCTCTCCGAGGAGTTCCACGTGGTCTTCGGTCCGGTCGTGGACAAGCTCATGCGCTTCCGGCCGGTCGGCTGGTACGGCGTCGCTGGCTGGTCCATCTACCGTACCGCTGCCAGCCAGATGATCCAGACTGCCGCCACGCTGCGCCAGACTGTCTAACTATGGGAGCCCGCCTTGCCCACCATCAAAGCCTTTACTACCACCAGTGGTACTTCCACCAATGCAACTTTCACGCTAGCAAGTAACCCCGTGGTAGGGGACCTGATGGTGGCATGGCTGGCCACCGACACCCCGCTGTCCATCCACCAGCCGCTGATCAGCACCACCAACATTCAGGATCAGTGGGTGCCTCTCTTCGGTGCGCAGGATGCGCAGCAGCACGATGTGGACGGAGAAGGTGGCCTTCGGCTGTACTGCTTCATGAAGACAGCCAACGCCACCGACGCCACCACCAATGTCTTCACCTTCACCTTCCTGCCGTACACGGATAACTCCGGGCAGAAGGGGGTGCCTCAGTGGCCCACGACAGACTTTGTGGGCATCCTGGCGACCTACTTGACCAGCAGCACGGGCTTCGCTGGCCTGGATACAGCAGCACCCCAGGTCCAGCAGCCGAACACCAACAGTATGGTGTTCGCACTCCCTTCGGTGGACACCAACGGGGGCAGTGACGTGTTCTGGTCTGCGATCGCCGGGCTGAGGATGGGTGTTCCCACGAGCACAGATCCTGCGGCCACAGTGGTCACCTCGGTGACCCTGGCTGCGCCTACGTACGCTACCACACCACTGTCGCTGTACCTCTTCGGAAGCCCGTACAGCGCCTCTGAGTATCCCTTCCGGTTCCAGACCTCCCAAGTGCCAACCGCTGTCCTGACGGGTCTCACAGGCCTTCAGGACGCCTCTAACTGGTACTACAACGGCCCCTTCGTCCGTGAGGGATATCCGTATGAGGGTCCGGACCAGATGCTCCTGCTCAGGTATCCGTACCACTGGGCCTACACGGTCCTCAAGACCGCAGGCATCCTGACCATCGGGCAGTTCTTCTCACAGGACCAGCTCAACGCAGCGGACGTTGTGTACTACCAGAACCAGTTGATCCCAGAGGCTGACCGGGATGCAATCCTGGCAGCCGGTATCGGCGGAGACTTCCGCCCCTCCATCCAAGTGCCAGGGCAGTACGTGAATCCCTGGAAGTACGTTCCGATCTAAGGAGATCGAATGGCTGCCAAACCGAATAAGAAGGCTCCTCTGGGTCAGGGTGGCCGCTTCGCGGCCGTAGCCAAGGCTGCGGGTGGAGGCAAGAAGGGCGCAGCCATTGCGGCTGCGGCTGGTCGTAAGAAGTACGGCGCGGAGGGTATGGCCAAGCTTTCCGCGAAGGGCAAGAGAGATGCTAAGCGCGGGAAGTAGCGTGCCTCAAAGATTGGCCACAGCTAGAAGAACAGCACCTAGTTTTAGGGTAGCCCAACCTCCGCTGGTATAGCTTCCCGCACCACTCACATGTACGATCCTCGTAGGTAACCGGGCGGGGTTCCTTGGGAAGATTTTCCCAGCACTTGTGCTCTATCTGATGACAACGCTTGCAGAGTGTCTCCAGATTACTAGGGTCGTCATTAGTAAAATTCTCATCCATGTGGTGCACTACGAGGAAGCGGTTACTGCCGCATCGGGCACAAGCACCTTGTAGGTGCTGCCGGTACTCCTTGAAATTACGCATACCTTTATGCTACCACAGTAAACGACGGCTAAACCAAGATAGGATGATAAGATGTCAGCAGAAGCGAAGGTTGACCGTGGCGAGGGTCGCGGATATGTCGGCACTGTCCACGGTGCCGATGGTGATCGTGGCGGTTCCGGCAAGCATCACGTGCTTCCGGAGGCTCCGCCGAAGGACGGGGCCAACACCTCTGAGGGTTTCGAGCAGGGCTCGCACAAGCTCCAGTCCCACGCCAAGCCGACCGGTGAGGCCAGTGGCCACCACCAGAAGTTCGACTAAGAGGGCTGCGCCCGATCTCACGGGCGACAACTTCGATGCCGGAGCTATTCGGCACTCTGAGCGTAGGCCCCAAACCTACGGTGGTGGTAGCAAGTACACCTCTGTGGAAGGTGACAACCACGAGGAACCCACCACAGGCTCACATATGATCTCATACCCGGCTCACGGTTAGGACAGACAATGGCACGAGACAACTACGGCAGCTATGAGGCCAAGGGTGTTCCCCTCGTGCCCATGGAGCCGGAATGGGGCAACCCGGACGAAGGCAGCGCCAAGCTTCGCCAGGTGCTCGACAACTACTACGTGGACAAGACTCACCCGGACACCTGGAAGTCTGACTCGGACCCGTCCAACCCGAACCGCCGTATCCCGAAGGGATACACCCCCGAGCTCAACCAGTACGACCCGTACTGCAACTACGACGGGTACGAGGGTGGTAACAAGACTCTCGTCAACTGGGACGAGTACAAGATTGCCGAGAGTTCGGTACTGGCAGAACGGTAAGGAGCGCATCTGATGGCGACCGGAAGTACAGTAGTTAACCAGTTGAGCGCAACCTCGGCCCCCACTTCGGGCAATGGTGCGATCTGTGCAATCAGTTTTGGAGGCACAGCGGTTTTGCAAGCTTGCAAAACCTTCTACATTGAAGTAGATCTACTGGATCCCGCCAATACAGATACTCCCGCCAGTTTTGAAGTACAACTAGTTGGAGGTATCAACGCGATTTCCGTAAATATCGGCGCCGCGATCACCATGCCGGGGGTGTACACGATCATCGCAGACTCCCCCGTCACCTATTGGTCCGCCGACCTTGTGTCACTTTCGGGTGGCGTAAGCCCTCGTGTTGTAGTAAACGGTTTGGCGGGTGAATGAGTATGGCTCGCAAGCGCAAGGGTGTGAACTGCTCTTCGACATGTCTCACCCGGTCTCACCTGACTTTCGGCGAGTGCCTGAAGGACAAGGGCATCACTGCCATCGGGTATAAGATCAGCCGGGGTCGGGACGACCTGAACAAGACCGACCGTGAACTCAGCGCCTTTCGTGACGCTGTGAACCAAGGCGTCATGCCCGATGGCACCACCAAGCAGAAGGTGGAAGACGCCATGATCCTGTCCAACGAGGTTGGCGCCGCATACGGTGAAGACTTCATGAAGGCTACCCCGATGGGAGATATCTAATGGCCTATGGTCAGGTCGCCACTCAGCCGGTTACTCCGGCGCCTACTAGTATTATAGGTGCTTCTCTTACCGTGGCCACTGCCACGACCCTCATCACCATCCCTGCGGGTAGAACCTGGTATGGTTCCGTGGCGGCGGAATGCTCGGCCACTGCCACTTCCGCGAGTGCATACATCTCAACCGCAGGAGCCACCGCAGTACCTACGGCCGGAAACCTTCTTGGTGTAGACGCGGTTGGAGCTACTGGAGGCTTAGGTGATAGCAACGCCAATAGCCTGTCAGGCATCTATGTTTCCGCAGGATCTTCTTCGGCAACTCTCATCGCCACTATTGTGGGCACTGGTTCCGTTTCAGCGAACGGAATCCTTCTGTAATGACTCTCATCGCATCGACATTTCTTGACCTTCAGAACAGGGTCAAGCAGCTACTGTATGGCATCACCTGGAACCAGGAGCAGTTCACCTACCTGACCAACAGTATCGGTGCGGGAGACTTAACCTTTTCAGTCAACGATGCCACTGCGATCAGCCGTGGGCTGATCGAGGTTGATTCTGAGCTGATGAACGTGCAGACGTTCAACCTTCAGACGAACACCATCACGGTATTTCCCTTCGGGCGAGGGTTCTACGGGTCTGTGGCCGCCACTCACGCGGCCAACGCGTCGGTCATCAACAACGCCAAGTTCCCGAAGGTGCGAGTCCAAGAGTCCATCAACGATATCATCAATGAGGTGTACCCCACCTTGTTCGCGGTGCTCAGCACCAACCTCACCAAGAACGCGGTGCAGTACGGCTATCCGCTCCCGGCAACTGCTGATGAAATCCTCAATGTCAACTACGCAGTTATCGGCCCGTCTCAGATCGCCCCGAGCATGCGCCGTTGGCGCTTCGATCCCAATGCGGATCCTGCCGTGTTCCCCACTGGCAAGTCCGTCAACCTGCTGGAGGAAGTCACTCCTGGTCGTACTATGAGGGTGACTTACATTGGCCAGCCTTCCAATTTGGTGAACGACACGGACGGTTTCGCCGCCGTGTCCGGCCTGCCGGAGACTGCCAAGGACGCCATCGTGTACGGTGCCGCTGCCAAGCTCATGGTGGCCTACGATGCGGCCCGTCTCCAGATGGACAGCGTGGAAGCCACTGAGCGTGCTGCGGTGACGCAGCCTACCAGCGCTTCGAACACCAGCAAGTACTTCATGGCCATCTATCAGAATCGGCTGGAGCTTGAAGGCAAGAAACTCCGTGACCGCTACCCGACGTACGGAACTCAGCTTAGCTAAGGAGCTAACATGGCCGGTCCTGGGCAAGCCAGGTTCTACAGCAGCACCTTTGTTCAGACCTCTCTGGCGTCTGGCATCTCCTCTGGTGCCACCACGTTCAACGTCGGCACCACGACCGGTGCTTCTGGCACGCCGTTCGTTGTGTCTGTGGACCAGAACTCCGCATCAGAAGAGCTGATGCTGGTCACCAACGTGTCCGGTCTCACCTACACGGTAACTCGTGGCATTGGTGGAACCTCTGCGCAGTCTCACAACAACGGCGCCTCTGTGGTGCACGTCATGTACGCGCAGGACTTGACTGACGCCTCCGCCCACATCGGCGCCTTCGACGCTGTACACGGCCTCTCTAGCGGCTCCCTGGTGGTCGGTACGACCGACACCCAGACCCTCACGAACAAGTCGCTCACAAGCCCTACCCTGACGACGCCGAACATCACTACTCCGACCATCACTGGTACTACCACTGCGGGTACCATCAACAGTGCGGCACTGACTTCTTCGGCTCTGGTCACAGCCGTGGACTTCTTCCCCACAGGCTTGACTGGAGCCGGGTCGAACACCCGGTACGTAGGTGGTACATTCAATGCCGCCCCCACCTCAGGCACCTTCTCCACGGGAGACTGGGTGGTGGACAGGGCCGGACTGATCTGGATCTGCACGGCGGCAGGTACGCCGGGTACGTGGGTCTCTCTGGTCAACACGTCTGCCACGCAGACGCTCTCCAACAAGACTATCGCAGCTGGTGTTTTCACTGGCAGTGGTTCTGGCACAGGCAACATCGCCCTGGGTGGATACTTCCAAGGCCTTGAGTTCATCACGGCGGGGCTCACCGGAGCCACGGCCTCCGCCGCATTCGTGGGTGGCACTACGGGTGGCCCTCCCGTCAGCGGCACCTTCGCCTTGGGCAACTTCATCGTCGACCAGCAGGGCAACATCTGGGTGTGCATCAGTGCGGGCACCCCCGGCTCGTGGGCTCCTGTGGGAGGTGCGCAGAACATTGCTGCGGCCCCTATCTCCACAGGTACCGCCAGCACTGCGTCCTCCGGCACTACTGACACGATTGACGCGGTGCTAGGTAACTATCAGTTCTCTGCAACAGCAGGGCGCAGGTACCGGGTTGTCGCGGCCAACATGTTCGGCAACGGTAGCGTCGCTGCGGACACCTTTGCAGTTCGGGTCAGAGACTCAGCGAGCGCATCCACCCCCACCACCGCAAGCACCGCTGTTATCGACAGCGGTTGGACTTGTAACACGACCGGATCTTCTGGCCGTTCGATCATCACCATGGAAGACACTTTCGTGGCAGGTGTCAGCGGCACCCACACCTTGGCGCTGTTCACGCAACGTATTTCTGGAACAGGTGTGTTGACCGTTGTCGCCCCGCCTGGTACAGGCCTCCGCAAGCTTTGGGCTGAAGACCTCGGCATCGGATAAGGACGCCTGATGGCAAACATTCCCGGACCAATGGTCGTAAACCCGCTGTCTGGCGGGACGTTCAATGGGCCTCCCCGTCTTGGTGGGGAGACCAGCTCTGCCACGTCCGCATATGTCAAGTCCACAGTGGCCTATGACTACGCCCTGGCGGGCATTCCGTTCCTGTCTGGTGTGTCCAACCGGAACAGCTACTTCCGCCGTCGTTACACTCGTGACCTCCAGCAGATCACGAAGGCTCAGTTCGACAACGGCCAGTTCGTAGGCGAGCAGTCCTTCACTGGCTGGTGGCTGCGAAGTGGCATGTCCTTCCATGGCGGAGCTGGTATCCTATACAGCGACACTGGTCAGGACACCTCTCTGGCCATCAGGTACTACGACAGCTACGGGATCAACCCGTGGACCGTCAACCAGATGAAGCTGCTCAACACCACCAACCAGGCGCTGGCCTCAGCCAACACCAACCTCTTCATCCGAGGGATCAACGTCGGCGGAACCGACTACCTTCTGTGCGCGGATGGCACCAACCTGAAGAGGCTCACGGGCACTGCCACCAGCCTGACGTACACCGTCACTGGTATGACCGGCACGATCTCGTCCATCACAGACGATGGCACCAACTACTACGTGGCCACCACGAGTGGTGTGTACTCTGGTCCGCTGACCAACGGTGTGGCGGGTACTCTGTACTACACCACCAACGGATCCGCCAACATCACCTTGGCCTACGTCAAGGGTCGCCTCGTGGCGACACAGGACAACTACGTGTTCATTGGTCTCCCGATAAGTTCTACTCTTGCCCCGAGCGGAGGCGGAGCGAACAGCAACTTCCATCACCTCAATGCCTCGTGGGTGTGGAACTCCATCGATGATGGCCCTACAGCCATCTACTACGCCGGATCTGCCGGGGCTTTATCCCAGATCTGGTACACCTCAGTGGACAACACAGGTGCGGTACCTGCCATTACTGCTGGTGTCATCGCGGCTGAGATGCCGCGAGGCGAGATCATCAACCAGATCTACGGCTACCTACAGACGTTCGTCGGCATCGCCACGAACAAGGGCTTCCGGGTGGGTACGTACACCACCAACGGACTGATCTACGGCCAGCTCCTATGGAGCTCGGACCCCAACCTGCCCGGTTCCAGTACAGGCATCACCGCCTTCGACCGGTTCATGTTTACCGGAACCAATGCCAACATCAACGGGCAGTCTGGTCTGGTCCGTATCGACCTCGGTACCACGACCACCGGCTCCGCTCCGAACTCCAGCTATGCCTACGCCAAAGACATCTCCGCCCACGTATCAGGCAACGTGACCTCAGCAGCCACGCTGGGGAACTCACAGCTTGTGGCCGTATCCATCCTAGGCCAGGGCGTGTATGTGCAGAGCCCCACTCTGCTGGAGACCTCAGGTGCATTCGTCACTTCCCGTATCAGATACAATACCACAGAGCCGAAGTTGTTCAAGTTCCTTTCTCTGAGGTGCCCTAACGCTTTCTCTGGGTCAATTGGAATTGCTGTGTCCGACCCTACGGGGGCCACGAATACGGTGACCACCATTGACCAGAATACATTCTCCCTGAGCAATATAGGGCTACGAAACCCCACCTCTGCTCAGGAATGGATTTCCCTCACGTTCACCCTCAACCAGGGAACTACCACTGCCGGACCTACTCTCAACACCTGGCAGGTAAAGGGGTATCCGGGAACCACCCGGCAACGGCTTATCACCGTGCCATTCTTGATGTTCGACTTCGAGAAGGACAAGTTCGGACAGACGCAAGGCCAGCGGGGGGCTGCTTGGCCGATCCTTCAGCAGTTCGAGGCGTTTGCCACCGCAGGAGACATCGTGTTGTTCCAGGATCTGAATACCGGGGAGAACCTTCTGGTCATCATCAACGATGCAGAGTTCGAAATGCTTGCACCCCCCCAGCCTCAAGAGGAAGGTATTGGGGGATACCTGACCGTGTCGCTGCTAACGGTCCCATAAACTAGGGGAACTAGTGAATTCATCTGCTCTAGCCGAGTGGGCCTTGTTTGGTTTCGGGGCCATCGTCACCCTCTTGGGTGTCGTCGCCGCCAAACAAGTCCCGAAGCTGTTCAAAGGCAAATCCATTCAGAACGTGGTGGACAGTGCCAACGCCATTATCGAGATGTACGAGAAGCACGTCAGTGCTCTCGAACTCAAAGTAGATTCTCTGGAGAAAGAAGTCTCGGCTCTTACCGCCAAGCTGGACGAGACCTTGAAAGCCAACAGCGTTCTTCAGCGGATGCTAGCGGCCAGTCCGGCCATCAATCTGCCGGAGGTGAAATGAGCAGGTTCCGTTCTGAGTCTCGGTTCATGGACCCCCATGATCCTGCCAAGAGCCAGGTCCGACCTATCCTCCCGTTCTTCGTGGTGAACAGCACGGTGGATGGATCCTTGGCGGAAGCCAAGGGCCACGGGTTCTACTTCTCCTTGGACCACGAGGAAGCACTCCTCGGCCACACCAACATATCCCGACTCGGAGCTTACCGCCGTGGCTTCCGAAAGAGCGGGCCGGAAATCGGCGAAGGAAAGAATGTGAACGGATGAGTCCTATCATCTTTCCCGATGTGTCCAACTATCAGCGAGGGCTGGTTATCCAGCCAGGTACCGTCTTCGTCTGGGCCAAGGCCACGGAAGGCACCACCTACAGAGACGACACGTACCCGGGCTTCAAGGTCCAGGCTGCCAAGGTGGGTGCCGAGTTCGGAGCCTACCACTTCCTCCACTCCGGGGACGGGTCCGCTCAGGCGGACTTCGCCTTCTCGGTTGTGGGCAAGGGTGTCCCGCTGACGCTGGACGTTGAGCCCACCGGAACGAGCTACCCGACCGTCGCAGACGTGAAAGCCTTCACAGCCCGCTACAGGGCCTTGGGAGGCACCTGTGAGGTAATGTACTACCCCAAGTGGTACTGGGCCTCCCAGGGCTCTCCTAGCCTGTCTGGGCTAGGTCTTAAGCTCGTATCGTCCGGCTACCCTGCCGGGTACACAGACAACTCTGGCAACTGGGACCCGTACGGTGGGCTCACGCCCTTCCAGTGGCAGTTCTCCGACAGCTACGAGTACGGCGGCATGAGGGTGGACTTCAACGCCTTCAAGGGCACTCTCGATCAGTACCTTGTCGCCATCGGCGCCAAGACTGTGGCGCCTCCGCCTCCCGTCACACCCCCGACTACGTCCTTGGAGGACGACGACATGCAGCAGGTTGAATCCCTCAGCGTCCACCCGGACAGCTACGTCTACACTACCATGAACAAGAGCCACTTCAGGCTGGCCATCGACGGCTTCGGCAAGAACGCCACTGTGCGTGTCGTTGTGTTCGACGGCCCGTCCGCCCTGGTCTATGACGACCTGATTCTGGTCAAGGGTTTCCACGACATCGCCATCGATTCTGCCCACACCTCGCACGTCACTGTGCAGCGCATCGACTCGGGTGAGTTCCCGATCGGTGTCGGTGCCTACTAGGAGACACTATGCTGGATCGGTTTGCCAAATGGTTCGCCAGCGCTGCGGGTGTCTGGCAGACCGTATTCATCTGCCTCTCCTGGGTCGGCGTGGAGAAGGTCTTCCCGAGCTCAGACCCCAACGGGCTGGTGCTATTGTACGTGCTGACCATCTACTCGGCTGTCACTCAGCCGATATTGGCCTACTCCAACAGGCTCGACACTGAGCAAGGAGCTGCCATCCTCAAGCACCTCGGGGATGTCTTAGATCGCGTAGCCGCCATGGAAGCAGCGATCCTAGAAGACACCGAGGCGATTCAAAACACCCCTTCGAAGGAGAACTAAATGTCTGGTACCGACGATATCAACCTCACTACCACGGCTGTACTCACGGCGGCCTACACGATCACCGCACAGGACTACGTGATCTTCTACGACCCGACCAACGCGTACGTCATCACTCTTCCGGCTGCCTCGGCAGCTCTTAAGGGGCGCAACTATGTGTTCATTCAGACCGTCAGCAACGCTGGTCAGGTGACTCTCAAGTCAGCGGGTGGCACTGTCAACGGTGCCGCTGCTGGTACCGGCCAGATCGTCACGGCCTCGAAGATCGGCACGTTCGACATGTACTGTGACGGAACCAACTGGTGGGGTGGCAACAGCCCGACCACGCTTCTCTAGACAAAAGCAAGAAGACCCCCTCCCTTTCGGGAGGGGGCTATTGTGCGTTGTCAGCTCTTACGGGGCTTCGGGTCTACGGGAGCCGGGTCCTTCGTGGCCTTGTCATACGGAGTGTTCTCTGGCTGGTGGGTCGGAAGGTTCCGGATGACTTCCTTCTCTTCCTTGGAGAAGGGCTGGTCCTTGTCCTTGTCCTTGCTCACTTCTTCCCCTTCTCAACCTTCGGAATCTGCTGGGTCTCAGCAGTGGCGTTCGAGTACTTGGCCCAGTCCTCGCCATCCCAACCACCGGAGTGCCTGGCCTCGTAGCCAGAAGAACCGCTCGTCTTGCTGTCCTTGTTCTCGTCCTTGTGCTTCGCCATCTCTACTTCTCCTTCGGCTTCTTGTGCTGCGGCTGGTGGCGAACATACTCGTGGTCGAGCCTCGATCGCAGGTACTCCAGAGGAGTCTGGATCTTCGGCTCATCCGTAGCGGGCTTGTCCTTGTCCTTAGCCATGATACTCCTTCATGTAGTCAGCCAGCGACATGCCCTTCCCACCCCAGCAGGTAGGGAAGATCTCAATATCCGTCGGAGTTGGGATGCCAGCATACCCACTCTCCATCACGCCACGTACAAAAGTAACAACCTCTTGGAGCTCCGTCACAGGTACGTCTAATAGAATCTCGTCGTGGAACGTCATCAACAACATCTCGTCGTACCTCTCCGAGATCTTGATCAGTCGTTCCATTAGCACGTCCCGTGCCGTCCCTTGACACACACTGTTGATGGCTTTGTACAGCCGCTCCGGGTCCTGAGGGACGTACCTTCCAGATCCCAGCCGCACAATCGGCAAATGCTGCAAGTACTTGCTGTAGGCTTCGATCGCCGGAGCTGCCTTCTTCCATTGATCTCTCACCTCCGATACGGTCTTCGGGTTGGCATCAAGCCAGCCATCCTGGTACCTGGCTTGTCGAACCAGAGTGGTCACGCCCGCTGCGTACAGCGTGCCCAGGATGATCCGCTTCATCTTCTTCCGCTGCGCGGGAGTATAGTCAGGGCCGAAGGCAACCGCCGATGCGGCGGAGTACACATCATACCCACCCAGCAGATCAGGAATCAGGTTCCTCTCCTCTGCGAGGCCTACGGCCACGCGAGGCTCAATCTGGCCAAGGTCTGCGGACACGAGCACGTGTCCGGGACGGGGGACGAACACGGACCTAGCGGGGTTGCTGCTACTCACAGTCTGTACTGCGGGCTCCGTCACTGACCAGCGGCCGGTAACCGTACCTAGAGTAGAAACAGATGGGTGTACGACGTTCGAGCCGTCTACGAACCCAGTCAGGGTCGTCAGAAAGGTGGCCACGTTGTAGTTCTCGGCCACCGTCATCAGCAGCTTCAGCGGCTCGTTGTCCGGGTGGTCCTCTGCCAACTCCTCCAGAATCTTCCCTGTCAGCGACCACTGTCCTTCAGGATGCCTTTCGCTTGGCTTGGTCCTCTTGGTGAGTTTCACTCCACTCTCGATTAAGACACTGGCCCTTAGGGGAGAGCCTGCAACACAGCCATACCGGTCCAGCCATGTACTTCGAGCAGTCTCTAGGCGACCGCCCCACTCCTCCATAAGCTCCACCAACCGAGGAGATGACACCTTCATCCCTCGCATCCTCATGCGGGTGGCTATCGCCCTGATCTTGCACTCGTTCGGCCATGCCGTATGCACACCTTTCTCGTACATCATCGGCTCCAAGACCATGAACAGCTTGCGCACGTCCCGTGCATCTGCGCCAGCGTAGGCCACGAACACCGGATCGTACACGTCGATGATGCGGAAACCCTCACCGATCTGCTTCTTGGTCAGCTTGCCATCCGGCCGCTTCCCCAGAAGCTCCCTGAAACGGGCGTAGAGGGCCTTCTCAGCCTCTTCCAACCCCGGACCCACATAGAGGGATACCAGCTCCTTCAGACCGTGCGGTACGGTCTCTCCGGGCCACAGCAGCTGGGCCAGGACTTTGGTGTCCAGATTCTTGTCCGTGATGTCGATGCCGAAGTGCTGGTGGATGGAGATGCAGTCGGCCTGGTCATGGCTGATGAACTGGTTGGCTTGCTCTAAAACCTGCCCAACCACGGCAGACTGAGCAGGATCCTGTACATCAAACACGTAGGTGTGATGGCCTGTGTCCAACTGGACGGTGCGAAGACGCCAGTCTTCGTCCCAGTAGTTGAGGCTGGTGAACTCCGTGTCGAGGCCGAGAACATCGGCATTCTCAAGAAGGATCTTGAGGTAGGAATCCAGGGGGTACTCGAAGTCAGGTCCGAACATTTACCGCTCCGAAGGGAAGAGGTGAGGGTAGCCCCAAGGCTCCTGGGTTTCCACAAGCACAGCACCTCCACCGATACGGTGGAAGTCCGGGCTGTGCTCCATGTCGTACGGACCTATTGTACGATGGTACTCGACCTGCCCATCTCGTACGTAAGGAACGAAATCCGGGATCTCCCACTCCTCTTCGGTGTAGTATTTACCTGATGGCTTGAACAGGATCACGGTTGCTTTGGCCATGACATCTCCTTTCGTAGCGGTGATCGGATTCGAACCGATGATCTCTGCGTTATGAGCGCAGCGGGGACGACCGAACTCCCCTACACCGCGTTGCGGGCACCGTGCGCTCTAGGCTTGCGCCGTGCCCTCTACCTCCCTGTTCAGCCTACGTCGGAGGGTCGGCAGGAGATCCGCTAGAACGTACGGTCGTGCACGTCCACCCGGACCCAGCCTTCGAGGTGCCTACTATTGTCTTGCCACTTCACCATACGGGGTCCGCAGCCTACCCGAAGCTCATCTGACAGGGACATGTCGATGAAGTACCCCGGCTCGAACTTGGGGGCCAGTTCGGTGATGGTAGCAGTGTCCGGGATGAACAGAGCACCGTACTCAGAGGAGCTGGCTACGAGATTGTTGTCTTCGCTAAAGATACCCCTGTCCGGCTCGAAAGGTCGGTCCAATTCCACTGTGAAGGTTACTTCGTATTCCTTGGTCATAGCAGCTCCAGTTCATCTTCAGTGCACGTCCAGAAGTCGTCCTCAGGCAGGCCTGACTCCTCGGGGGCGATACGAACCTCGTATAGCGGGTGGATACCGGGCTCAGGTACGTCAATGATATCCCCAGCAACACCTCGCGGATAACCTGGGATAGACGAGTTCCCGTACTTCACAATGCAGACGCTGTCGCCGATTCGGAACGCCATCAGTAAGTCCTCTCTTCGATGCCGAAAGGCCAGGTATCTGGACTGGCCTCCACCAGAGCCACCGCAAAGGCGACGGCCCAAGTGGTGTACGCAGCCACCAAGCCCCACACTTCGTGATCTCCGACCACTACCAACTGCTGCACACACCAGGAGTCCATGAGCTTGCGGACTCGTACAGTCGGCTTGCTAGCCAAGGCTATCATGCCCAAATCGCAAACGCAAAGTGGCCGGTCAACCACACCATCGTGAGTACGAACAGGCCGATGAAGAACAGGTGGAAGAAGGACCACTGGGTGATCGGCTGGCCCTTGACCACACTGAGCATGTGCCACACGGCGGCTGACAGGGTGTTCTGGGGACGGCCTGCGGCCAACTGCCACAGCTCGTAGGTGAGGAAGGTGGTGAACCAGATGATGAACCATGCGGCCCAGAACGTCAGGGAGAAATGGCTGGGGTGATAGTTCACGGCGCCTCGATCCCGAGGTACTGGATCGGGTGGTCCTCTTCGATGGTGTCATCATTGCACGATGATGAGTCCCATAAGTTCCAGCTGGGTAAGAAGATCTCCCACACACCGGCCTGTCGGCGGTACAGGTCGCCATACTCCATCCGGTAGTACCCGTCCTTGTACTTCTCGTCGGTAGTCTCCTCCGCCCAAGGCTCCGGATCCTTCATGCGGGTGTAGTTCTGGTAGAACTGATCAGCCGGGTACTCCTCGATTTCCTCGGCAGTCCAGTGGAACACATCCTTCTGGTCATCGGCATCCCGGCGGTACCAACCAGTCACAGCAGCGGGGGCAACCTCCGTGATCACCGCATCGGCAGGAAGGTTAAGAGCTTCCCCATTACTAGCCCTTCCCCACTGGGAGACGGCACTCCTGTGCCAAAGGCTGTCCATCTCAACATCAAACTCCACGTGGTACTTTGTCACAGGGACACATCCCAACCCAGTAGGCGGTACTCTTCAAGGATCTGGGTGATCCGTGCCTTCGGCACGGCCACAGTGTACACCCGGCTCGGGAGCCGGGTGACCCGAACGAACGTAATCAAGTCCATACCTCCACCATATGGCACTGGGGGTGCCCTGTCAAGTACTTCAAGGAAGATTGTTCTCTGCGCCTTGCGGCGCAGTAGTAGGTGGTCCAGAAGAGAAATGCCCCCCTACCCCCCATGAGGTTTCATGGGAAGGTAGGAGGGAACTTCTCCCGGACCGCTTGTCCAGATGGAGTTCCTGCCCCACAGGTCACCCTGCATAGAGATAGATTCCACGGATCTGTCGAATCATGCACGTCCCTAGGTAAAGAATTCTTTACCTTACCCACCTTGACAGACCCACGGTCCGTAGGTATGGTTGTGGCATGGAAGAACTCATCCGGAAGCACATGGCCCGTGCGAAGCGGGTCGTACACGCCGAGTCGTTCAAGTGGTACATACCTGAGTGCGACCAGGAGGACATCCTCCAGAGCACGATCACCAACGTCATCCAGTACTGGAAGCCCCCGGCCATCAAAGATCCAGAGGCGTACTACCTCAGTTGCCTGCACATGCAGGCCCGGTCTGTGGTCATGCGTTTGAAGGGCTACCACAACGGGAAGAAACGACCTCAGCAGCTCAAGGCGGCCGGGGAAGAGGCTACCTCAACGGTCGGGTTGTACCAGCCGACTACCGAAGGAGATACCTTGCTCTTGGACGAGAGGATCTTGCCGACCATGCCGTCAGCTGAAGATGTCTACCTGGCCACCGTCCCCAGCAAGCGTGAGACGGCCCTCAGGGAGGCCGTAGACAGCCTGCCAGATCGTCAGCGGGTGGTTCTGACCCACCAGTTCTACGAAGAGCTCAGCGTGGCTGAGAGCGCTTCGGCTCTGGGACTCACCATCTCCGAGGTATCCTCCCTGCGGAGCAACGCCCTTCGGGCTCTGAAGAGGAAGCTCAATGCCTAAGGCTAAGAAGTTGGAGCGGTTGAGTATCAACCACGACAAGAACAAGCAGAACGTGTACGTGTTTTGGATCGACGGAGTGACCTCAGGCACCATCTCCCTGACCCCTGAAGAGGCGATCGCCATTGGCGAGGTCGGTCAGATGGCCAAGGTCTACCGAGAGGAGACGAAAGGTGCCTAAGGACTTCGTGCCACCTCATTTTTCGTACTCCTCCATGTCGAGCTGGATGCAGTGCGGCCAGCAGTACTATCTCCAGAAGATGGCCCACGTTCCGGAGCTGCCCTCCTGGTGGCTGGTGGGAGGCAGCGCGGTTCACGCGGTGACCGAGCAGTACGACCTGGAAAATTTTCCAGAAAATGGTATAGACCAATTATGGCAGGACACCTTCAACGCTGGCGTTGAGGAGCAGAAGACCCGCTTCCCCGATGTATCCAAGTGGCGCACGGCGGGGCGCAAGTCCAAGGCCAAGCCTGATGGTGAAGACTACCTGGCCTGGATGGACCTTGGTCCGCAGTTCGTGCGGAACTACATCGAGTGGCGCAAGCTGACCCAGTTCAAGATCTGGGATGAAGCTGTAGTCGGCTTCGACCAGGATACCGGCGAGGTCGAGACGACCTCTGGTGTTGAGCTCTCGCTGGAGTTCGAGATCGGTGGTTGGATGTGCCGAGGGTCCATCGACCGAGTGTTCTACGTGCCGAACTCGACGGACCTGATCGTAGTGGATATAAAGACCGGCTCTCGGATGCCGGATAATGACCTTCAGCTTGGCATGTACGCCGTGGGCATGGAGGTGCAGTACGGTGAGCGCCCCAAGTACGGGGCGTTCTACAACCCCCGCTTGAACAAGATGAGTGATCTCTTCGATATGTCGCCCTACACGGTTGACAGCCTGGCCCAGATGGGTGTACAGTTCAAGAGCGCGATCAAGAACAAGATCTTCCTTCCTCACAAGTCCGTCCTATGCGGCTACTGTAGCGTATCTGCTGGTTGCGCCGCAGTGGGCGGCAAGGATGCCCATCTTTACACTATCGAGAAGGTGTTGAATGCCTGAGATTACCTTTCGTCTGCCTGGCCGTGAGCAGTGATCCCTGAGTGGGACAGGTTCTGGGCAAAAGTTTCGGCCGAGGGTGACTGTTGGATCTGGACTGCCCAGATCACGGCTAACGGGTACGGGGCTTTTCGTTCCAAGGGTCGAGGCGCTTACGCGCATCGGGTCTCGTATGAGTTTATGGTGGCCGAGATTCCGGAGGGGCTGCATATTGATCATCTATGCAGGAACCGGAAGTGCGTCAACCCAGACCACCTAGATCCTGTGACAAAGCGAGAAAATGACCGGCGCAGGCCCCCGAAGACCCATTGCCCCAAGATGCATATGTATGACGAACAGAACACGTATTTCGATAAACTTGGCGTGAAGGTCTGTAGGGCCTGTGGCCGAGATCGTGCGCGTAAAAAGTACCGGACCCTCCACGGATTGGAAGTTTGATGCCAGACCTTACTTTTCGACTTCCTGGCAACGCTCAATATTCGTATGCAGAAGTGACGTTCTCCGCCAATGAGTTCCTGACGCTGAATCCCGGAGAGATCCGCGCGTCCCTTGAGGGAGCTCTTGCCGACCTTAACTCCGCCTTCCCGAGGAGTGCGGCGGCCCAGCCCACCCAGCTGCCACAAGCCGCCCCTGTGGCCCAGCAGCAGCCTCAGCAGGCCGCTCCGGCTCCCGCCGGACAGAACTGCGTCCACGGTCCGCGCAAGCACTCCAAGGGCACCAGTGCCCGTGGCGAGTGGCAGGCCCTGTTCTGCGCTCAGCCCAAGGGGCAGGGCCAGTGCCCCGCTGTGTGGCTGAAGGCTGGCGAGCCTAGGTGGGTCTGGGGATAGTGCTCTCTCTCGCCAAGACGTTACGCCAGGAAGGAAACCGAGGAGAGGCCCTTCCTGACCTGTTCAAGAGCTTCACGGTGAACGGTGTTCGTTTTCGGCGAGGTGGACTGCATTTGATCGCGGGCCAGCCTGGGTCCTACAAGACTCAGCTGGCCCTCGCTCTGGCAGATGCGTGGAAGTTGCCGACACTGTACTTCTCCAATGACAGTGATGAAACCACGGTGGCTTCCCGCATGATTGCCCGCAGAATGCGGGTCAACACAGAGCGAATCGAAGAGCGTATGCACCGGGAGCCCAAGTGGGCGAGTTCCCAACTGACTGACCTTGACCACATCAAATGGAACTTCAGCCCGAATCCCACCCTACCAGAGGTTGAAGAAGAGCTTCAGGCTTTCAACGAAGTCTTCGGGACCCCCCCGGTCTTGGTGGTCGTGGACGTTCTCATGAAGATGAACTACGTTGAGGACAGCGAGCACACTACCGCCATTCGAATCACAGACTACCTGGCGGGTATTGCTCGGGACTACTCCGCTTGTGTGCTCCTGGTGCATCACGCCTCCGAGGGGGTGCCGGGAAATCCGGTGCCTCCTCGTTCGGCGGTTTTGCAGAAAGTCTCGCAGTTCCCCTCGCTGATCCTGAATGTGGCCCCTATGCCGTGGACTGGGGATCTGGCTATCTGCGCCGTTAAGAACCGGCACGGAAAGCAGGACCCCTCCGGCAAAGACCACTTCATCTTGAAAGCTTATCCGGCTCAATGTACCTTTGAGGACATGCCCTGATGGCCAAATACGTGATTTCCGTGGGTGGCGCACCGCGCCGGAAGAGCAAGTACCTGCACGTGCAGGAAGGCACGAAGGTTCGGGCCGTGGCTCGATTCCTCTCCAAGGAGGATGCCGAGTACTTCAAGTCAATCCTGCTTGGCGTTCTTCCGATTGAGAGAGAAGATGACTAACACCGCGATAAACAACAAGAAGTTCGGCTTCAATGCTGAGGCAGAATTGCTCCAGTACTTCCGAGACAAGAGGATCACGACAGAGCGACTGCATCTGGCTGGAGCAGAAGACGAAGGTGATCTGTTGATCGACTTCTTTGCCATGCCGATTGTCGTTCAGTTGAAGACATTCGCCGCGCGTACTGCGAAGGGCGCAGAGCGCCCTCTGCCGGTCTCAAAGGTCCGTGGTTGGTGGAGGGACCTAGCGGCCCAGCGAGAGGCTTACAGAGCCCACAGAGGCCTCTCTGAGGCCCCCGGAGGTATCCTGGTCGTGAAGGTAAAGGGCCAGCCTTGGGACGACGCCATGATTATTCAACGGTTGGGAGACTGGGCAACATGATCCGAGGAGTACTCAGCCACTACGGCGTGACGGTCTCCGACCGGCCTGTGTGGCAGCGGGTGAGCTGTCCTGTCCATGATGACGCGCACGCCAGTGCCAGTGTGATGACCTTCGGCCCCTCGCCCCGGATGGTGTGCCATGTGTGCGGTAAGACCTGGGGTCCGATAGAGCTCGTTATGGAGATGGAGGGACTAGCCCGAGATGCTGCTGAGCAGCGAGCAACGGAACTTGCTCCAAACGAGCGCCGAGACATACAATCGCAGCCTGTGGCGAGCGGAAGAGTACTTGGCAAGCCGAGGACTTTCTCTAGAGTTCGCGGATGGTGAACTCCTTGGCTACGTCGAGGATCCCATTCCCGGGCAAGAGCAGTACAAAGGAAGGCTTAGTATCCCGTATGTCACCAGAGCTGGTGTCGTTAATCTTAAATTCCGATCAATCGAAGCAGACTCCGGACCGAAGTACCTCAATCTCTCCGGATTCGAGACGAATCTCTATCATGTCGAGAGCTTTTTCCAAGCTGCGGACTACATTTGCGTCACGGAGGGCGAGATCGACGCGCTTTCTCTTGTCCAGGCGAACATACCGGCTGTCGGTGTTCCTGGTGTTAAAGCGTGGAAGTCTTTCTATAGGCGTTGCTTCGAGGACTTCCCCGTCATTTACGGACTTTGCGATGGTGACGAGCCGGGCCGTGACTTCGGTGTCTTTCTCTCGCGGGAAATCAAAGCTCGGCCGATTCACATGCCGCCGGGTGAAGATGTGAATTCAATCTTGATAAAAGAAGGCCCAGACTACCTCAGGAAGAAGCTAGGGATATGACGCTCAAGCTCGCAAGGGTACGAGGCAAGGCCGATCAGTACGTGTTCACTTACGACAACGGTACGAAGGTGGTGGCCTGGCAGGTGGACGGCAACGACGTTGATACGGAGATCCTGACGGATGTGGTGGACACGGTTCACCCGGGCTTTCCCGCGTACAACCTCGCCCACCTGGGGCACAACGACATCCGAGATGCCATCGCCCGAGTGGCGGCCACTGTGCAGCCGTTTCAGCCGACCCTTCCGGGTCTGGAGAACTATGGTGCCGAGGCAGCTGACAAGGCTGCCCGCGAGGAAGAGCAGCGGCTGCTGAACATGGGTGCTGCTCTGCGCACCGGTATCAACATGGGTCCGGAAGACATTCCGGTGTTCGACAATGGCGAGCTGCCGGATGTCAACTGGGGGGCGTGAGGCCGTGAAGACGACTCTGATCCTGCCGGATCTACAGGTGCCTTACCACGATCCCAAGTTCATTCGGGTGATGGAGAAGTTCATCAAGGCTTTCCGCCCCCACGAGGTCGGCCAGATCGGTGACCTGATGGACCAGCCGCAGCCATCACGATGGAACAAGGGGATGGCGGGCGAGTACGCCCGCACCTTGCAGAAGGATGTGGACGACACCCGCAAGATCCTCGTTCGCCTTCGGGTGAACTGGGTCAAGCTGGGCAACCATGACGAACGTGTCGAGACGTACGTGGACCGGTACGCTCCGGCTCTCGCCAGCCTGGCGTCTCTGCGGTTTGAGGAGATGCTAGGTCTTGACGAACTGGGTGTCACATACCACCGCAAGCCGTTCGCCATCGCGCCCGGCTGGATCGCCGCTCACGGCCACGAGGGGGGCCTCTCATCCGTGGCAGGGCGGACAGCCTTCGGGCTGGCCAAGAAGTTCGATCGGTCCGTGGTGTGTGGTCACACGCACCGTGCTGGGATTGTCAGCGAGACGGTTGGTCTGGGTGCCTCTCGACGGCAGATCTCCGGCTTGGAGGTTGGCCACGGCATGGATCTACGCCAGGCCACCTACATCAAGTCGGGGGTTGCCAACTGGCAACAGGCCTTCGGCCTGATCCATGTGGAAGGCAGCATCGTGCAGGCTGAGCTGATCCCTGTTCAGAACGGACGGTTCATCTACCGAGGCAAGGTGTACGCCTGATGCGAGAGATATTCATCGACGTGGAGTATCCACTGACCTCCGAAGACAAGGACTCAACCTCTGAGGAATTGCGGCGAATGGCCGCAAAGGAGATTGAGAAGTGGCGAGGGTTGAACGAAGAGGTTAACCAGATGATCCAGGACCAAAACAAGGAGCACCGCAAGTTGCAAGATCTGGGTAGGCGAACTCAGCGCCTTGTATCTTCCGCAGAGATCTTCCTGGAAATGCTCATGAATCTGGCGGAAGAGCTCGAAGATGAGTGAGGTTGAGGGCATCGATATCGCCGCCAATGCGGCGCACATAGCCTCATACCTTCGTCGCTCGTACCAGATGGTTGAGCGAGAGGACATCCTACAAACCATCTGGGTTTGGGTGTACTCACATGAGGAGAAGATAGCGGAATACCAGGACGGCACAGAGCATGGCCGAAACAAGCTCCTGAAGTCCATGCGGATGGCCGGTATCAAGTTCTGTCAGGAAGAGAAGGCCCGTATTCTGGGCTACAAGATCGAAGACCTGTACTACTACGATCTCCCTCTCATCCGAGACACACTGACGAAGATCTGGGATGAGGAAGCGTGGACCAGTCCGCCTCAGCCGGACGAGCAGGCCCGCGTCAAGCGCAGGGCTCCCAATGAAGGGAACGAGTATGTCACCACCTTGGCCGATGTCTCCAGGGTCGTTGCGCTCCTCAGTCTTGAGGACCAGCGACTCCTCAGAGACCATTACCACCTGGGCATCAGCTCGACAGAACTCGGAAATCGGCTTGGCATTACAGGCGGAGCCGTGGACGGAAGACTCGGACGGCTCACCCGTAAGGTCCAAAGGCTACTCGGAGGCGAGCGCCCCCAAATCTGAGCTGGAGGCCCGGGTGTGCGAGTGTACGCACACCCACTACATGCACGGTGACCGTGCAGTGGCCCTCTGCGGGGGCATGGAACCGGGCACAGAGGACTTCCCAGGAGTGAAGTGGGCTATCGGTAGGCAGTGCACCTGCAAGGGCTTCACACAGGCTCTCTGAGCCTGGGAACAAAGAAAGCCCCCGGCCATTGGCCAGGGGCTACTCTGTGTCTACTTATTCCTCCTCGCAACCCTGCCTATGAGCAGGGAGGTCACGACACTAGCCACTAGGTACGCGATGAACACCAACACCCAGAACATCAGCTCTTCTTCCTCTTGTCGAGCCACTTGGTAAGCTGCCTCTCGGCCAGGTAGAGAAGGCCCACAAGGGCGTACCCACCCCCGAACATGATCAGCCATGTCTCACAGTAGAACCACACTACGGCGCCCATCAGGAACCGTACCCAGTGTAGTTGTCCAACTCGTCCCGCTCCCAGGCAGGGAAGTCCGGCCACGGGTCATATGCCGCGTCGAAGAAGTCCAACTCGTCGTTCAGATGCTCAAAGCACAGTCCCAGGTCTTCCACCGCCAGCTCGCAGTCACGATACTCGCAGTGAGGATCCGACATCTTGCGGAATTCGATACGACCGGAGGCGTTGGGATCCTGACCCAACAGCGTGCGGGGTCCGTAGAACACCACACCTTCTGTGACCTCGGTCCACGGAGACCACTCCGTGCCGTCCGGCTTGGGTCCGTAATACTTGCGGTACTGCCAGTCACTCATAGCTTAGTCCTTTCTAAAGGGAGAGCAAGCCGGAGGGACAAGCCCTCCGGCAAACTCCTCATTCAGGAAGTAGGATACACAAAACCGGAAGGTAGGATAACTCCTTGAGGCTTCAAGCGAGGGAGGTCGGCGGAGCTGAGGTCGGCGAAGCGGAGGTCGGCGAAGCTGAGGTCGGCGGAGTAGAGGTCGGCGAAGTAGAGGTTGGCGGAGCTGAGGTCGGCGAAGCGGAGGTTGGCGGAGCTGAGGTTGGCGAAGCTGAGGTCGGCGAAGCTGAGGTCGGCGGAGCGGAGGTCGGCGGAGCGGAGGTTGGCGGAGCGGAGGTTGGCGGAGCGGAGGTTGGCGAAGCTGAGGTCGGCGGAGCTGAGGTTGGCGGAGCGGAGGTCGGCGAAGCTGAGGTCGGCGGAGCTGAGGTCGGCGGAGCGGAGGTTGGCGGAGCTGAGGTTGGCGAAGCTGAGGTTGGCGGAGCTGAGGTCGGCGGAGCGGAGGTTGGCGGAGCTGAGGTCGGCGGAGCTGAGGTTGGCGGAGCGGAGGTCGGCCCTCTCCCCGAAGGCACTGACTAGTCGGATACCGTCAACCAAGTCAATGACCTTGGCGGCCTTCACGCGGAGCTTGCCGTAGTCGGACGCACCGAGCAAATCGATATTCCGGTACGCCACAAGAAGCAGTGTGCTCGCAGGCACACCTCCGGAGGCCATTCCTTCCCAAGTGGTCGCTACGCAAATTCCGTCTCCCTGCTGGGAGGGGCAAGATCCATTATGATCCAAGAACGGACCTTGGGCGCGAGCAACCCTGCCCGGGAACGGCCACACGAAATCGTGCTTCGTACGGAAGTCCGCGCGGACCGTCTTGATGGCCCAGTGATCGTAACCCTTGGGCAGCTCCCGACCTTCGGTGAGCTTGTCCAAGAGGTTGATGTATTCAGCCATTGTTGCTCTCCTTTACGATAGTGACGTACTCAGAGTCCGTCAGAGCGGATGTACCGAGCGTCTGTACGTCCCAGTCTACAGACAGCTTCACAGGCTGTCCCGCGCCCTGCTGGTAGGCACGGAGGACCGTGCCGTACTCTGTGGTGCCGTTGCGGTTGACCCGCTTGCCTACCCACTTCTCATGACCGTATTCGGGCATGATGCCTTTCTCCAAATGGCTGATCGCCAGTTTGGGCACAGAGCCGGGCACGCCCCGGCTCCATACTCACTCCGTGATCAGTCCTCATCCTCTTCGTCGGAACCTTCGTACAGCTCCCAGTCGTCGCCCTTGATGTCCGACTCCACTTCGGCCCAGTCCACCAGGCCCAGCAGGTCCACGAACATGTCACGGGCCATGCTGTCGGCGGGCATGGTGTCTACGAAGTAGTCGTAGAACGTGTCTTCGGCCGTTCCACCGTGGCGGAACGAGTCGCGGAACATCTCGTAAATGCCCTGGTCATTGGTCAGCCACAGGCTGATCTTCCACGTGGCGCTACCGTACTCACTGGCCATGCTTACTCCCTGGTCTCATCAGGCGTGGAATGACCACGCGACCGGCCGTAGCCGGTTTCGACCTTATCCCGCGTTGTAACTGCCGAGAATGATCTCATCCTCTCCGGTGGGCTCGATCTTGGTCACCTCGACATTGCTTCCGTCTGTACGCCACCCGGAATACCGAGAGCCGTAGTTAGCCAGGACGTGTACGAGCGCGTCCTTACTGCTCTTGGCACGTACGACAAACGAATCGTACTCATCGTATCCGATTCGGTCCGTGCGCTCCACCAAATACAGAGCCATGATCAGTTACCTTCCTCGGTCCGGACTTCCTCGGTGCTGGCCACGTCCCACACGGCCAGTTCACCACGAGCACTCGCGAGAGCCAAGGCGGTGTACAGGTCCGCCACGTTCCGCTCGATGGACACGTAGACCGTGTCCGCCTCGTTGCCCATCCGGACGGTTGCGTAATAGTCCTCATTGCTGCTGAGGAACGACCAGTGGTGATCCAAGAACAGGTCCGTACTCTTGTACGGCATGGGGTGTTCCGGTGCGAGCACTAGGTTACCCACCTCTCCGCCCACCATGTACCCATCCGTGGGGGCATCCCCACGGTGGTTGATGCTGAAACCGGTCTCGGCGTGCTCCATGAGCACGTCAGTGATGTTGTGCGGACGCATAAGGCGTCTCCTTCGGACTCGTCAGCGCGACCCTCAGTCGCGGACCAGGCAAGAGCCTGGTTTCGTCCTAGTCTTTCTCTACCCAAGCTGTAGTCACGACATCACCGAAATCATCCAAAAGCTGGTCTGTGATGTGTGCGGCGAGTGTGGCACTGGGTACGCCACTCACGAAGATGTACACCTGCGGCTCTCGGGAAGAGCCATCGCCTTTGGTGTAGTAGATAGTGTACACGTCAGTCCCTCTCTGCCCAGGCCAGGAAGACCTGGCCATCCTCGTTGAGATCGTCTGCGATACCTTCCGCCACCTGGCGGTGAGAGGTGCGTGCGACGACTTCGGCGTCTAGATCAGCCTCAGCGTCGAACACCACGTAGACACTGTACATGATGATCCTTTCTAGTAGACGAGTGCTCCGCTCGCACTGCGAGTGCGTAGGGCTGAACCCTGCGGAGCTGTGTGTTAGCGGGTCGTGACGTAGTTGAGCCTGTCCGCTTCGTGGTCAGCCTCATGACGATCTGCGTATGTGCCTACGTACTCACCCGTCCTGCGGTCATACACGCGGTATTCCTCAACGCGAGTGAACCGGAAGAACACGGTCACAGTGAAACGATCCGTCATCTAGTCATCCTCCCTGCACTTGAAGACATCCACGATGCGAATGAATTCCTCGTGGCCATCCAATACCATGTGCGCTGCGCTGTCACTGCTTGGCGCAGTCACCTTGCGCAGCGTAGAGTACTCGTGATCTTTGTAGATCACTACCCAAGTCATGGTCATCACTTCCTCGTAATAGACTTGGTGAGTGCCCCCGCCAGAGACTCGACTCCGGCTGTATGCCGTTCCGGGGGCCGTGCTACTACCGCTTCGGGAAGACCAAGGCGTGAATCTCCTTGGCCTCTTCCACCGACCAGTCGCCCACGAGGTGGGCTGACTTGTGGGTCACCGCACCCGTGTACGGGTGCTTGTAGTCCTCTTCGTACCAGTCGTTAGGCCCGACTTCAGCCGGGCTGGACGAACAGGACTCGGCCCAGAATTGAGCACTGGACCCGCTCAGCAGGTGGAACACCACGACAACGTCACTGGCGTTGATCCACTGCGTGCCCTCATCGTTCCACTCGCCGAAATCCTCTGCGTAGTCACTGACCAGGTACAGGATTCCGGCCCCGGAGTTGTCCTCCGGGGAGTCGCCGTTCTCAATCGCTTCCGCGTACTCGTCTACGGTCCACTCATTGGTGTAGATCCGAATGCCCTTGTTGCTCATGACGACTCCTTGTCTGACACGTACTCGCCGGTACGGACATCACGCTTACGCGTGTCCACCACAACGATCTCTTGCGTCTTGCGCAGGTTCTCCTGGCTGATCAGCCAAACAGGCTTGCTCATGTTGATCTCTCCTACTCGTAACGCATGATTCTCCAATCAGCACACCCTGTGGTGTGCTCAGTGCCAGCCCAAGGTTTGGCCCTTGGACTGGCTCGCTGGCCCCACGTACGCCTACGGCTGTTGGATCGTGCACATCTATCAACTTCGCACGCCTACCCCACTCAGCCACAACTCACCGTGTGCCAGCTCCGCAGTGATACTGCGGTTCGATGACCCCTTTCGGCCGCAAACGCCTGTAAGGCGTTCGTGTCAGAGACACATAGTGTCTCCGGTCATCCTTCCCGGTTGACATGGCTTCCGGTGACCACGCGGTGCGGCTCGCATGCGGCCTGTCGCACAAGTGCGATGGTTCCTACGTCCTGCGAGCGGTGACCCGCTCTGCCTGGCTTCCCGTTCCCGGTTGGCCTGACAACGAGAACTATCCTCCCCTGGCTGTCGGCTGTCAAGCCCACGGGCAAACTATCTTCTTTGGCCTGGTGAGAGGCATGATCAGGCTGCCCAAGGCAGCCATGGGCAGATGATCCAATGAGTGCACGTGTATAGTATGCATTCAACAATGCATTGTGGTGCACCACTACGTGGTGCCTCACCTGCATTACCACTGCCATGTGATGTGTGTATGTGTGAGCGCCATGTGTTGAGTAGTTATACACCAATAAATACTCACAATTATTGACCAATTGTCCACGCATTCGGATCATTCTGGTCCCTGCGCATAGGTCTGACCGGCCCATGTTAATCACGCGAGCCCGGCGAGTGTGTATATCTCATCAAAACTCGCGGATAAAGTACAATCCATAAGCGTTTACGGAGGGTCAGAACCGTACAGGTTCTGGCTACGTAGAGTAGTACTAGGTAAAGCTTAGGTAAAGATCTAG
>WNGR01000531.1_pt1 | contig 44888 bp, 45 predicted proteins | sample 5407581 | NCBI WGS metagenome assembly WNGR01 (sample SAMN13153383, study PRJNA577476) | soil metagenome | isolation source: 80 cm soil or saprolite under Garry oak tree replicate 2 | place: USA:California | collected 2016-06-15 | reverse complement strand
CGCAGTTTCGCTCCGCGCTTCCTCCCCACACCCGGTCACCCTCGTGCAGTTGCGCTTCGCTTCGTTCGCTGTGATCAACTCACGGTGGGACTTGCACCCACAAGAGTGCGCCCATGCTGGGCGCACAACAAAAACGGCGTTGTGATTTCTCACAACGCCGTTCGCAAAACTTTTACTGCTGAATTCTTTGGGGTGGCTGATGGGGCTCGAACCCACGACAACAGGAATCACAATCCTGGACTCTACCAACTGAGCTACAGCCACCACTGACATCTGCTTGGCTTGCCTGAAAAACATGGCTCGCCGACGAAGAAACGAGATTATACGAACAAGAACCCCATTTGCCTAGTCCTTTATTCAAAAATTTCGACGGGCTCGCGCAGATGCTGTCTTGCTTCGTCGAAAATGGACAGATCGCGCGCGGCCAGCCGTTTGCTGTCGGACAAAACGCGACGCCATCCACGTGCGCCCGCCTCGCCGCGATAGAGGCCGAGCGCGTGGCGCGTGATCGCACCGAGATACGTGCCGCGCGCCATTTCCTCCGCGCAATATTCGATCAGTTTCGCTTCGACCTGCTCGCGGGTGAGCGGCGTTTGTGTCGAGCCATAGAAGCGTGCATCGACGTCGGCCAGCACATAGGGGTTGTGATAGGCCTCGCGCCCAAGCATCACGCCGTCGACGTGTTGAAGATGCGTTTCCACTTCATCAAGCGTCTTGATGCCGCCGTTGATGATGATCTCCAGATGCGGGAAATCGCGCTTCAGTTGATACGCGTAGTCGTACTTGAGCGGCGGAATCTCGCGGTTCTCCTTGGGACTCAAGCCCTTGAGAATCGCGTTGCGCGCATGCACGACAAAGACGTTGCAGCCGGCGTCCGCGATCGTGCCGACGAAATCGCGCACGAACCCATACTCCTCGACCGCGTCGACGCCGATCCGGTGCTTGACCGTCACCGGCACCGACACCGTATCGCGCATTGCCTTCACGCAGTCGGCGACGAGCTGTGGCTCATTCATCAAACACGCACCGAATGCGCCGCGCTGCACGCGCTCGGACGGACAGCCGCAGTTCAGATTGATCTCGTCATAGCCCCATTGCTCGCCAAGCTTTGCCGAACGCGCGAGGTCATCAGGCTCGCTGCCGCCGAGTTGCAAGGCGACGGGTGCTTCTTTGGGCGTAAACGCCAGATGCCGCGGCACGTCGCCGTGCAGCAGCGCACCGGTCGTGACCATTTCCGTGTAAAGCCACGTATGGCGCGAAATCACGCGATGCAGCGAGCGGCAGTGACGGTCGGTCCAGTCCATCATAGGCGCCACCGAAACGCGGCGCGGACTGGGAGTTTGAACTGAAGACATGGAAGGCCAGACGGCTTGGATCAAACCGCAATTTTACCGCAAGTGGCCGAACGGCCCGGAACGCAGCTGTCACGCGCTGAACTGCGCCAACCCTCGCCCGTAAACCGCCCTTCGAACCAGGTTTTCAAACCCGAAAACGCTTTGCCAACAGGGTCGAAACGCCGCTCAGGCTTGCCGCCTATACCTCTGACAGATTATTCCAGTATCGAGAATAGTAATTTCAGATTATCGACACAAATTTTCGATAGTAGGGGTATACACTCCTTCACATCGACGTTGCAGACACACCTCACGGCCCCTGTCGCGACGCCTTCCTGAACTGAAGTCGAAACGTTATCGGAGTCATACCATGAAGACCAAGCTTATCGCCGCCCTGTTGGTTGCTGCTTCCGCCTCGATCGCCGCCCCCGCTTTCGCAAGCGGCTACGGCCCCGCACCGTTCTACCGTCCGTCGGTTGGCGCACCGGCTTCGCAACAAGGCCAGAACGCGCAAACCGTCGCGGCGGAACGCGCTAACGCTGAATCCAACGCTTACGGCGGCGTGCAAAACGTGTCGTCGCAATCGGGTGCGCGTGAACCGGCTTCGGGCCCGCAATCGGTTTTCTTCGGCCACTAAGCACTCGCCGTCGAGCTCGCTGCCCGCCACGGGCAGCGGCTGAACCGGGCGCCGCGCATGACGAATGCCGGCGCCCGGTTCCGTTTACGCGGTGTTGCACCAGCACCATCGAGTTGAGGCCGATCTTTACTGCGCCGCCCGGTTCCCCTGGTGGCTATTCACAAAACCTGATCCGGTTACCGAACGGATCGATCTTCTCCGGCACCCTTCCCCACGGCAACGCCTCGACGCCGGGTTTCCCATACTTATAGTCCTTGCGCTGAAGTTCGGCGTGCAATGCGTCGATGTCCTGCACGGGAACGAAAATCGTCGAACCCGGCGTCGCGTCGCCATGATGCTCGCTCAGATGTAGAACCAGGTCGGAGCGGCGCACCTGGGCATAGAGCGGAAAATTGTCTTCGAAACGCTGTTCCCATTCGACGGTGAAGCCGAGAAAGTCCACATAGAACTCCCTCGCTTTTGCTTCGGAGAAGATACGAATGATCGGGATGGCACGCGCGAGATGCACAGCGCTCTCCTGCAAATAACGACGAGACGCCCAGCTTAATCGAATGCGTTCGCGATTTCTGGCGCCTGTGGCTAGCTCGCGAGACCCGCGTCAATCACTTCGCGCGCCGCCTGGAAGCCCGCCTCGGCCGCGGCATGTTCGGTGGACCATAAGCTGTCGATGTGCACGAGTCGCCAGTCAACCACCACCGCGTCGCCCCGCAGCACCCGAAAATGCGCCTTGACGCCCGTCAGCACCTGTTCGACCGCGACCTCGATGTCGTAGTCCTGATAGCGCTCCTGGTAATCGCCCATGTCGATGCCTTTCGGCTCCACGTCCGCCTCCTTTTTATCGCGGGTGACCTGAGGCGTGAGGCGGCCAGGTCCGTCCAGCGAGCGTGCGTACGGCTCGCCACATGCGCCGGCCCTCTCTCTGCTCTCGCCAGCAGATCAATCGCAATCGCCTGAAAGATACTGCCGGCCGTTGCAGGTGATCTCCACCTCGTCGTCGCCCGCGTCGGCAACCAGGCCGCTTGCCAGCAATTCCGCCTTGACCGACTGCGCGAACTTCGGCGCGTGCTGTCCGACGCCAACGTCGTTCAGGCGCCGCAGTGCTTCGATCGCTTCAGGACTCAATGACTTCGACATGGCCGTCTCCGTCGAGTTGTTCAATTCATCGTAGCAAGTTTCGAGGGCGTATGCAGGTGCGTATGCGTCAAAGCACGGCTATAGGCATACGCATTGCGTGCTCGCTATTGCCTGCCGGCATCCAGCAGGCGGCATTGCAATGGAGGACGAAATGGAGCGAAGCAGATTGACGGCGCTGACCGCGGGCATCGCGCTCGCGGTGTTCGGCGCGAGCGGCACGGTGGCGTTCGCACAAACGACGCAACCGGCGCCATCGGCCCGACCCGCCCAACCGGCGCAGCAGACACAGAAGAAGACACAAACGGCGCAGCAAAATGACAGCGCCTCGATGGTAAAGCCGCCCCAGGCGGCCTCGGGGTCAGGCGGTTCGAGCAATCCTGACAATATGCCGATCAAGCGCCCGCGCCATCCGATCAACGACAAAATGATGCACGAGCCGCCCGCCAGCGGCGCAAACGCGAAATAGGCGTCGGCGCGCGCGAACGGACCCGTGACCGGCCTTATAGGCGCGCGATCGACACCTCCGTCGACTTCACCAGCGCGACCACTTCCGAGCCGACCTTCAGCTCGAGTTCGTCGACCGAACGCGTGGTGATCACCGAGGTGACGATGCCGAACGGCGTATCCACGTCGACTTCGGACACTACCGGTCCGCGGATGATTTCCTTGACCTTGCCTTTGAACTGATTGCGTACGTTGATTGCGGAAATGCTCATATCGAGTGACTCCAGGGAAGCGATTGAAAACAGTCAGTCAAGGAATGTCAGACGGCCCAACGGACGTCTGTCGGCCGCGTAAGACGGCCTTCGTTACCTGCGTCGTACGCGCGATAAGACAGCGCGTCATCGTTCGGCGCAGTCTTTAGCACCCGTTGCAACACATGATCTTCGAGCGCGGCGAAGCCCGCTGATGCGGTCGCCCGCGGACGCGCGAGCGGCACCGGCTGATCGAGCGCGATGCGCCCGTCTTCGATCAGCAGAATCCGGTCGCCCAGCGCCACGGCTTCGTGCACGTCGTGCGTCACCAGCAGCGCGGTGAATCGGTGCTCACGCCACAAGCGTTCGATCAGCGCGTGCATCTCGATGCGCGTCAACGCGTCGAGCGCGCCGAGCGGCTCGTCGAGCAGCAGCAATTGCGGCCGATGCACGAGCGCGCGCGCCAACGCCACGCGCTGACGCTGGCCGCCCGACAGCCGCGCGGGCCAATCGTTGGCGCGCTCGAGCAAGCCGACTTCGGCGAGCACGGCGCGCGCGTCCTCACGTGCGCCGCGGCCGAGGCCGAGCATCACGTTTTGCAGCACGCTCTTCCAGGGCAACAGGCGCGCGTCCTGGAACATGATGCGGGTGTCGAGCGGACCGCCGTCTTCGGCGCGCTTTTCCAGCACGCCCGAGGTGGTCTTTTCCAGACCGGCGACAAGCCGCAGCAAGGTCGATTTTCCGCAGCCGCTGCGGCCGACGATCGCGACGAAACTGCCGCGCTCGATCGACAGATCCAAATCGGACAACACCTTGCGTTCGCCATACTGCTTGCCGACGCCGCGCAATTGCACCGAATAATCGGCGGAGCGGCGCGCGTCGTTGCGCGCGAGCGCGCCGGCCGACGGCACCAGGTCCGCGTGCTTATGACCATGCTCATGACCGTCCTTACGACCGTGCGCCGGATCCGCGCGCTCGAAGCCCGAGGCTTCGTCGGCGTCGTGATCGACGGTGCGCGGTTGCGCCAGTTCGGCTTCGAGATCGCTGCCCGCGATGCCGCCGAACGACGCCGACAATGTCGTTGCGCTCATGCTTTCGCTCCTCGTTGGTAAGCCGGATGCCAACGCAGCGAGACGCGCTCGAGGCTCTTCGCCAGCACGTCGGCGAGTTTGCCGAGCGCCGCGTACAGCAGAATGCCGACCACCACCACGTCGGTTTGCAGGAATTCGCGCGCGTTCATCGTCATGTAGCCGATGCCCGACTGCGCGGAGATGGTTTCCGCGACGATCAGCGTGACCCACATGAGCCCGAACGCGAAGCGCACGCCGACCAGAATCGACGGCAACGCGCCCGGCAGGATTACGTGCCGGTACAGCGCGAAACCCTTCACGCCATAACTGCGGGCCATTTCGATCAGATTGGCATCCACCGAACGGATGCCGTGAAACGTGTTCACGTAGATCGGAAAAAACACGCCGAGCGCGACGAGGAACACCTTCGCTTCTTCCTCGATGCCGAACCACAGAATCACGAGCGGAATCATCGCGAGCGCCGGGATGTTGCGCACCATCTGCACGGTCGAGTCGAGCGCGATTTCAGCGGGCTTGAAGAGCCCCGTCGCGAGGCCGAGCACGAGACCGATCCCGCCGCCGACCGCGAAACCCGACACCGCGCGCCACGTGCTGACCTTCACGTCCGCCCACATTTCACCGGACTGGATCAGCGACCACGCGGCTTTCACGACCGCGAGCGGTTCGGGCAGCACGCGCGTCGACAGAATGCCGCTGCGCGCGGCGAATTCCCACGCCAGCAGAATCGCGAGCGGCGCGAGCCAGGGCGCTAGATGCGCGCCGGCGCGGCGCAAGACGTCGAGAATCGCGCCCGCGTTGGCAGCGGGTTTCACAGCAGCGTCCGAGCCCGGATTCGCGGCTGCATTCACAGCTGAATTTGCGCTCGCACTCGCGCCCGCTTTTGCGCCTGGATTTGCGCTTGCATTCGCGGCCGCATTTGGACCCGCATTCGCACCCGCATTTGCCCCAACACCCACGCCCGCATTCCCGCGAGCGCCGGCGCCTGCATCCCGATCCGCATTCACAGTGGATTGAGCCATGATCACTTTCCTCATTGCTTATCGATGAATGTCGCCGCCGTCGGCAGCACGCGCACTCAGCTGGAGCTCGCCGCCTTCGGCAGATAGTTGTTGCCGACGATCTCGCCGAACGGTCCCGACAGCGGTCCATTCGAAGTCTTGCTCTGCCGGTTCGGCAGCAGCGGGAACACCAGTTCGGCGAAGCGATACGACTCTTCCAGATGCGGATAGCCGGACAGGATGAACGTATCGATGCCGAGATCCGCGTATTCCTTCATGCGCGCGGCCACCTGCTCGGGATTGCCGACCAGCGCCGTGCCCGCGCCGCCGCGCACCAGCCCCACGCCCGCCCACAGATTTGGATAGACCTCGAGCTCGGCGCGCCCGCCGCGCTTGCCGCCATGCAACGCGGCCATGCGGCGCTGCCCTTCGGAATCCATCTTCGAGAACGAAGCCTGCGCGCGCGAGATGGTGTCGTCGTCGAGCTTGCTGATCAGCTTGTCGGCGGCGGCCCATGCTTCTTCCTCGGTCTCGCGCACGATCACGTGCAGGCGAATGCCGAACTTGATCTGGCGGCCGCGCGCTTCAGCGCGGGCGCGAATGTCGGTGATCTTCTTCGCGACGGCCGCAGGCGGCTCGCCCCAGGTCAGATACGTGTCGATATGATCACCCGCGATGTCGTGCGCCGCCGCCGACGAACCGCCGAACCACAGCGGCGGATGCGGGTTCTGTACGGGCGGATACAACGCCTTGCCGCCTTTCGAGGTCAGATGCTTGCCGTTGAACTCGATCGCGTCGTTGGTATGCGAAGCGGCGAGCAGCTTGCGCCAGATGTGCAGGAATTCGTCGGTGATTTCATAGCGCGTGTCGTGATCGACGAACACGCCGTCGCCTTCCAGTTCCGCCGCATCGCCGCCGGTCACGACGTTGATCAACAGACGCCCGTTCGACAGCCGGTCGAAGGTCGCCGCCATGCGCGCGGCCAGACCCGGCGACGAAATGCCCGGACGGATCGCCACCAGGAACTTCAGGCGTTTGGTCGCGGCGATCAGGCTCGACGCGACGACCCATGCGTCCTCGCACGAGCGGCCCGTCGGCAGCAGCACGCCTTCATAGCCGAGCGTATCGGCGGCCACCGCGATCTGCTGGAAGTAGTCGTAATCGGCTGCGCGTGCGCCTTGGGACGTGCCGAGATAGCGGCTGTCGCCGTGAGTCGGAATGAACCAGAACACATTCATTTGCTGCTCCTGCTTGTTCGAAACTGGATTGAATGGAGACGGTGCATGAAGCGCCCGCGCACACGCCGGCCGCGCGCATTCCGCCGGCACACGGCCAGGCGATGCAAGCGCAAAAGGGACGGAGGTGCCGCGGTTCGGCGCGGCTTAGTACCGGCAGCGCGACCGCGAACGCGCGCGCGCCGTGGAGCAGGTGAAGATCGGCATCAGGCAGGACATCGCGACGGCTTCCCTCGACCAAACGTGCGCGTCATGCGCTCGACTAAATGGGCGACGGCGGCAAACACCGTCTGCATGGAGAAACAGTCTATGGATCGGGCCGCGGCTTTTGAACGATTTTTTTTAGCTTAGGTTTTCCACTTTCGTGATTAGCCCGACGCTAAAGCATACGGATGTTGCGCTTTGTGCACGCGGGAAACGGGGTGCCCCTATATATAATGGCGCACGTTTCCAATAATCCGGTACAGGCCATGCGAACCACGCCGCCTGTACCTTGGCGGTGCAATGCATGCAAAAACTCATCCTGCCGTTCGTCGCCGGTTTTCTGGCATCCCTCTTCTTTCATGAATCGACGCTGGCGCTGCTGCACGCAGCCGGTCTGATCGATCAGACCGGTTTTTCGACTGCGCCGTTTTTGCCGCCTGGTTTGCCCGAGTTCATCGCGAACGCGATCTGGAGCGCGTTCTGGGCGGTGCTGATGGCGTGGCTCTTGCGCATCGCGCCGGAGCGGCGCGCGCCGTGGGTGCCGGCCTTCGTGTTCGGCGGCATCGCGCTGACGGCGGCGAGCGTGTTCGTGGTCGATCCGCTGCGCGGCATCTGGCCGAGCGGCAACATGCTGCCGCGCCTTGCGGTGGGTTTCGCGGCGAACGCGATGTGGGGCTGGGGGGCGCTCGTGTTCATGCGCGCGTTCATGGCGAGCGAGTATGAAGACTGAGCGGCTTGATGCCGGCTCATGATTGCCATGCCGGGGCGGGAATCGGCATGGTTTCTTTAACGCTCCTAATGCTTTAACGCCGCGGCTTAACCACGCAGATCGCGCAGCGGATGTTCGCTCGCCGGCCACGGGCTTTCGAACATCTTCGCCACCTCGGCGGCGCTCACGTCTTCAATGCGCGCGAAACGCCAGCGCGGCGCATTGTCCTTGTCGATAATGCGCGCGCGAATCCCTTCGATCGTGTCGCCGCGCAAAAAGCACGAGCGCGTCAGATCGAGATCGCCGCGCAGCACCTCGGCCATCGAACCCTCGGCGCGCGTCACCACTTCCAGCGACACCGCCATCGACAACGGCGAGCGCTCGCGCAACACGGCGATCGTCTGTTCGGCCCATTCGGCGGTGTCGGGATCAGCGTCGCCATCGCGCGCCCGCTCGAGCGAAGCGAGAATCCGCGCGAGCTCGGGCAACGCGAAATGCCGGTCGATCAATGCGCGCGCGTTCGCCAGCGGCGAAGCGTCCGGTTGCGGCACGACCTGGTGCGCGGCCGTCTCGCGCTCGACGCACGCCACCACGTCCGTGCCTCGCTCGAACAGTTCGCTGCGCAACGTGTCGACCAGCGCGGGCAATGCCGCGTCGTCGATGTAGATGTCGGCGAGCCCGGCGTAGAGCGCGTCGGCGGCGCCGATCGCCTCGCCGGTCACCGCCAGATAGCGTCCGATCGCGCCTGGCGTGCGGGCCAGAAACCAGCTCGCGCCGACGTCGGGAAAGAGCCCGATGCGGGTTTCGGGCATCGCCATCTTCGTCGAGTCGGTGACGACGCGCAGGCCGCCGGTGCGATGCGCACCCTGCGAAATGCCCATGCCGCCGCCCATCACGACGCCGTTCATCAACGCGATATACGGCTTCGGATAGGTGAAAATCGTGTGATTGAGGCGATATTCCTCGATGAAAAACGTGTCGCGCGCGTCGTGCTCGCCACGCTGCGCCGACTCGTACAGAAAGCGCACGTCGCCGCCCGCGCAGAACGCGCGCGGATGCTGGCTGCGCACCACCACGGCGAGCACGTCGGGATCTTCGCGCCATTGATCCAGCGCCGCGTGCATCGCGCGGATCATGCCGGTGGACAGCGCGTTGAGCGCCTTCGGCCTTTCCAGTTCGATGAAGCCGATGCGGTTGGCTACGTAAGTCGCGATTTCGTCGCTGACGGCGGGCGAGGTGGAAATGGACATGGAGAGCTATGCGGGCTGGCGCGAAGTGAATTGGTATTGAACGTTATCACGCGCTCGAGGCTTTGGACCTGGCGGCGGGTTTGGCGGCCGGCTTCGTGTCCGGCTCAGGGTCGGTTTTTGCCGGCGTTTTGGCGGACTTTTTGATCGACGGCTGGGTCGGGGGGGTGTTGCCCGGCTCGCTGCCCGGCTCGCTGCCCTGTTCGTCGCCCCGTTTGTGGTCCAACTCATTGCCCGATTTACCGCCTGACTCGTCAAGCGCTTCCACCCGCGCCTGGGGCGACTTTCTCTTGCGGGTCTGAACGGCGCCCTCAACGCTCGTTGCGCTTTGCGGCTGCGCGGCATGTTGCGGGCTCAGCCACACGTCGAGCGCGACGCCCACCACCGTGTCGAGCGATGCGGTGGGAAACACGGGGCACGTGAGGTTGAGCGCGACGATGCCGTGCAAGGTCGCCCAGAGGGCCTCGGCCCACACCGCGACGTCCACCGAAGCGGACAATCGCCCTGCTGCTTTCAGTTCTTCGAGCGCGGCGATCATCAGATGCAACGCGGCGCCGCCGGGGTCATCCTCGGCGGCGATGGGTGCTCCGCCCGTTTCGTCGGCCCGCATGCTCGCCGCCGACAACGTTCCGGACGCCGTTGCGTCCGCCGCCGCGTCCCCGGCCGCCTCGCCTTCCGCAGGCGCCCCGGCCGCACCCGCCTCACGCGCCGCCGCCGCGCCGCCGAGCGCCGCACCGGTGTAGCTCGGATCCTCCATGAAGATCAGCCGGTAGGTTTCCGGATGCGCGACGCCGAACGCCACATACGCACGCCCGAGCGCCTTCAGCCGTTCCGCCGGATCGGCGGTACGCGCGAGCGGCACGAACGTTTGCAGCAATTGCGCATAGCCTTCCGCGCACAACGCCTGCGCGATCTCGTCGCGGCTCGCGAAGTGAAGGTACAGCGTGGCGGGTGAATATTCGATGGCGTCGGCGATCTTGCGCATGGATAGCGCGGCAAAGCCTTCGCGCATCACGATGCGCCGCGCGGCATCGAGGATGCGTTCGCGCAGCGCCTGCTTCTGGCGGTTTTTTCGTTCAGCGATTCCCATGACGGCCATTTTCCGATTGACAAACTGAAAAGTCAAATTAAACTGAACACCGTTTATTGAACATTGTTCATTAAATTTTTACTCGTCAGTCAAAACTCCACCCAGGCGCGCTGGGCGCCACCTTTGAAGGAGTCGTCATGCAAGCCGTTGGGAAAGTCGGTTTATTCGGCGCCGCCGGCGCGGCCGGTCAAAGCATTGCAGCGGCGCTCAGCGCGGCGGGCCGGGACTATCGGGTGGTTGGCCGCTCACGCCAGCCGCTGGAGGCGGCTTGCGGTCACGATCCGCATGCGGAAATCGTCACGTGGAATCCGGATGATCCCGCTTCGATCAGCGCGGCGGCAGCCGGTTTGCAGACCGTCGTCTACCTGGTCGGCGTGCCTTACGACCAGTTCGCCGCCCATCCGCCGCTCATGGAAAAAACCCTTGCCGGCGTCATGGCCGCGGGCGTCGAACGATTCATCCTGATCGGCACCGTCTATTCATACGGCCGGGCGCGGGGCAATCCGATCACCGAAAATCATCCGCGTGAGCCGCACACGTTCAAGGGCAAGATGCGGCTCGCGCAGGAAAACCTGGTACTGGCGGCACACGGTCGCGATGGTCTTTCGACGCTGGTGTTGCGCCTGCCCGACTTCTACGGGCCGGGCGTCGAGCGCAGTTTGCTGAACGGCGCGTTCGAGGGCGCCGCGCAAGGCAAGCGCGCGCAGATGATCGGCCCGGTGGATGTGCCGCACGAATTCATTTACCTGCCGGACGTCGGGCCGGTCGTCGAGAAACTCACGCGTACACCGGAGGCGTATGGCCGTTGGTGGCATCTGGCCGGCGCGGGCACGATCACGCAGCGCGAAGTGGCGAGGCAAGCCTACGCGCTGGCGGGCCGCGAACCGAAGCTGATGGTGGCCGGCAAGACCCTGCTGCGCGTGCTCGGCCTCTTCAATCCGTTGATGCGGGAGTTGGTGGAGATGAATTACCTGCTGACCGATCCGGTCGTGCTCGACGACTCCGCGTTGACGAAGCTGATCGGTCCGATTGCCAAAACGTCATACGAGGAAGGTATCCGCCATGCGTTCGATGCGGCGCGCGATGCGGCATCGGCAAACGCCGCGACACAGCGGAATGCCGTCAAAGCGGCCTGAGTGGGAATCGCCTGCTTGCGCGTGCCTGCTAGCCGCTCTTGCAAGCGCCGGCGTTTAAGTTTAGAAGCGGCCTATCTATCGCATCGGCCCGGCTCAGCCCCCCCTCAGCCCGCCATATTGCCCGGCGGAAAGTGGCCGCTCTTGAGCAGCACGGGCGTGCCGTTGCTGATCTGCAAGTGCTCGCGCGCCACCGCCTCGATGCGCGGACGCCCGGCGTCGAATGCGCGCAACCAGCCTTCAAGATCCTCGGAGTAGGCGCCGAAGTGATCCTCGAGCGCTTCGACCGAAATCGCGCACGGCACCGGTTCGCCGTCCACCAGCGCGGGAAAGACAATGGTCAGATTGGAGTCGCGGTAAGCAGGCGCGTCCGCGGGAAACCGAATTTCCATGGTCGCCTCATCAGAAGTATCCGGCGGGAGACCGGCGCCGGCGAGAACCGGCCGGCCCCGGACAACCTCGATATGGTACTCGCGCGGCCGGACCTCGGTCCAGCCTGCCTGGGCATCCTGCTTGACGTCGCGCGCCGGCATCAGCGGCCTCCCAGCAAACGGTCGACGTAGTCGCGCGCGGCCTGTTCAACGAAGGCAAGCGCCTCCTCCTCGCTGCCGAAGCGCTGCGCGTCGCCGAGTTCGAGCAAGGTTTCCATGCGGTGCGGATCGTCCGGACCGAGCTCGGCGAGACTCACCGTGCCGACGTACGTGCCGCTCGTGGCGGCGCCCGTGGCCGGTACGTCGGCCGCCGGCACGAGACGCGCGGCGGCGCTGATGTAGTAGCCGCGATAAGGGCCACTGACCCGTTCAGCCATATTCGTTCTCCTCATTGCGTTTAATAAGCGGACGCTGCGTGATGCCGCATTGATCCTGCGTCGATCTGGATGGACCTTCGCACGCATGCGCTCGCGGCAAGCAAATCAGTAAGGCGCGCCGCAAGCCGATAAGTTCTGCGGGCATGCATCTGGTGATGGCGTCAGCGAGCCGATGATCCGTTACGGTAACGCGAAACGCCGATTCGCACTTGTTCCGCCCGCGCCGGTCGAACGCACTATCGGCATGGTCCATGCTGAGGCAGTCACCCCGTTTCGAGTTCAGCGAGCGCAATATGGGAAAATATTTTCTGCAGAACCACGAACTGCCCGAACCGGATGCGGCGAACGCATGGTTTGCTTACGCGGAAAGCCACGGCATCGACATTTCGAAAGCCATCAGCATCTGGGAAGACGCGGCCACCGAAAACGGCACGGAAAGCCGCCGGCTGGTCGGCGCGGCGGGCATCACGATCGACATGCCCTAGCCTTGCGGGCACGCCCCAGGGGTGCGTGGCGGGCCCGGATATCTATTTGAAAGGAAACATCACGATGCATTTCATGACGCAACTGCGCCACGCTGTCCGCGCCGGCCGCTTGCTGCGCTTGCGAGCCAGCGCAGCGCTTGCTCTGGTCCGCCGGGCGTCCCTGTCTGCCGCACTGCCCGCCGCTCTATTGGTGGGAGCGGCGCTTGGCGGCTGCGCATCGTCGAATACCACCTCGCTGATCAACCTGCCGAACGGCCAGACCGGGTTCGCCGTGAATTGCAGCGGCGCCGACGCCGCTTCGAGTTGGGCGTCCTGCTACGTGCAAGCCGGCAAGGCATGCGGCGCGACCGGCTACGACATCGTTTCCAAAGACAACGATGAAGGCGGCACGGCGGGCGGCAGCGTCACGAACGTCGTTTCGGCCAACGTGAAAAACCGCTCGATGATCGTGCGCTGCAAATGAGCCCCGAGCGCGCTTGAGCGAGCCCACGCAGGCGACGATTCAATGCGCCTGCATCTTTGAAAACATGTTCAGCACGGCGACGCCTGAAATGATCAGCCCGAGCCCGACGATGGCCGGCACGTCGGGCACCTGCCGGTACAGCACCAGCGCGACCAGCGTGATCAGCACGATGCCGGCGCCGGACCACACCGCGTAGACGATGCCGACCGGAATGCTCCTGAGCGTGAGCGACAGGCAATAAAACGCGACGCCGTAGCCGAGCACGACCACCGCCGAGGGCGCGAACCGCGAGAACCCTTCCGACGCGCGCATCGCGGAGGTCGCAATCACTTCGGCAACAATGGCTATGGCGAGCAAGGCATAAGGGGGCATCCGCATCGCCTCAGGCCTTTGCAAGCGCGAGCTTGCCGTAGTCGAGGCCGAGGTGCGCGCACAGCGCTTCCACCACCAGTTCGTGATCGGCGCGCTGCGGCAGGCCGGATACCGTGATCGAGCCGATCACGCCGGCGCCCGCCACCGTCAATGGAAACGCGCCGCCATGCGAGGCGTATTCGGTGGCCGCCAAGCCGTGTTTGTCGGCGAGCGTGCTGCCCGCCAGTTGCATCTTCAGGCCGATTGCATACGAACTGCGCCGGAAATGCGCGACCGTGTTGCCCTTGCGGCGCGCCCAGTCGACGTTGTCCGGCGTCGCGCCGTCGACCAGGCTGAAGAACAGCGGCTGACCGAAAGTGCGCACGTCGATGGCGGCGGCGATGCCGCGCGCCTTGGCGACCTCGTGCAGATAGGCGCCGACCTGCCATGCGCGGTCGGCATCGAATCGTGGAAACACCAGCGCGTGTTCCTGAGCGGCAATCACCTGCAAATCGTGAGCGATATCCATGGGGTTCGAGCAAGGTAAGAGTTGAAGCGTGCGCCGTGATGAATGCCCGGCGGCGGCACGAGAAAGAGAACCTGAATTCTAGCGCAGCCGCTTACGACGGCCTTCCCGCATGCGACGCCGCCAGTGCGCGCCGCGACTTCGGAGGTGCGCCGCAAACGGCATCAAGAGGGATTGAAGCCGGTTCTTAAATAGCTATTGCACGGCCATCCACATTGTTCTATAATCTTTTCTTCGACGGACGCGGGGTGGAGCAGTCTGGCAGCTCGTCGGGCTCATAACCCGAAGGTCGTAGGTTCAAATCCTACCCCCGCAACCAAGCGTCTTAACTGGCTGGAAACGCTGGCTCGAAACGTCAACGTCGAAAACAACATTGAAGGCTTGCCCAACCGGCAGGCCTTTTTTGTTTTCTGCCGCAGTTTATTCACGGTGTCGGGTTGCGCCCCTGCGCGCTCCGCGCTTTTCCCGTTTGCGTCAGATTCACATCACCGCGGTCATCCCCCGTTCTCGCCGCGCGCTCAATCCATCCGGACTCCAAAGAGATAACCCTGCACTGATGGCGCATGCGTCGCGTGCAAACCGCGCTCGCCACCGCATCCCGCACCCCGCCACTGCCGACGTCAGAAAATCCCCGTCCCGGTGATAAACTCCTATCACTCTTTCTCGTGCCCTTCCTATGAAATTCTGTTCTGTCTGCGGCCAGGGCGTCAGCCTGAGCATCCCGCCGGGCGACAACCGCGAGCGCTTCGTATGCGGCAGTTGCGGCACGGTGCACTATCAGAATCCGCGCAACGTGGTCGGCACCGTCCCGGTTTGGGACGACAAGGTGCTGCTGTGCCGTCGTGCGATCGAGCCGCGCTACGGCTACTGGACGCTGCCCGCGGGCTTCATGGAAATGGGCGAGACCACGGCCGAGGCCGCCTCGCGCGAAACGCTGGAAGAAGCCGGCGCGCGCGTCGAGGTGCAGAACCTGTTTTCGCTGTTGAACGTGCCGCATGTGCATCAGGTGCATCTGTTCTACATGGCGCGCCTGCTCGACCTCGACATCGCCGCCGGCGAGGAAAGTCTCGAAGTGCAACTCTTCGAGGAACACGAAATTCCGTGGGACGAGATCGCGTTCCCCACCGTCGGCCAGACCCTGCGTTTCTTTTTCGCCGACCGCGCCGCCGGCAGCTTCGGCCTGCACACGGGCGACATCTTCCGCTCGCTGCGCGAAGGTTGAGCGGCGCGCATGGTTCCCTGGCTCGGACCTGACGATCCGTTTCCGCCCGTCGAGCGCGCGCTCGGCGCCGCAAGCGGCGCGCCGGGCCTGCTCGCCGCGAGCGGCGACCTGCTGCCGTCGCGTCTGATCGACGCCTACCGGCGCGGCATCTTCCCGTGGTATTCGGACGGCCAGCCGGTGTTGTGGTGGAGTCCCGATCCGCGCATGGTGCTCGTCCCCGCCGAATTCAAAGTGTCGCCGTCGCTGCGCAAAACGCTCAGGCGCGTGCTGCGCGAAGATGCGTGGGAGATTCGCGTCGACCATGATTTCGCCGCCGTGATGCGCGCGTGCGCGCAAGCGCCGCGACGCGGACAGCGCGGCACGTGGATCACCGCGGACGTGGTCGAGGCGTATTCGTCGCTGCATCGAATCGGTGATGCACACAGCATCGAAACGTGGTTCGAGGGCAAGCGCGTGGGTGGTTTGTATGGCGTGTCGTTCGGCAAGATGTTCTTCGGCGAATCGATGTTCGCGGAGCTCGCCGATGCGTCGAAAATGGCGCTGGCCGCGCTTGTCGGGCACTTGCGCCGTCACGAAATAGAAATGATAGACTGCCAGCAGAACACGTCGCATCTGGCGTCGCTCGGCGGTCGCGAGATAGCGCGCAAGGCGTTCATCGCGCATGTTCGCACGGCTGTCAATGCACCGCCGATTCCGTGGCGTTTCGACAAGACCGTGTTGCTCGACGTCGTCGCGCGAGCGGCGTAGGAAGAATCAGGCCGAATCCGGATCCGCCGCCTACCGAGCCGCGGGTCACGAGCCGCGGGTTACAACCGCAAGGCGCCGGGTTTGCATTACCAGAGACGCTTCGAGAGCTGCCAACGTGACTCATCCCAACGAGCTGCCTCTTTCTCCGCTTTCGGCGCTGCAATTTTATGCAACGGCGCCTTATCCCTGCAGTTATCTGGATGGGCGCATCGCGCGCTCGCAAGTCGCCACGCCCAGTCACCTGATCAACTCCGACGTCTACACCGACCTCGTCAAGGCGGGCTTCCGGCGCTCGGGCGTATTCACCTACCGCCCATATTGCGACGGTTGCCGCGCATGCGTGCCGGTGCGCGTGCCGGTCGACCGGTTCGAGCCGAACCGCACGCAACGGCGGGTCTGGAAAAAGCATGGCGAGATGGTCGCCACCGTCGCACCGCTTCATTACGACGAAGAGCATTACGCGCTCTATATGCGCTATCAGTCGGCTCGGCATGCGGGCGGCGGCATGGACCGCGACAGCCGCGATCAATACGAACAGTTCCTGCTGCAAAGCCGGATCAACTCGCGGCTGGTCGAATTCCGCGAGCCGTTGCCGGCTCAACCGGACGCGCCCGGCATCCTGCGCATGATCAGCATGATCGACATCCTCGGCGACGGACTCTCGTCCGTGTATACGTTCTTCGAGCCGGGGCTGCCGCGCACCAGCTTCGGCACCTACAACATCTACTGGCAGATCGAGCAGGCGCGCAGCCTGAAGCTGCCCTACGTGTACCTCGGCTACTGGATTCGCGAGAGTCCGAAGATGGCGTACAAGGCGAACTTCCGGCCGCTCGAAGGCTTGATCGACGGCGCGTGGCGGGTGCTCGACCCGGACGGCATCGATCTGCCGCCGGTCGATCTGGCGATTCACGGCAAGCGCGGGCCGCTCAGGCCTTGATCGTTGGTGGCGCTGCCGACTCGAGCACGTTGGCTAGCGACCTGCCCCGGCGCCACGCGAGCGACGGCTAACGCGAGACTCCCGCCACCAACCGGCCATACGTTCAAGCGGCCCACGCTTGCCTTCCAATGAGGCTCATTAAAACCCCAAAGCCGGTAAAATAGCGGGTTCCCATTTTTCGGCCGCCCGGCTTCGTCCCGTGTTCAGTTCCCTCTACCCGCTCGTACGCGCCCAACTCTTTCGCATGGACGCGGAAGACGCTCATCACCTGACCTTGCGCATGCTCGGCGCCGCCGGCCGCACCGGCCTCGCCGGCGCGCTCGCGCCGCACGTGCCGGATGCGCCGCGCACCGTGATGGGACTGACGTTCCGCAATCCGGTGGGGCTTGCCGCGGGCCTCGACAAGGACGGCGCGTGCATCGACGGTCTGGCCGCGCGCGGCGTCGGCTTCATCGAGGTGGGCACGGTGACGCCGCGCGCGCAGCCGGGCAATCCGCGCCCGCGCATGTTCCGTCTGCCGCAGGCGAACGCCGTGATCAACCGGATGGGTTTCAACAACGCGGGCGTCGACCAGTTCGTGAAGAACGTGCAGGCCGCGCGCTATCGCGGCATTCTCGGGCTGAACATCGGCAAGAACGCCGACACGCCGATCGAGCGCGCCGCCGAGGACTACCTGTACTGTCTCGAACGCGTCTACCCGTTCGCGAGCTACGTGACGGTCAACATCTCGTCGCCGAATACGAAGAATCTGCGCCAGTTGCAAGGCGTGGGCGAACTCGACTCGCTGCTCGCGGCGCTCAAGGACAAGCAGCAGCGTCTCGCCGACATGCACGGCAAGCTCGTGCCGCTCGCGCTGAAAATCGCGCCGGACCTCGACGACGAACAGGTCAAGTCGATCGCCGACACGCTGTTGCGCCACCAGTTCGAAGGCGTGATCGCCACCAACACCACGCTCTCGCGCACGGCCGTCGCGGGCATGCAATACGGCGACGAAGCCGGCGGCCTGTCGGGCAAGCCGGTGTTCGACGCGTCGAACGAAGTGATCCGCAAGCTGCGCGCCGAACTCGGCGAGACGGTGCCGATCATCGGCGTCGGCGGGATTTTCTCGGGCGACGACGCGCGCGCGAAGATCGCGGCGGGCGCGTCGCTGGTGCAGCTCTATACCGGGTTCATCTACCGCGGACCGGCGCTGGTGGGCGAATGCGTGCAGGCGCTACGCCGGTAATATAGACATAAACAAATGGTATTTTGGTTTCGATAGTCTGCTTTGTTAAGCTTTCGTCTGCTAAAACGCCAGGCGAACAAAAAGGAACACGATGAAATTTGGCTTGCTGAAAAAGGTTTTCGTCGCCGGTCTGATCGGCGCGTCGTTCACCGCCGTCACTTCCGTCACCGCGCACGCGGACGATCTGCTCGATCAGGTCAAGCAACGCGGCACGCTGCGCGTCGGGCTCGAAGGCACTTTCCCGCCGTTCAATTCGAAAGCGCCCTCGGGCGAACTGGTCGGCTATGACGTCGACATCGCCAGGGCGGTTGCGGCGAAGCTCGGCGTGAAGCCGGAATTCGTCACGACCGAGTGGAGCGGCATCATCGCCGGTCTGCAGGCGGGCAAGTTCGACGTGATCGTCAACCAGGTCGGCATCACCGACGCGCGCAAGCAGGCGCTCGACTTCTCGCCGGCCTACACGTACTCGGCCGCGCAACTGATCCAGCGCAAGGACGACACGCGCCAGTTCAAATCGCTCGACGATCTGAAGGGCAAGAAGCTCGGCGTCGGTCTCGGCACGAACTACATGGACATGGCGAAGTCGGTGCCGGGCATCGACGTGAAGACGTATCCGGGCGCGCCCGAATACCTGCGCGATCTGGCCGCCGGCCGGCTGGACGCGGCGCTCAACGACCGCCTGATGCTCGCGTATCTGCTGAAGAACTCGCAACTGCCGCTGCGCACGGGCGCAACCGTCGGCGCGGGCAACCCGTCGGGCATTCCGTTCAGGAAAGGCAATCCGAAGTTCGCCAAGGCGATCGACGACGCGATGACCCAGCTCGAAGCGGACGGCACGTTCTCGAAGATCTCGGACAAGTGGTTCGGCATCGACGTCAGCAAGCCGATCAAGTAACGGGCGCCGGTGAAACGAAGGGCGGCATCGGCGATGGTGCCGCCCTTCGCTTTTGCATCGCGGGTTTTCGTTGCGATTCACATGGCGTGCCAACCGCGCTTCGCCGTCCGCCTTAGCCTCCGCCTCAACTCCGCCAAAGTTTATGATGTGCGCTTTGCGCGCCAACCCGCCCTCCGCTCATGTCCACCACATCCCTGCTCGTCCAATCGCTTCCCGTGCTCGCGCAGGGTGCTGTCCTGACGGTCAAGTTCGCGGTCCTGTCGATGCTCTTCGGCCTGATTGCCGGTGCCGTGCTCGCCTTGATGGGCGTGAGCCACAACCGCGCGCTGAACTGGCTCGCGCGCATTTATGTGAGCGTGATGCGCGGCACGCCGCTGCTCGTGCAGATCTTCGTGATCTACTACGGCCTGCCGAGTTTCGGCATCTCGCTCGACCCCACGCCGGCCGGCGTGATCGCGTTGTCGGCGAACGTGGCGGCGTATCTGTCGGAGAGCATGCGCGGCGCGATCCTCGGAATTCACAACGGCCAATGGCTGGCCGCATACAGCCTCGGACTCTCGCGCCGCCAGACGCTGCGCTACGTGATCGCGCCGCAAGCCTTGCGCATTGCCGTGCCGAGTCTGTCGAACAGCTTGATCAGTCTGATCAAGGACACGTCGCTGGTATCGGTGATTACCGTGACGGAACTGCTGCGCAGCGCGCAGGAAATCATCGCGTCGACCTATCAGCCGCTGCCGCTGTATCTCGCGGCGGCCGCGGTTTATTGGGTGCTGTGCCAGGTGCTCGAGTGGGTGCAGCGCTGGTACGAACGGCGCTTGGCGCTGCCCTCGCGCCACTGAGCACCGCTCGCTTCGGCTAGCGGCTCGCCACCGGCGACGCCGCATCCAGCGGCGCGCCGAAGCGCTCGAAGCGCGGCGTGTAGTAGTGGTCCGGGTCGAGCGAGAACGCGACATGACGCGTGCGGCCCATCAACTCCTTGCGCGGAAAGAAACCGAAGTAACGCGAATCGGCGCTGTTGTCGCGATTGTCGCCGAGCATCAGATATTCGCCCGGCGGCACGGTCACCGGCCCGAACGAGTCGCGCGGACTCGGCGCATTCGGCGCGAGCCGCACGATATGCGCGACGCCGTCGAAGCGTTCGGTCAGATAGTCGCCGGGCGAGGCCGCGTCGCCAGGCAGCGGCTTGAGTTTCAGCGGCTGATAATCGGCGCGCACGCCGTTCACGTACAGCACGTTGTCGCGCATCGCGACGCTGTCGCCGGGCAAGCCGATCAGCCGCTTGACGATCAGCTCATGCGCCGCCGACGAATCGATCGTGACGATATCGCCGCGCTGCGGGTCGTGCAGATGCGCGATCGCGATATGCGTGAGCGGCACGCGCAGATCGTAGGCCATCTTGTCGACGAAGATCCGGTCGCCTTCGCGGATCGTCGGCAGCATCGAGCCGCTCGGCACGACGTTCCAGTCAGCCACGGCGCTGCGGAACAGCACCATCAGAAAGAGAAACGCGACGAGGCTCTTGTTGTCGCGCCAAAGTTTTCCAGGCATGCGCATCGTGGACGGCTCCAATGGAAGGTGTTCGAAAGCTGCAGACATGTAGACGTTTTTTCACTTCCACATGCGCGCGCAAATCGTACCACCACTCGCCTCTCACTCTCCCGCGAACCTAAGCCCCAGCGCGGCGCGCGCGGCATCGGCCATCGCGATCATCCGCAATGAAGTGGCGTGCGGCATGACCGGACTCTCCATTTGCCCGGCTCGAATCAGCTCGCAGAAATGCGCGGTCTCGTAGTTCAGGCCGCCGCCTTCGAACGGCTCGTCGAGTTCGACCACATGACCGTCGACGTAACGGATCGTCGCGCGCGACGGATTCCACCAGGGCTCGTGAATCGTCACATGCCCGCCCCTGGCCATCAGCAGCGCATCGCCCTTGCCATGCAGATCGAGCCCGCAAAAGAGCTGCGCGATGCCGCGCTCATGCCGGCTGTTCAGGCTCGCGAACGTATCGACACCGGTCGAGCCGAGCCGTCCGAGCGTCTGCACCTCATGCGGCGCGCCGAGCCAGTCGACCGCGAGAAACATTTCATAGACGCCGATGTCGAGCAGCGCGCCGCCCGCATGCTCGAACGACAACGACGGATGATCGTCCGGCACGCCCGGCACCGAACAGCCGGCGCGCACGAGTCCCACCTCGCCGATCGGCTCCCCATTTAGATGCGCGCGCAACTTTCTGTAGAGCGGATAGAACGGCGGCTTCATGGCTTCCATGAAGAGCCGTTGCGCGGCGCGCGCGGCTTCGAGCACGCGCTCGAGCTGCGGCTGATTGATGGTGGCGGGTTTCTCGCACAGCACATGCAGGCCGGCTTGCAGCGCGGCGACCGCATAGTCGGCGTGGCTGTCCTGGACGGTGGCGATATAGAGCGCGTCGATGCCGCTCGCGAGCAGCGCGTCGAAACTCGCGCACGCCTCGCCGCCAAATTCCTCGGCGAAGGCCACGGCCGGTTCGGCGCGGCGCGACCACAGCGCGGTCAGTTGCGCTTGCGGCACATGAGCGAGGCCTTGAGCAAAACGGCGGGCAATGCGGCCCGTCCCGACGATTCCCCAGCGAATCACGCCGTTCGCGGGGGTTTCCTGCGTTGCGATTGTCATCGTTCCTTCGAGTCCGTGCAGTTCAGAACAGGCGCTATTGTCGCCCACATCGCGCGTTTCGCGCGCGCGGACACGAGCGCACCGTCCGTCATGCAAAGTCTCGCGAGGAAAAAAGCCGGCGTGCCGCCGTGGCGGCAGCGTTCAGCCACGCAACGGCGGTTGCTCCGAAAGCTTGCTGCCGATCTCTTCCGCGGTGTAGTCGATCATGGCGAGCGACGCGGCTTCCGCTTCCTTCGGATCGCGCCGTTCGATCGCCTCGACCACGCGCAAATGCGAGTTCACCGCGCTCTCCCATGCGCCTTCCTTCTGGTTGACGATCGGATTGACGGTCGACAGCGCGCCGCGAATGATCGCCGCCATCTGCCTGAAGAACTGATTGCCGCTCGCGATCACGATGCGGGTGTGGAACAGTTCGTCGGCTTCCTGATAGCCGGCCTCACCCGGATGGATCACGCGGAACGCCTCGAACGCCTCGCGAAGCGCCGCGATGTCCGCCGCGCCGCCGCGCGCGGCCGCCTGCGCCGACGCGCGCGGTTCGATCAGGATGCGAAACTCGATCACGTCGCGCAGAAACAGCGGATCGGGCTTCGCGCGAAAACGCCAGCTCACGACGTCTTCGTCGATCATGCGCCAATCGCTCATCGGCCGGATACGCGTGCCGATCTTCGGCCGCACGTCCAGCATGTCGCGCGCGAGCAGCATCGACAGCGCCTCGCGCATGACGGTGCGGCTGACGTCGAACTCCTTCGACAGCACATCCTGCGGCGGCAGGATGGCGCCGTACTTCTCCTCCACGATCCCTGTGACAAGTCCATCCATCACCTTGCTGACCAGCGATCGATCCTTGTTTGCCTGTTCCATGACGACTCTCCCCGAAGCGGTGTTTATCCCCGCGTAGCCTGTTGACAAAGCGGCCCTTATGTTTCTTTTATATCGACGTTTTTATGCTCTTTCGATACGTTGCTAGCTTCAAAACGGTTGCGCCAGTTGGGGGACTTCCTGACAGGGTTATCCCTCTGAAGAATTGTTTCTTCCGTGTAACGCCAGACCTTTTGACGGACCTTGAGCTTGCGTATCAAGCGTGCCCGCTTCGAACTGGTTGCATAGTGCGAAGACGCACGTAATCAAGCGAATTGTCTGACCCATGAGCGTCCGGCGCTTATGGACAGGCGGGAAAAGACGGATCGGACGATGCGCCCGCCGCCACCGACGCATAGCGCCCGCCGAAGAAGATCAACGGCGCGTGTTCATCGAGCGAGAACACCAGCACCTCGCCGACGAACAGCGTATGGTCGCCGCACGGATGCCGGTCCACCATGCGAGCCGCGAAGCGGGCCGCCGCGTGTTCGAGCAGCACCACGTCCGGCATGCCGTCCACCTGCGCGAAGCGCGGCGCGAGCCGGCTCTGCGGCTCGCCGGCGAAGTGGCGGCTATGCGGCTCCTGCGCGTCGGACAACACGCTCACGCCGAACCTCGCGCTGTCCATCAGACGCTCGTGCATGCGCGCCCGGCGCCCGACCGACACGACGATCAGCGGCGGCTTGAGCGAGCCCGACATGAACGCGTTCGCGGTCATCGCGTGCAGACCGTCGCCGCTGCCGGTCGAAATCACCACGACCCCGGTGGCGAAACGCCCCAGCGCGTGACGAAAACGCCGCTCGTCGAAGCCGGCGGCGCCCGCGTCGGGCGGCTCGTCAATGTGAAGGGCTCTTGCCTGCATGGCCGCGCTCCCGGTCGCCATCAGTCGAAGCGATAGGCGGCCAGCGGCTTGTGCGCGATGAAGTGAAACCACCACGCGTCGCTGTCTTCCACGTCGCCGGGGATGAGCTCGCCTTCTCCGCTCTCGAACACCGCATCGCATTGAAAACCGATCTGCGCGAGTTGCCGGCGCTGTTCGCGCAGCGTCGTATAGACGATCACAATGCCGAAGTTGTGTGCCGCCGCAGTCTTCACCGCATAGCCGCCGTAGTCGCGATTCAGCCTGACGTGGCGCACATAGTTCAGCGTGCCGAGCTGGAAGCGCCGCATCGAACGCAGCGTGCGCCAGCCGAGCTTGAGCGGATTGAAGGTGAATTGCGGCAGCAGTTGCCAGATGTTCTCGCGGTAGCCGGGGCCGCCGCGGTTGTGCGACGAGAACAGCAGGTAACCGCCGGGCCGCACCACGCGATACATTTCCTCGAGAATCTTCACGCGATCGCCGTAGTCGACGCAGTCGATGCCGTTCCAGCTGAACCCGGCAAGCCCAAAGTGTCCGGACGGCAGCTCCGACATGTCGCGCGCATCCATCTGCCGCAAGTCGCGCTCGGGGTAGGCCGACTTCGCCATCTCGAGCAGCTTCGGCGTGTAGTCGATGCCGGTGTAGTCGGTGGAGATCGCGGTCATCAACGGAATCGTGCGGCCCGTGCCGATGCCGATATCGAGCAACGGCTCGCCGGCGCAACGCGGCGCGAGCCACTCGAACGCGGCTCGCTCGCCGGGATCGGAGAACGTCTTGTCGAGCGTGAATACGCGGGCGGCGTCCGACGAATTCCACGCGACACGGTTGATGCGGTCCAACTCGGATTGACTGCTCATCACGCTGCTCCATTGAAGCGGGATTGCGCCCGAATGCTTCACGCATTCATCACGCTTCTCCGGATAGACGAAACGCGCGCACACGCTTGAGAAGCCATTGCGTGGCACGTGAACGACGCCAGCCGAGGCGTGTATCGAGCGGCGCGCCGGCAACGGCGGCCTCGGGCTGGCGGATGTCGCGGAAGGTGTCGCTGAAGGTATCGCGGTAGAAGTCCTCGAAGTACGACATCACGTTTTCCTGCGCGCTCGCCGACAGAATCGCGTGATCGGTGCGCTCGCAAAAGGCCGCGCGTATCCGGCGGTAGCGCCGCAAGCGGGCGCCGCGCACGCCGAAGTAGCGTTCCAGTTCCTCGACGCCCTCGTCCAGCACGCCGTATAGGAGAAGCGTGTGCGCGCCCTGCGCATCGACGGCGGCGAGCAGGCGCCGCTCTTCATTCGAGCCCAGTTCAAGACCGCAAACGCGTTCGAGCCGGTCCGCGAGCGTGGCGCCGAGCCGGGCAGCGAAACGCGACGCCAGCTCGCGTGCGACCGGCCAGCCGCCCGTCTGTCCCTTCATGACGCGAAGCCATTTGCGCGGCTGGCACATCGAGCGCAGATAGGTGCGTGTCGAACCGAAAGCGGCGAGCGCGGCGGGCGCCTTGCCGTGTTCATCGCAGACGTTGCGCCACGTGAATTTCTGCAAATTGACCAGCACCGCGCCGATCACCGCCGACTCGCGCGCGGCGGCATGCAGGCCGACGAAGGCGCCCGCGCAGATGCCGAGCAGCACCGCGCCGCGATGGCCTTGCGCCGTCAGCCAGCGCGCCGCGCAGGCGGCATCGTCGGCGCCAGTCTGCGCATACAGTGCGTCGAGACTCACCGCATCGAGCGACGGCTGGCTATCGCCCAGACCGCCGAGATCGACGCGTAGTGAGGCGATGCCCTGTCGCGCGAGGCGCCGCGCAAAGCACACGCCGAGCCGCGCGTTGCCGATGCGCGAGACGGCGCCTGTATTCAGCAGCAGCACCGCCGGTGCGGCGGCGGCGTGCGTTGCAGGCAGGCAATAGATGCCGAACATCCGGCCGCCTTCCAGCCACACCGGCGTTTCGGTCACGCCGGGTTCGACGATGTGGCGGGCGGTGTGATCGGCTGCATACGTCACGCTGTGATCCGGGCCGCGTTCGCGGTCACCGCCCGCGGCCACAGCCGCGCGTGCGAGTGCGCCCGCTTTGCCTGCATCGGCTGCGAGCCAGGTTTCGATCGACTCGAACGCCGTCCGCGGAATCTCGCTGTCGAGCGCCTCCATCATGAACTTGCCGTATTCGTCGAACGACTGCCGCTCTACCTCGACGCCTTGCTCCCGGTAGTGCGCGACCAACGCGTCGGCCCGCGCGGGGTCGAGCGAATCGAGCACCAGCATGCGCCCGGCCGGGCGGCTCGCATCGCGTCGCAGATCGACGGCGCGCAAGCTCTGCAGCGTATCGCGATAGAGACGAAAACCGTACGCCTCGACAAACGCGTCGGTATCGGGCTCGACTTCGCAATCCATCGCGGCCGGCATCGACAGCCACTGGCGATAATGCGCGCGCAACTCGCGCTGATAATTCCTGCCGGACAGCACCGGCGCAAGCAGCACGAGGCCGTCCACGCCGCCGAGTTCCTGAGCCGCCAGCGCGGCCAGCGTGCCGCCCAGCCGCAGACCGCACAGCGTCACGCGCTCGACACCCGTGGTCTCGCGCAGCAACGTCACGGCCTCTTTGACGCTGTCGAGCCATGCGCGCCAACGGCCGGGCTCGCTCGCCTCGCCCGCCGAATCGCCCGTGCCCGGATAGTCGAAACGCAACACCGGAATGCCGCGCGCGGCGAGCCGCTCGGCCAGCCTGCGCATGCCGCGATAGGTGCATAGTGCGTCGTACCCGAACGCGTGACACAACACCACGCCGCTAGATGCGCCGGGGCCATTCGCCGGATGCAACCAGCCGAACCGGCCATCGAACACTACTGGCCTCACGCTACGCTCCTCACCGGGTGTCTCCACTTTCGCGGCATTACAACAAATGCGGCGTCGCGCGTCTGTTCGTCCCGCCACATTGCGTCGGACTCCGACTCATTGGCGGAGGTCCGCCGCATGCGCCGTGAGGACGCCATTGCATGCCAAGTGGCGAGATATTCAACCGCTGTGCGGCGTGCGCAAGGCAAAAGTGGAACGGGTCGCGAGCAGCAGATGATAGAAAAACCGCGCGCGCAGTCTGTCGCGCATCGTGTAGTGCCTCGACAGCAGCACGCGCCAGGCGGCGGCCGGTTCGCCGGCCCGCGCATAGGCGGAAGCGGCGCGCGGCGCCACGCGCCGCAACGCGTCGTCGCGCGCGGCCTGGGCCGCGGCGGGCACACGGCTCTCGCGCAGTTGCGCGAACGCGTGCATCGCGGGCAACGCATGGGTCGAAATCGACAGCGACGTCTCGCGCGAAACCGATACGAACTCGTCGACGAAACAGATCGCGGCGGCCTCCACACTGAGCCGCAAACCAAAATCGAAGTCGCACGCTTCGCCGACTTCGACGGCCGTGCGATATGCGATCCGGCGTGCGGCCAACGTATCCACCAGATAGCCGTTGTTCGGGAACATCTGGTCGATACCGGCGAGCGCAGGCACGGGCAGCCGCCCGGCGCGTTCGGGCACGCGCCGGTAATCGCGGTTCAGACATTCGGTGGCTTGCGGGCGCGGTGTGCCGTCGTCGGCGATCACGCGTTGCTTGCCGAATGCGGCGTTCAACTCAGGATATGTTTGCCAGCACGCGTCGAGACAGGTCAAGGCGTTCGGTTCGAGCAGATCGTCGTCGTGCAGCAGCACGAGCCGCGCGCCTCGTGCGCGCGCGAAAAGCCGGTTCACGTTGCCCGCCTGGCCGAGCCGGGGCGCGTTGCGTTCATAGCGGATCGGCTGCCGGCTGCGCAAGCGGCTGCGTTCCGTCACGATCCGTGCGCTGTCGTCGTTCGAGTCGTCGCCGATCACGATTTCAAACTCGCCATACGTCTGCGCATGGCAACTGTCGATGGCCTGTTCGAGCAACGCGGGCCGGTTGCAGGTGGGAATACAGATCGAGATCAGCCGCGCGTTCAATGCGCCGCCGCTGTCGTCGCGATGCCCGCTCGTGGCTCCAGCCATGAATGCTCCGAAAACACCGATGAATCCGCATTTAACCCTGCCGGATCGCGTCTATCTGTACGGCCACCCACACAGGCACAACGGGCGCCAGGGCAATATCGAGGCCTGCGACCGGCCGACGCCATCGTGTCACGCGCGCTGCTGGGTGCGTCCGCGCACCGACAGCGTTCAGGATGAACCACACCATTGCATGACCTCTCCCGGCGGACAGCGCACCATGGAACGAAGTATCGTCAAGAACATCTTCATCAACTTCGCAGGAGCGATCGCTCCAACGTTCATCTCCCTCGTCACCGTGCCCGCCTACCTCCACCTGATGGGTGCCGAACGATACGGCGTGATCAACCTGGTGTGGACGCTGATCGGCTACTTCGGCGTGCTCGATCTCGGCACGAGTCTCGCGACGGAAAATCAGATCTCGAAAGCGCGCGCGGCCAATGACGATTCGATCGAGCGCATCTTCTGGAGCGCCTGGTTCATGAATCTGGGCACCGGCATCGTAGGCGGCCTGATCATTTATGTCGGCACGGTCGTCTACATCACGCACGGTGTGAAGATCGAACCGGCCTTTCAGCGCGAGGTCATGGCGAGCCTGCCGTGGATCGCGGTGGCCGTGCCCATCGCGAACGTGTCGTGGGTGTTTGCCGGCGCCATCAACGGCGTGGAGCGCTTCGCCAGTTTCAACATCAACCAGACGCTGGGCACGGCGCTGTTTCAGTTGCTGCCGCTCGCGGCGATCTTCTGCTTCTCGCCGTCGCTCGCGGTGGTGATTCCGGCGGCCGTGGTGGCGCGCCTCGCGGCCGGCCTGATGCTCGGCGCGGCGGCGTTTCGTGCAATCGGGATTCGCCGCGTGCGTCTGCCGCAATGGCGCGTGATGGTCGAACTCTTTCGCTATGGCCGCTGGATGCTGCTGTTTTCCGGCGCCAGCATGATCGCATCGACGCTCGACCGGGTGCTCATCGGCGCACTGCTCGGCGCGCGTTTCGTGACCTATTACGCGACGCCGCAGAATCTCATCACGCGTCTGAACCTGCTGCCGGTCGCGATGGTGCGCACGCTTTTTCCGCGCCTGTCGGCGGTGTCACGCGCCGATGCCGACGCGCTCGCGCACAGCGCTCTGGCGTTTCTGAACGGCGCCTTCACGCCGTGCGTGATCGTTGCGCTGTTCGCGCTCAAACCTTTTCTTCTGCTATGGCTCGGGCCCACGGTCGCGGCCGCGGCGCCGGTCGCGAGCGTGCTCGTGCTCGCCGTGTGGCTGGGCGGCCAGTGCGGCATTCTCGGGATCCTGATCCAGGCGCAGACAAGTCCCGCCTATATCGCCGGCGTGAGCTGGCTTCAGTTGCCGGTGTTCGCCGCCGCGCTGTGGGGCGGGATTCATTGGTTCGGCATCATGGGCGCGGGTGTGGTCGTCGTGTTGAAGGCGCTGTTCGACTATGCGGTGCTGCTGCTGTTCGCGCGGCTGCATGTGTGGTCCATCGTGCGCAATATGCTGGTGCACCTTGCGTTCCTGCTGCTCGCGCTGGCGCTCACCGAATCGATCGACGCGCTGCCGACGCGCATCTTTGCGGCACTCGTGCTGGCGGCCGCGAATCTGGGCTTGTCGCTGCATGGGTCGAGTGAACTGCGCGGCGTCGTCTATAAGCTGTGGACGCGGGTGACGTTGTCGGCGAGTTAGTTGAAGAAACGCTTGAAGTGATTGAAGCGGGCCGCTATTCGCGGCCCGCGTCCGCCTTCAATCGCATCACGACGTGGTCGACTGCGTGACGGTGTCCGGCACCACGAGGTTCGGCGCGCTGATCGTGCGCGCGGCGATGCTGGCAAAGCGGCGCGGCTGGCAGCTTGCCAGCGTGCGTTCATAGATCGACAGGTAGCCGTCGCTCACTCGCTGCACGCCGAACTTGTCGAGGTTCTGCTTCGCCCTCACGGCAAGCGCCGCGTGCGCGACGCGATCGCTCAGAAGTTGCCCGAATGCGTCGGCCAGCGCGGCCGGATCGTGCGGCGGCACGAGGACACCCGCCTCGCCGCCGTCGAGCATCTCGGGATTGCCGCCCACCTGGGTCGCCACGATCGCCCGTCCCGTCTCGCGCGCCTCGGACAATACCAGGCCGCCCGGCTCGTTATGCGACGCGAGCACGAAGATGTCGGCCTGCGCGAGATAGGCGCGCGGGTCGGCCACGAAACCTTCGAAGCGCGCATGCGGCATCACCCCGAGTTCCTCGGCCAGCGCCTGCATCGCGGCGCGATCCGGTCCCTCGCCGACCAGATACAGCACCGCCTCCGGCACACGCTTGCGCAGCAGCGCAAACGCCTGCAGCAGATCGCGGATGCCCTTGCGTTCGTACATGCCCGCCACCGTCACGATGCACGGATGAGCGAGTTGCGGCGTCGCGGGCAGCGGCTTGTGCGCGAGCCGCGGCGTGCCGACCGTGCCGTTGCGCACCACGCTCAAGCGGGACTTCGGTATGCCGCGCCGTTCCATCGCCACCGCCACGGCTTCGCTGACCGCCACCACGCGGTCGCCCACGCGCATCAGCGTGGCGCTTTTCTGGAACTCGTTGTGCACCGTCGTGACGAGCACGAAGCGCCGCCGCATCACGCCGAAGCGCGCGATCAGCGCGCCGGTCATCATGTGCGCATGGACGACGTCGGGGTCGAACTGGGCGACGAGCCGGTTGAAGCCCGCGACCATCGCCGGCACGCGCGAGGGTCTGGGCGATTGCGGCAGCAACACATGACGCACACCGTAGCGTGCGAGCAGGTCCTCGAAACCGCCGCCGCCCGAGGCCACCATCACCTCATGGCCGGCGCGCGCCTGCATGCAGGCGAGGTCGATCATCACGTTGACGATGCCGTTACCGACACTCTGCGCATGATTGGCTAGATGAATGATTTTCATGGATTCGCTGCAACGACAATGGAGTGGGAAGCGGCCGCCGCGAGCGGGGCCGTCTGCGGAGTAAAGCGATACATCAGCGCTTTGCCGTGTGCGTCTTCCTCGACCAGCACGAGGTATTCGCCCGACGCGAGGCGATGAGCGGTAATCGGCATCGGCACGTCGGTCCAACCGCTCGTGGAGCCGACTTCCTTGCCGGGCGCGAGCCGCCCGACGTCGCGCCCGGTGCCGCGCTCATAGACGCGCACGATCGCGCTGCGCGTTTCGACGGCGAAGATGTAATCGCCCGCCACCGCGAAGCCGTTGATCGACAGCCAGTCCGGCGGACCCAGATCGGGCAGGCCGATCACGTAGCGCAGCACCGGCTTGCCGCTCTTCCAGTGGTCGTAGCGGGCCAGCTGCGAACCCGCTCCATTCCAGTTGTCCTGAACAAATGGACGCGACGGCGTCGAACCGGAGATGAACATCGTGTCGTCGGCGGGAAAGTAATTCAGACGCGCGATACGGTTGAACGGCGCGGGCGGCGGATACGGCTGCATCGCCGAATAGCGGTAAACCGGATTGCCGACGCGGTCGAAACCCTGCAATGGAAAGCGGCGGATGCCCTGCGATTCGGTGCCCTGCCAGACGTCGCCAAGGCTGTCTATCCACCAGCCGTTCATCGGCGGAGCGTCGGTGCTGTTGGCGTTCTGGTCGAACGCCGCCGGGGAAAAATCGCCCTCGCCCGTCACGTCGCGCCAGATCCATTCACCTTGCGAAGGCTGATTGGGCGGCCACGCGCCGTCGATGTGCGAGCGCGAGAAAAGCCCCGAGGGAATCGCGGTCTCGCGATCGGCGGCGAAGCGATAGATCCGCAAATACGACGAGTACATGTCGGTCGTATACAGCAGCCGGTGTCCGCCGACGTCGCGCACCATCGGCATGCCGCGTTGACCGCCGAGGTACAGATGGAAATATGGATCGTACGGATAGCGGAAGCGGTCCGCGGTATAGCCGGCATACGACCACTCCTCGCCGGGCGCGCGCGCGAGATCGAGCGTGAAGCGCTTGCTGCCGCTATAAACGGAAGGCGGATCGCCGTCGACGAACTGCGCGCCGTCGACGAACAGGAGCCCCTGCAGACTGAAGCGCTGCGTGCCGTCAGGCGTATAACTTTCGAGCAACGCGCCGTCGTAGGTGCTGGCGGCCATGCCGAACGGCCGCGGTCCCGCGCCGTTCATGGACACATAGATATTCCCCGCGCGATCCACGCCGACACCGGTCAGCCCATTGAAGCGCCGCGGTCCCGGCGCACCGGCCCGGCCCGCATAGATGCCGCGCTCCTCGCCGAAACTCGCCGATAGCCGCATGCCTGCTCCGTGCTGAGCCACAGGTGAGGCTGCCGTGAAGATCAGGATCTGCTGGCGCACGCCGTTGTCCGCGACCAGCAGCCGTCCGCGCGTATCCAACGTCAGATCCACCGGCACCACGCCGGCTGGCAGCGGGAGTTCCTCGAGACGCGCGCCGTTGCGCGCACGATGAACCACGCGGCGCGCGCCATCCGTGCGGCTGTTCTCGATGACCCACAGCGAACCGTCGGGCGCGAGCGCGAGGCGGCCAGGCTCGCGCACGGCAAAGCCGCCGATCGGCTGCATCGTTTGCGCGTCGAAAATCTGCACGCGATTGTCGAGCTGGTTCGACACGAAGAGCCGCGTCTCGTCCGCGGCAAGCCCGCGGATCGCGTAATCCGCCTTGGCGGAATAGCTGGAGATCAGCAGAAACGCGAGGCGGCCGCCGGCCGGAAACTTCACCTGGCCCGCGAACGGCACGCCGTCGCGAATGTCGGCGCGGCTGCGGCGCGCCACGCCGGTCCACTGCTCGCCCTCGCGCGGCGTCGGCCGCTGTTTGGCCGCCTCGTTGCCGAGGCTGACCACCGTTTGCGCGACGTACACGTATTCGTCGTTCACTGCGATCGCGTCGCCGCCCATCATGCCCCAGCCGTGCGACTCGCCGCCGTGGCGCACCAGTTCACCGTTACGGTACTGGCCAAGCTCGCCGCCGCCTTCGTCCCAGGGCGCATTCGTAAAGACGTCGCCGTTGGGCGTGACGGCAATCGCCTGCACGTCGATCTGCATCCAGCGATGATCCGCGTAGCCCCACGTGTTGCCGATCCACGACGTGCGGTACGACAGCGACGGATGCGCGGCGACCGCGTACGCTTCGGCGGCGGGCATGCCGGCTGACGCCACGGCGGTCGCCGCCGCCACGGGTTCGGCGGCCCGCGCCGGTTTCGACACGGAGCCGCCCGATCCGCCCGCGGCGATCAGCACCAGCACCGGCAACGCCAAGGCAGCGACGCAGACGAGGCGCTCGAAGTTTTTTCGCGCATTGCTTCGCATGATCACGGCGCGTCAAAACACGCTGATCGCTTCGCGGTAAATCCGCGCGACCTGCGCCGCGACCACCGGCCGGTCGAAATGCTCGCGGGCGTAGGCGTGGCACGCCTGCGGCCCCGGCACCACGCGCCGGCCCAGCAGCACGTCGGTAATGCCCTCGCCGATCGCCTTGAAGCCGCCCGAGGGCAGCACCAGTTCGGCCGAGAGCGGCGCCACCGCTTCCGGCAGGCCGCCCACCGGCGTCACGAGAACCGGCGTGCCGGCCGCGAGCGATTCGATCGTGGTGAGCCCGAAGCCTTCGAGCGAAACCGTCGGCACGATCGACAGATCCGCTGCGCGATACCACAGCGGCACCTCGTCGTCCGGCACGAAGCCCGCGAGCCGCACATTTCCCTCCAGACCGCGCGCAACGATGCGGGCCTGCAGTTGCGCTTCCAGCGGGCCCTTGCCGGCGATCGTCAGGAGTACGTCGGGCAGCATCGGCTTGACGATCGCCATCGCGTCGATCAGATCCTCGAGACCCATGCGCGACACGAGACGCCGCATGCAGAACAGCAGCGGCCGGTCCTGCGGCAAGCCGAGGTGCTCGCGTGCCTGCCGCTTCGTCGCACGCGTATCGAAATGCGCGACGTCGACGCAGCCCGGCACGATGCGAATGCTCTCCTCACGCACGCCATACGTTTCATGAAGCAACCGGCCGAATGCGTGCGAGAGCACAATGTGACGCGTCCCGCTCCGATAGACGAAGCGTTCGAGCGTGACACGCATCGCGCGCGACCAGCCGCCCCCGCCACCAGGATACGATTCGGCGGCCCATGGTCCGTGGAAATGCACGACCTTCGGCACGCGCCGGAACACGCCCACGGTCGGCGCCGCGTACAGCGCGAAATGCGTGGCGACGACGTCGGGCATCTTCGCCGCGCGCAGCGCGCGCGAGTGCGTGCGCGAGCCCCACAGGCGCGTGCCGAGTTGCGCCTGCGCGCCGGCGAACGCGAGCACGCGGCCGCCGGACGCATCGAATACGCCGGGGCTGCCCGCCACCATGCCGCGCACGTTGACGCCTTGCTCGGGCAGTGTGTCGATCAGCGCCTTGAACATGCGATCGAGTCCGCCTGGCCGTTCGTTGAACCAGTGCATGCCGATTTGCAGCGAATCGATCGGAGTACTGCTCATAGTTCCACCGATGCGGTTGTGCAGCCGGCCGGCAACGCATGTGCGACACGCAGCGCATGTACCTGGTCATAGACCGACAGATAGCGCTCCGCCATCGCCTGCCAGCTCAAGCTCCGCGCCACTTCGCGCGCGGCCTCGCCCAGACGGCGCGCGTAGTCCGGTTCGAGCGCGAGGCGCTCGATCGCCGCCGCGAGTCCGAGCGCATCGTCGGGATCGTCGAGCACGATGCCGCTGCCGGACGTAATCACTTCGGCGCCGCCCGCGGTGCGCACCGTGATGACCGGCAGCCCAGCGGCCAGCGCTTCGAGCAGCACCAGACCCATTGGTTCGTAGCGCGAAGGAAACACGAACGCGTCGACCGAGCGCATCAGCGCGGGCATGTCCATCACCATGTCCGTGAAGTGGACGCGCGCCTTGAGCCCGAGCGACTCCGCGAGCGCCGGATACGGGCTGTTGTGCACAATCCCCGCGACGGCGAGATGAACGTCCGCGGACGTGCGCGCAAGCGCGCGCAGCACCGTGTCGAGATTCTTGCGCGACATGCGCAGGTCGCCCGCGAACAGCAGCATGAACGGCGCTTGCGGCAAACCGAAGCGGGCGCGTTCCGGCGCACCGGGCGTGAACTCGTCGATGTCGACGCCGTTATGAATCACTTGCACCCGCGCCGAACCGATGCCGAGCGCGCGTACTTCGCTCGCCACTTTCTGCGACACCGGCACGATCGTTCCGGCGTGCCGGAACGCCCATTTTTCGCAACCGATATTCAGCAGCGTGAAGAGCACCTGATAGGCATGGTAAAAACTTCGCCGCAGCCGGAACGGATAGAACCCGCAGCGATACCAGCCGTCGTGAACGAAATGCACCGCGTTGACGTCGGCGCGCGCCCACGCGATAAAGCCGTTCACGTGAACCACGTCGAATTCCTCGCGGTGTGCGCGGATCCATGCGCCGCAGCGCCATGCGAACATCTGGTACTGAACGAGCCTCGTCGGCAAGCGGCTGATGGCGATCCGCACGAAACACACACGCGGATGCCGCAGCAGTTCGGGGGCCGCCTCCGCGGCGAGCAGCGTGACCGCGTGGCCGGCCGCGAGCGCCGCCTGCACGATCTCGTAGTTGACGCGCCCCTGCCCGTCGTTCTTGCGCACGACATGGGTGACGATCAGAATCCGCATTCCGTTGTCCTTCATCTGGATGTCTTTCAGGTACGTCGGGAAGCCGCGGCGAGCGCGGCGTGGCGTTCACGCGCATAGCGCAGCGAAATCACCGGCAGGGTCACGCCGAGAAAGAAGAACATCCCCGACACGGCGGTCAGCGTGTTGATGAACACCATCATCGAGAAAATCGCCACCGCCACGCCTACGCCGGAGATCGCCAGCAGATCGGTTGGATGCAGACGGCTCGCCCGGTACGCGCGCCACAGCAGCATGAGCACGCCGGTGGTATAGAGCAGCGTGCCGGGCCACCCCATCACGAAGGGCACTTCCATCAGGCCGCTGTCGAAATCCGCCATCGAGGTCGACGATTTGTCGTCGGAGAGCTTGGTGCCGAGACCGGTGGTGCCGAGCCCCTGCCCGGCGATGTCGGTCATCGCCGACGCCAGGAAGGTCTTGTAGAACTCGGCGCGCGCCTGGTAGCTGGTGTCCTCGCCGATGTTTTGCACCGTGCTGAAACGCTTCAACACCGGCTCGGAGACCTGATCGATCATCATCAGCGGCGCGGCCATCAAGGCCAGTCCCAACACGCCGGCAATCAGCCGCATGCGGCTTTTGCCGTCGAGCATCGCGAACGAATAGATAAGCGCGATCGTGAATCCGCCCCACGTGCTGCGCGCGCTGGTGAGCAGCAGTGCGGGGACGCCCACGCAGCCCAGCACGATGCGCGCCTTGCCGCGCGCGGCGAGCGACATCAGCAGAATGGTCATGAGCGTGACCGCGAACGGGCCGCACGAATTCATCGTGCTGCTCACGCGCATGCCGAACGGCACCGGCTGTCCTTCGGATTCCATCTTCGAGGCGATGAGCCAGAACACGTCCCACGGCAGCGGCGAGACGAACTCGATCAGGCCGTACACGCTCATCAGGAGTCCGCCGTAAATGAAGGTCTTCAGCAAGACGCGGTGATAGTCCGGATAGTGACGCCACGTGACGGTGAGATAAAACGCCACCATCACCGGATAAAGCCAGTTGATCAGCGTATAGGTCGCCCCGGCCGGGCCGACTTGCGCGATGCCGACCACGTACGCATACAGCAGCGCGATCACGATCAGCACCAGCGGCGCCGCGCGCCGCTGCCCCAGCAACGAGACGTGCTTGAGCAAGGTCAGGCCCGTGAGCGCGACCGCGAGCAAGGGCGCCACCATGATCGGACTCTGCGGATTGAAGGACCCGTTGACGAAGTCCGCGAGGCGCCGCACTTCCGGCGTCAAAAAAAACAGCCAGCAGACGAAGCCGAGGTAATGCGCCGGCGAGCGCGCATAAAACATCAACGCGACGCCGAACGCGCCAAGCGGAAAGAAGAACTCGACCAGCCTGCCCTGGCGCAGAAGGACGAGGCCCAACGTCACCGCGAACAGCAGCAACGGCAAGCGCAGCGGATGACGCATGCCCTTCGGCTGTACGTGGGCCGCCACAGCGGGACGCGCCAACGCCTCGCCGGCCGGCGCGCGCGGCCGGCCCGCCGGTGACGGCGACGGCGCCGCCGTTGGCGAGCGCCGTGGTCCAAGCTGCGCGGTGGAAGGCGTGATCAGCATTCGCCCCATCACAGCAGCTCGAACGTGTTGATGTGCGCGATGCCGTCGCGCTCGCGGCGCCGCATGCCGAACAGCGGCTGACTGCCGCGCACCTGGCGCGTCAGGCCGATGAACGGCACGCCATGCTCGAGGTACGGCCCTTCCGTCTTGCGAAAGCCGAATTGCTCGTAGAAGTCGCGCAAGCCGAGCGGCGCGTTCACGCGCACGGCGCGGCCGGGCCAATGCTCGGCGATCGCCTGCAGCACGCGTTCCATCAGCAGTTCGGCGGTGCCGTCGCCGCGCCGCAGCGGGCTCGTCAGTACCTTGTCGATGGTGATTTCCGGATCTTCGGCGTCGCCGGGTTGCAGACGGGCATAAGCGAGGATCGGCATCGGCCGCGCCATGTCCTCCACCGCGAACACGTGCAGCGAATTTTCGTCGCGGCCGTCGGCGTCGAGACACACGTGCGATTGCTCGACCACGAACACCGCGCTGCGCGCCCGCAGGATCAGATACAACTCGCGTGCCGAAAGCTGCTCGAATTCCAGCGTTTTCCAGTTCATCACGTTCCCTTGCGGTCAATGGGTTCAGCGAAGCCGGCATCGCGCGCCGCCCTCGACGGACAGGCTCGACACGCCGGTTCGCGCCTGTTCGTTGTCATGGCTACACGGTACGTCCGCAAAAGGCGTGTTTCCGTGCGGCATCGCACTGACGCTGGGCTTTGACACTTCTTAAATACAGGGCATTGGCTCACCGTCTCGCAGGAAGTCCCGGCAACGCCTGCCTGCCCCGCGACAGCACGGCGAAAATGCACGCTTTGTCCGACAGACGCGCAGCGATGGCGTAAGCCGCCTGGGTAAGCACCACATGCACAAAAAGCGACCACGTATATTCGTTCTACTTCAGCAACATTCGAGAGACCGTTGAACAACAAGGGGACACCCCATCATGAAGACCGCATTGCGACGCATCCTTTCCGAATCCGCCCGTCTGGATGTCCCCCCGGACAGTCTTGCAGACGACGCCGATCTGTACGCGGCGGGTTTGTCCTCGCTCGCGACGGTGCATCTGATGCTGGCCATCGAAGACGAATTCGGCATTGAGATTCCGGACCGCATGTTGACGCGCCGCCTGTTCTCCAGCATCGATTCGATGGCCGCCGCGGTCGCCGAACTGCAGCAGGCGAAGGCGGCCGCATGAACGCCCCGCTGCTGGACGCGGCCGGCGCGGCTGCCCCGCTCGCCGAAGCGCCGGCGCACGCAAGCGCCGACCCATCCGTCGTGCTGACTGCCGTCGAAGCCGAGCCCGGCTGGCGCGCGGCGGCGCAACGCTGCGCGGCGGTAGCCGCGCAGTTCGCCGACTCGGTGGACGAGGACGCGCGCTTTCCGCACGAGGCGTTCGACGCGCTCAAGCGCGAACGCCTGCTCTCCGCGATGGTGCCGGCCGCATTCGGCGGCGCGGGCCTCTCGCTCGCGGACGTCGGCGCGATCTGCGAGACGCTCGCGCAGGGCTGCGCGTCCACAGCGATGGTGTATGCGATGCATCAGATCCAGGTGGCATGCATCGAGGCGCACGGCAGCGAGTCAGCCTGGCATCGGCAGTTGCTCGCGCAACTCGTCGAACATCAGTGGCTGCTGGCGTCGGCGACGTCGGAGGAGACCATCGGCGGCAATATGCGCACGAGCGCCTGCTCGGTCGAACTCGAAGGCGAACGCTTTCGCATCGAAAAGCTCGCGCCGACGATCTCATACGGCGCGCATGCCGACGGCATTCTGGTCACCGCGCGCCGCACCGCCGAATCGGCCGCCGCGGACCAGGTGCTGATCGTCGCGTTGCGCGAACACACGCAACTCGAAAAGCGCGGCAACTGGGATTCGATGGGCATGCGCGGCACTTGCAGCGAGGGCTTCCGGCTCGTCGCCAGCGGGCTCGCCGAACAGCTCCTGCCGACGCCCTTCGCCGAGATCGCCGATCAGACCATGTTGCCGGTCTCGCACACGCTGTGGGCCTCGGTCTGGACCGGCGTCGCTAGCGACGCGGTGAATCGCGCGAAAGCATTCTTCCGCGCGCAGGCCCGCTCGAAACCCGGTTCGATTCCGCCGGCCGGTCTGCGCCTCGCTGAAGCGGTCGGTCTGTTGCAGATGATGCAGGCGCGTGTGTCGGTCGCGCTGGACGCGGCGCGCGCCGCGCACCACGCACGGCACGGCGGCTCGCAGGCCGACGCGCCGCTCTCCGCGATGCTCGGTTTCGCCTCCGACATGAACACGCTGAAGACCAGCATCTCGACCACCGCGCTGCAAGTCGTGCACGAAGTGCTGATGATCTGCGGCATGGCTGGTTACAAGAACGGCACGCCGTACAGCGTCGGACGCCATTTGCGCGATCTGTATTCCGCGCCGCTGATGATCAACAACGACCGCATCGCGCAAAACACGGCGAGCCTGCTGCTCGCGCAACGTCCCGGGGTGCCGGGGAGAGGTTGAGATGAATACGATGACCGATACCGCCGCGCTCGCCGCCGCGGCAGCTGCTGTTGTTGCTACTGTTGCGGAAGAGACCGCCGCGCCCAGCTTTCGCGACGAACTGCTCGCCGCGGGCCTCCTGATCGACACCGGCGAAAACGGCCTGTACGGCCGCAGCCAGGTGTTCGAAGACGTGGTCGACCGCCTGAACATCGCGATCACGCATCTGGGCGCGGACCAGCAGCCGGAAGTGCTGCGTTTTCCGCCGGCGATGCGCCGCACCGACTTCGAGGATAGCGAGTACCTGAAAAGCTTTCCCGATCTCGCCGGCACGATCCACTCGTTCTGCGGCAACGACATGGGCCACCAGCGCCTGTTGCGTGCGCTCGACGACGCAATGGTCGAAAGCGACGGCGACCGTAGCGACTCATGGATGGCGCAGCAAAAACCCACCCGCGTCGTGCTGACGCCGGCCGCCTGCTATCCGATCTATCCGGTGATGGCGCGGCGCGGTCCGTTGCCTGCCGGCGGCCGCACGATCGACGTGCTGTCGTATTGCTTCCGCCACGAACCGTCGCTCGATCCGGGCCGCATGCAGATGTTCCGCCAGCGCGAATACGTGCGCCTCGGCAGCGCGGAACAGGTCATGGCGTTCCGTCAGATGTGGATCGAACGCGGCTCGCTGCTCGTGACGCTGCTGCAACTGCCGGTCGAAGTGGATCTCGCCAACGATCCGTTCTTCGGCCGCGGCGGCAAGATCGTCGCCGACAGCCAGCGCGCCCAGGCGCTCAAGTTCGAACTGCTGATTCCGGTGGCGAATCCCGGCAGCAAGACCGCATGCCTGTCGTTCAACTATCACATGGACCACTTCGGCGCGATCTGGAAAATCGCCTGCGAAGACGGCACGGTCGCGCATACGGGCTGTGTCGGCTTCGGCATGGAACGCCTGACGTTAGCGCTTTTTCGTCATCACGGGCTCGACGTGAACGCCTGGCCGGACGACGTGCGCGCGCTGCTGTGGGGCGACACCGCGGCACGCGTCGCGCACGGCATGCAGAGCACCCAGGCGGCGAGCGCGCAAGACGCTGGAGATAGCGTATGAGTCCATCCTTGAGGCCTGTGCCGAAGATCGCGCACTCCACTTTCCCGTTGTCGCCGCGTCGGGACTTGCCCGCTCAGCGCGGCGCAGCCGCGCTCGAAGCGCGACAGCGCGAGCACGCGCCGCATGCGCTGCATCAGGGCGAGCGCGTGTGGCAGGAGACGAACTGCTATGTCGATCTGTGGATCGAACTGCTGCACGGTTTCGGACTCGATCCGCGCGCGGCGTTCGGCTTCACTGTCACGCAGGATTTCGAGGGCGATCAGTTCACGTTCTTCAAGTTTCCGCTCGAGGACCTCGACCGTCTCTACGGCACCCAGGTGCAGGAACTGGCGATCTACGATTCACTCGAAGCCCGCGTGCTCGCGCAAACCTTGCGCGGCCATACCGTGCTGGTGGAAGTGGACGGCTATTACCTGCCGAACACGCGCGCCACGTCGTACCGGCGCGAGCATCCTAAAACCACCGTGGGCATCGACTTCATCGATCCCGCCGCGCGCCGCCTCGGTTATTTTCACAACACCGGCTATCACCGGCTCGACGGCGAGGACTACGACGGCGTGTTCCGCAAGCTGCCGCAATTCGCTCAGCAGCCCGATCTGCTGTTTCCGTATGTGGAGTTCGCCAAGCAGGCGCGCCCCGCGCTGGAAGGCACCGCGCTCGCGGAAGCCTCGGCGGAATTGTTGTGCGCGCATCTAAGCCGGCGGCCGCTGACCAATCCCATTTCGCAGTGGCGCGCCGCGTTTCCCGCGCATCTCGAGACGCTGCTCGAACGCGGCGAGGCGTTCTTCCACCCGTACTCGTTCAATCTGATGCGGCAGCTCGGCGCGAACTTCGAGTTTCTCTCCAAGTATCTGCTGTGGCTTTCCGCACAGGGCTTCGAGATTCCGGCGTCGATCCCGGCCGCGGCGCAGAGCATCGCGTCGGAGTCGATGGTGATGCAGTTCCGGCTCGTGCGCGCGATCACACGCGGACGCCGCGACTTGTGCAAAGACTGCTTCGACGTGCTCGAAAGCGCTTACGAAAAGACGCTGCCGCCGCTCGCCGCGCTGGCGCTGTGACGCGCGCCGTCTCGCGCTTCAAGGGCTTCTCGGGAACCTGCCGTGGATGGACTGACGATCAACGCCATGCCTCACGATGCTGACGAAGGCGGCCCGCTTGCGGCCGCTTTTCTCGACCAACCGGTTCAAACCGGTCTCACCGGCGCGGCCCTCACCGCGCCCGCGTCGCAAGACCTCTGGCCGCTGCGGCTCGACACCGGCTGGCAGTGCGTCAGCACGCCCGCAGCTGCGTGCGCATCGCCCGCCGATTTGCCCGCGCACGGCTGGCTCGCCGCGCAGGTCCCGGGCACCGTGGCCGGCGCGCGCCGTGCAGCGGGTCTGCTGGACGCGGCGCATCCGCCGCCGCTCGCCTTCGACGATCACTGGTATCGCCTCACGCTCACGGGCATCGGCAAACGCCGCTTGCGTCTCCATGGCCTCGCCACGCTCGCTGAAGTCTGGCTCGACGGCATCAAACAACTCGAATCCGATTCGATGTTCGTCGCGCACGATCTCGAGATCGAACTGCACGGCAGCGCGACGCTCGCGCTGTCTGGCTGGTGTCCGTCGGTGCACGCGGTCGGCCCGTGGCGGCCGATTGAAATGCTGAGCGACGCGCCCCACGCATTCGACACGATCGACGTGGCGAGCCGTGTCGAATGCGACGACGGCATTGTTTCGCTCACGCTACGTTTCGTTCATCCGCACGATGCCGCGAGCTGCGCTGCCTCGCTTGAATGCGGTGATGCTGTTTCGTCCTTGCAATGGCGCGATGCCTATACGCTGACCGGCAGCGTACGTGTGCCGCGCGCCGAACGCTGGTGGCCGCACACGCACGGCGAGCCCACTTTATATCCGCTAACGTTGCAACTCGATGACGGGCGCAAGACATTTCACGCTTTAGGCGCGATCGGCTTTCGCAGTATCGAAGTCGATCGCGGCACGGACGGCGCGGGTTTCGCATTAAGCGTGAATGGCGTACCTGTGTTCTGCCGCGGCGCATGCTGGACCAGCGCGGATCTCGTCACGCTCACCGGCAGCGACGCGCAACTGCGCCACACGTTCGCGCTCGCCCGCGATGCCGGCATGAACATGCTGCGCGTGGGCGGCACGATGGTGTACGAGTCCGACGCGTTCTATGCGCTCGCCGACGAATACGGCCTGCTCGTCTGGCAGGACTTCGCGTTGGCGAATTTCGACTACCCGACCGACGCTGCCTTCAATGCATCGATCGAGCGGGAAGCCAGCCAGTTTCTGACACGCACGCGGCGTTTCGCTTCGCTCGCGGTGTTGTGCGGCGGCAGCGAGGCCGGCCAGCAGGCCGCCATGTTCGGCCTGCCCGCCTCGATGCGCGCGCAACCATTATTTACGGGGCTGCTACCCGCCATCGTCGCTCGCGAGCGATCAGACGTGCCGTATGTCAGCAACTCGCCCACGGGGGGCGTGTGGCCATTTTCAACTAATGAGGGCGTCACGCATTACTACGGCGTAGGCGCCTACCAGCGTCCGCTCGACGACGCGCGCCGCTCGCAAGTGCGCTTCGCCGCCGAATGCCTTGCCTTCGCGAACGTACCCGACGACGCAACGTTGCACGACGCGCTCGGCACGATTCATCCGCACGATCCGCGCTGGAAGACGGCGGTGCCGCGCGACCCCGGCGCGGGATGGGACTTCGACGACGTGCGCGACCACTACCTGCAGACGCTCTATGGCGTCGAGCCCGCGCGGCTGCGCTACGAAGACCCCGAGCGTTATCTGGATCTGTCGCGCGCGGTGGTCGCCGAACTGATGGCCGACGTCTTCGCCGAATGGCGGCGCGGCGGCTCGACATGCGGCGGCGCGCTGGTCTGGCAGCTTCAGGATCTGCGGCCCGGCGCGGGCTGGGGCTTGATCGACGCCACGGGACGGCCTAAAAGCGCGCTGCACGGGCTCGCGGGAACGCTGCAACCCCTACAGGTCAGCATGACCGACGAAGGCCTCAACGGCCTCGATATCCATCTGCTCAACGAGCGCGCGCAAACGTTTCACGCGCAACTCGAGCTCGTCTGTCTGCGCGACGGCAGCATCAAGGTAGCGTCGGCGAGCCGCGCGGTGGAACTGGCGCCGCGCGGCTCGCAACGTATCAGCGCGGCCGAATGCCTCGGCCAGTTCTTCGATTTCACGCACGCATACCGGTTCGGCCCGCGCGCGCACGACGTCACGATCGCGACACTGCGCAATGCGGCGAGCGGCCGGATCGTCTCCGAAGCGTTTCATCTGCCCGAGCGGCGCATCGGCGATCGCCACGATCTCGGCTTGACGGTCGTGGCCGGGCGCGGTGACGACGGCTGGCAGCTCGTCTTGGAAGCGAAGCGCTTCGCGCGCTTCGTTCATATCGCCGACGCGCATTACCGCGCCGCGCACGACTGGTTCCACCTCGCGCCGAACCGTCCCTGCATCGTTCCCCTCGTCCCTCGCGAAGGACTTGTTGCGCACGCATCCAACGCGGCGTTTAAAGCTGACGCAACATGCGTGGCACCCGCCGGTGAAGTGCGCGCGGTCAATGCGTTATCCGCCACGTTCTACGGTTAAACGTCGCCGTGATCTAGACATACCTTCGCAACGCGCGTAAAACCTCGCGCCGCACGCATCGGCCTGTCTGGTCTGCGGAATCACTGTTGGTTTTTTCACGACTTTTGAGCCGTCAAAAAGACGATCCGTACGGCAGCGCACGCAGCGTACTGAACACATCTGAATCAATTCCGGCACATCCCGGACGCGCCTCGGCAACGCGTGGGCAAAGGTCATTGCAGCGATGAGACGCCTCGCGTAAAGCCGCTCCTGGCAGCGGCTAAGCCAATCCGATCAAGGACTTGGTTCGAATAAAAATACCCCGCGAGGCAAGCGCGCGCGAGACGGGCGCTGTACAGAATTGAAACAAAAAGACGCGTTTGGCTTCGCGCATCGCTAAGGCTATGTTCGTTGCGCCGCACCAGTACTCGCTTTTTCGATCCTTGGCACGCTCCTCGCTAATAAGAGAGCGCAACACCGCGCCGCCGCGAATGAAAGCTACAAGAACGGCGGCTGCGCATCAGGCCAATACGGGGCCGGTCCTGTTCATCCTCTTCGCTGCTCGCGGGGCAGCACGCTGTTTAAAGGATGCAGGCATCGGATTAAAAACAGGAAGCCGCGCAGTGCGAGGCTTCACGCGAGGACCGATCATGTTGACACTTCAATCAGATCTGCACGGCAACCATTTGCTCGGCGCATTGCCGTCCCACGAATGGCAAGCGCTGGCTCCGCATCTCGAACTGGTTCATCTGCGTACAGAACAACTGCTGTGCGACTCCGGTCAACGCATCCATCACGTCTACTTCCCCACCACCGCGATCATCTCCATGCTTTCGACGATGGAAGACGGCAGCTCGGTGGAAATCGCCGCGGTCGGCCGCGAGGGCATGACCGGCGTGCCGGTGCTCACGGGCGGCGAAACCATGCCGAACCGCGTGCAGGTGCAATGTGCCGGCTTCGCCTATCGCATGAACGCACAGGCGCTCAAGCAGCAATTTGCCCGCTCCGACTTCCTGCGCCGCCTGATGCTGCTG
>WNGR01000456.1_pt1 | contig 44892 bp, 47 predicted proteins | sample 5407581 | NCBI WGS metagenome assembly WNGR01 (sample SAMN13153383, study PRJNA577476) | soil metagenome | isolation source: 80 cm soil or saprolite under Garry oak tree replicate 2 | place: USA:California | collected 2016-06-15 | reverse complement strand
AGCTGCCTCTCCCTCTGCTTCTCCATGTTAGGGTGGTCCTTGCTGTAATACTGTGGGTTAATGACGCAAGCAGTTTGGTCGTCCTTGAGGTTGGTGATGATATCGCCCCATCGCTTGTAATTGTGGACGCCCAAAGTGATGATGCAGCCTTCGCCTTTGTTGGACAGGAGGCGAAGGGCGCCGGACGTTCCGCTGCCGTTCATCCTGAGCACGTTGCATCCGTCGACCTCGCTCCAGGTCCCACCATTGGCGAAATTCCACACCGTCTTCTCGACGACGCGGAAGAACTCGTTCTGGTGGGGATTAGTCTGGAAGATAAGGACCTTGATCTGGTAACTCATTTCTGTGACTGGTGAGTGTCGGGGAGAGAGCAAAGGGGCAGTTGCGATCGGACAACCAGTTGCGTGTCAGCCGTATTCAAGAAAAGATGTAGCACAGGAGACAGCACACCTTTGTATGACTCTGGGGTAAGAAGCCTAATGGGAAGAACGACGACAGGGGGGGATTTTATATCCTTTTTTTCAGACACACCAACGTGTTGCAAATAAGACCTAGGAGTTAGGAGGCCATGGCGGCGGTGCGGTGTGCTCATGCGAGAGAAGGCATTCCGAGTCGCCGCCAACGTCGTTGAATGTGCGCCGGCGCAACTTTCTGTGCATGCAACTCCACCCTTCTCTCCCAATAAAAATAACCCTTGACGTACCTGTCCCACGGAATGCAACGTCGCCATAATTCGCGCGCATACACCAGCTACCGCCCACCAGAGAAGCGGAGCATATCCACGCCTCCCTCCACGAACGTTAATGGTAAATTAGACTTTAGGATTGTGGGCGTTGCAAAGTGTGCACAACATTGCTGTTCTATTTCGGGGATAACGAAGAATGGCTCCCCAGCTCGCTGAATATCGGCCTGATTCGTCTTCCTGGCTTAAGTCATCACCAGGCCAAAGAAAGGGGAAGACACCTCTTCTCAAAGTTTCGTGAGAGCTGCATTCACTTTCTTGACGACGCCGCTCTTTCCGCAGAGCGTACGAGACCGGCCAGAAAGAATACCAGTGTACTTCCTCATCAAGCACATTTAGCAACGTCTTAGCATCTCCCACGGCACTCGGGACTCGCTCTGTTTGGTGTCAAAGACACGTAGCACTGGCAGCGCGAAGAGTGGGGCAAAAGTTGCGGTGAGGAGACAACTTGAGTCGATGACGTCCGAGGAAAGAGTCACAAAGGTATGCCCTGCAGCGTTCTGCGGTTGGATACCACGATGCTTTCTACGCAATGGGGTGACTTTGCGTACACCCCCACTGTCACGGCCGCCGAAGTCTAGGTGTAGTCATCCTTTTCAGAGAGCCCTCAGCACCATCAGCGCAAAGCGGCCATAGAGCTCACGTTTCGTGGTTGTGCAAAAGCGCCCCCCCCCTTCTTGAAGAAGGGAGGCGGCGCTTTTGCACAAGTTCAGATCCGAGTGTTTTTTTTTTGATCCCACTCCCGGCTACCTCGGGGCCTGTCTACCGCTCCAGACGCAGTTTTGGGGCTCTTGCAAGAGCACTTGCCACATCAGGAACTGAAAGACGGATCCCCAGCGCGGGTTATTGGGTCAACCAACTTCCTGGGAAAAAGTCAGTCAGTCAAGCGAAAAAGATGCTGACACTCGTACGAAATCGAATCAGTTAGGCATTTCCATCTGAGCATCTCCAACTAGAGCCGGTGAACCCCACCCCCCTTTTCTTCTTTCTTCTTTCTTCTTGTTATTGCATGCGGAATGGGTGGTATCTACATTGACAGACAAACGTCCCTGCTCGAACGGCAGGTCCGGCCGTCATCAGAGTCTCAGACACAACGGTGCTGGATCGACAAACTGAGGCGAGCGTAGCATTAAAGATGAATGGAGCTACTCTCAAACGGAGTGGGGAAGTCCAATGTCTGGTAAGACTCACACACAAAAAGGGATTGAAGTGGGAGTTAGGGGGGAAAAAAAAAAAAAGTTTATAGTTAAGTGCCACATAGTCTGTACCCCAAAACGCACAAGGATGAATGGAAGGCACAACCTGAGGACGGCGCACCCTTGAATTTAAGAATGGACTAGCCACACATCTCCGCTCGGATTTAAGGTCGTACCGTGCCTCGCTCGCTACCACGCAAGTTGGGAAAGGGAAATGTCTAGCGCCCAGCTTGGGATGCTCAACATTCTGCCCGCCAACAATTGAGAATATGCGTCACATTTTTGCAGACGCACGACCGAGAATAGCCAACCATCCTATCGGCTTATACTCACTGCCAGCCTGTGCATCACAGCGAACCAACGTGACAAAGGTAGTACTCCTATACTGACCTCCTTTTCGCCTACCTGGAGTGCAAGACTCAGACACATCTTTCTCACCTCCATGTGCCCCCCAATTTGGGGTCTATGTTTTTTTTCTCTTTTCGCCCATCTCACCCCGGCACGCTTCCTCCACGTATGAGCTGATTTTGCCACCAGCAAGGACGTCCCGAGGCGAAAGCATGGGTCCTTCGGAACGTAGCGTGACCAATCGCTCCATCTTCCCTAGTAGACCAAGAAGAGTGTCCTCCCGCATTGCCCTGCCCTTGGCACTGACCATGCTATTGATGTGCATGACTGTAGTTCGCACATGCCACAACTCCTCGAGCGCTTACTATACCATGTGCTCGAGCGTCTATCACGCGATGAAGAACGGTCGCGCGCTCTTCGGGCGTGCTGATCGCCGCCAGTTTAGGGGTAGCACGTCCAAGAGCAAGCGCACCACGTCGGCTCGTCTCGTGGGCTGTTTGCAACACAACACAAGTACGCCACCACGTACGGGGGAGGACGAATGGAAGACCGCGCACCAATAAGGTACCTTGATGTCACGTTTGCCTGTTCCAGCGCAGCGGCGTACGTCTCGCTCTCAACGACCATCCACTCTATCGACCGCTCGAGCAGAATCTTCCGCGGGCTCCTGCGCCGCTTTTGGCCAGATCCAGCAGCTGTCCCTTCACTGACGACGGGAATGTATCGGGTATGCGCTCGATTGTGCGCTCTGCGGTGATAATGGCTACGCGCGGGAAATCTAGTCCTTGATTTTGCACGCGCTCCTAGGCCATGCCTCGCTCTGCGAGGCGTGCAGAGAGCGCAAGAGAGTTCAAGAAGAGAGCGTAGGTGCGCCGTTGTACGTCGCGATCAGGGAACGCTGCCTCACGTTATATCGTCCTGCCAGAGAGGCAGGCAGGAGTGAGTAAGACATGTGGGAAAGGTGCGCCTCGAGGACTTGGAGGTGGGGATCGAGGGTAATCTACTTGGCTAGTACTGTAGATAATTTGTTGGTACAGGCACAGGTGTGCGGAGGAGCTTGTCATCGTCGGGTAACTGGTAGAGGGGTTAGCATCTGTGCGAGCAGGGACAATCCGGTATGAAGACGGACAGAGCGGTTTCGTGATCGTACGTACCGTCCAGGAGCCTGGACGCAAAAACGTATCTGTGAAGTCAAGGACATTGTGCACCTGAGATTCGTTGAAGGCCGTTCAATACCCAAGCCCCCTGAAGTGCTCGTGGCTCTTGCTTGACGTCCAAATTTCCTTCTCGTCCTCGCACGCTCTGCCCTCCTCTTCTCTCCGCCGCCGAGCCACACTGGAGCCTCGCACAAAATGCAGACCCAAAGTGCGTGCAGCGCGCAGATTTCAGCACGCCCGAAGTCGAGAGCGCAGTGTAGAGTGCTTGCTCCGTGGAAGACAGGCGGGCATCGAGTGAAGTGCGCGTTCAATTGTCGATCTGCGGCTGGTGGAACAAAACGTCAACGTCAATCAAAGGGACAATACGAGACCTTACAGATCATGGGCCAAGATGGGAAGAGGGCCAGGGATGCTCGCTGCGAGCTAGGGTGGATACCCATCGCATCGTCGGCTGCCAGACCACGCGAAATCTCGGCCTCCCGCTCTCCCACGCTGGGGTCCCCCTCACAAACCACGCTGTCCGCCGTGTGGTCGGTGTCCCATGTCCAGAGGCCTGCATGACGCGGTGCTTCGTAAAGTACCAGTAGCCGGTCAACGCGTCCGGGTGTGGAGGCGGAGGCACGGTATTATGTGCAGCAACTCGCGGACTAACCCGAGCTCTGAAAGCGCGCGGAGGTCGGCGTGTGCGGGGTCACGGTCAGGAGAGCGCGCGCGGGAGGTTGGGACGATGACTCGGTCTAGAGAACCCTCATCAAGGCAGGTTGGAAGTTCGACAGCAGAGTCAACGCACATTATGATAATTTTGAGGAGAGACTCCCGAAGGTCCTACAGCCTAGAATCCAGACGAGCGGACAACTTGGTGAGTCTATTTCTCGCTCTATTACCGTTCGCCCACATCTTGTACTTCGATGTCGGACCTTCCTCGTATATCGAGGGAAAGAGAAAATGTTGACAACTTATGTCGTGGCCGAAGGATTGACAGGCAGATTTTGAGGGTGAGAGGAGTTTGTGATGGACGATATGTATTGGGGAATGCAGTACTCCGCGGTCATGAGTCGTCACGGGCACCAGCGCTGACCAGGCATGTGGTAGCAACGATGAACTTCTAATGTGGATCCCGCCGTCACATAGGACAGGTCTTCACCACCCAAGTAATATCCGGGTGTCAGGCGGACACGAAACTCGCCTGGATCTTTCTACTTTCGTGCATGGTCACAGTTGGAGTACTTGTATTAACACCTAGATAGAACTGCTACAGCGATGTGCTTTTGTTTATAAGTCTGATAACGATAAGAGCTCATTGTGGCGTGATGCATTACGGCTGGACGACTTGGTGTCGGTGTTGGTGTTGACATTGATGGCTGGGACTTATTTTAGGTGAGCGTTCTCATATCGCATCGACAGCGGTGTCGATAAAAAAAACCAGCCTACAGTACTAGAAAGCTAAGGTACAACCTCGAAGCCAGCGAGACCTAGAAGGTGGACCAACAGGGCGCGGGCTTGATGATACTACATGTAACCCCGTCGAGGATGGACCTCACAAACGTGTGGTTAAACTCCAGACGAGAGAATAAACCGAAGTTCGAACCTAACAAATCTGTCTATTACTGAAACAAACTCACCGTGGGCCAGGGATTAAGTAACATGGACGAATCGGAGGTGCCTACTTGATCACAAATGAGAGAACGGCAGCCTGAGTGCGCGGGGCTAAAGTCCTATGCAGTCAACAGCCATTCATAGGACGGCTCCGAATGGGTCGGATCCCCTGTGTTGCAGCCCTGCCAGGATGGCCGTGCGGACGTCAGCTCCTTCCATCTCACCGGCGAACTCCGTGTACAGCATGTATCGCGAGTCGGTAACGACACTTGCCAGGCTCAACGCCCGCCGGACGTTTCTGTACAAACAAACAGGATTAGGTCGTGGCGGCACACGGAATAAGACTCCTAGGTATTTGCTACCACAGGAGCAATCGCCAGTGCCAGTATGGGTGCCAGTGGGCAGCGAGATCACCAGCACCGGTCTCCAGTCACCGTGACCACTGGCAGTCTGATCTAGTCAGAGCTCACGTCGCTAATAATAAAGACCCCTAAGTAGTATATGCCATGCTGTAGATTTGGCGAACACGAAGGCGACATGAAGGATGCGTCCAAGAGACGTGCCGGTGCATGCCGGTGGCTTCGGAGATAGTGTTTGGCCGTTACATCATAACATAACAGTCACACTACAGGGCATGGAAGTACTCTCCTCGTTGTACGCCTTCCAGGGCATCCGCAAGCCGCCAGGTTCCAATAGAGAGTGGTACAGAATCGAACAGAGTGCGCAAAAGACAACATATCCATTCCATTCCAGATGTAATTACAGTAAGTGCATTTCATAGAAATCATTAAGAATCCTTTCACTACGCCACGTCGTCCTTCATTGATGCGTCTAAAGAACGTGAGAAAGTGATACAGCGTAAATTATATACACAGTAGCTATAGGTCATGCAGATGATGAAGAATGTTTATGAACGCCTGCGAAAGAAAAAGTTGGCTGGCCCGTGAACACGGAAGACGTAAGTCATAGCATAGACGGCAAATACCTACGCGTCGGACATGAGTTAGCTATACGTGTGTGACGGTGTGAATTAGGACGTACGTTAAATCCGACGTATATCCACATGAACCCGAAATTGCGCCAATGATGACTCCAGAATATATTCGAGTTCGACTCTAAGAACTCGTCTGTGGTTCGGTACGAGCAGAACTGGCAATTATCCGTGGCGCTCGGGTTCGTCACGTAGCCACCTGTTGTACTGATGAATTCGCTCAGGTACTGCTGGCACGTTTGTGCTAGGGGTGGCCTGACAGTAACATATTCTACGGGTGCGCAGGTAATCACAGAGTGGCCAAGTGCTGAAAGCGCAGTCAGTATTGAGCGAGAGTCGACAAGACGAGAGCGATGTACCTTGACCCAACAACCCTTCGATGAGGTAAGTGTAAGGTGACGTGCGATACATCCACTTCCACCAGCCGAGGTGCCTATATGGCTGCAGTACGCCGTTGCTATCATCAAAGTCAGAGCGAGTCCAGGTTTAGAGTAAAACACAACTGACAAGGTAACGACAAAGCTAAAGAAGAAGCTGAAAAGTTGCGCGGCAATTTCGGGGTTCGGTGACATGGCAGCAACCCATTGGGCGAAGGTGGTGTAGTACATGGGGTACATGATGCCGAACATCAAATACGAGTATCCGGCACGGCTCGAAGGGAAACCGACGAGCCAGTACCATATGAGGAAGAATAGAGAAGAGCCAACGATGTTAAGGGGGACCTCGCCAAAGATTTGCGCGGTAATGAGAGCCGTCCAGCTGTACATTCGGCTTGGGCGTTCGCGAATCTCATAAACCCGTCTGGTATCGATGAAGGGACCTTGGATCTGGTTGGATAGGGGTGCGCTCACGACCAGGCTCATGAATACGGCCTGTTCGCACACGTCGATGAGCCAGTATTAGAAGGGAACTAGCGATCAGGGGCTTACAAATATGTGATTCTGAGTACCCTGGATAGAATCCTTGGCTTGGAAGAACGTGAATCCAATAAAGAGCGCAGCAAAGACGTTCAACGCGAGCTTGGCCAACAGGTATGTGGGATCACGCCAGTGGCGGACGATGTCGCGTTCCCAGAGCGTCTTGACTTGGAATATCCATGACGTTGAGAACTCTGAGTGCTGCTCTGTGTCAACAGCATGACGCTTTCGTCCATCCTCGAGGAGAGTATCGAGTTCTTTGTCGACAGCTTTGGCTTGCGGAGAGCCCTTCCACGTGCTGTGCCAGTCAGTATCGGTGGTGGCAGTGGCACCTGCCCCAATAGCATCCAGAATATATTCAGCACTGCCCAAACAGTTAGATGAGGATATCACTTTTAATATACTCGCCACCTACGGGTTCGCGTCGGGTGGACAGGGTTGTCCTCCATTCGTCTGGAAATAATCAATCAGAGTCGTAGAGTTTGTTCCGATGTCGCCAAAGTAGACTGTCTGGCCTCCTTTCCGGAGAAGCAGAAGTTTGTCAAATTCTTGGAATAGCTCCGCTGAAGGCTGATGAATACTAAAATGCGATCTTGAGTAAGCATACAAAGTGACAAGAATATTCACAGGTGTTAGACTCACGTGCACAGAATTGCCTGACCGTGATTGGCTAATTCGCGTAGGAAGCTAATGATAGCCCAAGCGCTCTGTGAATCAAGTCCGGAGGTCGGTTCATCTAAAAAGAGGAGCAATTTGGGCTTGCAGGAAGTCATTACCAGATAAATCGGGTTTGGGTTCTACGTTACGTACCTTGGCTGCGAGCTCCACTCCAATAGTCGTTCGTTTCCTGTGTTCGACGCCGAGCGAGCCCACAATCGCATCAGCATATTTCTCCAGACCGCACATTTTAAGCACCGTGTCGACGCTAAATACAGCCCGTTAGTAATGGCTCAGAGATACTTCTCAAATGATTACTCACTATGCTTCTTTCTCTTTGAGAGGTACTGTGGGTGGCTGTCGCAGTTTTGCGGAGAAGAGCAGCGCTTCGCGCACGGTTGTCTGAGCCAGATGTGTGTCCATCTGTTGAACGTACCCTCTGTGGCAACCCGGCCCGTCAGAATCAACACAAACGACAAAAGGGTGTTCAAGCTCACGTCTGGGCTTGGAAATCGCTTGGCAAGGGGTACCCGTTGACTTGCCTCTCACCGCCGACAACACCAGCCGCTTGGCGCTCTGCGAGGACATTCAATAGCGTGGTCTGAGGAAAGATGAGCGTGAATTTGCGTTGGCCGTATTTCGAGTCTACTAACCTTTCCCGCTCCAGATTCTCCCATGAGCGCTGTGAGCTTGCCCGGCGCAACGTAACCAGAAACGTCGTCCAGGAGGCGACGGGTCTCGCCTTTTCCTACTCGAACGTCATACTCGAGGTGCCTCCATGTGAATACGTCCGACATCATGGGGACAGCGACATCCATGCTAGATGACCCACTCTCACTGCGCGTCTTTTCCGTCGCATCTCGCGACTCTGGAACGCCTTTCTCCTCATCAGCCACGCCAGCTTTCTCTTGGGCTTCGCGAACGACCGGAGCCTTCGCCCCTCGCTTGAAGAGCATGACGTTCGTCTGGCCAGTCAAGCTCGTGTTGTACTCGGTGAAATAGAGAAGTGCTGCGACAAATGCAACGCCAAACCCGATGATGATGCCGTAGTTCTACTCTCCATATCAGTCACCACGAACATTGATGTTCCAAGTGTCACATCACTTACCCGCCAGATATTGCTGTAGGAATAGTCATACGAGAGTGAGATAAAACGATTGCCATCCACGGTGCTTTGGCCGGGGATAGAGCCAACAGTCCCGCAAACCTGGTTCGTGAGCGACACGTTTTCATATCCAGTTCCACTCGGTACAAGGTTTGAGCATGTTCCGTTGAGTGTGTGGAACTCATTGGATATGAGTCCCTCGAAGCCGTACCGGATCGGCTGTCCAGATAGCAGATATAAGCATGGATAAGAGCATCTACTGGCAATCACTCACGTTGATGTACGAGATCCACTTCAACGCGCCAATCATCGACGGCTTCGGGATTGTATATCCGGTATAGAGGACAAGCATGAGCAATAAGATACCAGCAACCGTCTGTGCAGGCGCTGGATCTCCGAAAGCCGCTGCTACGCAGCGGAACCATGCCTTCATTACCAACGCCATGGTAAAGATAAATAGGAAGAACGTGCTGCGACAGAGTCCATGAGCCACTGGAATCAGATAAGGCAGAAATATTTGCTCACAAAAATTGGCTCGCAGAAGCTTGCAAACCAACCATGAAGTACAGGATGAGGGAGAATACTATAAGCGTGGCGAAGGTGATTGGCACGTCAACGATCGTAAGAGCGGCAGCTTCGATAAATGGATGGTACATGGCGGCTCTGGCATGCTTTACCACAATGGGCCGCTGTGCGAAGAGAGCTGGTATCTCAGCCATTGAAGACAAGGCCGCCCAAAGTAAGGCACTAGCGAGATGGGGTCGGTTACAGGACGAAGGCGAGGACAACAACCTGCGATGACGTACAAGAAGAGAATACCCCCGCGCGAGAAGTACTGTGATGTCTCATCTTTCAGCCTGAAAAAGACTGAACCATTGATAAGAGCCTGTACGATGAACGTACTGTTTTTGGTATTAGTACAGAATATTAACTCGGCCGGTAGATGAGAATACGTACATGAGGACAATCAATTGCGTGGTGAGGTTGCCGCGCAGAATTTGCACGCGGCGCAGCATGACGGCGCGAGCCTGCATGGGGATAGATATCGTGTAGGCGCTCCCCTTGCGCTGCGTAGTCGCATGCTCCGCCGTTACGCTCTCCTTGTACGCGAGGGCTCGCTCAGGGTGGCCAACAAATTCCTTGTAGTATGCGTCCATGTCCATGCGATTCGCTACACTCACTTCCGATGCCAAGAACGCAGAGGCGAACTCGGCAGCCGTCTGCGGGACTAGCCCTTTGAAGTCCTCGCGGACCGTGCGCGCGAGGGGATTCGTTACTAGAGCAAACGGGGGAGAGAATGTTGAGCGAAAAAATATATAGATAGATAACACGTAACATACCAGCAACAAGGAAATCTGGGGTGGTCTGCCGGTGTGCCGGTTCAAAACCAAGATCGATGAAATATTGACGAGCCAGATCTGCGCGGCCAAAGTACGCCATCCTGCCTTCATAAATGACGCAGACTTTGTCGAAATGCTGATACAACGACTCTGAAGCCTGATAAATTGACACGATGGTGGACATATGCGCCACGTCGGTTGCTATGCGTAGTGCACGAACAAACTCGAGGGCCGTCGAAGCATCGAGACCTCGGGTGGAACTGTCGTAGGAAACGATATCAAAGCACGCCCGAGAACTGGCGCGGGAATACATACTTGTCCCACGCGGAGATCCTGGAACGAAGGGTCAATGCCTCACTTATCGAAACACGCTTCTTCTCTCCGCCAGATACTCCACGGATGGCCGCATCGCCAACAGGCGTGTTCTTTACGTGTCGCAGACCGAAAATGGTTTGCGTGATGTCGTTTATGTTCTTCACGTAATGACTACGCGGGCGCCCCATGCGATTGTGCGGTGCACGCATCTTGGCCGCAAAGCGGAGAGTTTCATCGACGGTAAGCGTGGGGAAATGAATGTCATCCTCGGGGGAGTAGACGATATCGCCGCGGTAGTGCTTGGCCATGTATTCTGGTGTGAAAGAGTCATAATGTACATCACCTTCCACAAGATGATACTCGGCGCGCTGGTTGGTGAGCGTTTTCAGTAACGTGCTGCATCCCGAACCTGGGCTACCCAGGACGACTGTGATTGGTTGAGAAAACCATGTCAGACCCATGACAAAAGTAAGGAATACATACGGAGCATTTCCCCTGGGCGGATAACACCTTCGAAACCGCTGAGGATTTCACGCAAGGGGGGATGACGTAAGGCCTGAATCTTCTCGAGGATGACTTTAGGGTTGAAAAAAGAACCAAAGGTAGGCTGGTAGCTGGCGGCAGCCCCCAAGCCGACAACGCGGAGGTCCTTAAACATGACACCAAGCTCTCGTGACTGAATACCCGCACGGTCCCGCCTAATGCCCCATTAGTAATGGAACCGACAAATAGAAATAGGGGCTGAGGCAACGACGTACATCTTTATGATACCCCGAAGGGTCTTCTCGAAGTCAAAGGGCCCGGTAGCAGGCACCGAGAGCGTCTCCACCGACTCTGAGAGTACACTCCCAGGGACGCGCGTGGACTCAGAGAGGTGGGTGAGGGTGCGTCGAAGCTGGTTTACGCCCTCTTGGTCGAAGTAACCCACTGGAACGCGCGAACAGCATGATGAGTTTGCATGGGGTCTTGTTATCTGAGGAACAATTGGTGAAGGAGTGCCAATGACCTGCGCGTTCTCAGGGGCAGGTGGTAGGGAGCTGACGCTCTGGTTATCCCGCGCGACTTCCTGTAAGTCGGACATAGGTTATTGGTTGCGCAGAAAGAAGAGAGAGGGGGAAGGGAACTCCATTGATTCCGGGGGGAAGAGGGGTTTAAAAGGGAGGCGAACAACTACACCCCGCTGCACCCCGAATCTCGCATGGCGTCTAAAGCATCGAAGATTACAAACTCGTCCAAGTTGGCGAATCTGAAGATCGAACTGCCAAAGAGAGCATAACCGTATCTAAAAGCAGGACCACACAAAACCGGCGACGGACTTGCGCCCTTCCCAATATGCGGCCAATAGCGTAATGTCGATGATTAGAGGCGCCCGGATCGCGCGACCGTGCAAACCAAGGTGCAAGCGGCCGTGTGCTACAGTAGATGTTGCGCGGCTCCTTACGCAGCTCGATCCCTTCATACCGTATGTCTACGGGGCTGTAATGTCTATGCTCCATTACTCATGCCGGGTAAGTTAGGCCCGAGCCAGACTAAAGCGCCGTGACTTATCTGTCCTGAGTATCATGCCATGATCGGTCTCACGACGGCCTTGGTGGGTCCGTGGTTCCTAGTCCAAGTCCCAGTCAGGCAGTCATCTAGTCATCCATTCAATCGAACTTATCTCTAATGAAAACGCATGTACTGTACATACTTCCTTTTCCCTCGTCGTCCATAGCGCAAGTTGTAGCGCCAAAGGAGCCGGCTGAGCCCGATCCCGTGATGCTCAACCTGGCCTCCGACCAGATCGTATGTGCACTCATACTTCTTCGGCCCGTGGAGTGTATATCCACGCAGTCACGGTGTTGGTATGTTGGTCCGCACGATCGGTCACTTCTATGTTGCGGTCGCATCTCGCAATTTATTTTCTCGAAGCATTGTCAATGGCTGTCAATGCTGCTAATAGGAGCTCGGGTATTTTAACATTGGTTATTGCTGCTCTTGTCATTCTTGCATTGAAGCTTGATTGGCAGGTCAGCTGCAAAGACTTAGGTTTGATTTTCGAAGTGAATGTGGTGCCTAATGTGATTGGCCGTTTATCAGACAAAAGTGATTTTATACGTCAGCGCCGAGGTCCCAAGAATAATATTGCTACGTATCGGACTCACATATGGGGCTTGGGGCGGCGGCTCTCATTACCTCATCCTCCTCATCAATGGCACTCCCCGCGCGCGTCATGGCAAGTTACAGAGGATGCAATTGTGGCTCTGCCCTTCCCGCGGCCGTTTCAGTCGGCGTCACAACACAGCCATATGTTCGTGGTATGACTGAATACAGATATCGTAACCTGCCCCTCGGTGACCGCGTCATCGGTATCGACTCGGCAATACTGTAGAAAAGACGATCTCGCTCTGGCCCGAAACCATCCTCGTTCGTAATAACCAGTTGTAGAATGAGGATCTCGTGTAGCCGACTCCCCATTAGAGCGACCAGTCACCGGTCTGGTTCAGAACGTTCAGGGTCTTGGGCTTGCACGCACGTGAGCTCATGAGCTGGCGTCAGGGCTCCACTACGCCCTACCCAATGCGCAACTTCGACCATCCCTGACCTTCGCTGGCAGCCACCAAGACCTAAAGTTAGCTCTTCATGCGCGCACACAGTCCGCTGACCATCCACCCATCCATCACATTAAAACCCAGAGATGAGAAAAAGAAATGAAAAAAAAAAAAGATAAAGGCAAAGACAAGTGGCGCAGACCAAGCTAGCGCCAGTCCCGTTCCGCATAGATCATCCATATTCAACAATCTGAAGCACAACGGATGGCTTCTAACACACGCGCAGTGACCTCGGAACCCTCAGACCTTTCGGATTCCACTGCCCCTGAACCTCTGAACCTCGAGGCAAGTGTGTGTAGCCCCGCTCACCCACGCACGATGCCAACCGTCACGCCACCGCTGTCCTGCTCGCGCCCCGCGAGCCCAAGCGCAAGCATGCAGCGCTCCCACGCCCATCGCGTGAGCTTGATCACCTCCGCGTCGCCGAGGTCCGCAGCGACGCGCAGCTCGAGCGTCGCCACGAGCGGCTGCGGCGTGCCCACGGACGGCGCGAGCTGCCAGATGTGCGGGGGTGGGAGGTGCAGGACTTGCGGGTGCCGCTCGATCTGACGACGGAGACACAGTCAGCAATGCAGGTTAGGAGGGGGGTAAAAGTGATTGAAGTTACCTCGCGCATCGCACGCAGGAAGGACTCCATCCGGCCTGCCGACAGTCCACGGGCGGGGGCGGTCTGCAGTAGCACAGCACCGATGCTCTTACATGAGGGGTACGCGAGGTGGAACATCGCAGTAGCCTCTGCGGCGGCAAGAAGGAGATCGAACGTGCGGTGTGAAGACCTGAAAGTTGTGAACTCAATCAGAAACGAACAAACGAATCGGATTGAAGGATGGGCGCCAGCTCGAGATGCTCACGAGGATATAATCGCTGAAGTGAGGAGGATAAGCGCAGAGGCGCCAACGGGTACAAGGGAAAACGGATTGCGCAGGAGGCGGTCGAGCCGGGAGGATGGCTCAGCCATGTGCTGGGAGTATTGGAAGTGTGAAAGATCAAAAAGGGCGGATAAAGGAGGTAATTGGCTCCCGGTGACTGCAACGATCGACTCAATAACAAGAAGTAAAGGGAATGGTGACACTTACCGTTGACCAGTTTGCTGTGGTTATCGAATAGCAAAGAGTTGGCGAATAGCGAAAGAAGAGTAAGGAACGGCAGAATCATGGGGAAATCGATCCTGGAGGGACGGATTCATGAGACATTCAGCATTATAGTGTGTGAACTGACCCGAATGTCTCAACATCTTCATCTCCTGGATGGTGGTGGTGGCCTTCGCCCGCAGAGAGTAAAACGTGCTCAACGGTCTCTTTGAACACGTATACGGCGGAAAACATCAGATAGACGACCTGTGCGAACAACGCAACCGTCTCCAACCGGCGAGTCCTGCAAAAGCATCAGCAGATAACAAAAATCACACTACACGTGCTACGCACCCGAACGGCCGTCGTATTGAAGCGTTCGGCGGGGGGCGCCGGAGATATACCGGCAAAATCTTGCTCACCGCGACGCCAATTGCGTCAAAGACGACCCAGTATCCCAGCCCCGTGCACGCGAGCGAGCCAACGCCTTGACCGGTGATCCACAGCCACGCACCGAGCGCAAACTGCCCGAGGGAGGCGGTGATGGCACCAATAGGGAGCGGATCGTTTTCCATATGAAAGAAAGGAGAAGTGCTGGAGTCTGACCGCGGAGAGACAGGCGAGGGCGACTCGGACGGCGCGCGAGGAAAAGCGATGGTGGAGGAGCCTGTAAGTTGGGGGGACGGCGAAATGGGTCCCCACGGGGAGGCCGGAGTTGGCGTGGGTTGTGACGTCAGATCCCCCCGCCCAGTCGAGCCGGGCTCTAGGAATGAGAAGAAGTTGTGCGAGAGGGAGTGTTTGTGATGGTGCCCGCGACGCGACGCGCGGGGAAGCGGCGACTCCTCGTCGATCAGAGCATTCCCATTGTGGGTAGGTGGAGGACGCCCGCCAAAGGTGAAACCTTCTCCAAGCCTTTTTTGCGGCCTCGAGAGGGTTGGTGACGCGCTGGGCATCGGCACACCTGCTGCAGCAGAAGCGTCAGTGCGCGACTCTATTTCGAGTTCCTGTGCGCCATCCTCGGCGATCGCGCTATGGGGAAGCGAGCCAGGACGCGGGAAGAATATGGAGAGGTTGCGCGAATGGAGGCGGGAGTGTCGACGGGAGTGTGTGGACGCCGAGGGGGATGACGGTGGTTCGGAAGTGCTCAACGATAGCTGGGTATATGAGTTGGTGCGGGTGTGAGCGTGAGCGCGGCGGCCTTGGGGAAATTCAGGTAGCGTCGCGGAAGAGGGAAACGGTACATGGTTGGAGGCTGAAGAGTGAGCGTCTTGGGAAGGGAACGACATGGAAAGAGGGGAGGGAGAAGTTGGAGTGAAGGGGCCAGATGAGATGGAACGGGTACGCGAGTGTGAGCCCCCATGGATGTGGAGATGTGCTGGAGTAGAGAAAGTCGGATGTAAAGTCGAAGAATACCCATTGGTCTGAGGAAGCTTGAAACCGGTGCGAAAAGGTCCCGCGGAGGTCGGCTGAGGAGTATGAGAAGATGGCGACGGAGAAGAGAGGGGTCCGGATGGAGATGATACGTTACGATTCCTCGCAGAGAATTCGTCATGACTATCCTTCTCTTCCACCGCAGGTAGATCGTCTGACTGGAGCAGTCCGTTGGGCGCAATCACGAGGTTCTCGTCCTCTTCTCTGCTCGACTTTCGCCTGTGCACGCTTGTCATTTCGCGTCCGGGTACTCGAACTAGCTCGATAGCTAGGCTTTTTCACTTTGATGTTGACACGTCGTGTTAAATAAGGTGCGAAAAGGAGTGGCTAGCAAGTTTTGGAGGCCTGACAGGACGGTGCCTCTGCTCACTCGCACTTGGCGGGTTTGACTAAAGTGTTCATGATCACGTGGGCTATGATTTCCCTGCTATCGCTTTCGTACTACGCCTCCCCTTTCCAAATGTCTTTCCTTCGAATCCTGGACGTGACTTCGCCTTCACACCTTTCTGCCTTTCCTTCCTCTTTTCGTTTCTACTGGCAATATTGTCTGACCGCTTTTTTTGTCTTGCCGCCACGTTGGCAACCAGTTGCTCCTTCCGCTCGGTCCTGATTAACCATCGGCGTCAACTTACACAAAAGAAGAAAACTAAACCAAAACCATACCAAGCCTTTCTGCCTTTAGCCTTTTCCTTCTCTTTCCGCTTGGCCGCTTTCTTTAGTCGTGCCTCGTCATCGCGTACCTTGACACCTTCCATCCGAGCCTCAGCCTTTTCCCATTTATCTCGCTCCTCGATCTGCTTGCGCTTCTCCTCCGGAAGAGCCGAAATCTTCTCCTTCCGAGAAGCAAGCTGCTGTAGAGCCTGAGATGGATTTGAAGAGGTCTTCAATTTGCTTTTACGGCTCGATAACGATGAGTCAGCGATCGACGAGAATTGGACGTTCGTCAGCTGGGAGCGAGGGTCCCGCTCAGGGTGTGACGGAGCGCCACCGTTCGGGACGAGCAGCTGACTCTGGAGGGTATGGGGAAATATCAGAGGATGTCCAAAACGGTACCCACAATGCGTGAAACTCACTTTGGTAGGCGGTGCGGTGTCTTTAGGGTTTTCCTTGGATTTTCCTTTGCTTTCTTTCTCCTTCCTTATCTTCTCCTTCGTTTCCTTCCGCCGTCGCTCTCGCATTGCAGCGCGCTGTAGTCGGCGTTCCTCTAACAGCTCATCCTTGCTGTTCCCCTCACCATCTCCGCGTTTCTTGATCCGTATTGCTTCAATTTTCGCATGTAACTTGGCGCGGAGAGTCTCAATGCTCTCGGACTGCGGTAGTGGCACAATAGGAACCGGGTCATCTTCCAGATCGGTGTCATCCATATGGACATCCAATTTTGAAGATATTGCCTCCCCATCCGAGTCATCAGGCGTGGGAGCTTTGTGCTTTCCCTTTCCTTTGCTGGTCGAGGTTTGCAGATCCAGCACAGTTTTATTGTTCGCTGGATCGAGCTACAACGTATGGACGATCGGTATGTGTCGTCGGTATACAAGTTGATGGACGTGCCTTTTCTCGGCGGGCTTTTTTAGACGCCTCTTTTATCGCCTGTTTTGGTGCCCGCTGCTTTTTCTTATTCTTGTGGTACCTGGAGTCACCCTGCAGGAGCTGTATAAGTAAACAGGGTAATCGAGAGAGTGAAACATACCTGTTGATCGTCGTCATCTTGAGGGAGATAGTACTTTGCAGGGATGAAGGACAGGAGGGTTTCGAGTGTCTGATTGTACTTTTCGAGTGATGCTCGCAACGTCGACATCGCGGATTTGTACCAACGTAAACTAGCTATAATAAGACTATGTCAGGCGTGACACAAGGTCACAAGTGTGACAGGTACTGCAAGATTGGCTTTTGCTTTTTGTGATTACATAGACGGATAACCAAGTGTGCAACACAATAGCGCATTGACGGACAATTAACACACAGACAAAACCCCAATGGATCCTCCGCCAGTCAACCAACCCTCTTCTCTTCTCTTCTCTCTCACCCACTCCCACTCTGACGACCACAATGTCCAGCTCAGCGACCCTCGAGGTCGTCGATGCTCTCCCCACGACCAACACGACTCCAGATGCCTCATCCTCTTACCTCCCGGAAACCTTTCCATCCCAACCCCTTCCTAACGATCCTGTTTCCCATGATTCAGACCTGTACTCCCCCCCGACTCCCTCTGTAAAATTACTATTTTCCCTCTTCTCCCGGCGCGACCTCTACCTCATCCTGCTCCCCGCTGTCATTCTTTCCGTGATTGCTGGTGGAGTTGCACCCTTCATGACTCTCGTCCTCGGAGATGTCTTTGACACATTCGCAAAGTTCTCTCGTATACCGTCCCCTTCTCCAGATGACCGTGCACGGCTCAAACACGCCATTGCAATCGATGCCCTCGAGCTGCTCGCTCTTGCCGCAGGCGCGCTCTCGCTGAGCAGTCTCACATCATTCCTCTGGATCACTACCGGAGAGCGCAATGCTATGATGATACGACAGAGGGTTTACGCTTCCGTTTCGAACCGCGAAATGTCCTGGTTTGACACAAAAATGGGTACGGAGGATGGTGTACACACAGAAGCAGACGGCCCTACAGGCGCAGGAGGTCTCATGGCCAAGTTTGCGAGGTGCGTATTCTCTATATGAATTGTGTAACGAGCTTCTGACTTGCTCTTGCGTCTGCCTCAGCGAAACGGAAGAAGTTCGCATGGCATCTTCGCTCGCGAGCGGTCTTCTCGTTCAGCATCTTACCACCTGCATTACTTGCCTCGTCCTCGGTTTTCTCCGATCCTGGGCTCTTACTCTCGTCATCCTCTCCGTCGTTCCGATCATCGTGGTTCTGCAGATCGTCTCGCAACGTCTAGCTGGTCCTCTTCTCGCCGTCGAACGTGTTCAACTCGGTTTGGCCGCGACTCTTGCTGAGCGTGCAGTGTCCGCGATCGCGACCGTGAAGGCTTTCAATGCCATGTCATTCGAGCAATCGGCGTTCCTCTCTGTCACCCAAAAGTTACAGAGCACCGCATGGCAGATGAATCGCGTGTGGGCGATTACCTCTGGACTTAACCAATTTATCGCGATGGGAATGTTTGTCCAGGGCTTTTGGTTTGGCGCAAAGTTAGTTCGCTCCGGCGAGGTTGGGGTAGGCAATGTGATGGCGGTTTTTTGGGCTTGCCTGATCGCGACGACCAACTTTCAAATGTGCATTCCCCATCTAATTACCTTCACAAAGGGCAAGTTTGCCATGAGCGCACTTATTGCGCTCGTGGAGGCTCCAACTCCCGGTTCCTCTCTTGGGAGGCGCCCCAGTGTCGCGCTGTCTCTGCTCAACAAGCGCAAAGCCTCAACTTTCCGCAAAATCATGCCGAAAAAGTGCGCTGGCGAGATCAATCTACACGAAGTCACGTTTGCCTACCCCTCGCGCCCTTCCTTCCCCGCCCTCCAGGACGTTACTATCTACATTCCTCCCTCCGAGACGACTTTCATCGTTGGCGGCTCCGGTTCCGGAAAGTCCACCATCGCACAGCTCCTTCTTCGCATGTACAATATACAGGAGGGGACAATATCGTTGGATGATCAGGATGTCGAGTACCTCGATACGAACTGGACGCGGCAGCAAATTGGCGCTGTTTCTCAGAGCGCGATCCTTTTTGACATGACAGTTCACGACAACGTCGCGATGGGTCTCGCGGGACCAGGTAGCTCTCGGAGGCCGGAGGAGGCGACGCGCGAGGAGGTCATTGAAGCGTGCCGGACAGCTCTTTTACACCGTTTTATTGAGGAATTGCCAGATGGGTATGATACCCAACTCGGGAATGGCGGTACGAATCTTTCCGGAGGTCAACGGCAACGGCTGGCCCTTGCGCGCGCAATCTTGCGAAATCCCACGGTCCTTATTCTCGGTGAGTTGCAGTGTATCGTTTTCGCTATTGTTTCCTAATGTTGGCACAGACGAAGCAACGTCTGCGCTGGACGCGACTTCCCGCGTTCTCGTTTTCGAGGCTATAAAACACTGGCGTCGAAACAAGACAACTGTCGTGATCACTCACGACCTCTCTCAAATTTCACAATCCGACTTTGTGTATGTCCTCAAGGACGGCAGAGTCGCGGAAGGCGGCTATCGCGACGATCTCGAAATAGGTGGCGGCGAATTCCAGCGAATGTCTACTGTACAAGCGGAAGCTGGTGGCATCGCAGCGAAAGACGAAGACACATGGTCTATCACAGCGGCTCGCCGGCATATCGAGGACGCAGAGAAAATGCTTGAGTCGCAGTACGGAAGGTCGCCAAGCGTGGCAGCTGTCAGGCGCGAGAGCATGGCGATTCATCCTGTCACCCTTAGTAGCTGGATGTTTGAGGCCGTCACGGACCTTACTCGCACAGCTGCAGGACAGCTACCCTCAGCCATGGTCGCCGAGCGTGAGACAACTCGCCTCAGTCGTTATGTACCTATGGAGGCATTCACCGGCGATCTCCCTTCCGTACCTCGCCAACGCCGTCCGTCGACACTTGCCATCGACATTCCCTTTCCCTCTCCAGCGGTGACCACAATCTCACGTCGTCTCTCGCTTCAATTTTCCCCGACTTCCCCGATTTACAGCCTTGGCCTTTCTGGCTCTACGCTCCAGGAGGACTCGGACAGTGAAGACGAGAAGCAGGCCCTGAACCGCGGGGCTACCGCAGTATCGCGCCGACGACTTAACGACAGTATTTCGAGCAAACGTGAGCGCAAGCGATGGGACAACATCAGTGTTCAGCTCCTCAATAGCACGACTGTAAATACAGTCGCAGTCGAACAGCCTCCCGCATCCGATGCGCCACAGGAGTCCCTTATTTCCGTCATTCGGGACGCCTACTCTACGGTACCGTACAAGCCACTCATTGTCCTCGGCATTGTGTTCGCGATGATCAGCGGGGCCATCACGCCTCTCTTCTCGTATGTGCTCTCCCGACTACTTTTCGAGGTGTCAAAGGGTGCGCAAGACGTGTCGGTCATCAACACGTTTGGTGGGGTCGTTCTCGCTGTCGCGATTGCGGACGGTCTCTTCGTCGGGCTCAAGTTTCTCGTCTTTGAGACAGCTGCAGCACTCTGGGTGGCCCGCTTACGCACGATCTGCTACCGCCTCGTCCTTGCGCAAGACAAAAAGTGGTTCGACCGCAGCGAGAACGCAGCAGTGAGGCTATGCCAGATCCTCACGCGCGACGGTGACGACGCACGCTCTCTCATAGCAACTGTGTTGTCCCAGGCCGTCGTTGTTGTCAGTATGCTCGCCGTCGGTCTGATCTGGGCTCTTGCGCACGGGTGGCAGCTCACACTCGTCGGGTTCGCAATCGCACCCGTGTTTATCGTGACCATGGTCGTACAGTCGCGTTTAGTCGCCAAGTGTGAGTTACGGAATAAGCGCGCGCGAGAAGAGGTAGCTAAAGGCTATTACGATGTACGTTGGCTTTGTTGTCCACTTTGTTTGCGGCGCGGCAGCTTACCGACTACTCTGCAGACTATCATCAACATCCGCGGCATCCGGGCCATGGGTTTCGAAGGCGTCTTCCGGGAGCGATTCAACGATTCTGCGGAGCACGCTCTGCACACGGGTGTGCGGGGTGCCTTCGTGGAAGGGTGTACCTATGGTGTCGCAAGTTCGCTTATCTACCTCTCTGAGGCTTTGCTCTTCTATGCTGGCGCGATTCTTGTGTCGAAAGGCACCTACACATACTTGCAGATGGTCCAAGTCCTCAATCTCGTCGTTTTTACTGTCAGCATTGGGTCACAGCTCATGGCCTTCAGTACGTTATTCATCTTCACGTCGCCACAGCGAGTGGTAGCTGATGTCCTCATCTGCAGCTCATCGCATTGCAAAGTCCGTGCAGGCAGCACGCGACTTCAATCGGCTAGTTAAGCTGAGCACCGACACGGACGAATCACATGGATCATCTTGTCCTCCAATCGCTGGCACTATCTCGTTTAACAAGGTCTCGTTCTCCTACCCCGAGCGACCAGATGTTCCGGTCCTTCGGAACCTTTCGCTTGATATCCGTGAAGGCGAATCTGTTGCAATCGTCGGGTCGTCAGGTTCCGGAAAGTCTACGCTGGCGTATTTACTACAACGTCTATACGAGCCCACGGCTGGCACAATCACCGTTGGGCCGTGGTCGCTACACGGCATGGACACCCGACATCTGCGCAACCACATCTCGGTCGTCAGCCAGAACCCGCATCTCTTCGACGCGACGGTGAGCGAGAACATCGCGTACGGGACGGACGGGCTCCCGCAATCGGACATTCAGCGCGCGGCACTGGTGGCGAACGTGCACGACTTTGTCGAGGGTCTGCCACAGGGATACGACACGCTCGTCGGGGAGAACGCGGCGCTCATTTCGGGCGGGCAGGCGCAGCGGCTGCAGATCGCGCGCGCGCTCGTGCGGCCGGCCAACGTGCTCATCCTGGACGAGTGCACGAGCGCGCTCGACGGCGCGAACCAGGCCGCGGTGCTGGCGACCGTGCTTGGTGCCAAGGCGGGTCGGACGACGATCATGATCACGCACAAGCTGCCTGTCATGCGCATGTGCGACCGCATCCTCGTTGTGCATGAAGGCAAGATCGCGGAGCAGGGCACGTACGAGGAACTCATCGCTCGCAGAGGCGTATTTGCGCAACTCGCAAGTGGTGGGGAGTGGTCGGGCGAGTGATCTCGTCGTCTGCTTGATCTTTCATACCTTTTCTTTTTTTTTTTCTACTGCGAGTGGCTTCCACCTGGGGTATTACTGAAGCACAACCAACCGAACTGTATTTTCACCATTCGATATTCACTCCTTGTGTTCACGCTTTCCTTTTTTTTTTTTCACATTGTATTTTTTGGACACCCACGTAGCACTTTGTATTGCTCATCCACTATACCGCGACACACCCATCGAATACTTAACAATGAATGGAACGATTTGAATGACTTTGACCGCGACCGTTTTGTCCACTTAAGTAAGCTCGCTTGCGTGAGGTCGGCCGAAACAATTCAAGATCAGAGCAAACTAAGATGACATCGTTTCAGCCACTTCAAAAGGCGATCCTAACCAAAGAACAACTCGAAGCATTCCAGGCTTCCAATACATATGCCTCGATAACGTCCTACCTCGAGGCGCTCAACAACTCAGTCGTCGGTGTCAAGCTGACCGACGAATGCGCAGCGTCGCAGGTACGCCGACTCGCCTCTGCCATTCATTTCGCTGAATTTTTACGAACCCACTAACCAGACCCATCTGCGGCTTATTTTTATTAGGGAATCACGGCGCTGCTGGAAGTACTGGATCGCGTAGAAGCGCTGGCGGGAGAGACGCCACCAGTGGACAACGCCACATCGAGGTTTGGGAATCCCGCGTTCAAGGTGTTCTATGACAAGGTGCAGCAGGTGCGTGCGTGTGGACCGCCTTCTATCTGTGTTTCGTGCTGATGGTGTGTGGCTGAAGGCTGCCCCGCAGCTGCACGAGTCACTTCCTGCCTTTCCCACCGAGGCCATCCCCGAAGTGACAGGGTATTTCGTCGAGTCGTGGGGGAACCGGACCCGCATCGATTATGGGAGCGGGATGGAGCTCAACTTCCTTTGCTGGCTGTGTGTCCTTTTTTTCTCCCTTTGTTCCTTAATTCTTACGTCTTGATGTGTTGCACGTAGACTTTGTCTCGAACGATTGGGCGTCGTGCATGAGAGCGATCACGTAGCGTTGGTGATCAGGGTGTTTTGGAGGTTAGCATCTTCACTCCCTTCTGGTCCCGCCGTTCTCGAATACTTATTTCTTATTTCTAGGTACGTCCAGGTGATGCGCACGCTGCAGTCTACGTACTGGCTTGAGCCTGCCGGTTCGCACGGAGTGTGGGGTTTGGATGATTACCATTTCCTGCCGTTTTTGTTTGGGTCGGCGCAACTGCGAAGTGTGTATTAATAGCACCTAGCCCAAAATCGGGTCTCTCTGATGCGTTCTCTTAGACCACAGGTACCTGCGGCCAAAATCGATCCACGACAGTGAAGTCGTCGAGGAATTCTCTAAAGATTACATGTACTTTGCGTGTATACGATTTATCAACTCGGTACGCCTTTAATGTGTTTCCTACGTTTCAAACTATGGCTTACACGCGCGCTTAGGTTAAGACCGCATCATTGCGATGGCACTCACCGATGCTGGATGATATTTCGGCGGTACGTCTGTCCTGCTGTGACTTTAGGAAACGTGGTCGAATTAGGAACCTCACAGGTAAAGACGTGGGACAAAGTCAACCAAGGGATGATAAAGATGTATCACGCAGAGGTGTTGGGCAAGTTGCCCGTTATTCAGCACTTCCTCTTTGGATCGATTCTACCTTACGAAGGGCCCGTCGTGCCGATTCCTGCCGGTCACCAGGATGATGGACACGGGCACTCACATGGTGATGCATCGGACCCACACGCCGGTTGGCATGATGCTTGCGGCATTCCCGTTCCGTCGGCTTTCGCAGCCGCGGCCGAGGAGCAGAAGCGCGGAGGAGCAAGACTTGGGGGACATGGGATTCGACCAGTTCCGTTTGACTAGCTTATGTCTTGCCAGTGAAGTTTGTATGTAATGTTGTCGTCAGTGTAAAATAAAGGATGCTTCTCTGAGTGTTGTGATGGTACGACAATCGAGAGTGGAAAGTCTGTCGGTCGGGAGTTGCCGTTGCACCTTCGTTTTTGCCTTGCTCCGTCAATTTCTCTTTCCATCTTCTTTCCGCCTTCCACGGCATCAACGACAAGGCTCGGCCAACGACACCAGCACTGGCGACGGCGGCCAAGCCTTTCCCCCTGACTTTTTTCAATTTCACCTTAGGTCAAGTCGTATTCGCACTCCATAATCCTCCTGCCTGCCATGAAGAGGCAGTCAACCATCCACCACCAGCGGCTCGAAGCCGTGAATGACCTTACCACCCTCTCTCCCCTCTCGGACGACACAATTGTCTCGTGTATTCGTGAAAGATTCCTCTCCGACACCGTCTACACTGGCATCAGCAAATCCGCACTTGTCGCTGTCAACCCACACAAATTCGTGCCCACCAATGCCGACTCTGTCCTTCACAAGTATGCCGCTGAGTATCGTAGCACATCTGAAGACAAGGAGCCCCTTCCCCCACATATATTCCAGCTTGCCAACAACGCATATTACCACATGCGGCGAACGACACAAGACCAGAGCATTATTCTCAGGTGAGTCCCCCTTCTCCACTTTAGCAAGACCTAACCTCAATGTGACGTCTGACAGCGGCGAGACGGGAAGTGGAAAGTCTGAGAACCGCAGGCTTGCGATCAAAACGCTTTTAGAATTGAGCGTCAGCAATCCCGGTAAAAAGGGATCTAAGCTCGCGCACCAGGTCCCTGCCGCCGAGTTCGTGCTAGAATCTTTCGGGAACGCCCGCACGCTCTTCAACGCGAATGCGTCACGTTTTGGTAAATACACCGAGCTCCAGTTTACCGAGCGCGGACGCCTGTGCGGTATCAAGACCCTCGACTATTATCTCGAACGCAACCGCGTCGCAGGTGCTCCCTCCGGCGAGCGAAATTTTCACATCTTCTATTACCTTTTCGCTGGCGCTTCGGCCGAGGAGCGACAGCACATGCAACTCATCGACAAGACCACGTTCCGGTATCTTGGCCAGCGTGGGACGCCCGGCCGTCAAAACATGCGCGATGACGACGCGCAACGTTTTGAGCAACTCAAAGCGGCTCTCAAGAGTGTCGGGTTCTCCAAGCGTCACGTCGCGCAGACTTGCCAGTTGATCGCAGCCATTCTCCATCTTGGCAACCTTGAATTTACGATTGATCGTGGTCGTGATGTCGATGCCGCCGTCGTTCGCAACCAGGATACCTTGGCCCTAGTCGCCGACTTCCTGGGTGTCACCCCTTCAGCTTTGGAGACGGCGCTCTCATACAAGACCAAACTCGTCAAGAAAGAGCTCTGCACGGTCTTCCTCGACCCGGATGGGGCAGCTGACAATCGCGACGATCTAGCCAAGACGCTCTATTCTCTACTCTTTTCATGGCTTAATGAGCACGTCAATGAACGCCTCTGTCGCGACGACTTCGTGACGTTTATCGGCCTTTTCGATCTTCCTGGACCACAGAACCTCACGTCTCGCCCCAACTCTCTTGACCAGTTCTGCATCAATTTTTCCAACGAACGCCTCCAAAACTTTGTTCAAAGGAAGCTCTTCGAGAGCCACGTCGCTGAGTACAACAACGAGGGCATCGCTCGCTACGTACCACAAGTACCCTATTTCGATAACTCGGAATGTCTGCGACTCCTGCAGAACCAACCTGGTGGCCTCATCCACATAATGGATGATCAAGCACGACGCGTGCCGAAGAAAACGGATCACACGATGGTTGAGGCGTTTGGCAAACGCTGGGGTAATCACTCATCCTTCAAGGTCGGCTCGGTGGACCGTTCGGGCTTCCCTACGTTCACGATCAGCCACTTCAACGGACCCGTCACCTACTCGTCTGAGGGCTTCCTCGAACGAAACCTCGATGCACTTAACCCCGACTTTGTTTCATTACTTCGCGGTAGTACCCAAGCTGCCGAGGCACCGGCCGCAGGAGAGGGATCGGGGTCCAACAATCCATTCGTGCGCGGCCTGTTCTCAGGTAAGGCAATCGCCACCCAAATGCACCCGCGTAACGAGGACACGATTGTGGCTGCGCAGCAGCCTGTCAAACCCATGCGCGCGCCTTCCACTCGACGGAAGAACACGGTTAGACGTGCCCCTGCTCTCGGGGATGTCGAGGAGAAGGATCGTGACGATGACGACGCGGCCCCCACTACGCTGAACGGTGGCAGCCCTTGCGTCGCGGGCGAATTCCGCAGCGCGCTTGACACGCTGTTCGAGACTCTGGAGGAAACGCAGACGTGGTATGTGTTCTGCGTGAACCCGAACGACTCGCAACTGCCAAATCAGTTGGAAGGTCGCTCAGTCAAAGGCCAGATTCGTAGCTCGGGATTGACAGAGATCGCGCGGCGGTGCGCGAACGTGTTTGAGGTTGGCATGACGCCACGCGAGTTCTGCGACCGGTACCGGGAGAAACTTGCCGCGGTTGGGATCACGGACGGTGAATCGCGGGAGCAAATCGAGCGAGCCAAGACGGCACTGGGCTTCGAAGATAACGATTTGGTCGTTGGTCAGTACAAGGTATGTGCTTTTGAAAAATTGCTATCCGCGATGACACTCAATGTTCTTTTGCCTCCGTGCTCCCTAGGTCTTCCTGTCTCATGCGTCTTTCCACACCCTTGAGGACCACCTGCGTTCTAAAGACACGGAGGAGATCAAGCGTAACCGTATACGAGAAGCTGAAGTCGAGGCGGGCCTTGATCCGCGAGGCCTGTCTGACCCGTACGCGCCATATCGGGGACCGGAGAGCGAGCAGGACCCCCAATCACCTTATCCTGGCCAGGGCGATGCTTTCAATCAGTCCAGCCAGGCCCTTCCGCTCGTTGCCAATGCTTCACCTTTCCAGCGCGCTGATATGTACAATGACTACGACGAGCGGCAGTCGCTTCGTAGCGATGAGTTCGATGGGCGGAGCAGGCTGACGAGCAACCGCGACGATACGATGTCGATTGGGACCGAGTCATACGCGCCCTCGCGTAACATGTTCCAGAACGTGGACAAGAAGGCGCTGCTCGAGAAGGAGGCGCTCCCAGGAGAAATTCACGAGGGAGAAACAGCTGAGATTATCAAAGAGACCTCTGCGCGTCGCCGATGGGTCGCAATTTGCTGGCTGCTCACGTGGTGGGTGCCAACGCCATTCCTGAGGTGGTTCGGGCGCATGAAGCGCATGGACGTTCGGCAAGCATGGCGTGAAAAGCTCGCGCTGAACATTCTTATCTGGCTCATGTGTGGCTGCGCCGTGTTCGTCATTGCCGTGTTGGGCAACTTGATCTGCCCCACGGAGCACGTTTTCTCAACGAGCGAGCTGGCATCGCACAGCGTGGAGAATAGCCCAAACAACGTCTACGTGGGCATTCGCGGAGAAGTGTTCGATTTAACGCAGGTCGCTCGGACGCACCTGCGGATTGTACCCGTCGTCTCAGAGAAGTCGATTGTGAAATACGGGGGCACCATCGCGGACGATCTTTTCCCCGTCCAGGTGAATTACTCAATGATGCACTGTCCCCTTCACTTCGCTGACAATTGCGCAGGTGAGCGCGCTTTGCAACGGCATTGATGGGAGCGTCAGCCCATATGTGATCCTCAACTTTAACAATAACACCGACACGAACGCCCAGTACCATGACTTCCGCGTCTTTACGAATGATTCACGGCCTGACTGGTACTTTGAGAGCATGACGATCATGCGCTGGAACAACCGCAGGGGATTCATCGGTTACACGCCTAAGGAAATTCGCAACATGGCTAATTCCGGACGATCTGTCGGTATTTACAGGGGACTGGTTTACGACGTTACGGATTATATTCAGTTCCCGCCGGCTACAAGAGCGCCATACGGTCAACAAGCTCCTCAGGTCAACGTGAAATTCATGGACAGCAATGTCCTCGATATCTTCACGTTCAACTCCGGTCATGATGTCACCAAGGCGCTGGATAACCTCAACATTGACTCGAACGTCCTCTCGGCTCAGAAAGTGTGTCTCCGGAATCTGTTCACGATTGGCAAGGTGGACAATCGCAACTCGCCACAATGCTTGTTCTCGACGTACATCCTCCTTGCCCTATCAGTTCTCATGGTCAGCGTGATCGGCTTCAAATTCTTGGCCTCTGTCAACTTCAGCTCACCGCGTGCACCTGAGGATCATGACAAATTTGTAATCTGCCAGGTTCCGTGTTACACAGAGGGCGACGCATCTCTCAGGCGGACCATCGACTCACTCGCGCAGCTGAAGTACGACGACAAGCGTAAGCTGCTCGTCATTATCTGTGACGGTATGATTGTTGGATCCGGCAACGACAAACCTACGCCACGGATCGCGCTGGACATTTTAGGTGCAGACCCCAACCAGGACCCCGAGCCGCTAAGCTTCCAGTCGCTGGGTGAAGGCGCGAAACAACATAATATGGGTAAGGTATACTCTGGGCTATATGAGACGAACGGCCACGTCGTGCCGTACATGGTCCTCGTGAAGATCGGCAAACCGACTGAGCGCTCGCGGCCCGGGAATCGCGGCAAGAGAGATTCGCAAATCATGCTCATGAACTTCCTAAACAAGGTGAGCCCCTGAGCTTTTACTTATACCGCGACTGGTTTTAATAGTGGCTTGCCCAGGTTCACTTCAATGCCCCGATGAGTCCAATGGAACTAGAGATGTACCACCAGATCAAAAACGTCATCGGTGTTAACCCGTCTTTCTACGAGTATCTGTTTACCGTAGACGCCGATACCGTGGTGGATCCAATGTCTGTCAACAGGTTGATTTCTGCGTGAGTCTTACTGGAATTCTGGCGTGGCTCGCTTCCTAATTGCCGGGTAGAATGATTCACGATAAAAAGCTCATCGCTGTTTGCGGTGAGACTGGACTGGCTAACGCCAAACAGTCGATCATCACCATGATGCAGGTATACGAGTACTTCATCTCACATCACCTGGCCAAGGCATTTGAGAGTTTGTTCGGATCCGTCACCTGTCTTCCCGGATGTTTCTCGCTCTATCGTCTGCGCACGCCCGACACCCATAAACCTCTGCTCGTCGCCAACCAACTAGTAACGGATTATGCCGAAAACCGAGTCGACACGCTACACATGAAGAATCTTCTGCACCTAGGTGAAGATCGCTACCTGACTACACTACTCCTCAAACACTTCTCGAACTTCAAGACTCAGTTCGTCCGTGACGCGCATGCCTACACTGTCGCACCGGACGACTGGAAGGTGCTGCTGTCGCAACGTCGTCGCTGGATCAACTCCACAGTACACAACCTCGGCGAGTTGATATTCCTTGACAGGCTCTGTGGCTTCTGCTGTTTCTCCATGCGTTTCATCGTCATGATCGACCTCTTGTCCACTATTATTCAACCTGTCTCGGTCGCATATGTACGTATAATCTCTCCTTGTCGTTCCTCTGACGTTGCTCAATCTTTTTCAGATCGTCTATCTGGTCGTTCTGACGGTCGGCGAACACAAGGCCATTCCGACTCTGTCCTTGATATTGATCGCAGCAGTGTACGGTCTCCAAGCCTTGGTCTTTATTCTCCGCCGCAAATGGGACATGGTTGGCTGGATGATATTCTACATATTTGCAATTCCTGCGTTCTCGTTCCTCCTTCCGCTGTACTCGTTCTGGAGGATGGACGATTTCTCGTGGGGTCAGACACGTATCGTCATGGGCGAGGCTGGTAAGAAGATGATCGTCCACGTATGTACCCCACTTTTTCGACGATCGAAGTATCCACTGGCTTACCTTGAACTCGTAGGATGAAGGCAAATTCGACCCCCGCTCGATCCCGTTGAAGTCATGGAATGATTATGTGAGTTAGATGTTCAAATTCAGTTTCTACGTACGTCTAACGAGAAACTCTCCAGGAAAACGAGCTATGGGATAAGGGGTCGAACCATAGCATAGGGTCGTGGGTTCCCCCAACGAAGCTTAAGAACGATGGCTATCCAGAATCACGCACCTCAGTTTATGGTCGCGAGACATACTACGAACCCAACTATCCCCGTAGCTTCTCGCCGTCTCCATCGCAACTCGGCAACGGAGCCTATGCCTCTCCACCCGGATATCAATCCGGACGGAACACCCCCAATGGCGGTTATGGCCATCCACAGACAGATGGAGGTCAGACCTATCATCAATCGTTCTCGCGACCACCGACGAACTACCTCGATGTTGCAATACCCACTTCACGGTCTGATGCCGCGGGCGAATTCAGTGCGACTGGGCCGTCGGACGCGGACATTGACCGTGCCGTGCAAACACTTTTACGCGACGCGGACCTCAACTCCATCACGAAGCGCGAGATTCGACGGAAACTGGAAGAACTGTTCGGTGTGGACCTATCTCCGCGGAAGGCTACCATCAACGCCGCGATAGACCGAGGTCTTCTGAGTCACGCATAGATACGATACGGGTGCTACAGACTTTTTGTTTTAACGGACTTGATAAGCCTCGGACTTTTGAGCTTGCCCAACTTCACGTTCCTTTCGAGCCACCTCTATATACACATTCAGACTCTTTCTGGTCAGGTCTTCTCCAACCTCGCACGGCTAATCTCGGACTATGCATCACATTTTGTGCTCTGATAATCGCATCGCATATATCCTGAATATAAATTACCATTAAGTAAGAAACAGGTTCAAAGGCATGAACTGTTACAGCTATTTTGAAAACTGTAGACGTTTGTGAAAAAAGAGATAACTGATGGGTTCATTAGTTCATTTGACCCCGGACCGGCCGGACCGATCATACAGACACGAACAAAAAAGAGGCGCCGATCGAGGCGCCGATCAAACTAAAGACCACACTGTACAGCTACATACACGAGACCCTAGGAGATGCCAAGTCGATATTCACATATAAAAGACAAAACTTGCGGGTGCTTCTTAGATCTGATCTACGCCGCATACTGCTGGTCAGGGGATTACTAGTCCTCGCGTCAAACAGCCATGTTAGCTGCAATAATAAGCTCCCTCGCGCGACTATCCCTGGGTACTATGGTGCATCTGAAGCCTAATGGGCGGCTACATAAGGGTGAGCGTCAGCGGGAAAGCCACACGCTAGTCCGAGCCAACTATTTCGTCCGTACCTCGAGTTAGTGCCACTGTCTCTGAGCTCAACGGGAAGTTCGTTCCCGTGCTCATCTTTGGGAGGGCTGACATCGAATACGGCGAGGATGCACGAGACTGCGATGAAAAAGCTAGAGTCGACAAAGTGGCGAGCGGGGCACAGTCGCCGACCGAAGCCAAAAGCCGAGGTTAACAAGGGGTCGTCGCGGAAGCTTCCATCGGAAGCAAGGAAGCGTTCGGGTTGGAAGGAGAATGGCTCCGGGTAAGCAATGGGGTCGTGAAGCATGCCCCTTTCCGGCAAAGGTCATCTGAGCGAGGGTGTAGGAAGATCTTCTGTGCTTACCATGCGTTCGCGATCACGATGGAACCTATGTTCGTGGCTTCAGCGTCCTGACGCCGTCCCAGTGGGAGTCATGATAGAACAACAAACCCTTAGGAATAAAATAACCCTCGTAAACATCGTCTTCGGTCGTCGCATGAGGAACGCCTGGAGATATTTATCCGCCTCAATCTCCAAATAGTCCTCACAAAAAGAGGGACCACCAACCGACAGGCGTCGCCATACTCCACCTCATCACCTCTCTGCACAATGCATCAATATACGAGAGACGTGGACGATCGTTGTAATCGGGGAGACGCAGGCCTCCCGTGACTGAGTCAAGTTCCTTCCGCGCCCGTTTCTGAACTTCCGGATACAAGACAAGGATTCGGAAGAACGCGAGTATGGTTAGTGCCGACTGAGTAGGAGATCAACTCCACCATTACGTTGGGTAAATCCACGTATTCCTCTTACCGAGTCCGAACCAGCTTCCGCGAGAGTACGACTTCAGTACCGATAACAAGCGTCGAAAAGAAAAGTAAGGGTCGCTCACCAGTATACATCGATCCGAGTACTCCAGTCAACACAGTCTCCGCGTTTTTTCTCTGCTCAGCAGGCATTTTCTCGATTTCCTGCAGATTTTCGAGTGCCAAGGACGAGCGGGCCGTGCCGTTTTTCTGTATGGTTGGCGAAGGCGGTCGTCACTCAGAGATACGCTTTCGCTTCGCACAGACATAAAACGCACGAGTCCGTCCTTGACGAACTGCATGGGGTAGCGGAGCACGTCCTGTCCGGCATTGTAGCCTGCCCGAGCTGCGGGTTTGTAGCTCAACCACGGGACCCACGCGGGGATATGTCTCACTGAAATTCATAATTGGGTCTGTCATGCGGGTCAAGTGGAGTCTCCGTGGCTCACAGAGCGGTACCTCGTTGACGAGGACTGTCCCAGGCAGGACCGCACTTCCAAGTTCGGCCATCTTCCGCGCTACGGCAAGCAGGTGGTCATCATAGCCTTTCACATCGTATCCATATACCAGCGACATCAACAGCTTCGCCTGATACCTTCACGCGCAGATAAAGTCAAAGCGGTGGTGAGAGATGACGGTTACTCACAATCCGATTTGTCGGTGGAAGGACTCGGGGTCAGACAAGAGCTGATAGAGGAAATCATGCGTTTTCGCGAGCTGCATCGGACGGTACTGCATCACTGCGCCCGCTCGGAGACTACGATCAAGTATCTTGCGCCCCTCCCGCCAATAATCTCCACAGGGGGTGGTTGGGTGAAACCATTCCCATCCCATCCTGACGTCACGTATCGTTATTCACACGAACAGGAAAAGACGGTGGACGCATACATTTGGTAAAATGGCATCAGATGACGGTCAGAGTAGATATTTCCGCGTTTCTCGAGCAAGTCCTTGGCCGCCTTTGGGGAGTTGAGGATGACTATTACCTGTCTGAGAATTTTGACGGACACGATCTCGCCTGTGGGCTCCCGATATCAGCCCAGAGCGGAATGGGTAACCAACGTGACCTACCATATTGTTGACCCCACTCAGTGAACGTGAGCCATACGAAGTTCTTCGGAAAGGTTAGGAAGTGACCGATTAGTGGCAAACCCCGTGGTCCCGGGGGATGGGGGAGGTGGTCCCTTCTGCATCGGTAACCGAAGACAGTAACAAGGGTTACAAAAACTACGACCGCGAAAGCGTCTAAAAACGTTATCTTGGACAAATGCATGTCCTGTCGAAGGGTGGGGGGAGAAGCGGTTGTATAGCGGAGTGTTGGTCGCCTTTCTGGGCTGCGACGCAGACGGTTTTCAAAATAGCTGTAATCTCCTACCCCACACGTACATTGCGGAGACACCTCGCTTGCACCACTGGTGCCAGTGCCACTATATAATAAATTTTATTCATGATGATACCACAATCCCAACACAAAGGTAGAGTTCACGGCGGCCCAGGTATAGGGTTATCGATAGCATCCAAACCGGAAATTTTCCACGGGTCCAATACTGTATGTAATAAGTCCCGCTGCGATCAACATAGAGAGAGAAAAAAAAACATACTGCGTCACTGCCGCAGATGGAGCTCACGTCCGCGGGGAGCTCAAGGCAGCCTCTGCGAGCTGGCGGAGGAGCTGCTCGATTGTTTCGATGCGAGTGTGCATGTTGTTGAGTCGGTCTTCAAGCGATATGAGTCGCTGCTCCGTCGAAAAAGTCTCGTCATCGACGGTCTTCGGAGCTTGGCAGCGAATGAGGTGGTGGTCCTCAGTATGCTTGCCGGAGCTGCGCATCAACTCAGGACACACGTCGTCTCCTTCGCACGCCTCGCATAGGAAAAGGTCGTCTGATAAAAAGGCTTCAGCAACAACACACCCAAATACAGCAGCGCGTCCGATGAGAGCTGACCTTCGCATTTGACGCAATACCAGCACGGGAAGGAAAGAGGTCCCTTGCACTTGCCACATGAGGGTAGATCGCTGTCCTGGGCCGGGGCCGGGGCCTGCTCTGCATTTTGTGGGGTCTCTTGCTCCTGTTCTTGGGGCGTGTCCTCGGCGCCTTCGGCTCCACTCTTCGTATCCTCCGGGACATCAGGACCATTCTCTGGTTTGTTGTCTTCGGGTGGTGTTTCAGAGGGGACGTCCTCAGGACTCAACGCGGTCTCCGCGTCTGGAACGGTCTGCTCCTCTTTCTCTTGTGCTTGTTGAGAAGCCTCCGCGATCCTCTTGCAGACGTTTTCTACTTGGGTGAATGCCTTCTGTGCCGCGGTATATGCACGGCCGTGCTGGCGTGTCAGTACGGTGGTGCGGGCTTTGACAAGTCTGTGATTCGGTTCATGTGGAGCCTCGATGTCTTGGCGGTGGGTGATGCGCGCAGTCGCACACTCCGGCGCACAGCAGAGATCTACGGTGTTGTGAGACTCGGTGCCCTTGATGACACAATCAAGACAGAACAGTCGAGCCCCGCCAATCCGGCCTCCACACCAATCACAGAATGCATTCCTACGATCTGCGTTAGCAAGGAATCCAGAACGTGCCAGATTCAAAACTCACTCGTGTACCCATGTATTGGCCCGTATGCGGTCAACCCTCGAACTATAAAAGCATGCATCCGCAGATGTCAGCCGCTGAACAACCGCACAGCACCGTCCGCTCTCTTCGCTGTCGAGCGGTTCCCCAAAGTAACAGCGGGTGACCAAGGAGAGTACCGCCTTCCGGTCGTCACGACGTTGGGCAAAGTATGACCACGACCAACGTTCCCGACGTACGTCGTTGCGCACAGCCGCGATTGCGAACTCCCACAACGCACGAGACTTGTTGTCCGAAAGTTCCTTGATCGTAGGGTATACTGTCAGATAGCGAGGTGGAATTCGTCGGAACTCCATCGGTCCACCCGAGTTCTCAGTATCCGCAGAAAGGCCCCAGACACCGGTCAAGGCATCACGCCCTGCATCGAACCGGCCACTGAAAAAGATCGCAGACCAAAGACTCTGGTACGTCATCTTGAACTTGAACTCTGTGATATCGTTTTCACCTTTGGACCAAGACCCAGTGATCGTGTGGCGTCCTCTGTTAGACCAGGCGTTCGCCTTTAATTCTTGCTCCCCATCGGCGGGTTCGAGGACAAACGTTATCATTGTGTCAACTCCGCTGGTTTCTCGGATACCGTCGTCCTCATAAAAGTAACCATGCCAGTGCCCTAAGCTGAAAAGACACAGATAAGATAATCAGAACAGAGGCAGGCAGATAGAAGTGGAGAGCGTACATGTCCTTTAGTGGCGACTCAACATCGCCATAATTTGGAGTGTCGTCAATTGAATGACCATCATAGGCCCAGTCAGCAAGAGCCAACTCGTCCTTATGCTCATACTTCAAAATTTCATCCAGTTTGACGTCTTTATCTTCGTTGGTATCGTCGTATGGTATGACTTGCGGGTCGAGATTCCGGACATAGTCTGCAGACCACAAATCATTCTCGCTGTGAAAATACTTGAACTGTACTCGCGTCAGAAGGAGGAACATCCCAGAAGAGAAAGCGGCAACTAACGATGCCATAAGCGAAATTCTGGAACTGCTTTTCAGGATTGTGCTTTTGCTGAGTGAATATGTCTGTATGGATTGATCGTCTCGGCGCTGCCAAGCAAGATAACGAAAATGAAGGCGACGTACTTTTAAGGTCATTGACGCGGTATCGGATAGCATCTTTTACGTAGAGAATGCTTTCCACGCTGTACCAAAGTTCACGCGAGTCCAGTACTTTAGTCCGCATGGCTCGCATGATCTCGTAGTGGCGCTTCATCAGTAGGTAGATTAGAGGAAAGACGGTCTGCAGAATACAATTAAGACGAGCGCGTTGGTGAATATGTTGCCTCGCACCAACCTTCTCAATGCGGCCCACGCCTGTAATAAGTGTGAGGGTATCCAGGCCATCGATGGTGTAGTCTACAGCCTTCAGATTGGCGCTTAGTCGAACCTCCTCTGCTTCGAGATGCGATTTGAACCTATCCCAACTACTTGGACCAGATTCGGGTTGAAGCGGCGTCACGGTAGCAGTTAGTGAATGAACGGATTCCCAAACGAAGCGGAAGTAGTCGTCGACAGCCCGCCGATTGGGAGGGAGCACTTCGGCGCGAATTCCTTCCATCTTTGCAAGTAATTCTTCTATCTTGTTAGCGTAGTCGATGATAGACGCCCTATATCCTGCTCGATATTCAGCAGGGAACTCTGATCACACGATGAACACAACTCACCAACTGCCCAGAAAGCTACCCAGTGAGGCAAGCTGCGACTCATGAGATGACATCCACTCGATCCTAAAGCGAGACTAACCTCCAGTCAACCGGCCGAGAACTGGTAAAGCGATTCATTTCTGAGATCGTGATAAACCCAGACGCATCATCATCGAATGCCTCTAGAATAGGCTGCAGACGCGTCACATCAATAAACTTGATTGCCCACGCATCCGGGTTCCGGGAACTATTAATTGAAGCAGCACCCATGCCAGGGACGCCTTCAGCTTCCGCGGCGAGTTTCTCAAGGTAATGGTCTCGGAGAGCAAGCACAAAATGTCGCGCTTTGACATTCCCGCGCCAGCCCTAAAGAGTCAATCAATGTCAACGGTCTCAAACGACACTATCATATCTACCATTTCGGTCCAAATCTCGTGAATTGTCTGGAGAGAATGCCGACTGATGACTACGCGTTTAAGTGAAGGGTAGAAAACACATACACGGTCACGAATCCGCTCGTGTGGTCCGCCTTTCATCTCTTGGATGACGCGATCACTCTCCCGCTTGACAACGAATGTCAGCTCGTCAATGATCTGGCGCTTCTGCGCTTCGAATTTGCGGAAGTACACGATCTGGTTCTTTTCCACCGCAGCGTCGGGGTCCTCGAAAATGTCCGTCCTGAGATCATCGGCGTTTGTATTCGTATCACTAGCCATCGCCCGAGGTTGCCGATGCCCTTCAGCACTAGGTGCGCTTAGGGCTTTGCTTGCAGTTTTCTCGAGTGCAAGCAGCATCTTGTCGTTGTTCCTGAGCGCCTTCACACCGCCATTTGCAGCAACAGTCACCGCAAGCTGTTTCTGCTCAGGGCTGACGAATTGCTCGAACATAGCTTTCAAAGCGTCTATCCTGTATCACGGTTCAGCACATAATTAGATCAAGTGCGTGGGTATTCGAACTTTTCATCCAGTGCTCTCGTTGCATCGCCGATGACATCCAGCTTGACATTGGCCTTGTCGACACCTTGACTTGTGTGAATCGATAGCTCGAACTCGAATTCCTGCCGACGCTTCGAGAAGACCGTCACCCAGCTGAGTAGTTTGTCATCCCAGACCGGACCCAGGAACACCTTTGCCAAAAGCTTCTTCTTAGCGTACGTGTCGCACACATTAGAACACTTCTTGATGTCGTCCGCGGTACGCTCTACGAGAGACTTCAAGCGATCCTCGATGCTTCTTCCGTCTGGTGCGATGAGCTTGTCATTTTTCACATCTCGGAGGCTGAAAAGCTATAAGCACAGCACAGTATAATGGGTAAATACCTGCACGCACAGGAGCAAAACGCCCATCATATTTTTCATCTCAACATAGAGCGCGATGATCTTCTTTTCATTGTCACGACGCTTCTGCTCCAGGGTGTAGACAGCCGTGAACGCCAGGACAACGACTATTTCCCGGTTACCATGGATGAATTCTCAACGTAGCGTAGACGTACCACCGACGAACGGATGCAAGGCTTTCAATTCATCCAAAGCGTTCATGAGAACGGGCATACCATCGAAAAAGTGGTCTATTCCCTCCTTTACGGCCTTGCCAATGTCAGTCTGCCCAACGGCGCTTGCCGCTGCTGTGATTAATGGTGTGAACGGCGTAGCGTTGCTTTGTGCGGCAGTAATGGCGTCACCTGGGGACCAGAATCAGAATCCTGCTTGGCCAGAGAAGTTTTCGTTCGCACCAAGAACGTCGAGACTCCGATCCACGCTGATACCTTTCGGACCTTCCTTTACCTCATCCCACGTTGCGGCCAACAGGTCTGGCACAGGACTTATAGCTTGTATCATTTCCGCGGGAGGTACCATAGTTAGATTGGTGAGAAAGACACCAGGACCAGCGGGAAGAGACATTGGAGTGGGCATTTCACGTATAGCAGCGTCGGGTGTGGGGCTTTCGACCTTTGGTGCTATGGGGAGTGCGGGTTCGATCGGCGGAGACAAGCTGGCACGACTAACGGTGGATGCTGCCTTTCTCCTCCAAGGGCGAGGCAAGGAGGGAGTCGGTTCGGTTTTTCTTCGACGCTGGGGTGATTCATCAGGGTTTGCAGAGAAAGAGTCGCTTGCCACATCAGCAGAGGCAGGACGTGCGAGGCTCGGTTGGCTGGACTTTCGTAACAGACTGAAGAAAGGCATAGTTGAGTAGAGCCCAGATCCCGGCTGGCTGCCGTTGGGAAGGTGTCCGAGTCTTCAAGAGTTGGTTGAACGTCACAGTTGGAAGAGGACGGCGATGACCAGGACAAGAGGCGACCACTGGCAGTTGGCTGATGTGAGAAGCACTGTAGACGCCCTGACTCACCGGGGCGCCCATTCCAGGGCCAGTCAAGGAATGATTGTCGTGCAGGATTGGGAAAATTCGTGTACTAGACGCTCAGGCAACAGGGTCCAGGGAACTTCATGTTGATTGAATTATTCTTCCTTCGTCACATCTGTATTTTTAGCCGAGACGCCCAGTTTTGGAGATTGCCGAACTGGTTCTAGACCCTGCCCTCTGCGCCCTCGGAGCTGCTTGGCGCGCAACTTAACCAGCTTCACCTTTAACTACGGGACAGCAGTCCTCGAAGGATTACAATGCAACTGAACGGGGATGCAGTAGCGTCAGGCCATGACTCAGTGGCGGGAATTAGACTGGTCGATTTAGCTGTTATGCTGTTGGCCATCTCTTTACTTCTATTAATAGATGGGCGCCTAGGTGTCTGCAGGTATTTCACACAATACCATCCACTTCAATCCGAAAGTCCAGACACATTCCAGTGATTGCGAATTTCTACGACTGAATTGAAGTACGTCCACGCGCTGAAATCTGTGCCATCATCCTTGTTCTCTGTTTTCTACTTAGCCTAGTAACGGCGGATCTGGGAGGTGTACCCAGAAAAGTTAGTATCTTAGTCAGTATGCAAATTTTTGTTTGTTTATACCATGGATTCACTGGAAAATGGTCTCAGCCTGCCCAGGATGATACAGTAGCAGGTGAGCAGATAATACCGTAACTCCATATCGACGGATACAGCATCGGTTCCTGGCCTCCTTATTCAAGTTTTTGTCTAGTCTAAGTACGAGGGAGCTCATGAAAATGCTTCCCGACAATCACGATATCCCATTCTCCACACGCCCTTTAAACTTCTCTAACATTTTTCGAGCTCTCTATCTAATCTGTTCCGATATCTTGAACCCACCGCAGACAACGAATACAAGGGTCTTCTTGGATGCAGATGGCGGTACCAGCCGCGTCAAGAGTTCGCGCTCATATGCGGGGACCAGCGCAGTTGAGCATGCCAGCTGCATCAAGGACTTGTGCTCATCTGTTCGAGCTCGAACGTTCAACTTTCATCACCTCATACTGCCATAGCGCGGAAATGTTAGCCGCTCACCGCCCAGCGAGCTGCATCGTCACCTCATCGTGGACAGTCACGTACTTCACACCTCACGATCGGTCCAGCGCGATCTGCACTACGCCTGAAGACTGTTCTGATGTCCAAGGGAGGCGGCTTTGGACCTCCAACTCGGATACATGCGCAACGCGGACGCCGCGCTTTTTGTCCATCCACCGTGTCATCCCCCGTTGGTGCCTCCTTGGCAGGTGTGTGGTGGTTCGTGGCAACCGAATGATAGAAGCATGCGGAACCGTTCGTCTCGAGCGCGATCACGGCATTACGCCGGTCTGGCTGCCCGTCGCGATTTGAGGGAGTAGAGCACCAAGAACGTCGAGACTCCGATCCATGCTGACACCTTTCGGACCTTCCTTTACCTTATCCCACGTTGCGGCCAACAGGTCTGGCACAGGACTTATAGCTTGTATCATTTCCGTGGGAGGTACCATAGTTAGATTGGTGAGAAAGACACCAGAACCAGTGGGAAGAGGCATTGGAGTGGGAATTTCACGTATAGCAGCGTCGGATGCGGGGCTTTCGACCTTTGGTGTTACGGGGAGTGCGGGTCCCGTCGGCGGAGACGAGCTGGCACGAGTAACGGTGGATGCTGCCTTCCTCCTCCAAGGGCGAGGCAAGGAGGGAGTCGGTTCGGTTTTTCTTCGACGTTGGGGTAATTCATCAGGGTTTGCAGAGAAAGGGTCGCTTGCCACATCAGCAGAGGCAGGACGTGCGAGGCTCGGTTGGTTGGACTTTCGTAACAGGCTGAAGAAAGGCATAGTTGAGTAGAGCCCAGATCCCGGCTGGCTGCCTTGGAAAGGTGTCCAAGTCTTCAAGAGTTGGTTAAACGTCACAGTTGGAAGAGGACGACGAAGATCAGGACAAGAGGAGACCACCAGCAATTGGCCAATAATGCGAAGCGCTAGAGACACCCAGACTCATCGGGGCGCCCATTTCAGGGCCGGTCAAAGAATGATTGTCGTGCAGGATTGGGGAAATTCGAGTTGTAGGCGCTCAGCACTCAGGCAACTGTCAGCCGTTTTGTTGGATGGGACAAACAACAGTTCATGTCAATTGAATTATTTTCTTCCGTAACCCCATCGGTGTTTTTAGCCGAGACGCCAGGTTCTGCAGATCGCCCAACTGGTTCTGCCCTGCCCTGTGCGCCCTCGGAAGCTGCTTGGCGCGCGACTTAACCAGCCAAGTAACCAGCTTCACCATTAGAACTACGAGACAGCAGTCTCCGAAGGATTGCAAGCAACTGAACTTAAATCCAGACTGAGAAGCAGTACGGTAAGCGGCAGGCCACGACACAGTGGCGGGAATTAGGCTGCCAGTGGTCGATTTAGCTGTCCGAGTCTTGCTGTTGGGCCAAGGTGCGCAGCCACACATGACGAAGCGTCGGGCGACTCCGGGCCGACTGGGCCAGCAAAGGTGGACCTACAAAGTTCAGTTGCTCGACCGCGGCAACAAGGACCGCGCAAGGACCGCGGTCCTAGTTTTTCCTCTAAGAAAATTTTCAATGACTTATTCCAGTCTATTTCGTAGTTGCAGTAAAGAGCCTAATGATAAATACAGTTGGGTGATGTCTGTTGGTGGCAAATCGAGATTAGAAATTACGACAACACAAAATCGTTGCAATAATAGAAAGTGAGGGGGTGGGAGAACTGCTTGAGTGCTGCAAAGACCGGCACTACAACTACTGTCCTGGCTGTCCACGCTGGAGACTAAATGTAAGAAAGGATTTAACTACGCAGAGCGTCCGGCAGTCACGGCGGCGGCAAGCCTGTGAAGGAGTTGCTCCATATTTCCAATGCGACTGGTAAGGTCTTGGCCAAGATCATCGAAGCGAGATTGCATGTTATCGAAGCGAGACTGCATGCCATTGAGCCGGTCTTCCAACGAGATCAGACGCAACTCAGTTGAAGAGAGCGTATTATCCTCCTTCTCCGGCGCAAGACAGCGAATGAGGTGGTGATCCTCAGTATGCTTCCCGGAGCTTCGCATCAGCTCAGGGGCGCCTTCTCCGTCGCACGCGTCGCACAGGAATAAATTGTCTAAAAGTGTGGGATCCCACATCAACATGCGGGGCGAGTAAATTAATCTTCGAGGCTGACCTTCACAATAGATGCAGTACCAGCACGGGAACGAAAGACGACCCTCGCACTTCGTACATGAGGGTGAGTCGCTGTCCTGAGGCTGTGTCCCGTCTTGCGGATTCTCGTCCTTCGAGCCTTGGGAAGTGCCATCACCGTCTTCGGCCTCGGCCGTAGGGTCGTCAGGAGCGTCAGGAGTGTCATCCGGCTGGCCATTATCTGGTTCGGACGGAGTCTCTTCGGGTGTAGGTTCGGGGCTCGACGGGGTCTCCTTATATGGGCTGGTCACCTCTCCATCCTCATCTTTCTCCATTAATCGCTGGGAAGGTTCGGCAATCTTCGCGCAGAGTGCCTGCACGCGTTCGAACGCTGCAAGTGCCGCAGTATGGATACGGCCAAGTTGACGCCGCAAGACAACAGCACGAACTTTTACGAGCCTGTGACTCGGTTCGTGTGGGACTTTAAGGTCTTGGCGATGGGTTATGCGCGCAGCCATACACTCTTGAGCGCAGCACAGGTCTAGAGGATTAAATTCCGTGTCCTTTTGGTCACAATCAAGACAAAATAACCGAGCCCCGACAATGCTGCCTCGACAACAATCACATGTGTTCCTATAGTCTGTCAGCACCGGAGCAAGAACGTACCAAATCCGAAACTCACACGTGTACCTGCGCATACGCAAGTGAGCGACTGATCTTGGAGATATAGAAGCAGGCGTCGGCTGCTGTCAGTCGCTGTGCAGCAGCACTGAACGGTTCAAACTCCTCGTAGTCGGCTGGCGTCCCAAAGTGAAAAAAGCAACGGCTTCCCAGGGAGATCACCGTCTCTCGATCCTTCCGACGTTGGGAAAAGTAGGACCACGACCAACGATCCCGACGCACGTCGTTGCGCACAGCCGCGATTGCGAACCCCCACAACGCACGAGACTTGTTCTCCGAGAGTTCCTTGATACTAGGATATACTGTGAGATAGCGAGGGGGAATTCGTCGGAATTCCATCAGTCCAATCGAGGTCTCAGCATCCGCAGAATAGAACCAGCCCCAGGTACCGGTTAAGGCATCGCGTTCTGCATCGAACCGGCCACTGAAGGAGATCGTAGGCCAAGATACATTTTCGAACGTCGTCATAAACTTGATCTCCGTGGTACTGTTTTCGCCTTTGGACCAAGACCCAGTGATCGTGTGGCGTCCTCCGATAGACCAGGCGTTCGCCTTGAATTCACGCTTCCCATCGGCGGGCTCGAGTACAAACGTCATCATTGAGAAATGTCCGCTGGTTTCTCGGGTACCGTCGTCTTCATAAAAGTAACCGTTCCAGTGCCCTAAACTTAAAAACACAGATATGAGAATCAGAACAGAGGAGGCAGATGGATAAAAGTGGAGAGCGTACATGTCCTTTAATGGCGGCTCAATATCGCGATAATCTGGAGTGTCGTCAATCGAATGTCCGTCATAGACCCAGTCATCAAGAGCCAGCTCGTCCTTATACTCATGTTTCAATATATCTTGTAGTCTGACATCTTGGTCTTCGTTTGTATCGTTGTATGATATAACTGGTGGATCGAGAGTTCGGACATAGTCTAAAGACCATAGATCTTTCTCATTATGGAAATACTTGAACTATGGACACTTCAGAGAGTAGACGGGGTAAGGAAGAAAACGGGATAACCTACAATTCCATAAGCGAAATTCTGGAACTGCTTCTCTGGGTCAAGTTTTTGATGGGAAAAGATGTCTGGGTGCATCGACCATGTAAGCGACAGAGACAGCTAGGGAATTTGAGGAAGATGTACTCGTGAGGTCATCCATGCGGTATCGAATGGCATCTTCCATATTGAAGAAACTCCCCATACCTGACCCAAGCTCACGCGGGTCCAAAACCTTGGTCCGCATGGCTCGCATGATCTCATAGTGGCGCTTCATCAGCAAGTAGATTAGAGGAAAGACGGTCTGCAGAGCACAGAGCATAGTTGAGACGAGCGGTTATTGAATGTATTGCCTCGCACCAACCTTCTCAATGCGGCCCACACCCGTAATGAGTGTGAGAGTATCTGTGCCATCAATAATGTAGTCTACAGCCTTCAGATTGGTGCTTAGTCGGGCCTCCTCTTCTTCGAGATATGATTTGAATCTATCCAAATTACTTGTGCCAGGTTCAGGTACCGACGGGGTGACGGCAGCGGTCAGTGTGTGAACGAACTTCCAACCGAAGTGGAAATATTCGTCGATAGACTTTCGATTGGGAGGGAGCACTTCGGCGCGAATTCCTTCCATCTTGGCAAATAATTCTTCTATCTTGTTGGCATAGCCGATGATAGACGCCCTGTATCCTGCTCGGTACTCAGCAAGGCACTCTAATGACACGACGAACACAACTCACCAACTGCCCAGAAAGCTACCCAGTGGGGCAAGCTTCGACTCATAAGGTGATATCTACTCAGTTCGAAAGCGAGACTAACCTCCACTCGATCGGTGCTGCTCACGCCGCGAACGCCTTGAGCTTCTGAGGTGAGCTTCTCCAGATAATAGTCCCGAAAAGCGAGCACAAAGTGTCGAGCCTTGACATTCCCTCGCCAGCCCTGTGGGTGTCATTAGGGTCCGCAATCCCATAGGTAACACCATAATGACTACCATTTCTTTCCAGATCTCATGGATTGACTGAAGAGACCATCAGGTTATCATTTCGCGTTTAGTGATGAGATAAGATACTAACGCGGTCGAGAATCCTCTCATGGGGACCACCTTTTACTACTTGGATCACGCGATCGCTCTCTCGTGTGACGACAAGTGTGAGCTCGTCGATGATTTGGCGCTTCTGCACTTCAAATTTGCGGAAGAACACAATTCGATTCTTCTCTGCAGCAGCGTCAGGATCTTCAAGAATGTCCTTTCGGAGGTCATCTGCGTTCGTATTTGCGTCACTAGGCTTTGCCCGAGTCATGCGATGCCCTTCTGAGCTGGGTGCGCTTGGCGCCTTGCTCGCAGTCAGTTCTACTAGCGAAAGCAACATCTTGTCATTGTTCCGGAGAGCTTTTACACCGCCTTTTGCAGCCACCAGCTCGGAGAGACTTTTCTGTTCGGGGCCGACCAATTGTTGGAACATGGCAATCATAACGTTCATCCTGTGCCATAA